>JAEIGA010000203.1_pt1 | contig 83003 bp, 67 predicted proteins | sample 9270691 | NCBI WGS metagenome assembly JAEIGA01 (sample SAMN17057246, study PRJNA624740) | gut metagenome | biome: biome; isolation source: fecal sample | host: Bos grunniens | place: China: Xizang | collected 2019 | reverse complement strand
GCTCCGAAAAACAAATTCAGCCCCGAGAAAACATGAATGCTTTCTCGGGGCTGAATTTGTTTTTCGGAGCGCACGGCTTGTAGCTTCCTCAAATTCTTCTTTGTAAAGTTGTTCTGTGGTGTAATGTGTTGATTTTGGTGGTAAAAATCCGGGAGTTTTGTCCGGATTGTACCTGGTGCGTGGATTTTTGGGGGATTGTATTGTCATTTTGTTGTCAGTGCAAATCTTATACCGGGACAATACCAGACGGCTCTATTTTATTGTCAAAATTATTTACATAGTATGCTAATATCTGCATTCTATTTTCAACTCTTTTATATGAATGTCCACCTTTTGAAATCAATGCAAGCAACCGATACTCTTCAATCACTGGTTCGGAATATCCTGCGAAAGCACACATAACACTATCTGCCTTTGCCGAACTAAACGCTGACAACTTCATATTTATCGCATCCAGTGCCTTTAACTTATGCTTACAATCCTTCTCAAAATCTACCATTCCAAGGATTATCAATAAAACCAAAAACTTCATTGCACGAGCATTACACGCTATGTAGTTTACTGGTATAGTATCGTCCTTTGCAATCATATTTAATACTTCAACCAAATTATTTACTTTGTTAATCGTTTCTTCATTTATTACTTTGCATCCATCCAAGAATTTCATGACTTCTTTGTCTGTAACACCAAATCCAATCTGCCCATCTACTAATCCTATTACGCTATAAAAAACTCTGTCAAACTGCTTTCTTTTATTTTGAAAAGATAATTTTGAAAGCAGCAATTCTTTATTTTGAATTGAATTTAAATATTTTTCCAGTTCTGTATCAGGTATAGAATTTAGTAATTCCCCAGCTCTAAGTCGCTCTTGATTTTGTAAGTATCTAAAATACTCTGTTATCTCATCATCAGAAGCATTAGTTATATTAGTAATTGAAATATTGTAAGCTAAAATATTATCTTGTATAGCCTGTGGCAGTTGTTTAAAAGAAATTGATACTTTGCCTTTATTATTAATTTTTCGCTTTAATTTTGAAAGTTTTTCATCTGTGTCCTCACCCATATATTCTATAATATATCTAATAATGTCTTGGGATATATCACTTTGAATTACATATTCATTTTCGATAAATTTATATATAGTTGTAAGTCGCTGTTGACCATCAACAACTTCTTGCATTGCACCTTTTTGATTCTTTTCAGTACGAACTCTTAAACTAATATTTCCTATAGGATAACATTTTATAATGCTATATAACAACTTGTCTTTAAAATCCGAACTCCAAATATAACCTCTTTGATAGTTTGGTTGTAAATCAATACCATCTCTTTTATTTATATTCCTTATCTGGTTTAATAGTGTCTGAATTGGTCTTGAATCATATGAAAATGCCATCACATATGTCATAATACATCCTCCTTGTATAAAATTTCATATATATATAATAACACACTCCTCTCTCTTGTCAATAGACTCTATGTGATTTTATTCGTTTTTTCTTTCCATATTTAGTTTTTTCTTTTCGACTCTTCTACGGTTTTTGTTTCGTATACAAAAAAGAATGAGATTAATAATCCCATTCTCCATGTACACCACACTGTTTAATTTATCAAGCCACCAGTACGGAATTTATATTATTAAAAGATACCTTTTTAATCATTTACTACAGAGACATTCCAGCCTTTACTTTTTCCATACATTTTAACTTCATCAAGCCTCATATTCTTCACAAACTCAATTACCGAACTCTCAATTTCATCCCGACTAATAACTCTTACCTTTTGCTGTCTATCTCCAACATTAGCCTTCACTTCAATAACAATATTATACATATGGCGATTCCTTTCTCATATTTCAAAATCTTTATTCTTCATTCCTAACAACATCATACCATGAACTATCGAAATGTACCGCTTGTAAAATAGTTTCCTTATCAACCAGCTCCGGTTTCTTAATCTTGATATGCCATCTATCCTTAGGTATCTCTTCAATAATCGTAAATTGGCTACCACTTGGTTGCCAGGTAAATTTATGCGCTCCTGTTGTCTTGTCATACCCTTCAAGATTATTGTTTTTATTCCACTCAAAAACATATAATTCTGGATCATATCGTATAGTATCGAACTCAAATACCAAATATTCACTAAAATCTTTTGCTTTCACAAGCACTACGGTACGAACAAATTTAAAAACTTGTCGAACTGCAGATACTCGTTCATTCCATATTTCCAACACCATTTTCCCAATCTCATTGGGATCTTCGCTTGTTATTTTGTCTACTCCATAACTGTAAGCTGGCGAATTTCTTCCTGCAATCAGTCTAACCGTTTGCTGATTTGCAATATTATTTGTTCCAAAAACAGTTTTAGCACCCCAACAACAATTATCTAAAACAACATCATCCAAACCTACATTTGAAGGTTTCCACTCTGCTCCTACACAGCTTGCAAAAATCTGCTCCCATTCATTTCCTTCTAAAGACATATGATGCTTTGTTGCCATCATATAAACAATTTCCCGTGCAAGCGTATCAACAAACTTGCTTGGAAATTTATTGCAATCAAACGGAGCTACTGCCTTGTTTACAGTTCTCAATCTTGGTCCAGACATAAAAATACCTCCATATCATTCGTATGAAGGTATTATATCATACATTTATAATCTTTTCATCTAAAATATCAACGGCAAAAAGCGTTCTATAACTTTAGCCACCATATCAACCGGAATGGCATTTCCTGCTTGTTTTCTTGTTTGTGTATCTGATACTACCATCTTAAATTCATCAGGAAAACCTTGTAAACGTAACATTTCTCTTGGAGTCAATCTCCTTTCTCCATCCACTAATAAATAATTATAACTTGCACCCGCTCTTAATGCGCAACTATACGGATAAGAAGATACATTTCCTGATTTATTTTCATGCCAAATTGCTGGTTTTATTTTTGCAGTATGCTTCGCTTTTCTTTTTTTCACAATTTCTTTAGAAGCATAATGTTTTTTATCAACAGTCTTTTCCAATATATCTTCTAAAGATTTCTTTTTATCTATTGAAAAATTCCAATCCATTTCAAATGGTTCTAATGCCCCAACTATTATAATTCGTTCTCTTTTCTGAGGCAATCCGAAATCTAAGGCATTAAGTAAGTGGTAATCTACATAATATCCTAGTTCATCACGCAATACAGATAATATAGTCGCAAGTGTTTTTCCACCATCATGACTTGCCAAATTTTTTACATTTTCCAATACAAACGCCTTAGGCTTTTTCTCTTTGATTATCCTAGCAATATCAAAAAACAATGTTCCTCTTGTTGCATCTTCAAATCCTTTTTGCAATCCGCATATTGAAAAAGCCTGGCACGGAAAACCTGCATATAATAAATCTATATCTGGTATCTTCTTTTCATCAACTTTAGTAATATCACCAACAGGTCTCTTACCAAAATTAGCCTCGTAACTTTCTTGCGCATATTTGTCAATATCACTACTAAATACACATTCCCCATTTATTCCCAAAGACTTAAACGCTTGAGAAGATGCATATCTAAAACCACCAATACCACAAAACAAATCCGCAAATTTTACAGGATTCGGATAAACATTAACCCTTTCGTTATCAATCTTTAAAAACAATTTTTCTACATTAACAGATAATCCTTCTGCAATTCGTACAGCTATGTCCACAGAAGGGGTTACTTTATTTGCCTCTATCATAGACAAATATTTCCGACTGATTCCCGATACACTTGCTAGATAATCTTGTGTCATTTGCTTTTCTTTCCTTATCTCTCTCACTTTACTTACCATAGCGTTTTTCTCCATTTTGCGAACTGTATTGCACATTTTATTATATTTCGCTTTTGCAAATTTGTCTAGTATATTTTTACTTTTCACCTTCCTCTCCCCACATCTATAACCTTCTCGCCAATCCAATCCATAAACTTCTCCAGCAGATTCATCCCATCAATCACGAACTGTTTCATAAACTCATATGCTTTTTCCAGCTTATCCTTAAGCGTCCTATTCTCCTCCTGCAACACATGATTCTGATACCGCACTGCTCCTTTAGATATGAATCACCATCCACAACACTCAACAACTCCTTTTTCAACTTTTCTGCTTCTGCCAGTTCAAACTGTGCATATTCCGTTTCCTGCTTAGCAATATCAGATACCTTGCGCCATTTATCAGCCTCTTTTTCCGCAATCTCTATCTCATTCTTTTTATCTGTCAGCTTATCTGCAGCCTCATAATACTCGGTCTGTAGCCGAGAATTTTTCATCTGCAAAATTCATCTTTCTGTTTCCAGTTCTTGGTTATCTGCCAGTGTATCATCAAGCTTTTTCTGTGCTATGTGTAATATGAATTACACCAAAAGCAAGAGCCAAGAAACGCCGTAAATTCAGCATTTCTTGGCTCAACTTATATTACTATAACCCGAGTGCGAACTCGCGACAAAGTCGCTCGTACGCGGGCTGGGCCCAATAAATAGGCAGTCGCGATTATTCGAACTCTATCGTTGCTACAGGCTTATTTGTGAGTTCGTAGCAAACTCTATTTACGCTGGGCACTTCTGCTGTGATTCGTGCCACGACTTTCTCTAAGAAGTCGTAGTCCAGTCTTTCGATGGTAGCGGTCATTGCGTCGATGGTGTTGACTGCACGGATGACTACCATGTAGCCCATGCTTCTTGCGTTGTCTCTGACGCCTACTGCCTTGAAATCAGGCACTACAGTGAAGTACTGCCATACTTTCTTGTCCAGACCTGCCTTAGCAAATTCTTCACGAAGAATCGCATCGGATTCACGGAGTGCTTCCAGACGGTCTCTGGTGATAGCGCCCAAGCAACGCACACCCAAGCCGGGGCCGGGGAAGGGCTGACGATAAACCATCTCTGCAGGGAGGCCAAGTTCTACACCGCAGGCACGCACTTCATCTTTGAACAACTGTGCCAGAGGCTCTACCAATGCAAACTGCAGATCCTCAGGAAGTCCGCCTACATTGTGATGGGACTTTACGCATTTTGCAGTCTTGGTACCACTTTCGATGATGTCGGGATAAATGGTGCCCTGTCCCAGGAAGTCGATGCCTTCCAACTTTCTCGCTTCTTCTTCAAACACGCGGATAAACTCACCGCCGATAATTTTTCTCTTTTCTTCGGGATCTGCCACGCCTTCCAGTTTACCTAAGAATCTGTCGGTAGCATCCACATAAATCAAGTTGGCATCCAACTGATTTCTAAATACTTCGATAACATTCTCGGATTCGTTCTTTCTCATCAAGCCATGATTCACATGTACGCACACCAGCTGCTTGCCGATGGCCTTGATTAAGAGTGCCGCTACTACGGAAGAGTCCACACCGCCGGACAGTGCCAGCAACACTTTCTTGTCGCCCACCTGACGGCGTACCAATTCGATCTGGTCAGCAATGAAATTCTTCATATTCCAGTTGGCTTCTGCCTTACACTCATCAAATACAAATGCTTTCAAAACAGCCTCATCCGGCAAAGTAGCATATTGCTTCTCACATTTTGCTGTGGGATGGTCTATGGAAATGACAGGATATCCACATTCATAAATGGCAGGATCCACATCCACGGGTACGCCATCTACCACTCGATTCTCACCACCATTTAAGATGATACCTTTGACATTATTGAGTGCCTTCAACTCATCCGGTGTGATATCATGGGGATGAATCTCACTGTACACGCCCATGTCACGAATCTGTCTTGCAATGACAGTGTTTTCGGTACTGCCCATGTCCAAAATAACGATCATATCCTGCTTCATGTTTTTCCTCCAATTTTAATGCCTTTACGGCTTATTATAAACCCCTCAAATTGAACAAATACATTATAGTATAATTTTTTTTTGATGAAAAGTAAATTTAGAAAAAATTTTAATTTTTTTGTAAAAATCTATTTCACATCACGCCATTTTGTGCTAAAGTTATTTCGTTAGAAAAACAAAAATCTTACGCAAAGGAGAGTTTTTATATGAAAAAGATTTATGAAGGCAAAACCAAAGATGTCTACAGCCTGGACAATGGCAATGTAATGCTGAAATTCAAGGATGACTGCACCGGCAAGGACGGCGTATTCGATCCCGGTGAGAATTCCGTTGGCTTGACCATCGAGGGCATCGGCAAAGCAAATCTTCAGACCTCTATTCTTTATTTTGAACTTCTGAAGAAGGCAGGTATTAAAACTCACTACGTAAGCGCAGATATTGAGAATGCTACCATGGAAGTACTTCCCGGCAAGGTATTCGGTCACGGATTAGAAGTAATCTGCCGTTTGGTTGCAACCGGAAGTTTCATCCGCAGATACGGCGAGTACATCGCTGACGGTACTGTTTTGGAGGGTGGCTATGTAGAGTGTACCTTCAAGAACGATGCATTGGGTGATCCCCTGGTTACCGGCGAAGGTCTTGCAGCACTTGGTATTATGACTCCCGAAATGTTCGAGAGCATGAAGGAGCAGACCCTGAAGATTACCAAGATCGTAGCTGATGATTTAAAATCCATCGGTTTGGATTTGTGGGACATCAAGTTTGAGTTCGGTTACAACAACGACGAAGTTATTCTCATCGATGAAATCGCTTCCGGAAACATGCGTGTTTACAAGGACGGCAAGATTGTTGATCCCGTAGAATTGACGAAGTTGATTTTGAACAGATAATACAGAAACATCCGATAGTAAAGGAAAAACAAACGAGGGAACCATGGGTCCATAAGGACCTGTTGGTCACCCTCGTTTTTCATTCTTATTGTCCCGCCTTGGTACCGTCGGTACAGGCAAATTTTTCTAAGGTACCAAAGGTATATCCCATGCCTTCCCATTTGGTCAGCATTTCATCCAGGATTTCTCCATTGGTTTTAGACGTATTGTGCAACAAAATAATGGCACCGGGATGTGTCCGCTTGGACAAAGTCTCGAAAGCCTTGTTGTGACTGGGCTGGGAATTCTTGTTCCAGTCTGCGTAGGCCACACTCCAGAAGAAGGTGGCATATCCCAAATCCTCTGCCATCTGAAGACTTCTGTCATTATATTTTCCCTGAGGCGGCCGAAAATACTTCGCCATTTTCTGACCAGTCAGCTCCTCATATTTGGCCTCCACATCAACCAGTTCCTTTTGGAACGCTTCCATGTCACTCATCTGGGTCATATCCGGATGATGATAGGAATGATTGCCCACAATATGACCTTCCTCCACCATTCTCTTTACCAAATCCGGCGCCGAGTTTAAATAATGACCTACCACGAAAAAGGTAGCCTTCACATCATGTTTTTTCAGCGCGTCCAGAATTGCCTCCGTATAACCGCCCTCATAGCCACAGTCGAAGGTCAAATACAGCACATTGTCTGTTTCCTCTGCACAAAAATAGGCATTGTACTCTGACAGATATTCTAAAGTTTCATTCCCCCTGGGGCGCGTACCGGACTCCAGGAAATACAAACCCCAATCTTTACCTTGGGGTAAAATGACGGAGGCCGTCTCCTCCAAGGAGGAGCTACCCTCTGAATCCATTATGTTTTCTACAGCTTCCTGACTTTCCACAGGGGGCTGACTGTTTACAGGCTCCTGCCCTTCCACAGAATCAGACTGCTCTGAGGAAACAGACTCCATACTCTCTGTCGCCGAGCCTCCCTGCGAGGAACTATCCACACCCTCCTGCTGCTGATGGGATATCAATGATATCACCGCCAACACCGCACAAATGACACCTATTAAAATCACCAATTTATTTGCTTTCATTTTTACTCCATTCTATTTCAAGGTTACACACCAATCAAAGCATCAAAAGTTCCTACCATGTTAAGACTTCCATATCCCCACTCCCTATTGGGATAGGAATATACCGTACTTCTGTCGGCACCACGGATGAAATAATTGCGAACCTCCCTGCCGGACACCACATCATTGTTGCCCCGCACCACGGCCCACTCCATAAACTGTGCCACCGCCCCTGCGCACATGGCTGCGGCCACACCGGTGCCACTGCGTTTTCCTCTGACTGTTGACACATTTACACCCGGGGCGGCAAGGGTGGGAAAAATCTTACCCTCCCTGGAAAATCCTCTTCCCGAATTAATGTAGACGCCATTATTGGCCACATTGTAGGCGGATACGCCAATCACATTGTTTCCGAAAATGGGCTCTGTCAAAGTGACATAGGGAGAGGGGGTTAAAAAATAAGTATCGCCACTTAAAAATTGACGGATGGGCAACCAAATATGCAATTCCCCGGCAGTTCCCGTCTCCATAGCCTCCACCCGAAAGGTCCAGATACCGGGCGTGGGATCTTGAATCCGCAAGAGAATCAGTTCGGCTCCCGAGGAGGGCTCCACGATTTCTCCCTTCACCGAGATCCGGGTACGTTCATACACGAATCCATAAGTAACTTCCTCCCGCAACCCCAATCGAACCGGCGGGGTGGTCTCCCCTCCCGGAGAACGGGCGGACACGGTAAACACATTCGGGGCACTGCCCCAAAACTCCATCAGGAATCCCTTCTCGTTTTCTCCTACGCGAACCTCCACTTCCAGCGGTTCCCGTCTATTTTCTTCTGCGTTTAATTGCGCCTGGAAATGATGATCCGCATTGCCCTCATTTCCACCGCATACTACCACAGCGCGACTTCTCCTGCCTCCCACAGTATTCAGATATCGGGTGAGAGACGAATTTCCCTCGTGGTCTCCATAACTGGTGCCTACACCGAGACATATAACCACGGGCCGTCTGAATTGATCTGCAAACCCTTCCGCATACTGCACCGCTAACATCAAATCTGTCTCCGAGTATGCAGGCACGTTCTGTGGCAAAAGATAAAAATCCCGCAAATACTGCTTACAGGGTTTCAATTTAACAACTACAATCTCGGCATTAGGTGCTGCACCTAAGAATCCGCTACCGCCATCTATTCTGCTCCCCACGGCCACGCTTGCCAGCTCCGTGCCATGACCGATTTCATCGCGGCTTGGAACAATTGCATAGGGATCTTCCGCCTGTAACGCCTGTTGAATATTTTCCCGCCGATATTCGCTTCCAAAGAAAAAGCCCTCAGGGGGCGTTCCCGTTTGTACCGTCTGGTCCCAAATGGAGCGTATTCTGCTATTGCCTGCCCCGTCCTGAAATACAGGTAAGGTATAGTCAATTCCCGTATCGATGATACAAACCACCACACCTCTTCCGGTCAAAGAAAGGGGCTCCTGTTGTACCCTTAATATCCCAGTATCAATCAAGCCGGCCGCGTCAAAGGTAGTGCCTGCAGGTCCTACCGCCGTAGCCACCCCTGTGCCGGTTCCAACTGCTGTATTTTCACTTTGCATTAATCCATATAATTTAGGAATGCTGCGGTATTGAAAAAAATAATCTTCCAAATCCTCTATACTGTTTCGGTTTACATATACAATGTTAAAAAGATTCTCTACCGCAACAGCACAGGCATCCAAATCCTGTACTTCACTGCTTTGCAAAGGATAATCTGTGATAACGTCAAAATACTCATTTGATAAGCTAAACTCTTTGCAGTCCAACGACAGGCGCTCCAACCATACTCTTACAACTAATCATACGCAGTGTGCTTATCCAAATTGACATCTTTTTAATCATGTCTTTCATCACTGTCAAAGGTTTCGCAAAATCTTGCTGCAAAAGCAGGGGCTTCGTTCCCTGCATATAGATGGGAAATATCCCCAAATTCGCTCATACGGAAAATCGCCTGTCCTTTTCTCCGCTCCTCTGTCACAATACCGGTTACGCTGGTGGGAGCCGCACAGGTATGATGCCAAAGAATCATGGGAGATACATTCATCAGGTGGCTTAACAACACACACTCTAATCCAAAATGGCAGAATAACACAATCACATCCCGGTTGGGTCTTACTGCCCGATAATACTCGCCATCTCTTTCGTATCCATGACGGGCAAGCAAGGCATCCAAGGATTCCGTCACATACCGATAGCCCGCCTGTATATTACCGTCCTTCATTTTTTCTGTCAGGTACCACGCATCTTTTGCAAAGTACTCCTTCTGCTCCGTCCACTCCCGGGGTAAGAAATCCCAACAAATATCCTTTCCCCCCATATCCGGTCGGTCAATCAGATACGGAAATTCCCGCAACCAGTCACACACCTGTGCCGTCCGATTCATTTTTTCCAGCGTAATCCGCGCAGTCTCCCGGGCCCTTCCCAAAGGGGACATATAGAACGCTGCTATGTTCATTTTGGACAGTCTTTCTGCCAGAAGTTCCGCTTCCCGATAACCTTTCTCTGTCAGAGAATCCTTCTCATAATCAGGATCCCCATGCCGCACAATCAGTAACCGCATATTTGCTCCTTTATCCTAAAACACCATCCATTATAATCATCAGTACAAAGCCCAGTGCCACCCCTACGGTACCCACGTTGGAATGGTCCCCGGATTGGGACTGGGGAATCAGTTCCTCCACAATCACGTACACCATAGCTCCCGCCGCAAAAGAAAGCAGATACGGCAGTATGGGCACCACGTGCTCTGCCACAAGAATCGTCAGAATTGCTGCAACCGGCTCTACTGCTCCGGACAGCATTCCCCAGGCAAACGCCTTCCCCTTACCTGCACCGGCATTCCTCAGGGGCATAGAGATAATGGCACCCTCGGGAAAGTTCTGAATGGCAATACCAATGGCCAAAACCAACGCTCCCGTCAGGGTGATGGCAGTATTTCCCATTTGTGCTCCTGCAAAAGTGACACCCACTGCCATACCCTCTGGCAGGTTATGCAACGCCACTGCAAAACACATCATTGTGGTCTGTCGCCATTTGCTCTTTACACCTTCCGGCTTCTCACTGTCCAGATGGAGATGGGGCACCACACTGTCCAGGGCAAGCAAAAATCCCATACCTAACAAGAAGCCTACCACTACAGGCTTCCAACCGGCACCTCCCGAAGTTCCGGCCATCTCCAAAGCAGGCAGAAGCAATGACCAAAACGCCGCCGCCATCATAACACCGGAAGCAAACCCCAACAGCAGTTTCTCTGTTTTGGGCTGCATTTCTTTTTTCATGCAAAATACCATCGCCGCACCCAAGGAGGTGCCAACAAACGGTACTAATATTGTAGTTAACTCCATCATATCTTCGTCCCCATCTGCGCATGTATCTTCTACAAATCCTGTATAGTTAACCTATGCGCATTCTTCTATTCGTTGCCTGTACATTGCCCCAATCAAAATCTACTGTTTGTCCGTTTCCTCCTCAAGCAACAAAGGCTGTCTGCCCCGGATGTCAATCAACGGCCCGCCTGTCCCCTGGATATATTCTCTGGTGATGGTCACCGCGCCGATATTGTCATCCTTGGGAATTTCATACATGATATCCAACATGAATTCTTCGATGATGGAACGCAATGCTCTGGCACCGGTGTCCTTTTCCATGGCTTTCTCGGCAATGGCTTCCAATGCGTCATCTGTAAATTCCAGTTTTACTTCATCCAGCTCCAGAAGTTTCTGATACTGCTTTAGGATGGCATTCTTGGGCTCTTTGAGAATCTTCACCATCATTTCCTTAGACAGACCATCCAAGGTATAGATGATGGGAAGTCTGCCCAGAAACTCCGGAATCATACCGAACTTTCTGATGTCCTCCACAGTCACCTTGGATAAAATATTTTTGTCCTTATCATATTTGTCCTTCAATTCAGAATTAAATCCAATGGAAGCCGTCTTGGTGAGACGTTCCTTGATAATGTCCTCTAAATCAGGGAAGGCACCGCCACAGATGAACAAAATGTTTCTGGTATTCACAGTTGCCAAGGGAACCATGGCATTTTTGCTGTTAGCGCCCACGGGCACCTCCACCTCAGCACCCTCCAGCAGTTTCAACATTCCCTGCTGTACACTCTCGCCGGAAACATCTCTGGTGTTGGCATTTTTCTTCTTTGCAATCTTGTCAATTTCATCGATAAAAATAATACCGCGCTCTGCTTTTTCCACATCATTATCTGCTGCTGCCAAAAGTTTGGTCACAACAGACTCAATATCATCACCGATGTAACCTGCTTCGGTAAGAGAAGTAGCATCTGCAATGGCGAGGGGTACGTCCAAAAGTCTTGCCAGCGTCTTCACAAGATAAGTCTTACCGCATCCTGTAGGTCCAATCATCAGCATATTGGATTTCTCAATTTCGATATCATCCATGGTGCCGGTGGCAACTCTCTTGTAATGGTTGTACACCGCAACTGAAATTACTTTTTTCGCGTGCTCCTGTCCTACCACATACTCATCCAGGCTTGCCTTGATTTTATGGGGTGCAGGGATATCCCGAATATTCAACACCGGTTCTGCATTTTCTGCTTTTTTCTTTTTCTTTATTTTCTGTTTCTGAGGAATCCCTCCCATGCCCTGCAAATCAGCCATATTTAGAAAACGAATCTGGGGGATGCCACCCTGACGGGTAATTTTGTCCAATTCCTGCTGCAGCGCAGGATCCTGCATCATAGCCTGATAGTCCATCTGGCTGGCAGCTTCCATGGTCTTGTGCATACAATCGTCACACACGCACACATTGCCCGGCATATGGAACATTCTTCCCGCCTTGCTCTCCGGCCGACGGCACACAAAGCAGATTTCCTCATAGTCCCCGTTCTTTTCGTCTTCCTCGGGAACCTCTTCGGAAAGGTCGTCTATCTCCTCAATTTCTTCCACCTCATCGGCGTCCAAAACATCTTCCATTTCTTCCAGTTCCTGCAATTCCTCTTCATTTAAAAAATCGGTCATATATCCTCCACATTTATGGGAATAAAAAAGTATACCCTTATCATTTGTATTATGATTAGAGTATACTTTATTATGCTATCCTGTACAAGTGAAGTTTTTATAAAATACTACGGATTTTCAGGTCTTTCCCCAAATGTGATATTGATTTCCACATCCACATATTCTCCGTCCAAAGCACGGCGTTTTACAATCAATTGCGCCTCATCACCTGCTCTGAAATACTGCATATTTTCATGCACGTCTGCATTGGAGGAAATCCTTGCGCCATCAAACTTCACAATGATGTCGCCCTTCTTGATACCTGCCTGGTCTGCAGGGGAGTCCTTTTCCACATCATAAATAAATACACCTTTAGGCATACCATACATTTCCATGATCTGGTCGGTAACATTCTGCATAATAATACCCATATAGCCCATTTCTTCAGCAGGGACTTCTACACGGGTCTTGCGATTCATCAAATCCGACACAATGGGACTTGCAGAACTGATAGGAATGGCGTACCCCATACCCTCCACCATAGTACCGCCGATTTTGCTGGAGTTGATGCCGATAACCTCTCCTTGGATGTTCAAAAGTGCACCACCGGAATTTCCCTGATTGATGGCTGCATCCGTCTGAATATAGGTACCTTTAGATCCGTCGTCGTAGGTCACTTCTCTGTCCAAGGCGCTAACAATACCTGTGGTCACAGACTGACCAAAGCCAAGTGCATTACCAATGGCGATGACCGGTGTACCCAATTTCAATTGGTCGCTGTCTCCAAGCGCTGCCACTGTGATGGCATCCTTGGTTTCCTCACTTAACTCACTGATGTCTACTGCAATGACTGCCAAATCCATGTCGGAATCCAAGCCCTTAATGCTGGCTTTTGCCACACTACCGTCGATGAAAGTCACTTCCAGGGAATCCGTCCCTTCCACCACATGATTGTTGGAAACAATCAAAAGCTCCGTATCCGTCTCTCCAACAATGATACCGGAACCACTGGAGGATGCCTGCTGGCTAAAGGTCTGCCCCCAAATGGTATTGGTAGTAACACTGTAATTATTCACGATGGATACCATGGCCGGCATCACTTCTTCTACTACATCGGAAACATCATCCTGCACATAAGTAATCTGGCTCACATTGCTCATCTGCTCTGTGGGAAGGAAGGAATCGAGCATAACCTCTTCGGGCAGTTCGGCTTCCTCTCTCTCCGGAGTAAAATACGCCGTAGCCTGATTCACACCCCAAAATGCCACTGCTGCAAAAGCACCAAACACCACCCCCACACCGGCAGAAAGAAGGAGTTTTCGAAAGGGTCCTCTCTTGGGCTCCCGGTTGTCGTTAGAACTACCGTAGGTCGTATTGGTACTATAAAATCCATCCGTCTGATAAGTGGTATAACGCTCTTTATTTTCAAAATCATTTTCGTACATAACTGATTGCTCTCCTTTTTCAATTTTGAAATGTTTCCTTGTTTACAACTCAAGTATAGCGGAGAATTGTGACGAAATTGTGTTCAAAATCTAAATGCTTTGTGAAATCCAAAAAGTTTTGTTCATGGTCAGTTTCATAATCCATTTTTTCGACAGACGACTAAAGTGCTTACCCAGAGTATAACCTGCATATTTGTAAACACACTGCAGCACAAATGCAGGAAAACGGGCCAACTTTTTGTTTTCTTTCATATCCTTCCACGCCTGCAACACCAATTTCTTTCCCTCCGAGGTGGAAGAAACCTGCTGAAACACCTCCGGATGCAATGCCTGGGACACACCCAGATCAAAATTTCTGCGCAACTGTTGCATGTTTGTGTAATTATGGGCATGTACCACCTGCGCTTCTGCCACATAGGCAATGCTGTAATCTGCCATAATGGCTCCTGCCGCATAAATCATATCTTCATTAAATATGGTATGTCTCACGAATCCTCCCAATGCATCATAAATGTCTCTGCGATAGGCCGCACACACATTGGAACAGAAGAAGGTTTTGATGCCCAGGGTCGCGATATCCTCTCTGGTTTTTACACAGGAAACCGCCGGATAATTAAACTGTCTTGAAATCCGTTCAAACTCTGAGGAGGCATCTCCGGGAAGCTGTCGGCCATAAGAAACCGCCACATTACCTTCCAACGGCTTGATCAGATGCTCCAACAAGCCATCATCCACCGGGCAGGCGTCCTGGGTCATCATCACGAAAATATCAGCATCGGAACACTCCACGCCCTGATGTCTGGTGGCACCGTGGTCAAAATCCTCCTTTGCTATGTAGTGAATCTCCACCAACGCACCGCATTTATCCAAAAATTCCTTCTCTACTTCAGCGTCGTCAAACACTTGATCTCCGGTGTTCATCAGTATGATTTTCCCGACGCGCAACGTCTGAGCCTGCAATTTCTCTATCAGCGCAAACAATTCCCTACCGGGTCGATAAACAGGTATTATCACATCTATTTTCATACCCATATCTCCTTCAAATACACTTAGAAACAAATTCATAAAAAGGGGAGCCGAAACTCCCCTTTTTCAATCTTTCAATTATTTACGATAGTTCGCTACATCTGCCTTGATATCCGCGTCAATGTCCTTTACGGTATCACTTACCCTATACTCGGGGTCATTGAACAGGAAGTCATGCAACCATACTACGTTGTCCACCAGGTCATCGGGAATGACACAAGCACCTCTTGCGCCAAGGTTGGCATTTCCACGATACTCTTCGTTAGGGAAACCGGCCTCATCCACAATGCTGTAATCCGCAATATTTTTCAAAAGTGCCAAGATGTCATCAGATTCTAAGCTGGTATAAATATCACCGATACTATCATTAAACACTTCTGTCAAAGTAGCCAAATCCGCTTTCTTTGCCTGATCCTCCAAGCTCTTCAACACTTCTCTCTGACGGGCGGTACGCTGGAAGTCGCTTCCTGCCGTCTGACGGATACGGCAGTATGCAGATGCCTGCACACCATTGAGCAACTGGTATCCTGTCTTGGTTACCTTCTTGTAGTCACACTTCAGTACGTCTGCAACTGCAATCTGGTAGTTGTTGATATGTTTCAATTCTTCTTTGTCTACGTCAATGTAAACACCGCCCAATCCGTCGATAACGGAGCTAAGACCTTTATATCCAACGGTAATGAAGTCGGTTATGTTCATATCCAGGTTCATATTCAACATACGCACTGCCTGCTCTGCACCACCGTAGGAATATGCCGCATTACATTTCTCATATCTTCCCTTGGAATCGGTCAGATTCAACAGGGTATCACGGTACACACTACAAAGTTTGATATCACCGGTATTCATATTGATACTTGCAATCATAATACTGTCGCTTCGGCTATCCTTATACAATTGCTTGGAAGTCACAGCATCCACACCGAACAATGCAATATTTTTGTATCCATCCATGGTCTGCTCAAATGCAATATGCTCGGCAATTGCCAACTTTTCTTCATCCAGCACGGTTACCTTAGGGCCGTTGCCACCCTGGTTCATAAACCAGTACAAACCGAGAATCATCACCAAAATTGCTACAAGCTCAATGATGAAAATAATCATTTTGTTTTTCTTCTTAGCCGCTGCTCTTGCTCTTGCCGCTGCTCTTTCATTTCCCGCAGGTCTTGCCGCTCCTGTAGGTCTGCTGCCGGGTCTTCTTTGCTGTGTTGCCATCTTATCTTCTCCTTAATCAGTATGCGTTTTTATTGATGAATCCCTTTAAGAACGTCATCAGAATAATCTTGATATCCATTCCCAAGGTCCAATTCTCGATGTAATATAAATCGTACTCAATGCGCTTTCGTATGGAAGTATCCCCTCTGTATCCATTCACCTGTGCCCATCCGGTCAATCCCGGCCGCACCTGATGTTTCACCATATATCTGGGAATCTCTTCCTTGAACTTGTCCACAAAATGAGGGCGTTCCGGTCTGGGGCCTACCAGGCTCATGTCCCCCTTTAAAATATTGAATAACTGAGGGAGCTCGTCCAAACTGGTACTGCGAAGAATCCTGCCTATCTTCGTCACGCGGGGATCATTTTTGGTGGTCCAGGCTTTTCTCTCACTTTTCTCCGACTGCATTTCCATGCTGCGGAATTTGTACATATAAAATGATTTGTTATGCAGTCCCACTCTCTCCTGCCTAAAGATCACAGGACCGGGACTGGAACATTTCACCAGTATCGCCGACAACAACATAATGGGAGATGTGACAATGATACCAAACAGGGAACCAATGATATCCATCACTCTCTTCACAAACATATTCCCCATATTATTCAGCGGCACATAGCGTATATTGATGACCGGCAAGCCCAACATATCTTCTGTATAGGGTTTGCTGGGAATCAGACTGTTATAATCAGGAACAAACTTGGTGTGCACACCGGATTTCTCGCAAGTGGCAACGATGGTACTCAGATAATCGTAATCGTTCAGGGAAAGGGTGATGGCAATCTCGTCCATCTTATTCTCGGTAAGAATGGTTTCCAACTGATCCAAGCCGCCCAGCACCTTAACCTTGCGGTAATCGGTATCCTCCGGTATGTTGTTGTCCAAAATACCGTATACGGAATATCCCCACTGAGGGTTATCCAAAATTCTATCCACATATTCCTCTGCCGCTCTGGAATATCCCGCCAGCAGAACATGCTTCAGATTGTATCCCTTTTTACGAATGGATTGCAATCCATCCCGCAAAAGCACCCGAAAAACAGATGCAAAAAACACATTCAAAAAATAAAATATCACCATGACGGAACGTGAAAAGTGAATCTCCCGTACAATCATGTACAGCACGATAATCAATGCCACGATTCCTATGGTGTTGGTCCTTATAATACCATATACTTCAAATCGCTTCCGCACCGTTCTCTTAGGAGCATAGACACCGCATATATAATACAGTAGCATATACGCCGGAACGATGAAGCCCAGAAGCTCAAAATAGTCTCTCGCAGGCAAAACACCCACACCGGGGCCATCATTCAGAATATAGAATTTCACATAATATGCCAGCATAAAAGAAGACGCTGTAATCAGCGCGTCAATCACTACCAGCAATCTGTTTAAAACTTTCTGATTATCCTTTATCATAGGCCCCACCTGTGTACTATCTACAGCGTTATTATAAAGAAAACTCTTTAGGATTTTATGAAGTTAATTCTTAAGATTTCTTAAGAAATCTTATGATATTCAGATAGAGTTCCAACTGTATATAGAAATATCCGGAAAGGCGTTTGATTGGCCTGTTTCTTCGCATCTCTTTTGCCTTTGGTGACAGGGATTTTTTCAACCCTTCCGCCAGGCCCTTCAGGTACTCTTTCCCCAGTTTTTTCCCACAGAAAAAAATCAGTTTTATGAAATATCCAAACAGCAACAAAGGAAGATTCCATAGAAGCTGTAGCAGGGGCATATTTTTCATGGGTACGTATACACTATTGGATGCCGCCAATCGGGTCTTCCAGGCATTGTACCTGGAACCGCTGACCGCACTTCCGAAGTGTACCACACGGGCAGTAGGTTCATACCAATTCTCATACCCTGCAAGAAGGGCACGATATCCCAAATCCAAGTCCTCTAAATAAGCGAAATGACTCTCGTCAAAATCTCCGATTGTATCAAACACTTCCCTGCGGTAAATGGCGGCACCGCCACAAGCAGAAAACACCTTCACCGCTTGATTATAGTCCGTCTCTGGCTTGCCTTTGCCGCGCCCATAGGCCCATCCTAAGGCAGTGTAGCGGTCTCCTCCATCATCCATCAGATGGGGAGCATCCCATAAAAGCATCTTAGCACTGACAGAAAAACATTGGGGTCGTTTCTCTATGGCGTCATATAAAGCACCCACGAAACCTGTTTCCACCTTCGTGTCATTATTCAACAGAATGACATAGGGGGTGGTGGCGGCATGAATGCCCACATTCACCGCATGGCAAAATCCGGTGTTGGTATCCAGCTCAACCAAAGTAACCTGCGGGAACTCCCGCTCCACCAATTCCCGGCTGCCGTCCTGAGAACCGTTGTCCACCACCAGCACCTGAAACCCGGGTGCCTTTTCCTGATGGAAAACGGATTCCAAACAGTTCTTTATGAAGTTGATTCCGTTGTAATTGGGGATAACTACCGTTACCAGTTTTTCGTTTTCCATCTTTTATCTTCCATCATTGCCTTACGGCATGTATACAATCTCGTATCCTTCTGCGCTTAGAGCCTGGCAAAAAGCAAGACTCAGCGCCACATAGTCGCTGCCTGCAGCCAGGGTACTGCTGTCAAACATCTCTGTCCCCTGCAGGGTAATATAGGGTACGCCTACCACTTGTTCAAACAACTGCCGGCATTCTTCCCTTACCTGCATCCGGCGGATATCCACCGCCACCGCTGTTTGGGACAAAATTGTGCGATGCAAATAGCCACTGTAGTTTTTGGGTGTTCCCCGATAATACACATTGCCCTCTGCATCCATGCGTCCGCCCTGTATTTTACCGGACACAATCACAGGTCCGCCTACGGCTCCAACCTGTTCCCGATTGGTAAAAATGCCGTTTTCATATACCAAGCGATAAAAGCCCAAATGGGGTGTTTCTTCCACGTATGCCTGCCATCCTCTTTGGTCTGCGTAATCCTGAATGGCTCTCCGTCCGGCTTCATAAGCATATAATTTGCTCCGAGGATTTTCCGCTGTGGAATCCTGATGACATCTCCAGTGATACAGCACCTTGGATATATGGTAAATCCGGTCTTGTCTATCATACAATTCCGCCATCGCCCGCAGCGCCAGGTCAAAGTCCTGTGCCCCATCGTATGGTGCCCGAAATTGCAGGCTCTGCATCAGTTCCTTTTTCATCACCAGAAAATGGCAAATGTAATTATTGCTGAGTAACATATCAGGATTAAAATCTTCTTTGAAATTGGGCTCATAGAATTCCGACATGTCTGCGTTGCACTTGTCCTCATCGGAATACAGCATTTGCAATTGTACCCCCCGGTCTCGCTCTTCTCCTATAGCCTTTGCCATCTCATACAAAGCATCCGGTGTCAACACATCATCGTGGTCAAGCAAACCCACATACTCACCGGTCACATGCTGCAATCCCTGATTGGTGTTTTCGGAGATGCCCGCATTATGCTCCAATTTCACATATCGTATTCTGGGTTCTTCGTAGGTGGCGACAATATCCTTTACGCTGTCATCTTCGGTGGCATCTGCCAATACCAGTTCCCAATGGAGGAAACTTTGCCCGATCAGGGAATCTATCATTTCTCTCAAATAGGTTTCCCCGGTGCGGTAGGCCGGAACCAAAACACTAAAGGTAATATCCCAAGAAGCACTCTCTTCCCGTTGCTTCTCCCAAGTATCTGCTGACAACATAGGGGGCTGATAGGGACAGGTTCCACGGGCCGCAAGCCGCTCTCTGACTGCATACCAGGTTTTTTTCACGCCGTTGCGTTTCAGATAATATGCAGTTTTCTTCCAGTATGCAATCGCTTTCCCTGCCATCGATACCCTCTTTTCTGTAGTTCTATATGCTTATAATACTGCTTTCAAATCTTCTGTCAGCTGCTCTAATTTTGCATTGGCATCTTCCAGAGAACTTCCCTTCACACCCATATAGAATTTAATCTTGGGTTCCGTTCCGGAAGGACGGGCACAACACCATGCATCCTCGGGAAGTTCAAAGTAAAGTACATTGGACTTGGGCAAACCTGTGGCGGTTTCCACGCCTGTCTCCATGTCCACTACTCTATCCGTTTGATAATCTCTAAACTTCAAGACCCCACGGTTACCAAAGGACTTGGGAGGATTCTGACGAAGTTTTTCCATGATTTCTGCGATCTGTCTGGAGCCGTCAATTCCCTTCAAGGTGATGGTATACTGACTCTCCTTATAATATCCATACTTCTCGTAGGTCTCCAGCATCATATCCCAAAGGGTCTTGCCCTGACTCTTGCAATATGCGGCCACTTCACACAGACACATCACTGCCACGATGGCATCCTTGTCTCTTGCGTGGGTACCTGCCAAGCAGCCGTAGCTTTCTTCCAAACCAAATACATAATTGTTGGACCCGGTCTGCTCAAACCACTTAATCTGCTCACCGATGAACTTAAATCCTGTCAGCACCTCGATTAACTTTACCCCGTATGCCTTCGTGATGGGGTAGGTCATGTTGGTGGTAACGATGGTAGTCACCAGGGCCGGATTGGCAGGCATGGTGCCGGTGGCTGTCTTTTCTCTCAAAATATACTCTGCCAAAAGCATGCCGGACATGTTGCCGGTAAAGGAAACGTATTCTCCGGTCTTGCTATCCTTTGCATATACACCCAGACGGTCTGCGTCAGGGTCGGTGGCAAGAACGATGTCTGCATCCTTTTCTTTTGCCAAACGTAGCGCATAGGTAAATGCCTTAGGATCTTCGGGATTGGGATAATCCAATGTGGTAAAATCGGGATCCGGATTTTCCTGCTCCGGCACCACATACACATGTTTGAAGCCCAACTCCTTCAGGATTCTTCTGGCGGGAACATTACCTGTTCCACACAGGGGAGTGTATACAATCTTAATATCATCTGCCACCTGTGCAATCACTTCGGGGTGAATAATTTGTTTCTTCAACTCTTCCATGTAGGCATCATCAATATCTGCACCCAGCACCTGATACAAACCTGCTGCCTTTGCAGCCTCCTTGTCCATGGTCTTCACCAAATGGTAATCTTTGATGGTCTGTACTTCTTCAATGATTTCCTTATCTTTGGGAGCGGTTACCTGGGCACCGTCGTCCCAATATACTTTATATCCGTTATACTCCGGCGGGTTATGGCTGGCTGTTACCACAATACCTGCAGTACAACCCAATTTACGCACCGCAAAAGATAGTTCCGGTGTAGGACGAAGGCTCTCAAACACATAGGCCTTGATGCCATTTGCAGCCATACACAATGCCGCTTCGTCTGCAAATTCAGGGGACATACGTCTGGAATCATAAGCAATTGCCACACCTTTGTCTGCAGTTCCCTGCTTCAAAATATAATTCGCCAATCCCTGAGATGCTTTACGTACAGTATAAATATTCATTCGATTGATACCTGCGCCAATCACACCACGCAATCCTCCTGTACCAAATTCCAATTCCTTATAAAAGCGTTCCTCAATCTCTGCCTGATTATCGGCAATTTCCAGAAGTTCTTTTTTGGTGCTTTCGTCGAAATAATCATCCTCTAGCCAAAATTTGTATTCTTCCATAAATCCCATCGTCGTTCTCCTATTCTATGCTTTTATTTTTAAAGAAAAATCACTGCGGTCCAGGGAGAAGTTTACATTGTAATAGGGGTCCCCCGCCTCCAGTTCCTTCTGCCATTTTTCTCTGAATTTGGCAGATTCTGCATTGTAGCGCCGGGCTTTTTCCCCTTGGTCATCCAATCCTCTGGAAATAGACTCATAATGATACAATTCCGCAAAAGGAGTGAACACATTGAGCAGTCCTTCCCTGCGCAATTTCAAACACAAGTCCACATCATTCAAAGAAATCGCGAACTCTTCTTCCAGACCACCCACTTGCTCATACACTGCTTTCTTTACCATCAGGCAAGCACCGGTGACCGCGCTGACATTTTGCGCATAGCACAAACGTCCCATATATCCCAGATTCTGCCTGTGCTGCTTGTAATGGGTATGCCCTGCCGTTCTGTGAGCACCCAAACCAATCACCACGCCGGCATGTTGGATGGTTTTATCTGCGTAGTAGAGCTTCGCTCCTACAGCACCCACATCCTCTCTCTGGGCGTACATCAAAAGTTCTTCCATCCAGTTCACAGTGATGACTTCGGTATCATTATTCAAAAGCAGAATGTACTCTCCGTCCGCATGACTGACACCCAGATTATTCACTGCGGAATAATTAAATGTGCCCTGATAGGTCACAATTTTCACTTTGCCATTGGCACTGACACATACCTGATCCGCTGTGTAGTCGCCGTCCAAAAGTTCTCTGTAATAGGACTTAATTTCCTCTGTGGTACTGTTGTTTTCCACAATCACAATCTCATAATTGTCATAGGTGGATTTCTCAAAGATAGAGCTGACGCATCTGCGCAAATCTTCCACATGGTCTTTGTTAGCAATCACAATGGATATTTTAGGATTGCCCAAAATCTGATAACGGATTCTAAAAATCGTTTCAAAGGCCTTGGTGCCCTCTATCTTAAAGTGGGAAAATCCCTTCTTTTCCAAATGCTCTGCTACAGCACCCTTGGCTGCCAAAATAGCGTAGGGCTTTGCCTCAATGCCGGAAGCCACAGAACCGGAGTGACATCTCCAGTAGTACATCAATTTCGGCACATGGACAATGTTCTTGGCATTGGATGTCAGTCGCAGAATCATATCATGATCCTGACTTCCGTCAAACTTGGTGCGGAACAATTCTTCCCCATCCAGTAACTCTTTGGAAAATACACTAAAGTGACAAATGTAGTTGTTGGCGCACAGGTTATCCGGTGCGTAGTCCGGTTTAAAATGCATGGTCAGCATGTGGTTGATGTCACGCCCCTGAAAGGTTGTTTCATCGCAGTAAAGATAATCTGCCCCCTGTTCATTGATGGCCTTTACATACTCAAACAAGACACTGGGATGCAGCAAATCGTCCTGGTCCAACAAACCGATAAATTCACCTGTGGCCATTTGCAAACAGGCATTGGTGTTGCCGGAAATACCCATGTTTTTTTCTAACTTCTGATACTTGATTCTTCCACCGGATTTGCCTGCGTACTCCTTGGAAATCTCTCCAATATAAGCATGCTCGTCATCAGAACCGTCTGCCAGACAAAGTTCCCAATTTGGGTAGGTCTGGTTCATCACAGAATCCAAAAGTTCCACCTGATACTCTCTCTTGTTATTCCAGAGAGGCACCAGAATACTGATTTTCACCATACGGGGGAATACGGTTTCCCTCTCTTCCTTCGCCCGAGCTTCATCAGGAAAGCTGGCTGTGCCGAACTGCTTCATGGCCTCTCTTTCCCTTTTTTTGTAATCCAATTTATGGAGTATACCACGGGGACCTCCCAGATTGCGGATGCGGTCCCTTTGGCGAATCAGAAAATGAACACCGCTTCTCACAGGCTTGCTCAGTTTCCACAGGGGATTCTTTTTGATTCTTTGAAGTTTCCACTCCAATTCCTCATTTTTCGCCTCTAAGGATGCCACTCTTGCAGCCAAATCTGCGGTTTTCAAATGTTCCAATTCATAGGCTTCTCTATAGTCTATTTCCTTTTTGGTTTCCTGCATTACGCATTCTCCTTTTGTCGTTCTTATTTCAGCCAAATGCTCTTGGCACTCCAATTGATAATCTTACCTCCGGTGACCCGGTTACGCACAAGCATACCCACCTGATATTCTCCCGGAGTCAATACGCCGGGGCCAATTTCCAAATGGAAGCCGCTCAGTGCCACATTCTTCTGATCGGGCAAATTTTCCTGTAAATCAGGGCGGAATTGAGGGCGGATTAAAATTTCTGCCACGCATTTTTCATCCACCTTATCTACAGGTACAAGCACTATCTTTTTCTCATAGCAGGCATTGTCATCCCCAAGTACCACGCCGTATCCCAAAATAATATTGTCACGGCCATCTTCCAATCGAAACATCAGGCAATTATCCTGAGGAATCTCTCCGATATTGCTGCGGGGCGGCTTTTTCTCGATTCTCTGTACTTCATTTTTCACCGTCACATAAGCAGGCCGTACAGAAGTGTCCAATCCCACCCGATTCAGGTACTCGGAATAATAGACATCCTTGCCCACAAGGTTGGGGTGACGCTGGTACAGTTTATCTCTCTCAGACCAAAGTCTGTCCAGTTTCTCCTTGGATTCGTCCGCTCCCCTGCTGATGGATTCATGGTGATATCCGAAGTTGTCATTGACGCAGACATTATGATATCCCGCTTCAAAAAGGGAAAAGCATAGGTCCACATCATTGAACGCCACGCACAGTTCTTCGCAGAATCCGCCCACTTCTTCAAATTTTGTTCTTTCCACCATCAAACAGGCACCGGTCACGGCAATCACATTCCGTCTGCCCCGGTTTCTGCCATAATACTGATTGGTATCTTCCCTAAACTGCATTTTGTGCACGGGACCCATAGGTAAATTGGTGATTCCCACATGTTGAATACGACGGGTGCCGGGATACAGTAGTTTTAATCCCACAGCACCAGTATAATGCCTGTTAGCCATGCCCAGCATCTTTTCCAAAGTCCCCGGCTGCACCAGCTCCACATCATCATTGAGAAATAATAAATATTGTCCTTTTCCTGCCTTTGCACCAAGATTGCACATCTTGGAGAAATTAAACTCTTGCGGTTCATAAATATAAGTTGCAGGATATTCCTTCAACAAACTTTCTATTTTTTTGCGGTTCTCGGCACTGCTTCCGTTGTCCACTACGATGAATTCCAAAGAAACTCCCTGACAGCTGTCCATACACTTCTTCAAAAGGTCCGGATTGTCCTTGGAGGGAATTACCACAGACAGAAGGGCATCCTTGGGGATGGGGTAGGGAATCTGTCTCTGCCTTGCCTTCTTTAGGAATTTCAACTGCTCCGATTTATCCTCTGCATGAAATACCATATGAGACAAATGGTGAATACTTGCGCTGTCTTTTTCATATCCACCTGCCAAGTTGACACACATGGACATCCAATTCATATAGCGTTCCACATCCAGCACTTCATAAAGTGCCCAACCTCTTCTCTTCTGACTGCGAAACAGGCGCAGGAAACAGTCTTCATGGCACCGTTTATACACCTGGCAGGTTTCTTGGAACAATTCCTCCCGCACAGCCACCAAACTGCCAAAATAAAAGGTGGTGTCGAAGGTATCCGGGGACCATTCCGGTTTATACCAGGGGGAATGGGTTCTGCGCACATCCTCGTCACCGTAGATAATCTGATACTCTTGGTGTCCCGCGAAAAGCCCATTGCATTTGTCTACGGCTCTCTCGGATACGACACCTCTGGAAGCCACCAAAAGCACATACCCCTCTGTGTGCAGCTCGTCGGGAACCTCGTAGGAATCCTCCCATTCTGCTGCCACCCACTGTTCATATGTGACAGTTGTGTCAGAAAGTAGTTTCTCGTACTTTGCGTCTTCTCTGCTGATTAAGATCTTTTTTATCAAAGATTTTATGCTCAATGCTTTGCTCCTTTGCACAGGGATCGGATCCGTTTTTGCGTTATCCGTCAGCTCCCTAAGTTGACACATGGCAAGTCTTCCGCCTGTGACAAACTGCTGGAATTCCATCTCCTTATTCCGAATGGTTTGTGCTTCCTGAGGGGACATTTTCAAAATCTCCAAAACACGGTCCACACCGATACATGCCCTTTTGCTATCCTCTAACAGATAGCAGTAAACCGCACGGTAGGCCAATTCTCCGGGGGCCTGAACCCGGTCAAATGTCCACTCATAATCAATCAGTGTCCATCGGTCGCCGTCCACCAGAAAATTATCAAAAATCAAATCAAAATCCGTCACAGGGTAGTCACTGCGATAGGAAATTTTCTCCGAATATTCTTCGAACAGAGCATAAAACCCTTCGATGTCTTGTCTGTCCAAACATTCGTCCATCAAGTCCACCAGGGGAGTCCCGCTCACAAATTCAAACTCCGCATACACATTCCCGGCGTCTTCTGCCAAGGTGCATTGATTGATTTCCAGTGCTCCTCCTTGGAAACGTTCCGTCAGACTGATGTATGCACTATACATACCCATTACATGGTTTTTGGCCGCCTCACCCAGAGGATACTTTCTCACCACTTTACGACCATTCTCTTCCAGTATCTCTGTGCGGATGGCATATTGAGGTGCTCTGTCATTGGAATACTTTACATACTTGATATCAAAGTCTTTTCCAATCACAGCCAAATAAGAAGCAGACGGGTTCGCAAGATGCAAACTCTGTTCGTCCTGCCCATGTACAAAAGAGGTATCCCGCACTGTGGTTGCAAATGAAACATCCGGAAGGACATCATAAAAATGATACTCTTTTACACCACAGGAGGTGAAAATGTGTTGCATTTCCTCCCGTTCCAGGGAACCTGCTTCGTCCTCATTTTCCCCATGTCCAAAGGCAATCACCATTCTGCCCTGAGGGGAGAGGTGCTGTAATAAACTCTTCAAAATCTCCTGCTGGGAAATCTCGGCACCAAAATGCTTTTGTCCATCCGAAAATGCCCCAATCAGGATGATATAATCAAAATCTGTAGGAAGTGTGGGCGCAATCTCTCTGAACTCACCCACGTGAATGGTCACATTTTCACATCCACTGTTGCGGGTGGCATTGATGATGCTGCGCTTCTTGGATAGCTCCACACAAGTCACGCTGCCGGCTTTACGGGACAATGCTCCCGTAAGCGCACCACAGTCACTGCCCACTTCCAAGACCTTCATGGATTTGTCCATGGGAAGCCAATCTACAATATTCCGACGCAAACCGGACAAATGATAGAGAATGGGACGACTCTTTCTCGCCTCGATTTCCTGTGCGTACTCACTGGGCAGAGTTGCTTGAACAATATCCAAAAGTTCCTCCTCTACAGCACTGTCGCCGCAGAAGTCCCGTCCGGAATATTTAGTTAAATCCAATTGCACTTTGCCAATGGTTTCTATCATACATCCGTCACCTTCACTACAGAGTCCATGTCGTAATAACCCACGGTATTTTTGTCGGATACTACGGTAATATTCATCACATCATATAATCTGTGATATACCTCAAACACGTCCTTGTTGTATCCTGTCACACCCAAAGAAATCAGATATTCTCCACCCTGCAGACTCATCTTCTGGGTGTAGGTAATCTCTTTTACCTGTCCGGCCTTGCCGGGGTCTAAAAACGCTTTTTCTATCATGGTATTGGTACCGGTAATCTCCGTACCAATGGGATTTTTGAAAGACATTGCAAAAATAGGAGCCGGGAGATCCTCGTTGATTCTTACCTTCACATGGAGGGTAAACTCACTGCCCTTCATGATGGCAGTGGTGCGCACACCTCTGTCATCCTCCACATAGAAATCCAAGATTTCCGCTTGTTTGGTTCCGTACTCTAAGGTTTCCGGATTGAATCCCATGGAGGTTCTTGCCGAAAGAGTTTCCGCCTCTTCCTGCCCCTCTTCCAACAAATCAGGGGCCTCATACTGTCCTACAAGCACACGCTTGTAAGCATCTATCATTTCCTTAGGGGAACCTTCTCCCAAAAGTTCTCCCTTGTTCAGCAAATACACTCTGTCACAATACTTGCTGATACTTCCCAAATCGTGACTGACAAAGATGATGGTCTTTCCTAACTTCTTAAATTCCTCAAATTTGTGGTAGCACTTTGCCTGGAAGAATACATCTCCCACAGAAAGAGCCTCGTCCACAATGAGAATTTCCGGCTCGATATTGATGGCCACCGCAAAAGCCAGTCGTACGAACATACCACTGGAATAGGTCTTCACCGGCTGATTGATATAATCGCCAATGTCAGCAAACTCTAAAATAGCAGGCAACTTCTCGTCGATTTCCTTGTTGGAAAATCCCATCATGGTACCGTTTAGATACACATTCTCAATGCCGTTGTATTCCATATTGAATCCGGCACCCAATTCCAAAAGGGCAGAGATTCTGCCTTCCACATGCACTTCTCCCTCGGTGGGATTGAGTACGCCGGTGATGATTTTCAAAATCGTAGACTTACCGGAACCATTGGTGCCGATGATACCCACCGTCTCACCCTTGCGGATCTGCATGCTCACGCCGTTTAGGGCATAGTGCAATTTGCACTTTTTCCCGCCTCCAAGTCCAAAGGCTTCCATAATACGGTCCCTTGGGCGGTCATAGAGCTTATATACCTTTTTGATGTTGATTGCTTCGATGGCAGGAGTTGCCACCTCTTGCATCTTTATCTTCATTTCTTCCATATTTTCTATCCTACAATCTCTTCCGATGACTGCTTTACAGCACATCTGCGAAATGTACTTTCAGTCTCTTGAATATCAATGCGCCGATGCCAAAGAGCACCACTGTCACAATCCAGAAATACATGGTGGAAAAGAAATCCTCAAAGAACCACTGCTGTTCACAGATGGCACTGCGGTACCCATTGACAATGTATACCAGGGGATTTAATTTCAGCACTATCAGCCACTTGGAATTGAGGGCATTGATATCCCATAAAATCGGAGTCGCCCACATACCTATCTGCAATGCAATGCTGATAATCTGGGACAAATCTCTAAAAAACACCACGATGGAACATGTGGTATAGCACAATGCCAGCACAAATACAAACAGGCAGAAGCTGTAATATATCAGCTGGATTGTATAGATACTGGGATAATACCCGTAAAATGCCGCCACCAGCAGCAATACCGCCATGAAAAACAAATGAATAAAGGTGGCCGCAATGATTTTGATGATGGGCAAAATACTGATTTTGAATACCACCTTTTTCACCAGGTAGTTGTATTCCACCAAAGCATTTGTTCCATGGTTCAAGGCTTCACTGAAATAAAACCAAGGCACCAGGCCGGCCGTCAGAAACAGTACATAGGGTATGTCCTCTGCTCCTCTACCGGGATTCCCCATAATCTTCTCGAAGACAACATAATACATTGCCACGGTGACTACGGGTTGAATCATTGCCCAAAGCGCTCCCAGATAGGAGCCTGCATATCTTTTTTTGAAATCATTCTTTGCCAATTTCCATATCAGATGTCTGCTCTGATACAATTCCACCGGAAGGGTGGTGAACTTGTCATACTTCAACGCAAAGACCACCCATGCCACAGCAATGATGCCACAGGAGCAGGCTTTTTTCAAAAGCTCCTGCTGCATATCTGCATTGGGGTCAGGGTTTTGGTGGAGCACAATAATCAGTGCCACAGCAAGTCCAATCAAGAGAGAAATGGCAATTCCGCTTTTCTTACTTATCTTCATGTTACCAGTTCCTTCTTTCCTCCGCAAAGGCAGTCAATTCACCAAAGGGTCTCTCTGCATCCTTTTGGGAAAGAATCACTTCCATCCCCTCAGGGATGGGCCATTCCACGCCGATTTCAGGATCATTATAGGCAAGTCCGCCCTCGTCGTTAGGATGATAAAAATCAGTGCATTTATAGCAAAACTCTGCATAATCGGAAAGCACTAGGAAACCATGGGCAAAGTTTTTGGGAATAAAGAACTGCTTTTTATTCTCCTCGGAAAGCAACACTCCATACCACTGTCCAAAGGTAGGAGAATCCAGGCGCATATCCACGGCCACGTCGTACACCTCTCCCTTGATCACACGCACCAGCTTATCTTGAGGGAAATGCTTTTGAAAATGCAATCCTCGAAGCACACCCTTCTTAGAGGCAGACTGGTTGTCCTGCACGAAGACTTCCGGAATACCTGCTGCCTTGTAATCCTCGTAATGATAGGACTCGTAGAAATATCCTCTGTCATCTCCAAACACGGTGGGAGTGATAATCTTTAACCCCTCGATACCACATGTCTCAACTGTAATTTTTCCCATATCTGTCATCCGCCCCGGGGACGGCTCCTTTCTTATAGTCCGTTGGCAACCTCTACCAAATATTTGCCATAATTGGTCTTCATCAAAGGCTCTGCCAACTTCAGAAGCTGCTCTTTGTCAATAAATCCACGTTTAAATGCAATCTCCTCGATACAGGAAATATAAAGCCCCTGTCTCTTCTGGAACGCAGCCACGAAATCAGAGGCATCCAAAAGCGCATCATGATTACCGGTATCCAACCATGCAAAACCTCTGCCAAGGGTTTCTACCTGCAATGTACCTCTTCTCAAATACTCGTTGTTGATACTGGTAATTTCGATTTCTCCTCTTGCGGAGGGCTTTACATTCTTCGCAATCTCCACCACATCATTGTCGTAGAAGTACAGACCGGGTACCGCATAATTGCTCTTCGGATGTTCCGGCTTTTCTTCGATGGAAAGTGCCTTGCCGTTCTCATCAAATTCCACCACGCCGTACTCTCTGGGATCACGCACATAGTAGCCGAAAATGGTGGCGCCGGATTCTCTGGATGCCACCTCGCGGAGCACCTTGGAAAAACTCTGGCCATAGAAAATATTGTCGCCAAGCACCAACGCTACGCTGTCTTTGCCAATGAAATCTGCGCCAATGATAAACGCATCAGCCAACCCTCTGGGCTGTTCCTGAATGGCATAGGAAAACTTCATTCCCAACTGACTGCCATCTCCCAAAAGTTCTTCAAATACAGGAAGGTCTCTGGGTGTCGATATAATCAAAACCTCACGAATCCCTGCCAACATCAGTGTGGACAAAGGATAATAAATCATGGGTTTGTCATATACCGGCATGATCTGTTTTGAGATTGCTTTTGTCAAAGGATAAAGTCTGGTTCCGGAACCGCCTGCTAAAATAATACCTTTCATTTCTTTCCTCTTTTCTGCCAAATTCTGGACTTATTAATGTCAAATTCTCTTATCTGTATACACACCAAATGGGAACGGCAAAAAAGTCGTTCCCATCCGATTTATTTTTCATACATGTCTGTGTAATACTTTTGGTAATCCCCGCTTGTCACATTTTTCATCCATTCTTCATTTTCAAAGAACCAAGCGATGGTTTTACGGATGCCATCCTTAAACATGGTCTCAGGATACCAACCAATCTCATTCTTGATCTTATCAGGAGCAATGGCATATCTTCTGTCATGTCCCTTGCGGTCTTCCACATAGGTGATCAAATCCTTGGACACCAGCGCCTTTCTGGGGTCTCCCTCAGGAAGCATGTCCTGCAGTGTCTCGATGATGATGTTGATAATCTCGATATTCTGCTTTTCATTGTGTCCACCCACGTTGTAGGTTTCAAACAATCTGCCCTGTTCCTGTACCATGTCAATTGCCTTTGCGTGGTCTTCCACGAACAACCAGTCACGGACGTTCTTGCCATCACCATACACCGGCAACTTCTTGCCCTGCAGGGCGTTGTTGATAATCAGGGGAATCAGTTTCTCAGGGAACTGATAGGGGCCGTAGTTATTAGAACAATTGGTGATGTTGGCCGGGAACTTATATGTGTCCATATATGCCTTTACCAGCATGTCCGAACTTGCTTTACTTGCAGAATAGGGACTGTGGGGATCATATGGCGTTGTCTCATAGAAGAAAGCGTTTTCGTCATCGGGCAGGGAGCCATACACTTCATCCGTAGAAACATGGAGGAATTTTTTGCCCTCCTTGAAGCTGCCGTCCGGCAATTCCCATGCTGCCTTCGCACAGTTCAGCATCACTGCCGTACCCAAAACGTTGGTCTGTACAAACACTTCCGGATTGCGGATACTTCTGTCCACATGGCTTTCCGCCGCAAAATGTACCACTCTGTCGATATCGTTTTCAGCAAAGATTTTCGCAATTGCTTCTTTGTCGCAAATATCTGCCTTCACGAAAGTGTAATTTTCTCTACCTTCCACTTCCTTCAGGTTTTCCAAATTACCTGCGTAAGTCAATGCATCCACATTGATAATCCGGATGGTGTCTCCGTATTTTCTAAACATGTAGTGGATGTAATTGGAACCGATAAAACCGGCACCGCCTGTCACCAAATATGTTCTCATAATATCTCCTATTCCGCTACTTTGAAAGATTAGTAGCTGATGTTCATGTCTACGTCACCACTGATACCATTCACATGGCCCTTGGCTGTATACTGCCATATATCATAGCGTCCGGTATAAGTGGGCTTTGCCGCATACTGTGCCAGCCAAATCTTATACTTGCTCAAAGCACTTACATTGATCTTACTCTCCAGCCAGGTCTTATTGGAATACACACCTGCTTTATAACCGGCATTCTGGATGGTCTCACAGAAGGCCTTGCACACTGCTGTTCTGGTATCCTTATCAATCTTGTCGCCTCTGCCACCGCTGGGCTCCACATCCAAGAATACAGGGTAACTGAGATTATAATCATCAATCAAGCCCAGTACCATGGAAGCTTCTTCTACCGCTTCTACCTGGTTCACTGCCTGGGAGAAGAAGTATACACCTACCTTCAGTCCTGCGCCGGTGGCACCCTTAATGTTGGCTCTAAACTTAGGATCCTCTACCAGACTACCATTGGTGGAACCACGGTATCCGCAACGGATAATCGCATAGGATACGCCGGAGTTCTTCACCGCATTCCAGTCAATACTTCCGTTCCACTTGGAAACATCGATACCTACCACGCCACTACCCTGGGTCAATGCACCGTCGGAGCCGAAGGTGTAGGTAGCCCCCTGAATGACATGTCTACCGGTAATCTTTTGGCCGTTCGCTGTGAAGTAATATACCTTGCCGCCAATGTTCTGCCATCCGGTATACTTTACATCACCCTTCAGGAAGAACTTGCTTGCCTTATAATAGTCTGCATATCTTGCTTCTCTGTAATTGCCGTTTTCCAACACATAAATCTGTTCACCATTACGGTTCTTCAGCAATGTGGTGGTATCCTGATTGGGGTGCTTACGAACAACCACTTCACAGGTAGCGGTTACAGTTTCATTGTTCTCTGTATAGGAGAAAGTAATGACTGCAGAACCCTCTTTATTGGCATAGATTCTCAGTTCTTTCTTGGTTCTGTCAGCACTGATACTTACAATATCTTTGTTGGAGGAATATACCTGCACTTCCGGCGATGTAGCAGTAGCATTCTTTACTTCCACATTCAGTAGGAAGTTCTCGCCTACGAACAGATTCTTTCTGGTTTCGTTGAGATAAATACCCTTCTTGTCAAGTACCGTTACGGTAATAGTCTCTTTTCCCTCTGTTCTGGAAGTGGCATTCGTTCCCGTATAGTTTGCGCTAACAGTAAAGACCACTGTTCCCGCCTTCAAAGGAGTGATTGTGATATCTCCCGTGGATGCATTGATTTGCGCTTTTGCAATGGTGCTATTGGTGGGTGATATCTTGAACTCTCTGGTATAATCACTATAGTCAGTGTAGGATGCCTTTACCTTCAACTCTGTTCCGACACTACCTTTCAATTCCTTAGAGTTCACTGAAATCTTGATGGGCTTGGGTGTAGGTGCTGGAGTTGCTGCAGGCGCTTGAGTAGGTGCTGCAGTAGGACCTGCCGTAGGTGCTGCCGTGGGTGCATCCGTAGGTGACGCGGTAGGCGCATCCGTAGGACCTGCCGTGGGTGCTGCAGTAGGTGCCGGAGTGGGCTCTGCAGTGGGTGCTTCCGTAGGAGGCTCTGCAGGAGCTTCTGTGGGCGGCAATGGATCTACCGGAGGATTCTCAGGTGCCGGCTCCTCTGCGGGAGGTTCTTCGCCGTCTTGCGTCACCAGAATCAACTGTCTTGCCATCACCAATGTCAAAGGATCTGCAATGGTACTCTTGGACACCTCGTTGTATGTAACGGGAATGACCTTACTCTCTACCCACGCTACAGTATCAGAAATGGTAGACTCTACCTTTGTATTGTTTTTCTTGGTATCTTCTACACTGGCATCAATCTCAGATTCCTGCTTTACTTCGTTCTGTACATCCACCTTGCTAAAGGCGATTTCCTTCTTTACCTCGGTGGCGCGTACGTCTGTAGTGATGATATATCTGTCATACTTCTCATCTGACAGGGTTTCCATGGCAACCTGGTACTTTCCGGGCGCAATGCCTGTCTTATAGATGATACCATCCATATCGTCATCGGACCATATCTGTTCCTTGCCATCAGGCGTAGTTACCACTACGGAGAAAGGAGCATTAGGGACTAATTTCTCTGTCTTCTTGTTCGTAAATTTAATCTTCAGGTCCTTCTCGATGGAAACAAACTGAGGAACAACCATTACCTGTCTATTCACATCTTCCTCGTCGTAGTGACCGGTAAAGCCTCCCTTGTCCACTTCCAGACGATCCATGTGGGCATTTGCCACTGCGTTAATGCCCTCTCCACCGATGGTGGTAATTTCAGATAAATAGTTTCCTACACTAACAAATTTGGACACCTGTCTGTTAATGGCGGTTCTACCCACAAATACGCTACCGGTAATGATAGCCAAAACAAGAACTACCACACCAACATACAGCATCATCTTATCCATGGTATCCATGCTGTTCAGTTTCTGGGTCAAAACAGCGAAAAATTCTTCTTTGTCAAAACCGGAATTGCCACGCTTCCTCGTGCTCTTCTTGGCAGTGCCCTTGGATGCGCTCTTCACTGTTCGGGGCTTTCTTACCGCCGCAGTCACGTAAGCATCTTCCTGGGCATAATCCTCTTCATAATATTCTGCGGCATCTTCTACATAATACTCGGACTCTGTTTCCTCGTAGGATACAGTACCCTCTTCCTCGTAATACTCGCCGTCTGCAGTTTCATAGTATTCTCCGGATTCTTCGTAGTACTCGCCGGATTCTTCCGCATAATACTCTCCGTCCTCAGCATAGTATTCACCCTGAGGCTGATCCCCGTAGTATTCTCCCTGAGGTTGCTCTTCGTAATACTCGCCCGAACCATCGGTTTCATAATATTCCTGGCCATCGGACTCGTAATATCCTTCCTCCGTGCCATAATATTCGAATTCGCCAAAACCGGCGTCTTCAACATCGTCATATTCATATTCTATCTCGTTTACGCCTGCCCGTCTGGGGTTTGGCTTCTTGGAACGATGGAATAAACTTTTCATAAATGCATCCTTTCAGTAAGCATAATATCGCACATTAACAATAATACTTATGTATTATATCATCATACCCCCACTTCTTCAAGGTACTGTAATCTTAATTTTTCTTAATAAAATGGATTATAATATGGACATTCCACTTACATAATAGTAAAATAAATCCATACTTTAAAAACAATTTTTGCACGAGAATGGAGCAGTTTATGAAACGTATAAAACGAGAAACATGGATGCATATCGCCCTGGCACTGGTCATTATTCTGTTTGCGGGCGGTATCTTATATAAAATCACAAACTTCGGCGAATACATTTCTTTGGAAGAAATTTTCCAGGACGGGGAAGGCACCTACGATGACACATTTGACAGCATTCTGCCACTTGTGACCATTGAGGACGAGCCGGTATATCTTAATTATGGTCCCGACACAGATATCCTGTTTTTCGGAAATGACCCTTTGGCAGATGACAGGGATTCCGAAAAGAACCTCGCCAATTTGATTCAGGAAAAGACCGGCGCCACGGTATACAATTGCTCCATCAGCGGCAGTTACCTGTCCGTGGAAAATGAGACCCTGATTCCTGCTTTTTACCCCATGGATGTATTCAGCTTTTACTGGCTGACCTTCCTGCCCACAGCAGAAAGTATTCAGGGTTCCTATCAAACTGCCATGGAAGTATTGGGCGAGAATTGTCCCCCCGAAGCAGCCGAAGTCTATGAAACATTGACATCCATAGACTTCAACGAAATCGATGTCATCGCGCTGATGTATGACGCAGGCGATTACCTGGCCGGCCGTCCTATGTACAGTGACGAAAATTTTACAAACATCGAAACATTTACCGGCAATATGGCCGCCGGCATTCAATTTATCCGAAATTATTATCCTCATATCCGTATTATGGTATTGTCTCCTACCTATGCCTATGGTTTAGACGAGGATGGCAATTATATTAGCAGTGATATTCAGATATACGGAGAACAGCATTTCTTGTCTACTTATGTAATCAAGCAGGCGGAGGCTTGTGCACTCACCAGTACGACTTTTATTGACAACTTATATGGTACCATTACAGAGGACACTGCGGACACTTATCTCACCGACCATATTCACCTAACCGAAGAGGGCAGGGCATTGGTGGCAGACCGTTTTGTAGAAGCTCTGTATTATTATAACAACGAAGCAGAATAAAGAAGGAGAACTGATATGAAACGCAGACTATTTATGAGATGGCCCAACTTTAGATACAAGGCGGTCACTCTCAGTTATGACGACGGATGTACCTATGATCGAACCGTAATAGAAATCATGCAGAAATATGGATTGAAGGGTACCTTTAATATCAACTCTTGCGTATTTCGAGAGAATAGACCCAATAAATTGACCAAAGAGGAACTGGTGGAACTATATACCTCCACCGGCAATGAAGTGGCTGTGCACGGCTATCGTCACACCTCCCTTCCGGAAATGCCTGAAGCTCTGGCTACTTATGATGTACTCCACGACAGAGAAGAAATTGAGGCTGCCTTCGGTCACATTGTCAGTGGTATGGCTTACGCCAATGGTGTCTTCAGTGATGAAGTGGTGGATATCCTCAAAAAATGCGGCATTACTTATGCCCGCACCACAGTGTCTACACATTCCTTAAATGTGACCGAGGACTTCCTTCGCTGGCATCCCACCTGCCACCACGACGATTCTGAACTGATGGAACTGGCACAGAAATTGATAGAACCTGCAGAGCCCGCATACAAATGGGCACGCTTCCCCCGTCTCCTTTATGTCTGGGGGCACAGTTATGAGTTTAACAATAATAACAACTGGGATGTACTGGATAAATTCGGTGAATATGTGGGCAACCGGGAGGATGTCTGGTATGCCACAAACGGGGAAATCTACGAATATGTAAAAGCCTATGACGGTTTGCAGTTCTCCGTTTCCGGCAAGATGATTTATAACCCCAGCGCAATGGATGTGTACATAGACTATTATGGCAACAAATACTTGATTCCCGCCGGCGAGACTGTACAGGTAGAGTGTCCGGAAGGTTATGTATAAGACGGGCCAATCGAAGTAGAAATAAGAAAAATAAAAGATTCTCGAGTCAACGCTCGGGAATCTTTTTTATGTTCAGTGATACTGTTTAATCTATGTCTCTTATTCTGACCTTTATTTTTCTTCCTCGTGATACTCCGCTTCCGTATTTACATTCCAAATGACACTTCTGTCACTTTTTCCTGATATAATGCTGTCTGCCGCGCGGAAAGCTGTCACCATGGAATGGTCCATATTATTGTATCGGTGTTGTCCGTTTCTGCCCACACAGTATAGGTTGTCGATGGTGTTCAAGTAGGAAATCAACCGATCCATCTCATCGTAGGTATCAAAGTAGGCAGGATATGCCTTTTTCACCTTTTCCACATGGGTATCCAGGGCCTGGTCTGCAGAATCAATCAATCCCAGTGTAACCATTTCCCTGACACCAAATGCCGCGAATTCTTCTTCCGGCATATTCCAAAATGCGTCACCCTCGTCCACAAAATACTCCAATCCCATCCATACGGTATCTTCCGGTGATTTCACCATATACGGGGACCAGTTATTGTAGATTTGCATGCGTCCCATTTTTACTCTGCGGTCCTGCACATAGATCCAACAGTCAGGAACGATATTACCAAGTGTTTTAAATTTGGTCTTATTCTCCAAATTCAACTTCTCCACCAATACACCCACAGTCATATAATCACGGTAGGGCAAACCTGCCGCAACCCTGCATTCCTCTGCCGGCACATCATTCATACCCGCTATCAAATCCTTCACCGGCATGGAAGAGATGACAATATCAGCGTCTACTGTTACCCTCTGTCCATTCTGCTCATAGGTGATGGTGTCTATGCGCGCCCCATTCTTATGAAGGGACACAACCTTAGCACCCTTCATAATCTGGCCGCCTGCCTTTTCAATTTCTGCTGCCACTGTTTCCCACATCTGCCCGGGACCCAGTTTGGGATATTTGAATTCCTCTATCAAAGAGGTCTCTACTTTTCTGTTTTTCTTGTGAAATACCTTGCCTGCCACATCTTTGAGAATAGCCACAATAGAAAGTCCCTTCACTCTCTGAGCACCCCAAGAAGCATCAATCTCCCTAGGATGGCGGCCCCATAAATTCTCTGTATAGTTCTCGAAAAACATACTATACAAAACTTTGCCGAATCGGTTGATGTAAAAGTTCTCCAGATTGGTCTCCGGTCTTTTATGCAAGATACTTCCCAAGTAACTGAAGCCTGCCTTCATGGTGGTAATCAATCCCATATTCTTCAGGGTTTCCATCTTCAGGGAAATGGGATAATCATAAAATTTATCGTCAAAAAGAATTCTGGACACTCGGTTTCTCTTGAGCATTACCCGGTCTTCTGTTTCCGGGTCCGGCCCCTCTTCGGACAACTCCACATTGCGCCCTAAGATGATATCATCCTTGGAAGGTGCCCCCTGCATAGGAAGCATCTTGGCCCACCAGGCATTGACTTGGGCATCTTTAGAAAAGAACCGATGTCCACCCATATCCATACGGTTACCATTGTATTCAACTGTCTTGGAAATACCGCCGATGTTTCCGGTCTCTTCCAGCACTATCACACTGATATCTTCACCTCTCGTAAGCAGTTCGTATGCCGCTGTCAGGCCGGCCGGTCCGGCTCCTATCACAATTGCTTTTTTCATTCGTACCTCCTGCGGGATAACCCTATGTATCATTGTACCTTTAAAACAGGATTGTTTCAACCTTAGTTTGCAAAAAGACAAAAATTATGCCCCACACCTCAACACAAGGTATGGGGCATCTGTCACTTTTTATTTCTCTGCCAATTCTGCAAATCTTGCAATAAACTTCTCGGGCAGCTGACCTTCTCTCAGGTACACAGCTCGTTCCATGCCATTTACATCCACCAACCGAATGCCGATGAAATAAGGAGTGAACGCGCCATTGCCGCGGTCAGGGGAGCTATAGCTGATAATATCCAACAACTCCTGTATTTCTTCCGGTTCAGAAACCGTCACATACAATTCTTCACCCCTCGACTCGGCTACCACCTGTTCCGTATACGCCACAGGCATATCCATCGTCGTAGTTACCTCGGCAGGCTGCTCCTTTTTCATTTGCCGGACTTCATAATTTTGGCGGAGCGTTTCCAAATCTTCCTCTGTCAGCAGGCCATATCTCTCTTTCGCCAACAGTTCATAGTCGTAACCGTTATTTACAATTTCTTCCTCAGAGTAATATCCCAGTTCTAAAATGATGTGGTCAACCTCTTGTGCCGCTATAGGCACCAAAAAGGCTTGGCACCAGGGATTATTTTGTAACACCTCGATAGTATTGGTCATACCTTCGTATACGCTGATGTAAGAATGCTGCCAATTCTCGGTGCGCAAATGAATGTTTACCAGCAATCTGCCTTCACCGGCAATGGTCGCTTCGGGATGCTCCTGTAAGTCCTTATTATAGGCTTCCACTACCCGGCGCATCAGATCGATATCTTCCAACTCCTGTGTACTGACACCATCTTCTCTTCGGAGCCTCATCACAACATATTCTTCCTTCAATGCCTCACTGATGGCATAGTTGGTTTTTATATATTCTTCGTTGCAAATCAAAGGCCATATCAGATCTACATCCTTGTCATATACTTTGTAACTGCGATAATAACTTCTGCCGTTTTTCAATGTCACCTTCACATCCATACGGTCCATGCGATCGCCATGTGTCCATCGAAAATCCAGAGGAAGCGCATAATCCTCATTTTCCACACCAACCTTAAGCAGTTCCTGAATGGTCTCTGCATCCTCAAAATGCATTTGCTCCAAAGGACCGCCGTAACTGCCTCGATAGGACCGATCTTGATTGCGATAGGAGTCAATCAGAAAGGCCGCCTCTGCAATATCCTCCGTATCCGGCACATAGGCATCGTATCCAATCCAGTCCATGCTGATGGTGAGGCAAAAAAGAATGGAAAGTGCCGTAGTCACAGCCATCCATACTTTATTAGCAAAGAATGCTTTGAAGTCCATGCGGAAAATAATATCCAAAACACCATATGCCAAAACAGATGCAAAAACAGCGCCGAAAATACCCCAGCCCATGGAGTGTCTGCCTACCATTCCCGTGAAAATAAACCAGCCCACAGCGCCGGACACTGCAGCCGTCACCATTTTCATCAAGAAGGAGGCAATGGGATTTTTTACACCCTGCTCCGCCAATTCAGATGCTCTCACACGGTATAAGTACCAGGCTCCGCCTCCCAGCAACAATACCACAACAATATTTGCACAAATGATGGGAGCAAATGCAACTTCTCCTTCGCTATACCAGTACAACTGGTAGACACTGGAAATCAAGGGAGAAGCAAAAATAGATTTATCCAGCAGCATCGAACGGGTACCATAAAAGGTTTCCATATATGTATTGAGGAAAATTTCACCGGTACATATCACCGCAAACACCGCTGTACCGATGATGCCGATGCTTACCAGGGTATTCAATATATTTCCTGACAGTTGCACTGCCACCAGCACCAAATGATACATTAATAGGAAACTTACCGTCAGCACGCCCACGCAAGAGGCCGCCACCCACATGATTTCGCCGCAGGCCTCCATGCCCCCATATTCATATACATTACAGCATGCCATCAACACTGAGACAAACAGACTTAACACAAAGGGCACAAACCAAATCAAAAATCCATTCAGGTAAGTCACTGCATACAAACAATTCCTGGTAATAGGAAGAGAATGATACAAATCCACCATCTTTCTGCGGAACACAAAGCGGAAACCAAAAATACCCACAATCAATGCACCCACAACGGCGATAACACCGCCCAACACGATGGGGTATTCTGCAAAGAAATCAACAGTGCCTTGGATATATCTGATTCTTGACTGTTCATAATCCATCCCACCAAAGGAAGAATTTCCCTCCCAGATCAGATACGCAATAGGAAATGCCAAAAAGCACGCCAATACCGACAATGCAATCATCCAGATTCTGTGTCTTATATCCTGTAACATATACTTAAAAAAGAAGCGCTTTGACATCATATCCCTTCACCTCCGTTTCACTGATAAATATTTCCTCTAAGGACAAGGGCAACAGTTCATAGAACACCGGACTTAATTCCTCCATACAAATCTCCAATTGTTCTCTCTTCCCCCGCACCGTAAAGGTGTACAGGGCACCGCGATTGTCCATCGTCACCACATCTAATTTGTCTTTGATTTCCTGAAGCATCTTTTCCTCTTTGATGACACACTGCACCTTATGAATATTCAGTTTCATGTCATCCAAATCCTTGGCCAACAAGATACCGCCCCTGTGCAAAAGGCCCACATACTCACAGATGTCTTCCAACTCTCTCAGATTGTGGGAGGCAATGATGGGGGTTAATCCTCTCTCCTCAATCTCTTTCACAAACAAGGACTTCACTGCCTGACGCATCACAGGATCCAAGCCATCAAAAGTTTCATCGCATAGTAAATATTTGGTGTTGGCACAGATACCGCAAATGACCGACAATTGCTTTTTCATACCCTTAGAAAAAGTATTGATTTTTCTCTTTACATCCAAACCAAACTTGCCCATTAAGTCCAAAAATTTCTCTGTGTCAAAATTCGGGTAATAGGTCTGGTACAGGCGCACCACATCCATGGGTGTGCCATTGGCAAAATAATACTGGTCATCAGATATGTAGAGAATGTCTGCTTTGGTCTCAGGGGTATCGTACACCTCCCTGCCATCTACCAAGATGCTTCCGCTATCCGGTTTTAAGACACCACTCAGCATTCTCATAAAGGTGGATTTGCCGGCACCATTGGTCCCGATTAATCCAAATACATGCCCTTCCTCAATACGGGCAGAAATATCATCAATGGCCTTGACTGTGTCAAAGCATTTATTCAAGTTTTTTACCTCAATCATTGTCTGCCTCCTTTTCTACTCCATTTTCATCTGGCCTCTCTATGCTTTCACTTACCGATGACTGGCTGGCCGGCTCTGGGCTCCCACTGCCCGACAATTCGTCAGCTCTTGCTCCATAAACATGTTCAAGTGCTTCCAATAAACACTCTTTCTGAAGCCCCGCCTCTCTGGCGTTGGCGGTCAACCTAGTCCATTCCTCCAGCAATTGCTTATGCTTGCTTTCTCGCCATTCCCCGGCAGGTGCCACGAAACTGCCTCGCCCGGTCACAGTGTATATGTATCCTTCCTGCTCCAGTTGTGCATAGGCACGCTGAATGGTGTTAGGATTCACAGAAAGATCCATGGCCAGACTGCGTACACTGGGCATCTTTTCCTCCGGCTCCATCGCCCCGCTGACAATCAACCTCTCTATCTTCTCTACGACCTGCTCATAAATCGGTCGCCTGTCCCTATAGTCTAATAAAATCACGCTGCCTCCTTTCCGAATGCGCCACCTAGAATATGCGATTTCCAGTTTCACTTATACACATAAAGATCCTCATCGTTTGTAGTGTATTAACCCTCTTAATACACTAAATATATCATACTATAATCTGAATTGCAATAGGTAATTACAATTTGGATTTTTCTAACCACGCACAATTACGCTTACATAGTCCTAATACATATTTACATACTAATCTTTCTTTTTTATTTGGTAGTATGTAAATTTCCGTGGCCGCAACGATTTTTTACCTACTAGGCGGCATTTCTTGCCCCTCAGATGGTATATTTCAAAACCGCCAGAAACGAATCCCGCATCAAATCTTCCGACGCAAAGTAATCTCCTGTCATCTTCAGACAGCCGGAAAAGGCCATCTTGTATAACTTATATAACGATTCCTATAGTAAAAAAGATTCAAAATACGAAAAAAGTCTCTCCTTTTCAGGAAAGACTTTTCTTGCATAATTGAATTACAACTATTCTTATTTTGATATATAACTTACTCCGCAAATCTCACATTCATGTATGCGATGATTTCTTCCACGCAGCGCTCAAAACCAAGCTTGGAACTATCCAGGCACAAGTCATAGTTTCTGGCATCGGTCCATTCGTTGCCGGTGTGGTATTTGTAATATCCGGAACGCTGACGGTCGATCTTCGCAATGTACTTCTCCAACTCCTTGGGAGACATACTGTGCTTCTTAGCCGCCTGCTCCATGCAGAAATCATGGGGCGCATGAACAAAGACACTAAGCACATTGGGGTAATCTGCCAAGACGTAGTCTGCACATCTACCCATGATGACGCAGGATTCTCTGTCTGCGATGGTTCGGATGGCCTTGGCCTGTAAATTAAACAGGTTATCGTCGGAAATAAAATCTTCACTTCCGGGATTTGCCACCTGACCACTGTATGCCTTCTTGTTGAAATTGAAGAACTGTCCCGCAGTGATGCGCTCATCCATATTCACAAACATCGCCTCATTGACACCACTTTCGTCGCTGGCAACCTTTGAAAGCTCCTTGTCATAAAAATGGATATTCAAGCGGTTTGCAAGCATTTCACCGATGGTTCTTCCACCGCTTCCGTATTGACGGGCAATTGTAATAACAGGCTTATTCATCTTTTTATTCTCCCAAATATGCTTTCTTAATGGAATCATCGTTCATCAGTTCCTTAGCGTCACCGGACAGAACAATTTTTCCTGTCTCCAATACATATGCTCTGTCAGCAATGCTCAATGCCTTTTTCGCATTCTGCTCTACCAAAAGTACAGTAGTTCCGGACTTGCTGACTTCCTTGATAATGTCAAAAATCTCGCTTACAAAAATGGGGGACAGACCCATGGAGGGCTCGTCCATCAAAATAATCTTGGGATGAGACATTAACGCTCTACCCATTGCAAGCATCTGCTGTTCGCCACCGCTTAAGGTACCTGCCAGCTGATTCTGGCGTTCCTGCAGTCTGGGGAAATGTTTGAATACCTTCTGCAAAGTTTCATCGATTTCCTTTTTATCTTTTCTGGTATAGGCACCCATTTTCAGATTTTCCAATACAGTCAACTGCGCGAAGACTCTACGTCCCTCGGGCACATGTGCCATTCCCATGGACACAATCTTGTGGCCGGGCACTTTGGAAATATCCTTGCCTTCGAAGATTACCTTACCTTTTTTCGGTGCTAACAACCCGGAAACGGTATGCAAAATGGTGGTCTTACCTGCACCATTGGCACCAATCAGAGCGATAACCTCTCCCTGTTCCACGCTGAAGGAGACACCCTTGATGGCCTGAATCATACCATAATATACTTCAATATCTTGAATCTCTAACATTGCCATACTTCGTCCCCTCCTATTCTCCAAGATATGCCTTGATTACTTCAGGATTATTTAAAACATCGCTGGTCTTGCCCTGGCAAAGAATACGGCCAAAGTTAAGCACTGTCAGTTCCTCACAGATACCGCTAACCAATTTCATATCATGTTCAATCAAAAGAATGGTCATATCGAAATGGTCTCTGACGAAACGGATGGTCTCCATCAGTTCCAATGTTTCCATAGGGTTCATACCTGCCGCAGGCTCATCCAGCAAAAGAAGCTTGGGGTTGGTTGCCAGCGCACGGCAAATCTCCAATTTTCTCTGCTTACCATAGGGAAGGTTGGATGCCAACACATCAGCTTCTTTATCCAAATCGAATACCTTCAGAATTTCCAATGCCTTCTCCTGCAACTGCGCCTCTACCTTTTTGAAGGAAGGAAGACGAAGAATGCTGGCAAGTACACTATAACCCATCTGGTTATGCAATCCCACTTTCACATTGTCGACAACGCTCAACTTGCCAAAAAGACGGATATTCTGGAATGTACGGGCAATGCCGGCTCTGTTCACATCAATGGTCTTTTTACCTGTGATGTCCGCACCATCCAATTTGATGATACCCAGATTGGGCTTGTACACTCCTGTAAGCAAGTTAAATACAGTTGTTTTACCGGCACCGTTGGGGCCGATCAAACCGTATAACTGTCCTTTTTCAATAGAAATGCTGAAATCATCTACGGCACGCAAACCGCCGAAGGAAATACCTAAATTGTTTACCTCTAATAAAGCCATTTTAGTTTCCTCCCTTCTTGGATTTGCTTGCAATTGCTCCCTTTGCCTTTGCCAAAAGATCCTTTATGGAATGGGTCTCTCTCCATGCAATGCTCTTGGGCGCCCAGTTGTAAATCATCATCACAATCAAAACAACCGCATAAATCAGCATACGATAGGTCTGCAGACCACGCAGCATCTCAGGCAATACATAAAGAATAATCGCTGCAATCATAGAACCGCGGATGTTACCGATACCACCCAGTACCACATACACCAAAATCATGATGGACATATTGTATCCAAAGGTTTTAGGGGTTGCAGTCAGGGAACCCAGGTTATGCGCATATAACACGCCGGCCACACCTGCCAGGGCTGCGGAAATCGCAAATGTCAACAATTTATATTTGGTGATGTTGATACCCACAGACTCCGCTGCAATCACATTGTCACGAATCGCCATAATCGCGCGTCCGTCTCTGGAACGAACAATATTAAGCACCACAAACAGGGTGATCAACAGCAACACTGCACCCACGGTAAAATTAGAATCTCCGGGAGTACCTGTGATACCCATCGCGCCCTTGATCAGGAACACACCATCCTTCTCCATGCCCAAATCCATGGCACTCTTCATAGAAAAATGAAGTCCATTGGAATCACGGCCGATATTAATGGTGTTGATAATGTTCTTAATGATCTCACCAAATGCCAATGTCACGATCGCCAGGTAGTCGCCTTTTAAACGAAGTACCGGAATACCAATCAGCACACCAAACAAGCCGGCACTGGCTGCGCCAATCAAAAGTGCCAAGGGGAAACGGATAAATGCCTGGGGAATTACCTCAACCATACATTTAGAAAAAAATGCTGAAGTAAATGCACCCACACACATAAAGCCTGCATGGCCCAAACTAAGCTCACCTAAGATACCAACCGTCAGGTTTAAGGATACCGCCAAAATAGCGTACACACATATAGGTACTAACAAGCCCTTCAACTGAGAATTAATCATTCCGGCCATACCCAGAATTTGAATGATAACATACGCCAAAATAACAATGCCGTATGTGGTAAGATCATTTCTCAGCGGCTTATTTGCTTTCAAATTTATAAATTTTTGCTTCAAACAATTCACTTTCATTGATTTATCTCCACTTATTTTCCACTATACTTTTTCCTGAATATTCTTTCCTAACAAACCGGTAGGTTTCACCAGCAACACGATGATCAAAATCGAGAATACGATTGCATCGGATAACTGAGTGGAAATATAAGCTTTACTAAGGTTTTCAATGACACCCAAAAGGATACCACCGATGAATGCGCCGGGGATGGAACCAATTCCACCAAATACCGCTGCGGTAAATGCCTTGATACCCGGCATGGATCCTGTGGTGGAAGACAATCCGGGATATACGGAACAGAATAACATACCTGCCACTGCTGCCAAAGCGGAACCGATAGCGAAAGTAAGAGAGATGGTACCGTTTACATTGATACCCATCAACTGTGCGGCGCCCTTATCTTCAGACACTGCCAGCATCGCCTGTCCGGCTTTTGTTTTCTTGATAAACAGGGAGAGTACAATCATAATTACGATACTAACAGCAATAATCACAATGGTCTCACCGTCAATGGTGATTTCTCCACCTGCAAGTTTTACGCCCTCATAGGGTACAATGGACGTAAAGTTTTTAGGAGCTGCGCCGAAAATCAATAGCGCTGCATTTTGTAGGAAATAGCTGACACCGATTGCCGTAATCAATACAGCCAGATTCGATGTGGCGCCACGCAGGGGCTTGTATGCAATTTTCTCGATGAGAATGCCCAGTGACGTACACAGTACCACAGCCGCTATAATTCCAACCACGGGAGACAATCCCAATGTATTACATGTGGTATAGACAATAAATGCGCCGACCATGATAACATCACCATGTGCAAAATTCAGCATCTTAGCGATACCGTACACCATGGTATATCCCAGTGCAATCAGGGCATACACACTACCCAAACGGATTCCGTTAATTAAGAATTCAATAAACTCCATGTGAACCTCCAAGATTCATTTCTATCGTATATAACACAAAGTAGGGACTGCCGAAGCAATCCCTACAGTATTGTTTACTATATTGATTACATTGCCTTGTAAGCGCCGTTTTCAATGATAACTGCCTTGGGCTCCTTGTTAGGCTCACCATCTGCAGTCCAGGTAATTCCGTTACCTGTCAAACCGTCGATAGAGATCTCCAACATAGCTGCCTTCAAAGCATCGCAGATATCGGAAACGCTCATATCAGGAGTAACGCCTGCTTTTTCGATTGCTGCCTTGAATGCATATACAGTATCGTAAGAGTCTGCTGCGAACTGGTTAGGAATGTCGCCGTACTTCTCCTGGTAAGCTGCTACGAATGCAACGGTCATATCGTCGGTTGCATCAGCTGCGAAAGGAGTCAACAACATAACGCCCTCTGCAAGTGCGGCATCGAAACCTTCCATAGAAAGGATACCGTCCATACCATCACAGCTGAAGAACTTAGGCGCATAACCCATACCGTCAGCCTGTGTAAGCAAAGGAGCTGCTTCCTTACAGTAGATGGGAAGGAATACCAAATCTGCTTCTGCATCTTTTGCCTTCTGCAACTGTACGGAGAAGTCAGTATTGTTATCCTCGGTGAAAGCTTCTGCTGCTACGATTTCGAAGTCATAGTTTACTGCTTCTGCTGCAAAGCTCTCATAGATACCGGAAGAGTAAGCATTGGAGCTGTCGTAGATAACTGCTACCTTTTCAGCCAAAGCGTTCTCGCCGATGTACTTTGCACTTGCTGCACCCTGGTTAGGGTCAGAGAAGCAAAGACGGAAAGCGTTGTCATACTGGATACAGTCTACTGCAGTACCGGAAGGAGTGATCTGGAACATATTGTCCTCAAAGCTCTTCTGTCCAACTGCGATACAAGGAGCGGAAGTTACAGAACCAAGAATCATCTGTGCACCCCAGTCCTTAACTACATTGTAAGCGTTTACGGACTTCTCTGCATCGTGCTCGTCGTCCTGGAAGTTCATTTCGAACATCACGCCGTTTACACCACCTGCTGCGTTGATCTCAGCGATTGCCAACTCTGCAGCGTTCATAACTGCCTGGCCATATACTGCTGCACCACCGGTGATAGGTCCAATACCACCAATCTTAAAGGTAGCTGCTGCATCAACTGCTACGCTGCTCTCAGCTGCTGCACTGTTGTCTGCATCTGCTGCTGTGTTACCACAACCTGTCATCATGGACATTACCATGATAGTTGCAAGAGCAATACTTGCAATTTTCTTCATTGTTTTCATAATATTTCCTCCTAGAAAATGTGTTTCATCATTTCCATATCTTACAGTAGCACTTTACTATTGTCAAGTGCTAAATTATGATTTTTTATAATAACAAATTGATTTATTTTAATCTATTTTGTCGTTTTTTCGAAAAATAAGCCTTTTTTAGGTTACTTATTTTATCCCCTCTACCAGATTATGGCACATTTAACTGATAGTTTGTATTCCGATAAATGGCATACTCTCCGATTTGACCGAACCATATCCATCCATACTCTTCCGGCTCTCCCACAATCGGCTTGTCTGCCGGCAAAATAATGTAATGACACTGCCACTGATTGACTCCGGGGAGCACCTCTTCTATCACGAGCTGTTCCTGCTCCATGGCATCGTAGAAGCTCCGGTCCTTGTCGTTCCATCTGTCCACCAGCATCTCCCGCCCATAGGGCATGCATATGGTAGCGGAATACTGTCGTACATATTGCAACAGTTCTTTGGGAAATACCGCCATCACCTCTCTGCCGGGTACTTCAATGGCGTCACAGATTTGCACCACCTCTTCCGGAATATGATATGGATTATCCGCTTCGTCAAAAAACGGATTGCGGTAAACCAAACTTCCCGAAACCAGAATAACAAAAACCATAGCAACTGCAAACAGAACTTGTGCCTTACCCTTTAATTTGCCACAAATATGCACTGCAGTATAGGCAATCACAATGGTCATGGGCAATAGCCAAAGAATTCTGTAATAGATTTCACTGCCTGCCACACCGTAGACCAAACTTGCAAACAAAGGATTGAAATATAGCAGAAGAAGAATCACCGGCACATAGATAAAAAGAATCCGAATGGATTTTCTCTTCTCATTCATCCAGAGGTAAAGTACCGCCACCAAAAATAAAATCACAATCAGTCCGGTTCCCATATAATCCTTAAATAGAGTTACAATATCATTCCACATACTTCCTCCATTATTTCAGAACCAGATATACAAAAGCAAAAATCAAACAGGGAGACACACATATCGCCAGGGGCAAAACCACGCGGAAGCGGCGATACATAATACTGCCAACCAGTCCGGTCACACCCACAAATACGCATACCAGCAAGGCACCCAAAGAGGTGCACATGCATCCCGTCACTGCCGCTGCCGCAAACAACAGGAAAAGTTCCTTGGGAACCTCTTCATTTTTTTGTAAGCGACGCATCAAAACAAAGAATAAGAATAGCAAAAAGGGAATCACCACATTACCCAAAACGGATTTGCCCTGTTGGGTTCTGGCCAACATAAAATTAGCGGCAGAGGAAAAGGAATATCCTCCATAGAGAACCAACAGTTGTGTAAACATCATAAACAGTGGAAGTTGTCCGTTTTTCTCCGGGAACAATCGGTTGCCGATCAAATAAAAGATGGCGTAGGTCATGCCAATCAATACCACCGGCAAAGCCACCTGCGTCATAGTAGCCGGATGCAAGCCTGTCATCTTCGCTAAAAAGGCACACCAAACCGGAAATGGCGCCAGTCCATATCTGGCATTAAACGTGGTGGCCAACCCTGTGTAGGGATCTTTCATATACATTGTGCCCGCATTGACCGTTGTGGTAGTAATGGACACATAGAAGGCATCATCACCGTCCGCATATGCCAACCGCACCGCCTGTACCAATTGCAGTACAAGAAGCATCCAGAAACCAAACCACAGAGAATGATGCAACCATGCGTTTTTCTCTTTTTTCCTGCCTGCAGAAACCGGGGGGAGCAAGTCATAGGCTTTTCTCCGCATACGGATACCAAGGGTCAACAGCAGGAGTGCAGCTATGTAAAACCAGTACAAAAGCACCACCAACCCAAACCCTTGTTGTCTCAAAATCAGCGGTACCGCAATCAACTGAAAGCCGGCCCAAAGCAAAAACTGCCCACTTACCCAACGGAAGACCCACTTTCCACTCCCCTTATACACCGGGGAACAGATGTCTCCCACCAGCGCAGGCAACACTATGATAATTAAGGAAAATATAAATAACCCTAAAACCAAATCAGTTTCACCTTTCTTCTTTCACATCTGCGGGTTCCTCTTCCACAGATTGATTCTCAACAACAAGAAAAGCCAAGAGCAACCAAAGCTCATTCACACCGGCACTAAGGCGATAATCCATCATACCAGACCCACGCATCACCAACAGGAATAAGTAGATTGCACATATCGTCAAGGGCAATAATGCCCGTTTTTCTTCTTTGGTAAAAGCCAGTCGCCGGCTTTTTATGTGCCCTGTCAGCCGCACGCATCCGCTCAGTGCGACCAAGGCAAACATGCAAGCAAACCACCAACAGCCATAGGTCACATACAACACCGTCATGCGCGGGGTATGTTCCATCATCACACCGTAATTGGTACCGGAATAAGAATCATAGGCCACACCTTGCATCTGTAGCGGGAATATCAACGGCGTTACCGTATATCCAAGGGCATCCCATGCCAATTGCCTCACAATGGAGGGATATCTTCTGCCCCATGCGGTTTTTGCCATTTCCATATAGTAGTCCTTGGCTTTTTCCCTTCCGGCTTTTAATTCGATGCGGTCAATCAAAATTCCCATATTATCCGGTGAAAAAGCCGCTTCCCAAACAAGACCCGAAGGTGCCATTTCCCGCAGTTCCTCCGACCAGGGCTCCATGTCTATCCACAAAGTAGGCCAGGCCATACGACTGGCCAGATGTGCTTCCCATCCATGTCCGGAGACAGAAGTGTTTCTGGACCTCTCCACACCGGAGGCAAATACGATAAACAGGACGAGCGTGATAAAAAGCAATATAGCTCTTCTTACGGTTTCTTTTCCCCGTCCGAAAATAGTGCAACTAAAATAGAGTACCACATAGAAAACACTGTTCAACAAAGAGTAAGGTTGCAGGGACATATGGCACTGCATGGAGAAGGGAAAGGTCATCAGGGCACAGGTCACAAAAACCGCCTGCCATTTCTTAAGAAGGACCACCTTCCTCACAAACAGATACCTTGCCAAAAATGCAATTACCAACTGCAACAGATACACCCACTGAGGCACTCTGCCAAAGCATTCCAACATCCACTGATAAATACCGAGGCGGGAAGGTGCAAAATGCTGGGCATGGGCAAAATTAGAACACATCCAAATCACCCCTAGGATGATTTGGATGCCAAATCCCAAATACACGATTCCTTTCAACACATGTTTCCCATGTGTAATTATTTCCTTCGCTTTATGCATAGAATTCCTTTACCTTATTGCTGATTTCATCCACCTGCTCCAAGGATAGGTCAAAATACAAGGGCAAACGAACCAAACGATCACTTTCCTTGGTGGTATATTCATCCTCTCCGTGGAATCGGCCAAACTTCAGACCGGCAGGCGCAGAATGAAGGGGTACATAATGGAACACCGTGAGAATATCATTTGCCTTCATATGAGCAATGAAGGCTGTTCTCTCTTCCACATCCCTTGTTTTTATATAGAACATATGGGCATTATGCACGCAGCCCTCAGGAACCACCGGCAGGGAAATCTTACCCGCATCTGCCAGGGGCTTTAAGTTCTCGTAATAACGATTCCAAAGGGACAGTCTCTTATCGTTCATCTCTTCCGCCATCTCCAACTGTGCATAGAGATAAGCCGCATTCATATCACTGGGCAAATAGGAGGAACCAAAATCCACCCAGGTGTATTTATCAATCTGTCCTCTATAAAACTTACTGCGGTTGGTACCCTTTTCGCGGATGATTTCCGCCTGTTCTACAAATTCTTCGTCACGGATCAAAAGCGCACCGCCCTCACCCATGCTGTAATTCTTGGTTTCATGGAAACTAAAGCATCCAAACTCTCCAAATGTTCCCAGCGCTTTGCCCTTATATGTGGACATCACACCCTGGGCTGCATCTTCGATGACAAACAAATTGTGTCTCTTGGCAATGTCCATAATGGTGTCCATCTCGCAAGCCACACCTGCGTAATGCACGGGCACTATGGCCTTGGTCTTATCCGTGATAGCCGCTTCAATCTTGGTTTCATCAATATTCATGGTATCCGGTCTGATATCCACAAACACAGGCACCGCACCACGAAGCACGAAGGCATCTGCGGTAGATACAAAGGTAAAGGAGGGCATAATCACCTCATCTCCGGGCTGGATGTCTGCCAAAAGTGCAGCCAACTCCGTAGCATGGGTACAGGAAGTAGTCAACAGACACTTCTTCGTACCGGTTTTCTCCTCAATCCATTGATTGCATTTAAATGTGAACGCTCCGTCACCACAAATCTTTTGATTCTTTACGCATTCTGCCATATATTCGAAAGCATTCTTCCCGCAAGGGGGAACATTGAAATTAATTTTCATCACAATCATCTCCTAATTATATGGATTCTATATGCCATATTTTCTACGGCATCTATCTTATCGCTTTTTCCACGCACCCACAACTTCGCCCTGTACATTGTCAGTCACGTCGCTGATGATATATTTGGGTCTTCCCTTTACTTCCTCGTAAATTCTCGCAATGTAATGCCCGATCACGCCCAAGCTCAGCATAATAAAACCGCCAATCAAAAGCACCAGCAAAATCACTGTGGTAAAACCTTCCTGCGCAGTATGCATCAGGAATTTCACCAAAGTCTGCACTGCCAAAACCAAACTGAACAAGATGGAAATCACCCCCATCACCGTCACCATCTGCAAAGGTAGGGTACTAAAAGAAGTGGCATTAGCAATAGCATACTTCATCAAACTCCAGAGAGACCATTTGCTTTCACCAAACTGACGCTCCTGTACTTCATAAGTAATGGTTTCTGTTTTAAATCCGGCCCAGAAACTAAGCGCACGGAAGAAAGTGTTTCTTTCAGGAAGTCCCAAAAGCACATCTACCACCTTGCGGTCCAAAAGTTTGAAATCAGAAGAGGCATTCATATCCATCTTAATCAGTTTACTCATAATCTTATAGAAAAGACCCGCAGAAAGTTTATGGCCCACACTTTCCTTACCACGACTGGACTTGATACCTTCCACCACTTCTGCTCCATTCTTCCACATCTCCCACATTTGGGGAATCACCTGGGGCGGATGCTGCAAATCGCAATCCATCACAATAACCGCATCTCCGGTAGCCAGTTCCAATCCTGCAAAGATACCTGCCTCTTTTCCAAAGTTACGGCTAAACTGTGCGCCTCTGATATGAGGGTTCTTGGCTGCTACCTTTTTGATCTCCTCGTACGTTTGATCCTTGGAGCCATCGCTGATGAAAACCAATTCATAATCGATTTGGTTTTCTGTCATCAACTCCGATAAAACCTTTGCGGTATTTGCAATGTTTTGTTCTTCGTTATAGGCCGGTAATACAATCGACAAAAGTGCCATACTTTTTCCTCTTTCCATATCTCTAATCGCCATTATCTGGCGGTGTTCTCGGTCTTAATGTACATTACCCCATCGATGATGCGGATTGAATTCTCTCCGGGGAAGGTATCCATAGCCATATACTCTTCGCTGTAATACATCTCACTCATGGCTTCCGCAGGCAGAATATTTAGAGTCGCCCCTAAGTAGCCTGCCATAAATGCTTTATAATTTTCTCCCGTGTACAGGAGCATGTCGCCACCCATTCCTATCATATTAGAAGTGACCTCAAAAGTCAAATCGGTAGCAGGGTACTGTTCCTCACCCACCACTCCAATCATGGCGATGGGAATGCCCTGATAATACCCATCCGTCTGCTCGATTCTGTCCAGCAAGCGCTGGCAGTAGGCATAGGTTTTTTCATATTTCTTTTCCAGATTTCCATAGGCAATGTTATCGGTCACTGCATAGGAAAAAACAAGCACTGCTGCCACAAGGCACCCCGTCCACTGCAACACAGCAGCGGTTTTGGTATCACTTCCCAAATGGGATAAAAGTGCCACAGCACCAATCAAATATAATACCCACTGATACCGCATCAGCAGATGATAGGTTACAGAAGGGGATACCAACAATATGGCATTTGTCAGCAAAGGCAGGACGATAATTGCCAGCGCCATCACAAGCAATGCTACCCAACGCTTTCCCCAGCTGCCCTGCTTCAACTTCAACACAACAGTCATCACCACGGCCACTGCCAAAAGTACAATGGCTGCCAAGCCAAATACATTTTGCCACAAAACCTTTCCGCTCATTGTAAAAGCGAAAAAGTCACGGTAGATGGAAACCAGTGTATGCATAAGTCCCAGGCTTTGTCCGGAACCTACGGAATTAATCCCCTGGTAAGAGGCAAGCTTAGCTCCCTGCACCTTCAGGCAAAGGAATAAAATCAAATAATACAATGCCACGCCAAAACCGCCCATATAGAGATACCGAAGAGTGGTTGCCACTTTTTTCTCTTGCGTGGAGGTCCATAACATCAATATCACAAACACAGAAAGCATCATAGCAAAGGGCAGGTACGCCTGATAGGTACCTATGCTCAGAGCCAGGCACAATCCACCGGGCAAAAAGCCCCATTTAAATTTCTTTGTCAGAAGTACTGCCGTTACCGCCAAAAGTAATGCCAGCATATAACCGTCCATAGTAAAAACATAGGCAAATGTAGATGCCAGGGCAGGAAAAGCGACCAACAAGCCACCAACCAAAAGAACCGCCCAGGTCTGACGTACCTCCAAAATCTCAATCACCATAGCTGCGGCAATGCCCAAAAACAACAGTCCCAAAAGCCCAATCATCCAGGGAATGGTATAATAGGAAGAAAACCCACAGGCAACCGTCAGAAAAAACCGTCCGGAGGTCACCATATTCTGATCAAAATACAAACTGCCCAAACCATCGTGGTTGGGAATATCAGAAAGCAGGATGGGCATATGCACCAACAATCCCAATACAATCGTGCTGAGGAATGCCATTTTCCATTCTTTTTTCATCATCATTTTTAGTTTTTCGAATCCTTTTGCAGGTGACAACATATCTCGTCCTCCCTCGTATTACTCCTATACGCACCGGCTCCATGTGTCCGGACTTCATCCGTTTCTATAGCGATTCCTGTAGGGCCTGAGCAATGCGCTGTGCAATCATTTCCCTGCCCACAGCATTGGGGTGCACACCATCTTCCATGTAAGCAGGCTTGTGCTCCCAAGAATCGTGCGGATAGGTATCGTCAAACACATCCACCACAGAAATCCCGTATTCCTCTGCCACTTCCTTTTGTGCCGCTATGTATTTGTCCAAAGTGCCGCCACCAAAATCCTGCTCCAGGCAGGTGGTGCCCTGTTCTTCATACCAGGTAAAAGAAGGGGTCACCAGAAGAATCTTGATATTGGGATTCAATTTTCTAAACCGCTCAATACAATTGCGAAGGGCTCCCTTATAGGTGTATTCACTCTTAGCATTTCTATCGCTGTCTATTTTCCGTCCGGCATGGTAATCATTCAGGCCATGCTGGATAATCACTGTCTCCACTTGGGTAAAATCGATGGTTTCCAATACATCTATGGTCTCGGCAAAATACTCCATATTGCTTTCCCGCCAAGTCACCGATTGCTGTACGCCAAAATCCTTTGCATAAATGGCTTTGGTCAATCCAACCATGGACAGGGCCTCTCTGGGATAATCCTGCTTCAGTCCCTTCTCCATGGACATGCAACTGCCTCCAAAGGCGGCATTAAAAATTGCCTCGCCGGTCTTTTGCTGCAAAAAGGAAATCACAGAATCCTCTCCCCGATACAATCCCAACACACTGTCTCCAAAAGCCACCACAGAATAATCTTGGTTGGTTGTCTTTTCCTCTGGGGAAGGAAAGGTCAGCCAAAACAAAAGAGCAAACAGAGCCAGCGCAATCGCACCATATGAAATTGTCAACAGGATCTGTCTTTTTTGCATATATCCCTTTCCCTCTTATTTCGTCAGCAATTCTCCCCTTGCCCTTCTCATGTCACTTACAAAGTGTGGTCAAAGCTTGCGCTATTCTCATAGCCCCATTTCCATCCACAAGACCACGCAGGGTTTCACTCAATTGCTTTCTATGCTTGAAATCTGACGCAAGTGTCACAATTTTCTTTGTCAGGTCTGTAATCATTACATTTCCATCTGTCAAATAGTTTCCGGCATAATCCGTCCAATGGTTTGCCCCATAGGTCTCCACCAATTTCTGCTGATTTTCTGCAAAGGAAAAACAAAGAAAAGGAACGCCCACTGCAGACAACTCATATATGGTAGAGCCGCCTGCGGTCATGGCCACATCGCAGGACTTCATCAATTCTGCCATCTGCTCCACCGCCACACACAGGGTGATATTTTCGTGCATATTTTCTAAAGCCTGCAAGGACGGCAAATGGTGATTGGCTCTGCCACTCACTACATAATACTCTAACTTAGACGCCTCCGGATGCCCCATGGCTTCTTCCAATATTTGGCCTGCCAGGTTATATTTATCTGCCCCACCTGTGGTCAGTAACACCTTTGTTGCCTTTTCACACACCTGATATGGCACATGAGAAAACTCTTTTCGCAAAGGGACAAACGCCGCGCCACAAAGATATTTCTTCGCATTGTGTTCTTTGTAACAATCCTCAGAAGCATAAATATTATAATTAATCAGCAAATCTACTTGGGGGTCCGCCTGTCCCAAATCATCAAAACAAGCCACTTTCGTATATTTACTGACAGTTTCATAATAAGCAGATGTAAAGAAGTACCCGTCTGCCAAAAACAACGCCGGCTTATGGGTGGCAAGCAATTCTTCCAACCGGGGAAGTTCCATCTCCGGATGACGGTAATCAGCATAAAGTACGATAAAGGGGTATCCCTTTGTCTGTAACAAAGGCACTGCATCCTCCGATGCCACCACGAAACACACTTCCTGTCCCAGGTCACGAAGGGCTTCTGCCACAGCAAGACAACGCATCACATGCCCCATTCCAATATCCTTATTTGCATCCCCACGAATCCAAATCATCTTCGTCCTCACATCAACTTCTTTTCGCAGACTTTACCTTACGCGCCAGAAGCTGCAATCTATAATACCAATAAAACAACAGCGCTGATTTGCCCTGCATTGCTACCAGCTTTTTCTCCCCGGGATCCACTTCCGACTGATAATATGGATTTTGTTCAAAATCCGGGAAATAATCGGTAACACTTCTCCTCAGTTCCTTCACAAAGGATAACTTCGGATGCTTCACACCCTGCATATAAGAAAACAGTGTGGTCATATAGGAAAATCTCGCCATACGGTACTCGATTTCCTCTTTGTATTGTTCCAGGAATCCTCTACTCTTGCATTCTTCATAAAATATTTTCTTCGCACGTACCCTGTCCCTACATCGTTCTATAGAAACGGAATGTACCGTAGAGGTAGTGTGCTGATAATAAAAATACAGAAATTCCTCCACCCGCTCAAAATGCTTGAAGTATAAACTCCAAAGGGGGCCCGCACAATTATCCTCGTAGAGAATGCCATCGGGAAAATCCAGATTGTTTTCTTTGATGACACTGTGCTTGTAAATCTTCAGCACCATGCTACCGGGATTTAACAAAAGTTTCTTATGTTTCTCCACATCCAACTCGCCGGTCTGGTCCGCAGTATTGTTTACGGCCTTTCGTCCCACCATAAAGGTATGGGAATCCACCAGGCTATAATCGCATCCCACCAAATCAGCACCGGTTTCTTCTGCCTTGGCTAACAGCTTTTCGTAGTACTCCGGTGTCACCCAGTCATCGCTGTCGATAAATCCGACCCACTCTCCCCGGGCCACTTTCAAACCTTCATTTTTGGCGCCACCCTGTCTCTTGTTTTCGGAATAAGCAACTACACGAATCTTGTCGGGGTACTTTGCCTCATATTCCCGTAATATTTCCACAGAATTGTCTATGGATGCATCATCCACGGCAATAATCTCATAGTCACCTATGGTCTGCGCCACCAGTGAATCCAGACAAAAATTTAGTTTTTGGTCTGCCGCCATATTATATACCGGCACAATAATACTCAATTTCATGCTCTGCCTGTCCTATTCCTGTGCGTTCACTAACGTGGCCTGACCATCCTCCACCCGATACACCATATCGCACTTTTCAATGGTCTGTAATCTGTGTGCAATGATAATCAAAGTCTTTTTACCATGCAGGCGGTTGATAGAATCCATGATGGCCGCCTCCGTATCATTGTCCAAAGCCGAGGTTGCCTCATCCAAAATCAGCACCTCAGGATCATAATACAATGCTCTTGCGATACCGATACGCTGTCTCTGTCCACCGGAAAGACGGATTCCTCTCTCGCCAATGCCGGTGTCCAAGCCTTCGGGAAGATTTCTCACAAATTCATCCAACTGGGCTTCCTTCAGTACTTCCCAAATGCGTTCCTCGTCAATTTTATCATCAGCCACACCAAAGGCTACATTTTTACGGATGGTATCATCCAGCATAAAAATCATCTGGGGAATATAGCCCACGTTCTTTAAAAATTTTCTATATCGGGTCTTCACATCCACGCCGTCTGCGTAAATGGTACCTTCCTGTACCTGTAACAATCCCAACAAAATATCCACAATGGTACTTTTGCCTGCACCGGAGGTGCCCACAATACCAACAGCACTTCCCACCGGAATTTCCAGGTCCGCATGGTCGAAAATCAACTTATCGGAATTGGGGTAGGAATACACAATATTTTCCAAACGGATGGCCTGTTCCAAAGGCAGTTTTTCTTCCTCGTCGGTGGCAAAAGTCATATCCACCTTGGCATCCCCGATCTCGTCCTGTAAATTGTCACTAACGCCCATAAAGAAGGGTTCAAAAAAGGCGATGGAATTGATTTGGTTATTGATACGGTTGACGGAGGGCAAGAGCACAAAAGCCGCTGCACCCAAGGTGGTAATCACCTCCAACATATTTTCCGTGCCGGCACCACTCAAAATCAAGGCAATCATATACCCCATCATAACGGCGATACACACAGTCTCTATCAAAAGCTTAGGAATGTTATTGTACAGACTGTATTTCTGCACTGCATCCACATATCCCTTGCCGCATTTGCGATACTCGTTTACAAAATACTGCTCCTTGCAGGTAATCTTCACTTCCTTGATGCCTTGTACCGTCTGGGAAATCCACTTAAACAAACTGCTGTAATAGTCCTGATTGTCTTTGCCGGCCTGGGACATAATGGGCTTCAGCACACGCTTAATCAGCCACATCACCAAAAGCATGGACACAGCCAAAAGCACCGTCATCACACCATTGGTCCACAGACAATATCCCACCACAAACAAGCTCAGCACCCCATCGGAAAGCAACTGAAGCAAAGCCAAAATCAACGCATACATATTGTTCACATCAGATGTAATGCTTCTCTGCACCACTGCAGTGTCCGCATTCAGATAAAACTCATATCCCCTGCGCAGATAATTACGCATCATACGCTCGCTGGTTCTGAATTGATTGGTATAGATAAAAGAAAACGTCAATTTCTGCTGTACATAGAGAAAAATATTTTTCAGTGCAAAAATCAACACCAAAAGTGCCATTACAGTAACCGCAAAACTCTCATAGCTTTTGCTTCCCAGCATCTGGTAGAAAACACCCACAATATGATTATTCTCCACTGCTTTTTCATCGATGATCACGCTGACCACCTGCACCAACAGACCGACACCGGCGGTCTGCAATACAGCACCGATAATCATCAGGAAAATCAATCCCACCATGGCGCGCTTTTGTTTCTTATCTAACAATACATTTAATTTTTTCAAGATGTGTAGCATTGCTTACAATTCCTTCCTATAACAAGGATCTCCATCACTTTTTATTCAAAGCGCTTTGCGCTAATTGTTTCTTTTCCACAGATAAATGCTGTCTCCCCAAGGGCTGTCCACAGCATCCAACAACTTTTCCTCCAGGACAAAGCCATTGTCCTGCATTGCCCGAAACATTCGCGCTTCATCCACTTCCGATTTGCGGAGCACGATGACCTCCTGCAATGCGTCCAACTCCGTCTTATCCTGACGGATTTCAAAATCATACAAATATGTGATCAACGTCCGGTCATATTCCATGAACTCCGGTACATTTTCGTAATATCTTACAAAATCATTAAAACAAATACAGCTGTGGTCCTGATATTCTTTGGCCAGTTCCACCTGTTTCTCATATCCCTTGTACAATCCGGCACCGGAATATGTGGCGCACTGATATACACAGAACAGGATTACCGGCACAAAAATCAAATAGCGCAATTTCCCTTGGCATACTCCGAAAAACCGTTGTAACCACAACGCCATCCACATAGCCACGAAGGGAAACAGAGGCATCAAATAACGGGGCATCCAATAAATGGTCATATTGGCAATCAACAGAAATGCTAAAATGACGGGAGCAAAAAGCAACCAGGCAAAAATCGCCCTCTCCTTGACCACATGCTCCTCCTGCTCCGCGGGTTGGATCTCTCCCTCCGGAAGCTTAGCTGTTTCGAAGCGGATTTTCTGCCCTGTTGCCCGATTCCGCAGTTTCAGCAATACTACGGTAACCACCATAAGGGTCAGCAACACATACCCCAGGATGCGCTTGCCAAAGAAGCCGTCCAATCCCACGCCTGCCATCGCAGACACTGTCTGAGAGAACCGGTCTAAGCTGAAGGCAAATCCACCGGTTACAGAATTCCCCATGGTACTGGAAAACAAATCCGGAATACAGAAGGGGAAACATCCCACACCCAATGCGGCTGCGCCAACCATTGTGGCAACATATCGCCATATTTCCTTCTTCCTTTGAGAAACAGCCAGAAGAACAACTGTCACCAATGCCAAAGGAATACAATAAAACACGAAGAAATACTGGGATAAGAATCCCGCCGCAGTAACAACTGCCAAGGCAATATATCTTTTTCGGAGCCCGCCCTCGAAACAAAGTTTCACGTGAAGGTAGAAACTCCACACGGCAAACAGGGTGGTCAGCCCGTACATTCTCGCCAAAAGCACCGTGGAAATCCCACCGGCAGACAGCCCATACAGTAGGCTTGCTGCCATTCCCAAAAGCAATCCCCAGTTTTTTGAGAAAATCCCTTTTTGCTCCAAATAACCAAACAACTTCATCATCAGCACACAGGTGCCCAACAAAAGCAATATGTTCAAGCATCCTGCAATCACAGGGGACGCACTTCCGGGCACCAACGCGCAGGCAGTGTGTAATGCCATATAATATAGCGGCGGATGGGTGTCAGCCTGGGCCCCCAGATAGGCAGAAAGAGGATTGAATCCATCACTTTCATTCACCGTCATATAGTCCACAAACTGTTGACGGGAAAACCAAACTGCTTCCGGGTATTCCACCGCTTTGCTCTGCATTAATTTACTTCCGCTTCCGTTCCTTACCACATCCATGGCGGTGCGCCACAAATTTCCCGCAGTTTCCCACAGGGTATCTCCCTGTATCTCATCGGACATAAATTGTGCCAAGCGCCCCACTGGCTTGTTGGTGATGATAAACGGATTGTATTCAGAATTGGCCAATTGATAGGACAGCACCTCGTCCATATGGTAGCCTTCCTTCTGTCCTACAAAGAAAAGTAATGCAACCACCAACAATAAAAGTACGCCTATCTGCCATAAATTCGCCTTATTCATAAGTCGTTTCATGGTTTTCTTCCTCTAATACTCAGTTATACCATAAATCTTTTTTGCAAAGCGGAAACCTATTCTATTTACAAGAAAAAATTAAGAATATCGTAATATTTCCGCCGTCAAATTCAAAATATATTCAAAAATATGACCTTTTTACAGGTGCACGATAATATATTCCCCCATATCCTGTATAGAGCCTTCCGCAGGGAATTTGGGCCACTCCATCGAACGCTCACTGGCCTCGGCAAACACTTCCCTATCCTTATTTACTACATAATCATAGCCATGCATACGGAAAAACCGCTGCATTTCTTCTCCACCCTCAAAGGCATTGATTCCCCAATCCAAAACAGAAAGCGCCGGCGTTTGTGCCACCCACACACCATATTCACGGAAATATTTAGAAAGCAGATCCTCATCTACCCAATCTGTCAAACGCTTAATTTTGTAATATTCCTCGGAATAAAAAGTGACATATGCGTCATTTATAATTCCCTTAGGAGGATTTGCAACTCCGGTAAACACCACCGGTTTGGATGTGTCAAATCCGTTTCGTAACTCATAATAAATTCTGCCTGCCGTTTCCTTGGCCGCCTCATATTTCATCCAGTCCATATAGAACCATTTGTTCAAATCCGCACACTGATTCCACAAAACAGCACTCAACAAAACAATGGCTACGCCGCGGCACAGGCCGTACCACCTTACCTTCGCAGACAGTTTCTTCAGTAAATATCCCAAAAGCAACACACCAAATCCACAGATTAAGGGCAAAAACTGTGCAGAGCGGTACAATGTTGCGCTTCCCTCTATCACCACCAACAGAAAGGCCGCCACAAAGGTTCCCAGCGTCAGTAAAAAAATCCAAAGGTCTTTTTTAATAATGGCAAAAATCACTCCGCATACAACCATCAAAAAGCCTGTCCACACAAATATTTTCACAGGATAATACACATAGCCAAAAGCAAAATACTGCACATACATGCGCTTCAGTGCCATGGCAAATTCCGGCCAGGCATCTGCCTCAAACATCCATCCCAGCATCTCCGCCACAGAGCGGTGCACCGCCTGATCCCGTAAATCCTGCAATCCGAAGATACCAATCAATGCCAAGCTCATCAGCCCCCGCAACAGAATTGCCGCCACCACGATTCCGGCCATCACAAGCAGACTTTTGAACACCGCACAAGAAACGCCTGCGTAACGCTTTGCCAGAAGCACCAGCATCGCGCCTACTAGCCACACAATCACAAAGGACTCATAACATCCCGCTGCGATAAACAAAGAAAGAACGGCCCCAAAAACAGACGCCATTCTGTGTCTTTTCTCTCCTGTATGCTCGTAAAACTTTTCCAAAAATAACAGGCTAACCCCTGTAAAAAGGTATCCCAAAGACACTCCATTATGAAGGTGGTAGGTATATACCTCACTGATTAAGGGGCAAGATAAAAAGACCGAGCCGCCAAAGATATACGCCCAACCGGGGATTTGCCTGCCACAAATCTGATAAAACAACTTCATCCACACAGACACGGCAACCATCAGAATCAAGACACCTGCCAAATCCGTAAAAAAGGGTGCAAAATCAGCAATGGCAAATACTTTATTCACCAAAAAAAGCACCCATCTTCCCACCACCACATTTAAGCCTTGGTCAAAATAATAGTGATAGGGGGTATCGTCAATGCCCACAGTGCCGTGGGTGATGAGAAATCCATACCCAAGAAGCGCTGTGACGGACAACATAATAAAATATGCAATTTTCTCCTTTGTCCAGGCAATTTTCATGTCTTTCCTCTTTCATTTCCGCTGAAGTTCAACTCAATCTGCTCATCACCGGAGCTACGATTACCGACTTCTACCTTTGATAAAGCACCGCATTTTCTGCAGCCACGATTTTCTCATACCCTGCTTCCGTGCACATCTGCTCAATTTCGCCTCCCGGCACCACACAGATATATCCCGCCTGCAAGTTGTCGAAGTTTTCCTTTACATAATCCGGCATGCAACAGCTGATTCCAAATCCTTCCGGCAATGCATACAAAAGCTGCCATTGGGTATTGACACTATTTCCTTCCACCACATCACTGAAGGTCCAGATTACCACATTGTCAAAATTCGGCGTACCTTCTGCCACAAGTTCCATTTGTTCTGCTGTTTCCTGTTGCCAAAGTTCCACACTCTCAGCCCTCTGTTCGGTCATAAAGGGCACCTGGTAATCATAAGGGTCCAGTGCCATAATACTGTAAAAGTATAGAAATGTAACGCCCAGCAAAATGGACTTTGCAGAAAATCTGGTCCTTAACATAGGGATTACAAACACCGCCACTGCCATAAAAGTCAACAGGTGTTTGCTGCCCTCTGTGAGTTTGTACATCAACAAAAGTGCAAACAGCATTGCCACAAAGCAAAGTGCCAAATGCATCTCTATGGCTATGAGACCGTTGCGAACTCCACCTTCGCATGCCGTCCCGTTGTTATCTTTTCTATTCTCTGCTTCGATATCTTCTTTGTCTTTTCTGTCTCTGCACCATGCCACCAAATCACGTGCACTTTGTACCAGCAAAATGCCCATACAAACCAAAAATCCTGCAAAGAATGCCCCGGAGGCAAGTCCTGTACGGAAGCCCTGCACCGTATGATGCACAAAATCCGCCCCCATATAATACAATTTGCCCAGGGTATATCGCAGTCCTCCAAAGATTCCTTGGGTAAAGAAAGCATCCACCCAGTCCGTGAAGAATAGTGGAGCAAAATACTCTGCGCCCAAGTAATGCTTGATGGCCCAGTACAACACCAACACCACACCGAAGATGCCCCCCGCTCCCAGCGCACCCTTCCAGCCCTGTTTCCGAATCAGGTGGTAGGAAGGCAACAGGAGGAACAATAACAGATAAGGGCGCATCAGGGTAAGCAGTGCTGCCAGCACAAACATACCTGCCAAATACCCCTTTCTCTCATCCCGCTGATAGGTAATTGCCAACCCGTAGAAAACAATCAACAGGCTAAAGCAAATCACCTCCGGCATAGTGGAAAGCATGTACCGTACAAAAGGGGTGTATAAACAAAACAACGCTGCCCAGGTCCCCAACTGTTTCCAGGTAGGTTTCACCAGCCAGCCAAATACAAAACAAGCGATCATCATCAAAACAATATTGCATAAAATAGGGGACATCAAATTCCAGCCAAACAACAGTCCCCAAAGAATCCAGGGGAACACCAACACAGGACTCCAGGCCGCAAAGGAAAGTTTCAAAGCGTGACTTTCATTGAAACCAAAAAAACCTTGGGGGTATCCGAAATTTACGATACTCTCTACCTGTTTGAAATAGAACAATTCGTCATTCCACTCAGAGTTGGGCAGATAGACCTGACCGATTCCCCGGCCCTGAAATGCGCAATATACCAGACAGCACAAAAGGGGAAGTACCCCCATAATGGCTGCTTTTACCAATTTCATTCGATTTTCCGGCTGTTTCCACCATGCAAACCGATGTTTCATGCTACAAGTCCTCTCGTTACTGTCTACTTATCACCCAGATTCATCTTCTCACGAATCACATACTGGGGAGAATTATTCAGACTGATATAGATTCTGCCGATGTACTCGCCAATCAATCCCAAAAGCAACATCATCATGCCGCCAAAAAATACGATGGCTGACATCATTGCACTAAATCCCATGGGAACATTGGGATTCACAAAACGTTTGATAATCGTATAAAGTCCATAGGCAAAACCCAAAAACGCACTAAATCCACCTACCATAGTGGCAATACGGAGGGGTTTTACAGAAAATGCAGTGAATCCGTTGAACCAAAGACTCATCAGTTTACGCAGGGTATAGCCGCTGCTTCCCTCTTCTCGCTCTCTATGATTTACCATCACATTGGCGATATTCTTGGTGGTACGAAGCACCAGCCCAATCACATAAGGATAAGAATTTGCGTAGCAAATCATATCGTCTACCACAAATCGCTTCACTGCAAAATAACTGGACACATACAAATCTGCAGGTTTATCCAACATCACGCGAAGCATCAGTTCATTTACCTTGCTGCCCAGATTACGGAAGGAAGAATGCTGCTTGTGATCATATTTTGCATACACTGCATCAAAGCCTTCCTCCAATTTGGCAATCAGCTTATCCACTTCATCTGCAGGTGTCTGGCCGTCATCATCCAAACAAACCACGTAATCCCCGTCCGAATGACGAAGTCCAGCCATCAACGCCGCATGCTGTCCGAAATTTTTAGAAAAACTGATGCCCTTGATATTGTCATACTGTTCGCATAGTCCCCGAATCACTTCCAATGTATTGTCAGGAGAACAGTCATTTACCAGAAATATATCAAAGGTAAACTCCGGCATTGTATTCAATTTATCCTGAATTTCCTTTACCACAGCCGATAAAGTTTTCTCTGAACGATAACAGGGAATTACAAAACTAATCTTTTTCATGTGATTCCTCCACATTCACCTTAGCCATCCAAACGATGTCTCGGAACACTCCGTCGATGCACACATCGTCCTTCAACACTGCTTCTTTGACAAAGCCCGCCTTCTCATAGCTACGAATTGCTGCTATATTTTCTGCAAACACACGCAGATATACTCGATGCAGATTCAATTCCTCAAAACAGAACTGCAACATTAATTTCGCAGCTGCAGTACCTACGCCTCGACCTCTGGCACCGTCCTCACCCAAGAATATTCCATATTCTCCCTTGTGATGCGTTCTATCGATATCTCTCACATACACCGACCCTAAAGGCTGATCCGTAGTCATATCACAGATAATGAACTGTACCACCTTGCCGGGTTCCACCATATCACGAATCCAGCGAAGATGCCCTTCTGCGGTAAACAGTTCCTGATATATGAAGTTTTTCCTTACTGATATCTCATTGCGCCATGCCACGATTCTGTCCGTGTCTTCCACAGTCATAGGGCGCAGGTAGATACCAACAGCTGTATCCTGATAGCTGTTCATACCGAAAACTCCTTTTATTTTTTACGCTGTACGCAGTTTAATCTGTACTCAAAATCCTTGCGGTCCTTGGCTGCAATAATAGCCAAAATCATACCGGAGAAGAAGGACTGAATGGAAGCCAATACCATAAATCCACACACAATCAAAGTAGGAACCCGGGGCACCAAACCGGTTTTGAAATACTCCACAAATACCGGTGTCACAAAAATGGCAGCCAACAGCACCAACGCCAAACTAATCAGCCCAAAGAACTGCATGGGCTTGTAGTTTTTATAAAGCTGCAACATTTTGCGGATGACCTTCATACCATCACTGTATGTGTTCAGCTTAGACTCACTTCCCTCCGGTCTGTCACGGTATTCCACCACCACATTTTCCACCTGCATGTTATAGTTTACCGCATGGATGGTCATCTCGGTCTCTATCTCAAATCCCTTGGAAAACACAGGGAAGGTCTTTACAAATTCATAACTGAATGCACGGTATCCGGTCATGATATCCTTGATGTCGGATTTGAACAACCAGTTGATACCTGCTCTCATCAAACTATTACCGAAATTGTGAAAGGGTCTCTTATTCTCCGTAAAATATGTGGAAGACAATCTGTCGCCCACCACCATATCAGCATTGCGATGTAGCACTTTGTCCACCAACTCACGAGCGCAGTCCAAAGGATAGGTGTCGTCACCATCAATCATCAGATAACACTCTGCATCAATTTCACGGAACATTCTGCGGATGACATTTCCCTTGCCCTGCTTATATTCATAACGGACCACTGCCCCTGCCGCCTTAGCAATCTCCACAGTATCATCCTTGGAGTTGTTATCGTATACATATACAACCGCTTCCGGCAAATACTTCTGCACATCTCCTACCACCTTCCCGATGGTCTGCGCCTCATTGTAACAGGGAATCAAAACAGCTATCTTATCCATTGTATTTTCCTCTCTGATTTCATACCATTTCTTTTTGTCTGCCGACAAATATGCATATTTAAAATATTATACCACAATTAATTTCCATCTTCTACCTTTTTGTGTCTCATACTGAACACCAGATAAACATAAAACAGGATACTCTGTCCGGGATACCATACACATTCCATCATGCCATAGCCCATAAACAATAGCCAGACCAGTAGCAGAAGCATACCACCCTCCCGATTATGAAACGCGGACTTCACTGCCCTACATCCCGCCATTACCATCAGCACTGCAAAAAGGATACCGGCCGGAAGGCCATAGTAAAACAGCACTTGAATCAACACATTCTGTGCGTGCCATGCATGATAGGTAGGTGTAATAGGCATATACCCTTCCTCCAACTCATGACCTGTGAAGTTTAAGTTTTGCAAATACTTCTTGTAGATTGCCAGGCGCACCCGCATGGAACTTTTCGCCGCTTCTCCGGTCAACAGTTCACCGTCTTCTTCCGTATAAAGGATGGTTGTCATATCAGAATTTTCCATCTCCTGCAAGGCATCATCTTCTAGCTCTGCATCTTCCCCCAATCCTACACGGCGCAATAAAATGTCCATCACCTCGTCAAAGGATACATATTTGTCCGAGTTCCAAGGGTCGAAGGAATGCACTTTATCTACGGAGTATTCTCCTCCCCACCATACGGGATGATGCAGGATAGTCGGCAGATATCTCACGGACGCATACACGCAGGGAAACAAAAGCACCACACAAAGAAGATATCCAACCACATAACAGAACATTTGTCGGAATATCACTTTGCGATATATCAACAATTCCAAGATTGCAAATACCAAAGTGAGACCAATAATTGCTAACAATGCTGTTCTGGTCATGGTCAACAGCACAAACCCTACCAACGCTGCTGCCAAGCCAAAATGGAATATAATAAGCCATCTTCTTTTCTTAGTCGCACTGACGGAATCCTCGCTATGCCCCATCTTGTCTGCTTCCTGCCACAGAAGATGCAACCGATATAGCACACAAATGTAAGTCACCACGTAACACAGAGCATTGATATTACAATTGTTGTAGGCTCCACTATAACGCACCACATCATAAGGGCGGAATCCAAATGCCCAAATTTGAATGATAAAGAAACCTAAAACAGTGCCTTCCGAAACACCAAGCAGCATTTTTTTCTTTTCTTCTTCACCGATAGGAGCCAGATAAAACAGCCCAAAGGCTACCAAGAAATAAAAAGGCCAAATCTCTCCCAAGGGAGAAAGTACCATCAGCACCGACATCACTGCCATCAACGCCGCTGGCACATGGATACCTTTACAGTTTTTCTTTTGCGTCAACCACTGACGCACCAGGCGCAGGGCAATCACTCCCATACATAGGATGCCTGCTGCCGCAGTGAAGAATTGTCCGAGAAACACCGTGCCGGGATTGTTTTTCCAAACGTAGTAACCAGCCACAGTTCCCACCAGCCACAAACCGGTCCACGCCAAATAGGGCAACAGCCTCTCCTGCTTCCAGGAAAGGTTCACCGCCACCAGCGCAGCCAGAAGAACTGCCACCAGATTGGTGCTGGCCGCCCAACATTCCCAAGTAAAACCACCTCGGGTCCAGTCAATGACCATCACGCCGGCAAAACATATGAGATAGAAAATGCGTTTCCAATCTTTCATTACTATCCTCCGTCGATGGCTTTCGTCTAATAATACATAGCCCCCATAAAAATACTCTTAAAGTAGAGTAAACCACAAACAAGATGTGCTGCAAAAGCCAACCACTGCAGGCACAACAAGATCACTTGCTTTTTATCTTCAGGTTTTATCAATGTCTTCTTCAACAATACCGCCAACGCCGCGAAATGTACAAAGAAGATACCGTACATATATCCCCAGGAAAAATTAAAGTCAAACTTGCGGAATCCTTTTTCATACAGGAAAAATGCTTCCAAAAAGGCCACCAAATAGAACTGCCAGGAAAAACGAAGCAAAGAATTCTTTTTACAATCCTTTGTGTTTAAAATCAGCACCAAAAGCGGGAAACCCACAGCCAGTGCCACCGACAAAAGCACATTGCCGGAGTACTGGGCCCAGACTTCTCCAAGACAAAATCCCACGCCACCTTCCGCGCCTTCTTTCGGCACAAACACGCCCCGGTACTGGTAGAGCAAATCAACCAGCGTAGGCACAAACGCAAGCCCCAACTGCAGAGTAGGCACGATGGTCTTAAACTTATTTGCTATCAGGCGGTACGCCATAATCACCGCCGCCGCACTCACCATCACCAAGGTAAAACTTGGCTTTGTCATAGTGGCTACCAACAAAGTCAATCCAAAGCCCACATAGTCTCTGGCCGTTTCCCGGCTCCAGCCCTCCTCATATCGGCCCAGTAATTTCACGAACCAGGCAAAGGCCAGGATTGCAAAGGGACGGGCCGCCAAATAGGTGGCGTTATGGAACGGGTTCGGGGTAAACACGCCCAGATAGCGGAATTTAATCCCCGGTAAATAGAGACCCGCAGGGGGAAACAGCATGGATAGATAAAACATCGCAATCGTAGCCACGCTGACAGCAATACCTGCAATCAAATTTTTCGGTTGGGTCATTCTATTAAAAATCAATTTCGTAAAAACCATAGAAAGTGCATTTAACACCATGGTTGCCAATGCCACAGACAGCTCAGGGGAAACCGCCAAATGGAACAGAGCCGACAATTTGAACAACACAGGATAAGGGAAACTGTATCCGCTGTCCAATCCCTGCATTTCCAGAATATAGGCCTTCATATCAGAGTGATACAAAGCCTCACTGCCGGTGCACTGCCTATAAAAAAGCAACAACATAACAGCCGATACCGCCAAAAGCAGACCGGTAAAAATCAAACTGTCTGTAATTTTTGCTTTTTTATTCTCCCTCATAAAATTTCGCTCCTATTTACGATAATGTGCCAGTACCTTTTTCACAGCGGCGATTACCATATTCACTTCCTCATCCGACAAGGTATAGTACAAAGGCAGACTCAACATAGACTTGTATAAACTTTCCGCATTGGGGCAAAGTCCCTTTTCGTAGCCTAATCTCTCATAATGAGAGTGCCAATACACCGGAATGTAATGCACCTGGGGACAAATATTCTCTGCCCAAAGGGCATCAAAAAATGCTCTCCTGTCACAGGTCAATCGTTCTAAATTCAATCTGAGAATGTACAGATGTCTGGTGGTATCCGATTCAGAAATCTCTCTCTGCACAATTATCTCAGGCATTTCAGCAAAAGCTTCATTATATTTTTTCACGATGGCACTTCTGCGGGCTGAAAATTTATCCAGTTTATCCAACTGGGTCATCAGCATCGCCGCCTGGATGTCTGTCAAACGATAATTATAGCCCAGGTCTACCTGCTCATAGTACCATTTTGCATCACTGGGATTGGTCATCTCTTCCGCCACGCGGGTAATGCCATGAGCTCTGTACTGTAACAGTTTGCGATAGATTGCCTCATCATTTGTGGTCACTGCGCCACCCTCTCCACAGGTAACCGTTTTTACCGGATGGAAACTGAAGCAAGTCATATCTGCAATACTTCCTACGCCCTTGCCCTCATACTTGGTGCCGATGGCATGGGCTGCATCTTCGATGTACACCAGATTGTGTTCCCGACAGATCTCCAGTAATTCCTTATGCTCTACCGCTTGTCCGGTGAAATCTACTGCAATGATTCCCTTGGTTTTCGGTGTAATCAAACGACGCACCCCATCGGGATCTATATTGTAAGTATCCGACTTAATATCTGCAAATACCGGTTTTGCACCCACATATAGCACACAGTTGGCAGAAGCCGCAAAGGTGATGGAGCTGACGATTACCTCGTCTCCCTCCTGAAATCCTGCTGCCATAGCTGCAATGTGCAATGCTGCCGTTCCGTTGGACACCACCACCGCATATTTTGCACCTGTAATTTCACACAGTTTCTTTTCCGCCTCCGCTATTTTAGGTCCGCAGGTGAGATAGTCACTTTTCAAAGTCTCTACCACAGCCGCAATGTCGTCCTCCTCGATGCACTGACGGCCGTAGGATATTTTGTATTCGCTGACGGGATTACCGCCAAAAACTGCTAATTTTTCCATGGGATACCTCCCTGATTTTATTTCTTGCCCGGGGCTACGCCACCGGACGGATTTTTATTTCTAAACGAATCTATTTTACCATAAATTTCTGACACAGACAAATCAGCAACTGATGCTCAAAAACTGTGCTTTCCCGTGAATTTCCAATGGAATGGAGTCTGCCGGAACAAAAACGCAATCACCCTTTTTCATTGAAATATGGCATTCCTCGCCGCTTAACCGGGCACTGCCCTCCAAGCACAACAGCACCTGAAAAGAATTACTGCCCGCCTGATAACGCACGCCCTCATCCGTCCCGAAGGTATGCACCAGCATTCTCTCCACCTGGAAATATTTGCATCGGCACAAAAACTCTTTTGCACATCCCTTTTCGTACCGCAACAGACGCATGGGCTGCCTGGGGGTAGCAGAACTCTTTCGATTGGCCACCTGCAACGCCTTTTCGATGTGCAGGGGGCGCGTCTGTCCGTCTTTGTCCCTTCGTCCATAATCGTACATACGATAGGTCAGATTGGAGTTTTCCTGAATTTCCGCAATCAATGCACCTGCACCGATGGCATGCACAGTACCCGCCTCCAAAAAGAAGACATCATCCCTGTGTACGGGGATCTTTTGCAGATACTTTTCTACCGTACCATCTTCCAGGCTGGCCCGAAGGACCTCTTCCTCTATGTCATTGTAAAAACCATAAACCAATCGAGTATCTTCCTCGGCATCCAGCACATACCACATCTCCGTTTTGCCGGACGCACCATCTTCGTGAAGGGCCGCATAAGCATCGTCCGGATGCACCTGCACAGACAAATCCTGTCTGGCATCTATGAACTTGATGAGGATGGGCAATTCACCACATGTTTCAGGATGTGTGCCCAAATACTCCGGATGCTGTTCTAACACCTGACGCAGTGTCCAGCCGGCAAATTCACCATCTGCCACTGTGCTGGGGCCATCCGGATGTGTGGAGCATTCCCACGTTTCTGCCAAGCGACTTAACGCAATTCCCTTGCCAAACTCTTCGTTCAGCCGGTTGCCACCCCACAAATAGTCCTTTCCCGCCGGTTTACATAAAAATGGTTTGGCCGGCATTTCTACTCCTCCAATTCGTGCTTGCACTTGTCTTCCACTGTAATATCTTCTCCCAGCTGCACCTCTATGACGCGCAACTGTGTATCAGCAATAATCGTGTGTTTGCAACCCGCCTGAATGGTAATCACATCACCGGGTGCCACAGGCTGTTCCATGCCGTCCACAATGGTACGGCCCTGACCGGAAATCACCGTCCATACCTCATCCCTTCTTTGGTGGGAATGATAATTCATCTTGTGCCCCGCATTCAAAGTAACTGCAATAGTCATGCTTTCTTCCTGTACATCCAGCACCTTGAAACTACCCCAGGATTTTTCTGCAAACATAATCTGCTGGTCGATGGCATCCACAAAGGGCTTGATGTAACTGGACTGCTCCTTGTCAGAAACGATGATACCTTCCGCACTGGCTGCCACGATGACATCTTTCAGTCCCATACACAATATGGGCATATCCAATTCGTTGAGCACATGGACATTCTCACAGGTCTCATTTAAAATTCCCTTGCCTACCACATTTTCTTCCATGGCTTCCGTCAAGGTATTCCATGTACCAAGATCCTTCCACTCGCCGGCGAATCTCATGACACTAATGTCAGTTTCTTTCTCCGCCACCGCATAGTCAAAGCTGATTTTGGTTAAGGTCTCGTATTTTGTATACAGGTCATAATAATCTGTAAAATCAATCAGCTCGTGGGCCCGCTGAAGCACATATTTTAGTTTGTAGGCAAACACCCCGCCATTCCAGAGTGCTCCCCTGTCAATGTAATCCTGCGCCGTCTTCACATCCGGCTTTTCCTTGAAGGTCTCTACCTTGCTCACATGCTCAGCAGAAGTAGGGATGATATATCCATATTTTTCGCTTGGGTAGGTGGGCTCAATGCCCATCAATACAAGATTTGCTTCCCCCTGTTGTGCCAGGGCAGAAAGTTCCTTCAGCGCCTGAAAATAATCATCGTTCACATAAGGGTCCACGGGGCAAACCACCACCGCTTCCTCTTCAGAAATCCCCTTCACATCCGTCAGATACGCTGTCGCCAACGCAATCGCCGGAAAGGTGTCGCGTCTGCAGGGCTCTATGGAAATACCCACATTTTCTCCCAACTGATTGTGAATGGAAGAAACCTGCGTTTTCGATGTGGCAATGGTTACAGACGCACTGCTATCGGCCTTCTTAATCTGGCGATATACTCTCTGGACCATGGACTCATAATCGCCCTCCTGGTTTTTGAAGATCTTGATGAATTGTTTAGACCTGACATCATTGGAAAGGGGCCAAAGTCTTTTTCCGGAACCACCTGACAACAATACGATATTCATTGTACTACCTCTCTATCTTCTCATGTTTACACAAACCATAAATGATAATCACCACAAAGAACAGGCACAGACATACCTCTAATAGAGTAAACAACAGTGCTGCGCCCATCATTTGGAACCGAAGCACCATGCCCTTAGCCAGCAAAAGCGCCAGCAATGCAGTACATCCGTATCCATACAACAACATCCTTTGCCGACGCATAATGGTAATCATTGCAGCCATAAAATCGGATGCTGCCGTGAATCCTGCTGCCACCAGCAAAAGCAACAACTCCCATTTGAAACGGGACAAATCTTCCCCAAATAACAAGGACAATACAGGTACACCTAGGAAATAAGCACCTCCCACGCTACCTAGCGTAATGCCTGCTATGGCCAAAAGCAAAAGCCCCGCCTTTTTCACATATTTTCCTATTTCCCCTTCGCTCCACGCCTTAGATAATGCATACAGTGTAGGATTAAAGATAAAGCCGTTCAACATACCGATTACCAACACCGGCATGGAAATATATCCGTACCATCCTTGATACTCGTCCACCAAGGCACCGTCAATGGCGTACTTGGCCGCATTGCTGATATAGAAAGAAAGGAAGCCACTGACAAACACAGGGAAACAAACCCGCAGAAGCTTGATTATCCGCTGTCCGCGTCCCTCTTTTGCATCGTCAATTTCATCCTCTATGCCCTGCTCCTTGCCACGGGGCAATTCATCTCTGGCGCACCACAATAGTATAAGCAATGCTATCATAGTCAGCACCGTGGACAAAATAATGGTCAACAGCAAGTCCTTGGTGAAAATCACCAGGCCGGCAAACACTATCATCGTAAACAACAGTCGCACCGTCATAATTTTGGCGCCGATATCCATGCGTCCTTTTCTTTGGAACTCACCAAAGAACACATCTTCCAATGCGTCCGCTACTTTGTAGAGGCACATCCAGATAAGAATCCATATCTTTTCCCAGGTATAGGCATTGTTCCAACCGGCAAAAAGCGCGTATCCCGCAGAAATGGCAATCATGGCACCAATGGTCACAAAACGGGAAGTCAAATATTCTTTGAACGTGTATTCCCGCTTCACATCGGACACTTGGAAGGTCCGCATATTATAATTGCCCATATGCAGGAACAGATTGGAATTTGCATTGGCAATGGAAAAAATGCCTGCCATCACAAGACCCACGGTTCTGCTCAGAATCATCAAAAAGACCACCGAGCGGAATCCACGCAGCAACCCACCCATGGTATTCCACAGGTAACTATCTCGCTCCACATTTTTCGATTGTAGAAGAAATGTTTTTATTCTCATCTACGGATATCTCCAAATTATAACTCAAGTTTCTGCCAAATTCTTTCGGCTATGGTTTCCATACCCAAATCACCGGGATGGATCGCCACGCCACGATGTTCAAATCTTCCTAATGCCTTCATCTCATCCATTTCACCCAAATCGCCAAGGTATACACAGGGCCAACCTTTTTCTTCAGCGATCTGCAGTATCACCTCATCCCCGGGGTGCTTCCAAAAACCGGTGGTAAGGATTACTTTAGCTTTCCCTGTGGGATTTAAGAAATCAACCAAATCAAGATACGCTTGTCTCAGCGCCTTACCATCAAAACCATCCAAAGGACAGTTGTCCACCAGCCTCATAATTATGACACCTTTGTCATATTCTCTGGCTGTAACAAAATCTTCATACACATTTTTGCCGTTTTTATAATCATGTTCCCAATGGGACACTTGACAAATGGCATAGGAAGCATCCGGCGACTTCTCTTCTATTCTTGCCATCACCTGATGCACATAATCTTTTTCAGGCGCGGAAGCTGACATACCACAAGTAAGCGTCCATCCCACCTGCAAAGAGGGTTCATGAAAAGTAATGGAATTGCCCACAAACAACACCTTTTTGCCTTTGCCGTCAGGGTTTTCTATCCGCACATACTTACCGGAAGCAAGTTGATTCTGTGCAGACACCGTATTTTTCTTTAGCTGTTCATACATGGAAACACCTCATCATAGTAAAAAAGCATACTTTCCCATTTAAATTTACATAGTTATTTTGATTATAACACAAACCCTTCCATGATACAAATTTTTATTGCCAAAGTAGGGTATAAGTGTTATGATTTTTCTGTGAATTTGAAATAATATTCGGTAGAAAGGATGGATATCATATGATTAAATTTATTTGTGCGAAAGATTATGACGAAATGAGCAGACGTGCCGCTAACGTGATTAGCGCACAGCTGATTGAAAAAGCAGATTCTGTACTTGGTCTGGCAACCGGCTCTACCCCCATCGGTCTGTACAATTGTCTGGCAGAAAGATGTGCTATGGGTGATTTGGATTTTTCCAAAGTAACCACCGTAAATTTGGACGAGTACAAGGGATTGACCCACGACAACGACCAGAGCTACTACTACTTTATGAACAAGAATTTGTTCAGCAAGATTAACATTGACCCTGCAAACACTAATGTACCTGATGGTACCATTGAGGATCCCGAAGAAGCTTGTGCAAAATACGAAGCAATCATCGCAGCTACCGGCGGCATTGATTTACAGCTTCTGGGTATCGGTCATAACGGACATATCGGTTTCAATGAGCCCGCAGATGTGTTCCCTAAACTCACCAACTGTGTAGACTTAACCGAATCCACCATCAATGCAAATGCACGTTTCTTTGCTTCCATCGAAGATGTTCCCACCCAGGCATACACCATGGGCATCCAGACCATCATGAATGCAAAGAAGATTTTGTTGGTTGCTAATGGTGCCGGTAAGGCAGAAATCCTGAAGAAGTCTTTCTTCGGCGATATTACTCCTCAGGTACCCGCATCTGTACTTCAGTTGCACCCTGATGTAACCGTGGTTGGCGATGAGGAAGCATTCGCACTGATTAAAGATTTGATTTAATGCATAATGGATAACTAAAAAACCACCCCGAAAAATGGCGGGTGCTCGTAAAACAGTTAAACTAAAAATTTAACTATTTTACGGCATCTGTCAGACGGGGTTGGCTAAACAAAAGTTAGCGATACTTGGTTTGATAACCGGGTATCGCTTCTTTTTTTACCCGTAAAAACGCTTTTGTGGAGGTACATATGATGCAGGAACTGAACTATATCCGTTGTGGTGATTACTATATTCCCGATATTCGCTTACCGGAGGAAAACAGACCTATTGGTCGTTGGGGACGGATGCACAGAGATTATATCAAAGAGCACGACCCCATCCGGTTCAACGATCTTTGTCTCAGCTGTGAATTGTGGACATATCTGGCTGATTTGAACGAGCAGGTACAGAACCGTCTTGAACTTATCATTGAGCAAATGAAAGCTACTGAGGGCGTGACGGAAAGTATGAAGCAGCACGATCCGATGGCATGGGTCGGAGTCATGAACAGCATCCGCAACCGAGCCGAGGAAATCATCCTCCGAGAAATGATCTACGAGGAGGATGCCGTATGAGAATCCTTGAAGAATTTTGGTACGGCAATATTGAGCCAACCGAGTATGACACATCCTCTTGCAAAGAGTATAAGAAACTGTTGGAGCTGATCTGTCGAAACGAAGAGAAACTCCGAGCAACCATGACCGACGAACAGAAAGAGCTATTTGAGAAGTACGCAGACTGCGTGCGAGAATACCAAACCATCACAGATTGCCTGATATTCCAGAATGGCTTCAAACTGGGTGCCAGGATAATGCTGGAAGTTATGGAAGAATAACTAAATATGCAACAAGAGGACTTAAGCTCAAAATGGGCATAAGTCCTCTTATTTGCTATGCGGATATACTTATTGGTCTTTTAATTTAGATATAACAAAAATCAAATGCTTTATGCACCAGGCAAAAAATACGATTCCGACAATAAGCGTTGTAATCTCTATTTTAACAAGAAGATCATTCGCTTTAGGGCAAATGTTCAGAAAAACCAGCAGGAATGCAACAATGATTGTTGCGACATTCGCAATCATTCCCACAAACGCAGAACGATATAGATTATCCAAATAATTACAATCCCACAAGCGCTTGATTCTGTCCTTGTCTATAACTGAAATAAGAATACTTATTCCGGTAAACAGGAAACCGCCAATAATTGCCGACAAGGAAATTGCGTTATAATGGAAATCCGGTGCCAATTCTTCAAATTTTGAAATATCGAAAAGAGGACTTTTGAATAACACAATAGAAACACCGATTGACAAGAGCAATACGATGCCCAACCATATCCAATTTTTCAGCTTCGTCATTCCTCTCACCACCATTACTTATTATACTCTGCTGTATTTCAAAAGTTCATTCTTGTACAAGGTATATGTTTGTACAAGTGCTTCCTTGAAATCGTCCAGCGTCAACAACCCAGAATCGTCTCTACCCAAGATAACCGTTTTAGTAAAATTATATTGCAACAGATCGTAGGGTTGAGATTTTTCGTTGAAATCTTTTGCATTGGCACTAAGTCCTCTTAGATTGTCGCCATATTTCATTTTTATTGACGCAATCATTTCAGCGAGCTTGCCGCTTGAAGAAAAGATATTTTTGTTTCTCCGTCCGACCAATTTGTATGTAACCATTCGAGTTTTAATGTTTCTCAAGGAATCGAAACTTTCACGGTCTAAGCCAATATCAGAAAGTATCTGATCTTCCGGAACGGCAACTGTGACAGACAGCTTGCTGATGATATGCTTTTTCACCAGGACATCTAATATATCATTTGTCATAATTGCCGCAAGATGAGCATAAACGTTTTCCTCTCGGTCAATTCCCTGATCAAAGAGATTTCTTACTGCCGATATTCTTGGAGCACCATTGATTCCGATATAGCTGACAATTCCAGTTTCAAAATCGATCAGGCAGAAAGTGTACAACTCCAAAAGCTGGCTCTCCTTCATAGGTACACTTTCCGTCTCCAATGTCGTTCGATCTCTGAGCGCCACTGTGTTCGAAGGATTCTGCTGACCAATTTTGATAAATGCACGATGATCTTCGTTGGAAATCACTTCGATAACATAGCGGCTACTGGAAACGGTTATATTCATTGCCTTGTGCCCATTTGCAAGAGCCTGCATTTTCTCTGCGCAAATCCTTTGGAAATATACTTCGATTTCAGAATCACTTAGCTGCTTTACTTGGACAGTATTTGTTCCCGGAATAGGAGTCTGCTTTTCCAGCGACAGCCGATAGAATGAGACTTTTCTTGTTTTACTTGCCATGTTTTCACCCCACTTCTTTATTCTACATCAAATCCACCCTCAAGAATGAACCTTCTCAAAACCTGATCCAGCTTCATATTGATCTGGAATGGCTTGATAGCGTTTCCTTCGAGTGCTTCTAAAAATGCCTTTGCGGTTGTGCGATCAGCGGTCGCTTTCAGCTTGTCGAAACGACCAAATTCATTGATATTAGCTTCCGTGACTTTTAACTGCATAAAGCTACGCAGCATCGCTTCGTTTACTCCGATAGCAGTAGCAAAGCGGTGAATCTGGTCATTTTTTGCACGAGTCATGTATTCTGTGATGTAATCGCGCAGTGTCTTACCCTCATCTACAATCACATCGCCGTTCTGCACGTCGTGCAAGAATATATTGGCATACTTCTGCTCTTCCTGTGTCAGGGTAGCAAACGATTTATGTAGCTCGTCCAGTACCGCGGCAGTCTCAGTTCCATCCTGCAGAGCCTTAATGTACTTCTTGAACCGGGAGTTCATATAGTTGGCATCAATGACACCGGTATTGATTTCTGTCAAATAAGAGTCAATTTCATACGGGACATCATCGCCACCGGGGCCTACACCACCACCGGGAAACAGCTCCTTATAGCGAAGTGCAAGGATAAGATAGGTCGTTTCGTCCAAATTAAGCTTGACATTAACCCAACCATTTTCTGTCCTGATGTCATAAGAAATCTTCTTCCAATTAAATCCCTGAATCTTAGCGGCTTCAAGATAGTTGTTGAATTGCTTGAACAACTTCGCAAACTGTCCTCGCTCAGCATGATCAACAGGCAATTTCTCAAAATTCTCAATTCCTGCGGAGCGGAAAATGGCAGCAATATCGTCATATATAGCATTCATCTTGCCAAGGTTAAATTCCAGCTTATCCGCAAACATACCGAGGGGCTTGTCACCGGAATAAGACTTAAACGCAATGTCAATATTTCGCTGCATGGTATACGGCTTTCGATAGTACCGAATTGTACCGAACGGTTTCTCCGGGCCGTAAAGACGATTTGTGCGAGAAAACGCTTGGATCAGCTTTTCGTAAACCAAAACCTTGTCAAGATAGAGTGTGTTAATCCACTTGGAGTCAAAGCCGGTTAGCATCTGATCCACGACAATCAGTAAATCAATCTGCTGATCGGGTGTGCGCTCGATAGACTTATACTGCTCCTTGTGCGCCAGACGGTAAGAAATATCCTTCTTAAAGGCTGCATAGGTAGCTAACTGGAATTTCATGCCGTAGCGAGCATTGTAATCCTCAACGATTTCAACGATGGCATCTTCCTTGAAAGTTGCACCGCCGTTGTTATCAATGCTGGGGTCAAACAGAGCTGTAACCTTCAAGGTGCTCTTTTCTTTGAACAGCTTGTAATACTGGATGGCTTCTACAATGCTGCTGGTAGCAAAAATGGCGTGGAACTTGCTGTCATGGCTAAGAGTAACCCAATTATCCAGAATATCGTCCATCACGGCATTTTGATGTTCCTCACGCTCATACTGAGCCGTCGGGATGTAATCCTCAATGCCCTTCAAATAGCTACCATCGGCCTGCAGCACGCCTGCCATCGGCACTTTGGTGTGATCCATATATTCCAGATAAACTTTTTTCTTCTTGGGATCTGCCAGCGCCTCGGCTTCGGTGGTTGCCTTGGCTTTTTCAAGTGCAACTGCCTTTCGCAGATCACGATCTTTGTATGTAGGTACCATGTATGGGTCAAAGCCCAAAACATTCTTATCGCGGATACCGTCAGCAATGCTATATCTGTGAAGTTCATTGCCGAACACATCGGAAGTAGTGCTCATATTCTTCTGGTTTTCATCGTGAATCGGCGTTCCAGTAAAACCGAAGAACATGGCGTTGGGGAATGTTTCCTTGATGGTGCGCAGCATTTCACCAAATACATCGCGGTGAGCTTCGTCAATAATAAAGACTACGCGCTTATTTCGGATAATTTCAATGTCACGCGCATTGTAGCCGTTATCTTCCTCGACACGGCTCATTTTCTGGATAGATGTAACAATCAGCGTGTTGGCAGGGTCATCGCTGCGCAGCTTACCCACCAGAATGTCCGTATTTTCCGTTGCCTGAACAGACTCCGAATCATCGGCAAAACCGCGATAGTCCAGCAAAGACTGTGTACCAAGTTCTACACGGTCCATCAGAAATACGACCTTATCAGCGTCACGGGATGCCGCGATCAACTGCGCAGACTTAAAGCTGGTCAGGGTCTTGCCGGAGCCTGTTGTATGCCAGATGTAACCACCATACTGATCTTTATCCGCCCAACGACGCATGGCCACGCGGCTGGTGATACGTGACGCAGCATAATACTGATAACTGCGCATGACCTTCAAAATGCCGTCAGTATCATCAGCAACAGTATAGAAGCCAATCAGCTGATGTGCCATCGGGATAGAGAGCAAATACTGTGCAATGTCCTTCCAGTTGTTTAGCGGCTCATTGTTGGCATCAGCCCAATGAAAATAGAAATCCTTATTGAACTTACCGTCCGGTCCAGGATTTGCAAAATAAACCGCTTCATCCGGCTGCATGGCAATGAAAATCTGGACAAGAGCAAAGAGACCGATAAATACGCCCTCGTGCGCATATTTCTCGATCTGATTGTAGGCTTGGCTGACATCTACACCACTACGCTTCAATTCGCAATGGATCAGCGGCATGCCGTTGATCAGTAGCATAAAGTCACCGCGGCGATTGGGCAGAATAGAGCTTCTTGCCCTAAACACCGGTTGCTGTGCAATCTGATAGCGGCTCTGACCGGCGGCAATTTCCTGCCGATCATAGATTTTCAGACTGACTTCCTTGCCGAAGTGCAGTTCATCTTCGGTATTGTCGCGCTTGATAGCAACGGTTTTGCCGTTGATAAAGCCATTGAGTTTCAACGGTGTGC
>JAEIGA010000202.1_pt1 | contig 83207 bp, 158 predicted proteins | sample 9270691 | NCBI WGS metagenome assembly JAEIGA01 (sample SAMN17057246, study PRJNA624740) | gut metagenome | biome: biome; isolation source: fecal sample | host: Bos grunniens | place: China: Xizang | collected 2019 | reverse complement strand
TTTAATTCAAACTCTGCAAGGGACGCGCAGATGTCGTTCGTGTAGTAGTTTGACTGCTCTTGCCTGTCAACCTTTCGTCCTATAATGTTGATGTTTGTATCGGATGACGGATCGAAATTCTGTGCTTTCGCTCCTACTTGGGCGTATCCATCGTCTAACGCTTGCCCGACACGGATAATTTCGTTCTTAACTTCCGAACTTTTTATCGAATATGTCGCTCCAAGGAACTGTTTTTCTGTCGGCGTGAACGTCCATAGGATTGGTTTCGTAATGTCGAGGATGTCATCCTGCGAAGGGTCTAATCTCAACGCTCCAGTAGCGTCATATCCAATCCAACCAGCTACCATGCCGTTTAGCTCAAGAATAATATCCGCATAAGACGATCCGAATGAGTCAAAACGTGCGGTATAAGGAGATTCTACAAGAGATGCGGTCGTTCCGTCTGGCAATGTCTGCGTCATACTGTTGTAATATGACGTATAAATGGCTGGTGTTCTGTCGAAAACGTATCCGTTCCCTTGCGAATCCTTTAGAAGACCGTCAATCGCATCGAAGATATTTGTGTTGGCTGGAACTTCATAAATGCCGTCAAGATTGCCGCCAAGCGTACCGTCAAGCATCGACCACTTGTCAACAAGTTCGAGTCGAATCGTCCTTTGATTCGGAAGGAAAGATTCTTCTGGGTCTTTAATGTAGAAAACGCCTTGCGGAATGAGATATTCAGAGCCATCTGGGAGCAAAAGACCCATCTGTAGGCGGACGGTCGTTCCAAACCACAGATTATTGACGTTGAAATCATACTCTCCGTTTTTGTTTACAAGAGTAATGGATGCGCTCCTTCTTGCTCCGTTTTGCAAGTTAACGGATAGCGACCCGTCCTGTATAAAAGCACCAGAACGGTTGTTTTTATAGTTATTATCAAGTACAAAAGCAACCGTTCCGTTAGGATTTAGAAACTCAAGCCTTGCGATTTTTGTAAAATCGGTTTTAAGTGCCGATAAATATTGTTCAAACCGCGTTGACATAGCGTCTTATACTATTCCTCTGCTTTTTCTTTCGTCTTCTTTTTCTTTTCGATTGCAAGACCAACGATGTCTGGGTGATTGATTCCGAAGACTGCTCCGTCAGCAAATTTAATGAAGCGTCCGTCGATATACTCTACTTCCCGAATCCGACCGTCTGCCGTTTTTACCTTATCTCCTTGATTCAGTTCACAAGGATATTCGACAATCTCATATTTCATTGCTATTTTCTCCGTTTTATATGTTCGCAACAAGGTATTCTTCTGCGTTGATAGACAAGTTTGCGGGGAACACATCTTTCGGTACTGATGCGACAAGAGAACCGTTTTTAAGCGACAAATCCGTTCCCGCGTAATTATCTGGCGTTGTCCATACAAGCTGACCCGTAGTCATATCAACGTCTATTGTTGTCTGATTGATTGTGTCAAGCATGAATACTGGATCGCTCGGTACTGCAACAATAGAAAGACCGTCAGCAGAACCGACCTCAACCCAAGGGATTGTAACTTTTAGCGGGATGAATACGTTGCTCGTGCTTATTTCCGTAGTGATTGCTTCCGCTGTATCTACGCGCCAAATCTTGCCCTTCATGTCCCGCAGGAACTTCGGGTTCGAGCTTACTGATAGTGCGCTAATCTTATCCGCAAGTTCCCAAGAGTCCGTATATGTGGCGTTTTCTTGGTTTACAGTACCGATAAGAGCGGTAAGCGTTCCAGACGAGTACAACGTGTTGACCGACTGTCTGTTCGGATATCGCGTAAAGTTCCGCATAATATTCGGGGCGTTGTTGTTAGAGATTGCCCCTTGCGATACATTGCAAGCAAAAGGATATGCCGCTTGCACATGATACGCCCCGTCTTCTGCGTTGTATACGCACTCCATGAGCGTGTAATTGTTGTATTGCGGAGTAATCGATCCAGAGCCTAATGCTTCTGCGTATATGTTCGTGCCGATAGCAAATACATAATACTGGTATTGTGTCCTCGACTTTGCTCCGTAGTCTCTAATCGAAGTGACACCGCCGCTTGCGTCTACTATATGCTCCAGAATGGATTTCCCTTGTTCTTTTCTGTATATAGCAGAACCAATCCCGTTTCCGCCAGTCCCAGAAATGTAAGCCGTTGTTGATTCGTCATCAAATCGGCTCAAGAACATGGTGTTATAATCTGCAATCGGTTGATAATAGTCATCGCCTATTATTTGCAGGATTTCCTCATTCGACAAATCATTGCTTTCAATCCACACATAATCGCAAGTCTGTTTCCCGTTAAGAATAAGATGTGTAAGATTGTATTGCGTGTAGGAAATCGAATCGTCGAAGATGTTTTTAACATAGGTCAGTTCTGACGGATACAGATTGTTTGAAGGATACAAATTCGCTTTCGGAATTGTACCGCCAGAAAACGTATCTTGTCTTATAACATATCGATTCGGCGTTATTATGATAGTAAACGTGTCAGAAGAGTGACCCGTTATTGTTTCTGTGAATATTATATTCCCGTTCAGCGTGAGCCTTACCTTATCATATGCAAGAGTAACAAGGAATGTATAGCTTTCGTTCCCGAACTCCAATACGTCAAAGATGTTGTTCGATATGTCCGCTTTACCTCTCCAAACAATCGTCCAAGGAGCTTGCGTGTTCAACGGTTGGTACGTTAATGTATCTTGATCCGCAATGTTTATAGACCCATCCGTATATGAAATCTCTCCAGAAGGCACACCGTTAATAGTGCTTCTTGCGCTCCAAGATATCTCGATAAAATTGTCTCCGATTGGTTTGCATACGCTAACATCTCCGACATCTTGCCCAAGCGCATAGTTTACATAGATTGTTGCCTGTTCGGAAACGGTAGTTCCGCTTGACGTTTGGACAGAAATCTGGATAAGATAGTATGTATTGGGGAAAAGCCCATCGTAGTACAGTTGAAGCAACTGCGTTTCCATATCTCCAGTATCCAAAAGGAGATTCGATTGTGTCGCTTGCTGTCCTTCATATAACAGCCATCTTACCGTCTTAACGGTATCGCCTTGCGGTTGTGAAAACGTCGCATTCACCGTTATATCTTTCTGGTTATACGGATTCGATGTTGTATATGACGGCAACGAGATTGCAACAGTAGGTGTCGTTCTCGTCACGAAATAACTCGGAGATGTTTGCGTGATTGAATCCGCGTCCGTCGCTCCCCACCATTGCGTTATAAGAATCTTATAACCGTTTGCATATCCGTTTACGATTCCAGCAGTCGATAATTGAGCCGCGGTAATCTCCGTTGCAGAGAATGTCTGAACGTTACCGTTTCTATCGTTCCCGTAAAACGGGTTCTGCAACGCGACCTTTCCAGTTGTAAAAACTTGTGTGCTGTCCGTGTCGTTCTGCTGAATAACAATTCTATAAGCAAGCATTGGAGTATCTCCAGATACTTGCCATGAAACTACAAGAGGGAGCGTAGCGTCAACTACGCCCTCTCCAACGCCAGAAAGTACGGAAGGTATAACATTGATAGGCTGATTTAACATTTCTTATTGTTGCCTTTCTGTTAGTTTGCGTAAATAGGAAGAACCGAAAGAATCTCGGAAAGCGTCATATTCATCATGTCAGAACCAATATGGATGCCGTTGATGTAATAATTGATTGATCCGCCAACCGTAGATGTGCTGGTGCTGTACATACTCGTTCCTTTTGCGTTCGCGTCTGCGTTGGATATTCCCAGCACTTGCGCAAGCGTTGCAGAACCAGAGCCAGCGGGCATGGTCATTCCTAAAATTCTTGAAGTTGTTGCGCTGTCAAGCGGTATCTCATACGTCCCGTCCGCAAGTTTCTTTTCGTAGTCTTGGATTTCCTGTATGAGATCGCGGATACTTCCAGATGTACTACCGTCAAGACCAAGCTTTTTGATAAGATTTTCAAAGTCGATCTCTTTTTCGGTAGATTCTTTAATCGCATTTACAATCTCGTCCCAATGATCCGCAAGCTCGTCGTATTGGTCTTGCAGAGTGTCTTTAAGATCGTTGAGAGACTGTATCTGTGCTTGATACGCTTGCTCTGCTACCTCTTTATCGTAAGCTTCTTGCGCTTCTTTCAGAGCTTGCTCTGCATCATAGACGGCTTTTTGGTCAGCCATCCACTCCCATTGCCCAGTCTCTTTGTTGAAGTATCGAACGGTTCTTTCGTTCTGTGCTTCCGCAAGTTTCTTTTCCGCTTCAAGAATGTTTAGCCGAAGTTCTTCAAGCTTGTTCGCATCTTCTGCCGCATCGTGTTCTCTTTGCAGAGCGTCTATCTGCGCATCGATTGCTTTAAGCTGTGCGTCGAGTGCTTCCTTCGCCTTCTTGAGAATCTTATCAATATACTTGCTCAGTTCATCAAGAATTTTATCGAGATTCTTTGGCGATTTATTTTTGTTGTTGTTATTTTTGTTGTTGCCTGTCGGCACTCCGCCAACGTATGTTTCCGCCCCAGTTCTTGTTATATCTGGGAACGCGTTTATTCCGCTTCGAGCAAAGATTTCTCTTGTTTCATCCGCGTTGAATACTCGTGCGCCTATCGGAAGGTTCGTGATAACAGGCTCTCCACCGCCAGCAATCCACGCTCTTCCGTTTGCGGATATAAGCTCTGCGCCGTTTCCGTCGTTTACGAGCGAAAGCCCGCCACGCGCGGAATCCGTTCCTGTTGCATATGTATAGCGACCGCCACTCCCGCCGCTTTTACTGCGAGTACCATCTTTTGTTCTGCCAGAAGGAGAGTTTTCCTCAACATATCGAACGCCAATATAAATGGTACTTCCGTTGAGTTGCGAAATCTCGCCGCGTATCTCATCAAACGCTTCTTTTGAGTTGCTTACAACAACGACATCTACCGTTTTATCATCTTTGGCTTCGTCATTGATCTGCATCAGCGAATCTATCGTTTCTTGCAGATTCTCTGGCTCTTCGAGTTCAATTGACGGGTCTGTTTCGGCAAGCTTTCGGAACGCCTCTACAATCTGATATATTTCTCTTTCGGTCTTTCTGTCGCTTATGAGGTCGTTTATGAACGCTGTAAGGTTGACCGTCCCAGACCAGTCTTGAGAAACTCCAAGAAGGTCTAACAGTTCTCCACGAGTGTACGTTAACGCGCTATCATACGCGTCAAGTGCGTCTACAGCCGCCCAAATCGCATCCTTTGACAGACCAGTAACATCTGACAGCCCCTGTACGTCCTTAACGAACAGACCAAACTTTCCGTCTCCCTGTTCGATAACGTCTACGAAGTCTTTGTAGGCTTCCTTATTATCTCGTATATAGTTTGCGAAACCAGAAGCGAAGTCTTTACCCTCTCCGCCAAACACCGATTGGAACAGTTGACTTCTTAGATACTCGCCAGCTTGTTCGTAGTCGTATCCCCATTCTCGCAATTGATCTTTTGAGAACAGCAGATCGACTGCCGCAGTATACGCGTTTGTTCCAGTAAGCCCCTTGTCAAGCATCTCGATGGCTTTCTTATACGCGTCAGCCATCGACTTGAACGTGTCTCCCTTTTCCCCGTCAGATAACGCTTTCTTGTATTTGTCGAGAGACTCTACTGCTTTATCAAGTTTTTTGGAAAGACCCTCTACAGAATCGCCAATATCATTTGTTGCTACTACTACGGTGTCTTCTGTAGACTCTTCAGTCCCATCAATTGCGCCTTTTAGTCTCTTATATTCTTCAACGAGGTCTTTGACCGCATCTATATAATTCTGTAGAGCCTTATCCTCTTTTGAACCCCATGCTCCTTGTGCGTCAAGTTCTTCTCTGCGAGCAACTGCCGCGTCATACAGATCAACAAGTTCCTCAACGCTATATAATTCAGATTCCCACGGGTTATAATTTAAACCATAGTCAACAACGTGTTCCATCCCAAGATACTTGGCGGCTGAAGGAGCATATCTTTGGTATTTTCCTTCTGTTGTTGCTTTCTTGTTAGCCGCATCTATAGCATCTTTGAGTTCTATCAAGTGATAATCTTCTGCCGCTTTTATAGCTCCACTAATCTTTTCTTCTAAAGAGCCATACTTTGAAGTTACAGAATCAACCCATACACCCTCATCTTTAAGCTTTTCAATAACTGAGTCTTTACCTTGTGCGTATTGTTCCTCTGTTATTTCCCCGTTCTTATACTGTTCCTGTAGGGCATCATACTTTTCTTTAAGTTCTCCTAACGCATCAATAGACTCTTGTGCCTTTACTCCGCCAGCTATCTTGTCATCAAGAGATTGCTTATACTTGTTCCACGAGATAATAATACCAGCGATAGCCGCCGCAAGTCCAACTGCGGCAATTTTCGCTAAAGACATGGACATCCCCGTTGCGTCGCAAGCAAGCTTGAACGAGTCAAGTGCAGACTTCCCGCTCGCTATACCAGCCGACATGACCTTGAATGTCGCAACTAATCCTAATACTGTATTCTTTATCTTTGCGAACGATGCAATTATTGCTGGCAACTTAAAAGCGGCAACAATAGCGGCTATAGACAACAACGTGTTTCCAAGATTTCCAAGACCAGAAACTATATAATTTATGCCGTCTATCAGACCTTTTATAAAGTCCGTAGATAACGACTCGGAAACAAACTGCGTGAATGTATTCTTTAACTGATTAAGCTTAACTTGCCAAGAATCGAGAGCGTTCTGAACCTCTTTGTCCGCGCTACCAGCCGCACTTGCTGTTGTCTCCAGCATCTGATTGTACATATCCCAATTCTGGATAAGTGCCAACAACTGCGAAGAACGAAGCTTGCCGCCAATACCGTAGACGATATCTGTCAATTCGCGCTCAGTAAGCATACCCTCTTTAAACGCCTTTGACAACGCGCCGATTGCTTCCATCGGGTTAATAAGCTCTCCAGTTGCTTCTGCCGCTTTGACAACCTCTGGCGCGTACTTTTTAAGAGCATCGGTCAAGTTGTTGATCTGCTCTATCGTGACAGTCTCGCCCTCTTCGATTTCGGTTGAAGTATCCTTAATTACATTGAGGAACAAGCTTCTCAATGCTCTCGCGCTCTCTGCACCAGATCGCTGAGTTACGGCTGTAATTGTGCCAACAGCCGCCGCCATTTCTTCAAACGAAACATGGGCTTGCGATGCTACAGGAGCAAGCAAACCTATACCGTCCGCGACCTTCTGGATTGATGTCGCGTAGTTATTATCGATTTCGTTAAGCTTATCAATCGTCGATGACAGTTTCTCCATGTCACCGTTCATCTTGTAAGCTTTATCGGTTGCAATTAAGAACTTGTTTGCTGTCTCTTGAGACACATCGCCAACAAGTTGCAGTTTCGTTGCAAGTTCCGCGAGGTCTCCAGCTTGATCTCTGTAACCAGCACGGGTCATTTCTGCGGCGGCTTTCAGATAATCCGATGCCGCAACACCATATGCAGAACCAACATCGTATGCTCTATCTCTTAATGCTTCAAGTTCTGCCGCGCTCGCATCTGAAACCTTTCGGACAACGACCAACGCGCTGTCCACGTTCTTCATTTCCGTTAATGCTTCTCTAAAAGCCTTTGTAACAGCAACAAGCGCAACGGAAGAAAGCTTGCTTAGAGCAGAATTAAGGATGTTCGTCTTGCTCGCCGCATTTTCCTGCGCGTTGCCGAACTTTGCGGTTTCATCCGTTGCATCCTTAAACGACTTTTTTACAGTCGTTACGGTCTCTTTGAACGCTCCAGTTTTCTTGTCGTACTTATCCGTGATTGTAAGTACGTTGCCTAAAGCGTCTTTGTAGTCATTTACTTCCTTAACGAGCGTACTTCCGCTAAATGTTATTTTGTTAGACCTTGCCTTTGACTGTAGCTTCAGTATCTCTTCGTCAAGACTCTTAATAGACCGTTTTGCGGCTACGTCATCTACTATTACTTTTACAGTTGTGCTTTGCATATCTTATCCTTTTCTTTAAAAACCGTTGCGTTCCAAACCAGCTTTTAGAGCAGACTCTAAGTTGCCAATGCTTTCCGATATTCCCTCGTCCATCCAAGGTCTCGGAAACGGCATGTGATAATTGCTCCATCCTTCGGCTATTATGTCTCCAAGATCGCCAGAATTATCTCCACCAAATCGGTTTTGCAACGAAGGATGCGCCGTTATCGTCAATTCATTATCGTGTACGTCTACGCTGTATGTTTCATCCCTTGTGGCATTTAGCAAGCTTTCTCTCCTGCTTAAAAACTTCGGGCTGTATGCGTCATAGACGCGCTCTTTCGCGCTTTGGGTTATAGCAAGCAACGCGGCATCTGCAACTTCTCTTAAAAGAGCGTCTTTGATAGCCTCGTCAAGCTTCGGCTTTATTTCTGTTTCGTATCCAATCGTAAAAACACCCATAAATAATTAAAAAAACTGTTGACAATGTATACATTATGTGGTACACTATAAACGAGGTGAGACACATGGGATTTATTAGAAACTTATTTATAAACAAATCGTTGGCGGACGCTTGCAACTTCCAAGGTCTTGACCGCGATATTTTCTTTTCCTTAGGCTCTGACTGCAAGCAAGAAGCGAATCCCAATCGTTCAAAATCTTGTAGACAAAGCGAGCAGGAGTGTGATCGTGTTGTTATCTGCTTTAGAAGAGGTCAAGCACTTGATGCACTTAATGTCGCAAAGAACCCAGAATACAGAGGAAAAATAATTTCTTTTCAGCTTATTGAAGATTAAGGAAACAAAACTGTAATTGTTAGTATGCCCCCCCTGTTTTGCCAGAGGGGGCATTAACTTTGTATTGTTTTATTCTTACGATGCCGTAACCGTGACGGGAACAGTAAGCGTAAGGGACGGGCTTGCGAGAGTAACAGTAACATCTGCGCTACCAGCCTGTACGCCAGTCACAATACCAGTATGCTCACCGACAGATGCCGTGCCAGTTGCGGAACTTGCGAACGTCAAGTCCGAATAGTTCGGCTGGACAAGCTGGTTGTCAATGACATACTTCACGGGAATCTGAACCGTATTGCCAACCCTTACTGACACGCTACCGCCAACAACCGCGAGACCTTCGACCGCAGAGGTAGCACCAGCAATAGGCATATAAACCATATAGGCAAGTGCGCCGTAACGATTGAAATCGTCGCAAGCATTCGCGCTAACAGCTTCGTCGTAAGAAAGAGCAGTACCAGAAATGTCCGTCGTTGATGCCGCAGTCTGGCTCGCATCGGTTGCCGCATTGCCGTTAAACTGCATTCTCGGAATCCAGATGTAGAAATCGCCAACGTGAGAACCTTGGTTCGCCGTGCTACCCTGTGCGGAGTACGCGGGGATTCTCAACATTACAACTTCAACAGCAGGAGCAAACACAGAGGAAATACGAAGTTCCTTTGCGGATGCCGCACGGGTGAAGTAACGAACATTATAGGTCTGATTAGCGGTTGCCGTGAAACCTTGGACAATGTAGCTGTCCGTGTCGATCTCATATGCCGTGCCGTCGTTATCGATAAACGCATAGGCTTCGGACATACCGTAAGCGGCAACAGGGGGCTTTGAAACTTGCAGAGATGTGCTGTTCGCAAGAACGCTCTCACAGTACGGAATAATACCGTTGTAAGAAATCGTTCCGCCAACAGACAGTCTACGAGCTTCAAGAGAAACATCAGCCGCCGTCAGCGTCAGAGTTGCCTCGGACGTATCGGGAAGGTTGATGACAACAGGATTGCCAACACCCGCATTTACGGGGGACAGATTGACGTTGGTTTGGAACTGATTGGTCTGAATCTTGTTGCTGTAGTAGTCAAGATCGCCGTTCGCGGGATTCCAGCACCAAACATCCATCGTACCCTTCGCATAAACGGGATCGCTCGCACGATTGAATGCCATATTGTATCTCCTTAATGTCGTACAATGAGTGTTAGTTTATTTGCGCAAGATGATTACTTCGTTATAACTGGAAGATTTGCGGGAAGCTGATCCGTTGCTTGCACCGCGCCGCTAATCCTGCTCGTGAAATCAGACGCATTGATAACCGCAGATATGTTCGCTGGCTTATCAAAGAATATGTTCGGATAGGGATTCCCTTTCGGGAACTTGACCATACCGCTGTTCTCACCTATTCCGCAAACCATGAATCTTCTTTCTCTCTCTATTGCGGATCGAATAAGTTCAAACTCGTATATCGTCCATTCATTCAAGTCTTTGATTCTGACGCGCTGATCTCTTGCAACGGACGCAAGAAGAGAGTCAAGGTTGAAATCCAACTGCATAGACCCAGATGATTTTATGTCGATCTCGGCTTGCGCGAGTTCCGCATTCTCTGATTCATCGGGGAGCTTTCTGCCGTTCATCTCCGCGATGATTTCTCGCAGTTTAATAAGGTCTTCAACCGTTAAGGCTTCCGTGTTCTCTTCGTTCTCAGCATTTTGCCGTATTGTAACGGCTCGAAGTTTCGTCTTGTCTTGGTTGTCTACCTTGAAATCGACGCATAAACGCATTAACTCCAAAGGTATGTGTGCCGATGCGCAGAGCAACGATATGAATCTAACCCAATCGCTCGGTCGTGCGACAACCTCTCCGTTCACAACTACGTCTTCCCCAGCTAATGCAATTGCAAATAAAGCTTCTGGGTAACTCTTCACGGCGTAAACCACAGGGAGCGTCGAAAGGCGAATAGTCAACGCTGATTCACAGCCCCAAAGAAGTTCGTACTTGTCAACGGTCAGCGGATATATATAAAGGCTACGGTACTTTATTGGATTCCCCGTCTTCGCCGCCCTCATAATGTCCGACTTGGTGTATGTGTAATTCTGTGCCATCTTTTCCTCTTTCTACTACTTGTTTAGATTGCCAACAGAAATTGCTTTAGAAAGTTAAATTTGTTGTTGTTTGTTTATCGTCGTTCATAACGCGGCTCTCGAACGACATTGTAAGCATTCTTCCCAGCATCTCTTGATCGTCTGTAATGGGCTTTCCCCCGTTGTTAATGGTGTTTCTGCTACCATACGAATACTGGCTTTTGGTAAGCATCCATGTTCCAACGCCGATCATATTTACTCCGTGCAACGCTTGGATAATGCATTGCTCCATCGCGTATGTGCGAAGCTCTGCTGTGCTTTGTGTATTTGATTCGAGAGTGTAATTGGAAAGGATTTGAAAGTTAACTGAACTTGTTACGATAAAAGGTGTCTGCGCAATACTTTGACCCATGACAATGCGCAGAATTGTTTGCCCCATGATGTTTGCTTGGGCAGTATTGCTTTGGCAGAACACCCTGTATCCAATTGAAGGGTCGCTCGGCTTGTCTGGATTGAACGGATTGAATATCATCTTCAATCGTTCTTGAACAGACGGCATCGGCTCGTTAAGAGGATTCGGAGTATCATAGTACAGATACTTCACAAGCCTTGCCCTCGGATTATCGTTTGTTTCTATCGGATTCGGACAGCTTTTAGTAGGCAAGAGAAGCAAATAGTCCCTTAATTTCATTGGGACTTTCTCTATTTCTGTATCTGCCCAATAGTTATATATCTTTTCATACGGAGAATATATCGTTAACTCGCTCATTATTCTCCCTCTGTAGCCGCTTCAACAGCCCATTCTTTCGGCTTTGATTCGTATTCCTTGATCTCCCCAAGCGTGTTTGTAAACTGGCTAAAAACGTCTTTAATCATGTCTGGAGTGATACTTGACTGGAAGTATTGAAGGAATCTTGACAGACCGTCGTTCTTATTCGCTACAAGCGCGGCTATTTCAACGCCCAGCATACGATAAAACTCTCTGTAATCATCAAGAATATCGTAAACCTTGTTTCTAATATCGAGGTTCTTACTCGACTTGAAACGGTCAAGCTGGTTCATTACGCAAGCTTTTCCCCAATCGTCAAAATCGCTTGAGGTAAATGTTAATTCCCCTTTTTCATCCCCGCTAATTACATGAAGATAATTACAGAGGAGCGTCATCATCCCGTAAAGTGACTTTTGCTTCGGATTTTCTTGGTATCTCGGCGGCAATGCATCCTTGCCACCGTCTTTTTCCACAAAAATCTGAACTTCAGAAATGCAATCCTTGGCAAACTCTCTCGCCATGACGCTTTTTATATCAATCGGGATATATGTATCCGCCCTTGCAATAATATCTTCTGTGATTATTTTGTCAGTCATTTTCTAATGCTCTCCTTGGGCTGTTAAAATGAAATAGACTATGTTTTAACTTGAAAAATGTGCAATTACTGCACAAAACATACTGAAAAAATGTGCAATATTTGAGCAGTTATATGCTCTAAACGCGCAAATGTGCTAATATATGAACATTTACGAGAGGAAACCGCCCTCTTTGAGCAGTTTCTTATAAGTATCTTTTATGTTTTCAATAGCGGCTTCGGCTTTGAAGTTCGGGAATGATGGGTGCTTGTCGCAGTAATCTTCGTATACGTCAATCCCCTCTGATATAACATCGTCGAAGGACTCTTTCGTATGTTTAATGCCTCTATACAACTCGTCGTTGAACTGTAAAATGCGTTGGCGGCACAGCTTAACTCTATATTCCTCGTTATCTGCCCTATCTTTTTCGAGTTCACCCATGATTGAACTCTGCACAGATTCGATTTTATCGTTTGTTGTATCAATTTTGCCGCTAAGGCTTTCAAGTTTTTGCGCGACGATATCCTTCTTCTCTTTTCGCTCCCAGCGATGCTTGAGAAGATTCCATATAAATGCAAGACCGCCGCCAAAGAAACCAGCCACAGCCGCGACTCCAATCTGTGCAAGTATTTCCATACAATTATATTCCCTCGTTCTATGATTCTTACTTATTAAAGGGGCATTTCTCAGCGTCCCTTGTGTTTTCCCATCTTCCTACTTTGTTGCAGAAGTATTGATGACCGCAGATGATTTGCTCACACTCTTTTACCGTCTTATACTCTCGGAAGTCCTTCTTCAGTTGCTTACTGCACGTCAAGAACGGTATATCGCTTCTCCCGATTCGATACGGGCATACATAGTTAGGCTTAATCATTTCTTAATATCCAATAATCTGAATCTTTTTTACAGCCGTTGCCCCAGAATATGAAGCATAAATCTCAAGAGGACTTGCAGACGGCGCATACGTCATAACGGAAACAGTATTACCGCTAACCGTGTACGAATATGAGTCTTCGTCTGCTCTGGTTAATGCCCAATCTATAACATTTTCCGTAGGCTGACCGTTCTCGAAGTAGACGGCTGTAACATCAAACGATGTGAACGCTTTAACTATGTCTGGAACGGGGGACGTAAAATCAATATATGGTTCTGAACTATCAAGCACGTTAATCCCACAAACATCTGTTATGTTTGTATTCTGTTGAAGCGTACAAGTTATCTGACAATACCCTTCTCCGTTCGCCGTCACGATCCCGTTCTCGTCTACTGTGGCAACACTCTCGTCCGATGAGTTCCATAGATATGTAAGGGGAGTATCTTCCGAACTCTGAACTTCTATGTTGTTTCGATATGCGTCTACCGTTAATTTCTGTGTACCGCCTTGTCTCATCGTGTCGCTTGCGCCAATGTGGATGTTGAAATTAAAATGCTTACCGTCAGCGACATGGTTAACCAAATCGTCAGCTTCTATTGTCTCTTGCAAACGAAGGTCTGCACGGAAGATGTGACAACTGTTCGGATCGCCCGTGAACTCTTCGGGGAAGTCTGATACGCCGTACATTCCGAACGCAGACTTTCCAAGTATAATCCTCGTGTTGTTTGTAATTTTCTTCGTTACATCGTTCAACTGCATGACAACGTGCTGATAACCGTCTATCGTTGCTGAATACTCCATGTAATACGGCGAGGACGCAAGGACTGTACCTTTCGCGTAGAACATAGGAGTCTTTATAAGATTACCGTAATAGTCCAGCGTGTTATATGTAGTGTTACAACGGATAACGATTCCGTTCCCTGTGGGAGACGCTATGTTGTCTGGGTTATAAACAATCCAAGTATTGTTGTTGTACTTTACATATGCTCCTATCGGAAGGAAGTCAACCTTTCTGTCCAAAATAAGAATGTCTTGCCAAGACGTAGAAAGGTTCTCACCAGTCGAAGGATTGATTACATTACTTGACCTGATATGAACTTTTGTCCATGCATAAAAATCGTTGTAATCCAGTCCTTGAATCTCTGCCTCGAACACGTTGGACGCATAAGGTGCGTACTCGTGATAGTAAGCATTCGCTTCGTCATTGTATTTAGACCACTTTGGCGAAGTGTTTGCTGGTGCGTTCGTTACAACATTGTTCAATCTCGAAGATGTAAGCAAGCCGTTCTTTATGCTGTTTTGGAGATTGCTGTTTTCCATTCCTTATTTGATAAGATTTTGAAATCCGCTTTGAGGTATATACTTCAACGCATAAAGCCTTTGCTCGTAAGCAAGCATCTCGCTTGAAAGCTGTTTCCCAATGTCGTAGTATCTCGCCGTGTTTGCTCGTTTATCCTCTGCCGTTGCAGAACGCGGACTGAATGTTTTATCCGTAATAGGATTCAAAACATTAAGGAATGCGTTCTCGAATCGATAATACCAATCATACGCCACGCACAGACCAAGAAGCCGCTTCTGCGTATCGTCAAGATCGTTATTAAAGTATCCGTCCGTATAGAAGTCGAGATCGATAACAGTTCCAACAGGGAGTGCATCTTGGATTGTTACAGAACCATTATCTGAATTGTATGTAAAATCAGTTATTTGATTGTATGTAGCACCACCAACATTATCTATGTCAATGTATCCTACGCTACAAAGTTCATATCCGCTTGCTTCTGTTTCAATCGTAAGCGGGAATGTATCTGAATCTGATACTTGATGCGTAACATCCGAATATGAAGGTGCTGTGTAAACGAGATACGCTTGAATGTTCGGCGGTCGATTGAATCTCGGAATAGCAGAAATCAATGTCTGGGACTTTGCGCGGAAGAACTGCGCAGGATTAAGCGATAACTGCTCTTGCCAACGAACATCGTCGATGAATTGCATTGCGTACTGCGTCAGTACCTCTGAGAAATAAGTAGACATTGATTCCTGTATCCTCTATCTATATTATTGATTGCCTTCTGCCGCACGGTTCATCGCTTCGACAATCTGCACGAAGTCTCCACGCGGGTTATTCGGTGTCTTGCTCAACTCGTTCAGCTTCCGAACCACTTGCTCGTCGAGCGTCTTACCGCTTGCGTATGCGTCTGCATATCGCTGTGCTACCATCTTCTTATTGCCTTCGCAAAGATTCGTGTAAATATCCAGAATGTCAGCACCGATTTCAATCAGCTTTGAAAATGCTTTCTTATCGAGATACTCGCCGTCCTTGTAGTCCACGCCGTAAGCCTCTCGCTCCTCGTCCGTAAGACCATCCAGAACGATAAGCCAACGGTTGTCGAGGAAGTATCTTACCTTCGCGTCCATGATGGTTGAGAAGTCTGTCTTCGGCATGTAAAACTCGCCGCGCTTACCTTTCACCGTTCCGTATCTTCCACCGTCACCGAATGAAACCTCGTTGTCATCAGCGACTTCCGCTTGCCACAGCAAATGTACTTTTGCAACGTCTGCGGCTACTTGAACTACGGTCGGCTTTTGTATGTTCTGCATCTGCTCCATGAGAGTTTTAAGCTGTTTCTGTAACAGTTCGTTCTGCGCTCTCAGAAGCTCATATTCCTCGTTTTCCTTCTTCTCTTCCTGTTCCCTTGCTTCGGCTTCTTTTGCCTCTTTAGCCGCTTTACGCGCTTCTGCACGGGCTTTCTTTTCTTCTTCTGTCAATGTACGAGCCATTTCTTTTTCTACTCCTTTTTATGGTCTCTCGATTATATGAAGTGCCGAAGTCCAGAATCGAACTGGACACTTGCTCCCAGCTTCGACATGATGCAGAGAGGGGACGTATCCCCTCTCTTATCGAGATTCCGATTAGGAAATGGTGACGAGAGCCATCTTGGACTGGAACAGCGCGATTGCGTCGAGCGAAATCGTGATGTTGACAGCAAGCTCCATATCGCCCGCCTTGGACGGATCGACTTCGAGTTGAATCGGAGTGTCCTCGTTGTAGGCAATGGTGAGCGGCTTGTAGCCGTTGCCAGCCATAATCCACACCTTCGCAGGATCAAGCACAGTCTGAACGGTGCTGAACTGCGTGTTCGGAATGACAGCATCGGTAATCGGCATGAGGCGAACGCCCATGTACTCGCCAAGGTAGCCAGCACGGGTGTAGTCCGCGCCAAGCAGAGTCGCGATAGCCGCATCCATGTTGACGTTCGTAGAGCCAGTAACCTGAGTCGGCAGAACCTTGGACAGAGCGACCAGACCGCCAATACCAACAAGGTTGGAAACCTTGGTGTTGTTCAGAGCCGCAACCTTGTTCGCCGCAGTAACCCAGTTCTGCGAGGAGAACGTGTACTGGAGACCAGACGGAATCATCGCCGTGTTGCTCGCCGCCGCAGTCATAGCCGCGTTCCAGAGAACGAGCGTCTTGCTGTAGATGCCAGCCGTGATGTTGGCGAAGTATTTACCGAAGTCAACATTATTGCCGATAAGCTGTGACCACTTCCAGTTGCATTGTGCAGTACGCGGACGCGGAACGAGCGTGTAATCCTTCTCGTAGAAGCGATTACGCGGAACGCTACGGGACGCACCCCATGCGCTGTCTTGGAAGATCGGGATGTCACCAGAGCCAACGCTCACATGGTAGGACTCACCGATACCGACCGTAACCATCTCTGCGAACATGCCGACAGCCTCGCTGTAGACCGCAGGAATGATCGGAGTCAGAACATCCGTGTAAATGCCCATAAGGGTTGCAAGGAAGGACTGATTGTTCACGAAGAGAAGCAGATTCTTCTTGAAATCCTCGAAGGTTTCGGGAGCTTTCATTCCGCTATTGGCGCAAGCAATCTTCGCCGCAAAAAGGAAGTGTTCACGCTGGAACTTCTTATTCAGCGCGGAATATTCCGAACTGGTGATAAGTCTGTCCGTCTTCTCGGCAAGCTTCAGAGCGTTGTGCAGTTCGTTGGTTGCGCGAACAGCGTAGTCATACGCAATAGCGCGACCCATAGCAACGACGTTCTCACGTTCAGATGCCGCACCGTTTACCGCAAAAATATCTTGCGAAATAGAGTTAAGAGTAATCTTTGCCATATTGTTTCTCCTTTACTTACGACGCAACGCTGACCTTCTTGCCAACAACGTCAACATAACCGAAGGATGCGCTGTTGCCCTCGACGAAGTTACCCGTGCCGCGCAGTTCAAAATAGATTGAGCCAGCAGTTGTGGGAGCAGATGCCGTGGGAACGAGCAGACCGTTCGCAATGGTGAAGTAGGTGTTGGTGGACAGGCTCGTAGACAGATTGCCAACGCCGAAGCGATAGACGCTCTGACCGTCGAAGTCGATACGGGTGAATGTGCAAGGTCTGCCAGCAAGGGACGGGAGACCAAGTGTACGCGCACCAACCGCATAGAGGTTGCCATCGTCAGCTTGGACGAACTGGACATCATAGGTGTTGCAAGCGTAGATCACATCGTCCATCGTTGCCGCATCGGTTGCCTTGACCATCTTCCAAGCGTTTTCATTGTAAACGCGAGTGCCAGACGGGTTGTCATAACCCTCGTTGCCAAGCCGCGAATCTCTCGTGCAGAGGAAACCAGCCGCGCAAGCTTCTGCGGTATCGCTGTTATAGAAAACGCCAGCAACATTGATTTCGTCATCGAACCGACCATTCGTGATGCGCGGTTCAAATGCAGTATTAGCAATTTTTGCCATTGTATTTCTCCTGTGAAATTAGTCTCTTTGGATTCCGTTACGCGCCAGAAGTGCATCGATGCCAGTCAACTGTTCGTTGCCAGTTTCAGCATCCTTCTTCCACACCTTACGGTTCTGTTCCTTGGCGGCTTTCGCTTCGTTGGCTTTCTGCACGGCTTTCGCGCACTCTGCATAAACATCGTCCGCTACTTCCTCTTCGCCACACCATTCGCCGTCCTTCTCGCACTCAGAGTATTCGCCCTTTTCAATGTCCTCGTTAATCTTGTTCAGCACCTCTTCGCTGACCTTGATTTCAGAGGTTGAATTGAACTTGTCGAGCGTCTCCTTCGCCATCTTCTTCGCAGACTTGATGCGACGCTTGGCTTCGGACTGCTTGAGTGCTTCGAGTTCTTCGTTCGCCTTGTTCGCCTTTGCTTCGAGTTCGTTGTACTTCGCATTCAGCGTCTCATAGTCCTTGGCGATAACGTCAATCATATCGCCCGTATCCACGGACAGATTGCGTTCATCGTCAAAGTTGACGGTCGCGTTGACATGAACCGAAACGATGCGTTCGGGCTGAACGGTGGTCTCTGCATCGCCCATAACGTACTGATACGTTGCGCCGTCTTTCATAAGGCAAATAAGGGTCTCGCCCTTTTCCTTATCACGAGAAGCGGACAGAACGCGGTAGCCGCTAAAGTAGGTGGATTGCAGAGCAGAAAGTTCTCTTTTATTCAGAGAAATCATTTCGTTCTTACCTCGTTCATTGATGATTTTTTGTTCGTTTGTTTTTTGCTTGTTCTCAAGAGATTTCTCGTAGGATGCCGCTTTGAGTTTCGCATCTGCAAACTCATCTTTCAGCAGTTCGAGTGCTTTGATAGAGGCGTTCGGGATTGCTGGCATTACGTCATCTCCAAGTATTGTTACTCCAAGACCAGTCCACTTGGTAAACACCTCGATGTCACCATCGTTTTGCGAATCCTCAACAAGAGTCTCTACAGAAACATCCATTCGCCCTGTACGAATAATCTTCTGCACTAACTCTGGTGCGTAGAACTCCCACAAGCGTCCCTCGGCAACAAGCCACTTTTCCCCATTTTCTTCAACGATGGAGAAATCTTCTATATCGTTAGACAGCGTACCGACAATTCTCTCACTCGTTGCATCGGTAAAGCTGTAATAACGGTCTCCAGTCTCTCGATTTGTTTTCTCCCTCATGTTGTGTCCGTCACCTATCTTGCCGTTTACATAGGCGCACAAAATCGGCTGACCAACAAAAGTTTTATAGTATGTATCGAGATTTCTGTAGTCCCATTTATTGCGGTTGACACCCTCGCGCATCATCCGAATCTGAACAGCAAACTCATACTGATTGATCCGCTGAAGAACTGTCAGCGTTCCGCAGAAGCTGTATTCCTTTTCGGGTTCAACAACTTTCAGATTAGTCTTCGCCATTGCCGTCACCCGTCATCAGATGAAGAACCCAATTATCGTAGGACGAATGGCTCACGCCGCGCTCCCACATATTCGCCATCGCAAGAATGTTCGTGTACTCTGCGCTGACATCCATCATCAAGTTCTCCGTCTTAATCGCAAGAGGTCTCAACGCGCTCGTCTCGCATGCGGAATGGAACGATTCAAGAGCTTCCTGCACTTCGTCAAAAATCTGAATAACGATCTCGAAAACTCTGTTCATGTCTCGAACATCTTCGTCGAGTTGCGGAACGGGCGGGTAGATTGTCATCAGATGACGTTCGTGCAAAATTTCGGAGAAATCGTCGAGCCACTTCAGCATCTTGTGCGCGACGTTATGAATGTATCGGGACGTATAAGGCATAGCCGCCTCGATGTACACCCCTTCTTGGATCGTATCAAGAAAATGGTTCGCTCTGCCAAACGCCGAAGTAACGTCAATCGACGGTTGCTTCAACAGCGCGTACTTTGCGTTTTCATATCCGTAGTTGTCTCTAATTGCCATTAGATTTTATTCCCCCGAATCAAAACTTTCTTCCTCTCCCTCGGAGTCTATGTCCCCCATTTCTGCCGAAGGTCTGCCGCCAGTATCTATTTGTGCTTGAGGCGGCAACTGACTTTCTGATTGCTTCGCCGTATAGCTTGTAACAAGCGGGATTCTCTTGTCCAATACACCGCTCGCAAACACCGCATCGCTGATTGCAATATCGTCGATAAGTGAGTGACCAAGAATCGCGTCATAACGAAGTGTGTCCAAAAGAATGCCAAGCGTCATACCCTTTCGAGCATCTTCAAGTTCTTGACGCTCCGTGAATATATTGCCGAACATTCTGAACCGCCAGTCTCTCTTCAGCCCAACGTCCGAATAGATGAAGTTCATCAAGTTCTCAAATGTTCGGTAGATGCAACGACCATACTGGCTCTCAATCTTAGACGAGTAATCGACCATGCCAGCCCTCGGCTCTGTGCTTAACGGAAGAAGCCCGTTACCAGACTTCATCATTATGTAAGCGTAACCCTCGGAAGAAATGTTCGTTGCGTTCGGAGCTTCTGCAAGCTGTTCGAGCTTCATGTTCTTCAGCGGCGCGGCGTAGAATCCAATACCACCAGTATTGTTCATAGCCATCATCTGATACCAGAGTGCCTTGAAGAACTCCACGCCAGACGGAGAGAGCTTGTAAGAGTCTTCCATCTGAGACTGCGAGTTGTCATATGTTTCGATTTCACCGTGTAGCAACGCTACGAGAGGGTTCGCCAAAAGCTCAAGTTGCAGATTCTCGTACTGCGAAATCTGCGACATGGAAAGCATTAAACCCGCAAGGGGTGAAATCACATTGCGCGAAGAATCATCGATCTCGAACGTCCAAATGTCCGTTGCTGGAAGCGTAACCCAATAGAACCATCTTCCGTTTTCGTAATAGATATCTGGGCTACCGAATGCATTCTTCTTCAGTTTCTTTGCGTTCTCTGCAACCTTTGAGAAAACAACCTTTGTTTTCCCGCTCTGTGTCGGAACGTACGTCGGGTCTACAACACTCCAGAAGTCTTCCATATACGGAACAAAAAGGTCTCCGTACTGATAGATATCCGTACCCGCCTTGGTGAAATACATAAGATTGAATGCAACGCTATATTTAGTCACGTTGTTGTATCCGACAATCTTCACCCAATCTTGCGGAAGCTGTTGCAGGAAGCAGTAATTGACTTTAAGATGCGAACGGTCAATATCCTTTCGCAAAAGGTAAAACGCTTTACCTTCTCGAAGACTCATCATCGCCGCCTCATGCGCCGTCTGCTCTGGCTTAATTGCGTCTGTAATCTTTTCTGCAAGTTGCCATTCGCGGATGAAGTCTTTTGTCTTTGCGTCTGCCTCGTCTATATTCTTCGGATATGTATAATGACGGTATGTAAGGATGTCTGCCGTTGTTTTGATGAGCTTGAAGTACGGATATGCTGTCCATACAAGAGCATCGCTCAACTCGCGCAACGGTCTTTCGGATGTGTTTGGGCTCAGAAGCGCATCAACGATCTTGTCCTTCTCCAGCAGATGCGGCTTTGAAGAAACATTCTTTACGCGGGTGTTCTGTATAAACGGGTTCGCCGTGTAATAGCTGTACATCGTTGTGCGAGATACGGCGTTCATAAACTGTTGTTGTGTTATGTTCGGGTTCGCCGCTTCTGCCGCTCGGAAGAGCTTCGAGAACGATTGATACGCTACGTTCTGTTCAGCGTTATTCTGCTGTTGAGTTTTCGTTTCGTTCTCCATCTAATTCTTCCTTAATATTCTTATCGAGTTCTTGTAAGAAGTTTGCGAAAGACTTCGTTTGAGATTCCTTATGCTCTTCTGCAAACTCTCTAATCAATACGATGTTCGCGTCTTCAAGCCATTGAAAATCTTTTCTCGAAAGACTTGAAAGTTCGCTTGCCGTAACCTCTGTGCATTTAACCCCACGCGGCTTTTCTACTGTATACACAAGGATGTAAGTAGGTGTAATCCGCTGAAATCTGTATTGTGTCGCAACAGCCACATTCTTCTCGTTCGTAAGCATGGCGAACAACTTGTATACAACTGTTTTCCTTTGTTCCATAATTAAATGCGTATGTTGCCGCCAGTTCTCCAACCAGCTTGAATCCTCGGTTTGTACCCGTATGGAAGTTGTTGCGTTCCGTTTCCGTTAATGACCTTCGGCTGTTTCGACTCTGGTGATGCAAAGAACTGCGTCCATTCACTCTCTTTCTTTTCTCCGCCAATCAATTCTTGGCTTTCAAGAATCTGGCAATACCGAAGCGCATACTTGAGCGCAGACCACATGTCTCTTTGTATGCTTTTGCTTATCCGCTTTTCAGAGAACGTGACACCGTTCACTTTCTTTTGGAGATTTGCTATCTGTCCGCAAAGCTCGCGTGTCTTTATATACGGAATTGAAATCGTCGGGTCTAATGTATCGTCTTTTATGTGATGTTTAACTTTATAAGCTCGGATTCCCTCGTAAAGATTTGCTACGAGCAACTGTACGTTCCTATGCTCAAACTCCATCTCGGCGTAGCGGATCATCTCGCCATCGTTGTCGTGTGTTCCGCTACCAAATCCCCCAACCGCCTTTATCGGATATATGACAGGCAACGCATCTTTCTGCTCCAAGTCTTGGAAGTCGTGGTTTACACAGCACAACGGAGGCAAACCATCTCCCAAGTCCATGTGCAATGCCTGTAGTACAGCAGTTCCGTACTGCCAACTATCCAACGCGATGAATGTTGTAGCACCGCCTTGCAAGCAGAAACGATACCAAACGCTCTTTAGATTCTTAGCTTGTTGAATATGGTCTTTTGGCGGCTCGTCCTTTACATAAACGAGAGTCTTTAAAAATCTATCCTTCTTAAACTCTCCGCTTTGACGTTCGCACTTGACAACCGCTAATGCACACTTTGCATTGTTAACGCCATCCGCATAGGAAACGTCGTATCCAACGACGTAATGCACGGTCGGGTCTCCGCAATGTCTCGCTTCCATGATAGGACACAGCTTTGCTTCTGTAAGCGTGGAGTCGCGTATAACGGGGTTTTCGGCAGTCCCTGTCCATATGCTTTCAAGCTCCCTTAACTGTGCCTCTGGAGTCATCTTGGATCGCAAGTCGCTATAATAATCGGCTTTTCTTATGCCAGAAAGAACAGGAACTGTCCACGGTATATCAATGCATACAGAGTTCTTCCCTTGCACCATTTCTCTATATGTATCGTTTCGATATTGAAATGATGCGTTCTGCTGATTGCCAGCCGATGTGATGTATTGCTTTTGAAATTGCGGGAAGAACGGGTCGCTTTCCCTATCCACCATTCGCTCAACACGGGCGGTAGGAAGAACTGCGTTCGCAAATCTTGCAAAGTCGAATTGCTTGCCCGACTCTTCCTGTGCAACCTCTTCCGCACAGATACTGTTACAATCGTTACCACGCTCGACAGAGATTGTAATAACAGAACCCTCTTTTGTGCGGATTTCAAAACCAGTCTGCGCCATTGAAATGACTTCCCAATAATCGGTCAGTCCTTTCCATTGTTGCTTAATCGCTTCCCACTTTTCGTGCGCGATGTCAGCCATCTGCTCCTGCGTTGGAGCGGCATAGCGCATGACGGTTCTCGGATAAAGAACTCCCAACAGAAGCTTTGCTGTTAGGCAACACACCGATTTTGTTAGTCCACGCGAACCCGTAACGAATACATGTTCGCATCGGAAGTAAATGCGAATAAGCATACGCTGAATCGGCTCAAGAGTGTAAGGTGGATTCTCGCTTTCCAGTAGATCAAGCAATCTGTCTGGATATTGTCTCCAATACGATATGAGCAAGCCCCAAGAATCCTCGTCGTAAAGCTCGATGTTCTCGTAGTCTATCGCTTGCTCTGTCGAACTTTTAATCCACTTTGCATCCTCTTTGGAATACTTATATCCTTTTCGTGCCACTATTAACTTCTGCTTATGCCTTTGGCTTTTCTTTCGGCGGCATGACAACACCCGTCTCTGCCATAGCTTTCAGTTCCCTTTCTGTAGGTTTTGAAAGCAGTTCCCCGAAAACATCTTCCACTTGCGCCGACAGCGGTAGCTCTGTTATCTCTGTCTCACCATTGTTTCGCTTCATCGTATTGATGATTGCAAATAGCATCTCTTCAACAGCGTCTTTCGATGTGTGATATTTCGGATGCGCTTGAGAAAGAATACAAGCGAGTTCGTCTTTACCTACAATCTTTCCTCTCTTTACCGCACCCATGTTTTCAAGATGCACGATGAGGGAATCGATCCTCGTCTGTTCGAGTTGTCTGACATCTCCAGCTTTCATGGCTTCTCTGCTCATCGCAGAGTTAATCATGTCGGAGTATCTCTTAGCACCAGCCGAATCTCCAGCCGCCATGCAACGGCTAATCTCAAGTCGGTATGTGCTGATTTCCTTTATGCCGTCCTTTTGTCTCGGAGTCATCGTGTCTCCGTACTCTGCCGCCAGATTCTTATACAGGCGTTCGAGTTCCTTTAGGTCGGAATCGGAATAGTCAACTCGGTTTCCATCTGCGTCCATGCGGCTTCCCCACTTGACGCGCATCTCGTCGCGCCACTTTTCGAGTTGCTCGCGCTCCCGCTCCGCTCTTTCAGCATCGCGTTGCTCCGCAGACTTTGACGGTCTTCCTCGCTTCTTTGGTTCTATATTCTGAATTTTCAAAAGTTTTATTCTCCTTTTCGTTTATATGGGCGGTGTGTGCGCCATAGGTTGACAGGATATGCAATCTGGAGAGCGAGAAATGAAAGGGAAAGGAGAGGATTCATTTCCGTATATTCAAGACGCACACGCCGTTGTTCCCTATTCGTTCTTCGGACGGTGAAAATGAGGAAAAGACCGCGAGAACGAAAGCAGAAATCATTCTTCGCGGAGATTATATTCCCCCATTTTTATTTTCTTACCCAAATAAAAAAAGAAGACCGTGTTACTGGTCTTCTTCCTCATATTCTTCCTCAAGAATCTCGATTAGTTTCTTAGCCATATCGGATACTCCAGAAATGTATCCAAGATTCCAATCCTGTTTAATATCAAGCCCTCGTTCTTGTGCAAGCTGTATCTTCTCTATGATGTAGCACGTTAGATCGTGTTCCGTCTTAACGATATCAATCTTTTTAATCTCGTTAGGCATTTCTTTTTCTCCCAATCTTTTATTATTACATCGACCCTCGGTATCTCCCCATACATTTTCGTAACAGTAAGTTTTACAACTTGGCTATCATCCTTGTAGGCAATTGTGTTGATTGAATCAAGTATGCTTTTTGCTATATTATCGGTATCGGGTCGCTTCATGCACGGGATATGTCCGTCAAGCATTCCCTGTTTCTTCTTCTTGCTTGTCGATTTAGGAATACCGAACACGCAGTTAATTTCTGCTTCTACCGCGCCGTCAAAAATCGTTCCGTTTGCCGCTTCGAGATATCTCATCTTTATAAACGCCTCATAGTTAAGAGTTTCCTCTGGCGTATATGTTTTGACAAAGTTCCCTCTTTTTGCAAACCTTGGTCTTCCTTTTGCCTTCGGCTCTCCGTAAACAGAAAACTTAACGCAGTTCATCCTTGATACACACTCCACAACTCTGACAAGCTCATGCCGTTAAGTTTCGCAAGCCCAACGGTAATTGCACAAACATTCCTTTCGAGAGATGCGCCCCATTCGGACAGGCAGTATTCTGTAAGTGACCTGTAGTGTTTCTCTGCAATAATAGATGCTCGGATTCCTTCCTCGTCAATATCATCTTCCACGTCTTCTTCCAAATCTTCTATCTCGTCGCTCACCCTGTCTTCAAACTTCACTTCGTTCAGCCAGACGATTATTTCTTTCGAGTTGATGTCTGTTAGAAGTTTCGGTGAATCTTCTATGTTTGTACCTTCCGCGTATCTCCACCAACCCCATTCGTCTTTCCACTCATCTTCTTCAATAGCGGAGATAATATCATACGATTCGTCAGACAATCTCCATACGCTGTACGGCTCTCTGTAGCTATCGCTCGGAGAACTTTCTTTGTATGTTTCTTTCGCAGTTAGCTTTAATTGTTCTACAGCATTCTTAAAGTTGCGACCAGTCAATATCTCTTTCATATAAAAACTCTTTCCTTTCCGTAATACGCTATTCTTTTACCGTACAGTTTTGCCCATTCATATTCTTGTTTCGCGCCTTTACTTTCTTTCCAACCGTCAAGGAAGAATACTATATCGGACGCAAGCAACATCTGCTTGCTGATCTTCATGTAGTCCGTGTAATCGTGTAGACCTACAGGCAACCAAGCGGGACTAAGGACTTTGAATCCAAGCCATTTGATAAACATCTCAGCGTTTGCAAATTCGTTCTGATAAGTATCTAATCGACTTGAAATTGCTCCAGCAATATATGCTACTTGATCTCCCTTTCCGAACCTTGGAAGCGTAACGCCGTACTCCAACTTAATCCACGCTTCTTGTTCCTTATCAATAGTGACATAGCAAGCTGGAGCGTCGAGATAAGCATCGAGACCCAACGGACAATTATCGCAGTTAACAAACCCGTCCTTATCCTTCGCTCCATATAGCTTGCATATTTCTTTTTCTTTAGCCGTTAGCTTCATCTTTCACTACCAAACATTACAATTAAAACAAGCATTACAGCACCAAGCAGTAGGAAAGCTCCAATTGTTGATCCTAATATAATTAGTCCTTTATTCATTTCCCCGTGCTACCGAAGCCGTTTGTTCCCCTCGGCGTGTTCATGTTGATTTCATCAACAACTTCTACTTCTTCGTACAAGCACGGCTGAACAATAAGTTGACAAATCTTATCGCCTCTGAACACCACATACGGAGAGCCCCCAAGATTATAAAGTTTCACGAGAATCTCTCCCGCATATCCTTCGTCTATCGTCCCACCGCAACAAACGATGTCATGTGCTACATTAAGACCGCTTTTGCTCTCCAGTTTCCCGTATGTGTTCGGCGGCAATTCGATGTGTACTCCTGTGCGAAATACAGCGCATCCTCTTGCTGGAATTGTTGTATCAATAATGCAATACAAGTCAAGTCCTGCATCCGTTCTGTGCGCTCTTGTTGGCGGGAACTCTCTCGCTATCGGTTCAAGAAAAACCTTCATCGGTTTATCTAACGCTTCGTGAATCATTTCTCCGACGTGCTTTTCTATATACGCCATGCAAATCTCTTTCAGATTAAGGATGTTTGTTTCAACAGTCATTCCCAAATTTCTCCATTACCTACGATAATAGCACTTGCGTAGTTCGGAGTAACTCGGAACAGCAGATCGGCAGTATCGCTCGTGTTCCAAGCATGAACAGTTCCTTCTGAAGTAGTTGTTGCTGTGTTGCAAGTTATTTGCGGATTCGCCCACCAAGGCGCGTATCCCCAAGATGGAGTATGCTCATAATAAATCGGATACGGAATGACCTTATACGGATCATTAAGTTTAGTCTGTTCATTCTTCTCCTCTGAAACCATCTTATAGATTTCCTCTGCCGTTTCTTTTACGTGGATTCCGTAAGAGACCGTCCTGCCATCGTCAATAAATCTAACAACGGTAGCACCATCATCTTCCTCAAATGATGCGATATCGCACGGTCTTACATAGACCGTCTTCGTCGTTGTCGGTTCTTTCTTGTCGTTGTCAATCTTCCAATCAGTAATCTGTGTAAGCTTTACAAATTGTTCCATGTTGTTTATTCTCCTAACTCTTTAATATCGTTATCAAATATGTTTCCGTAAACAGTAGCCTTTTCTTTTCTTATCCAATAAGCAATGTCTGGTCTCCATATTCTTCTCCAAGGCAATGTAAACTTTTTGCTTTTACCAAGCCATTCAATATAGAAACCGAACAGACGCTGTGAATCTTCTACTTGATAATCCTTTGTTGATAAACCAAATCTTACAACTCCGTATACTACTGTATCTGATTCGTTATCTGAATACTTTAGTATATCGTTTTCAAAAATCCGAACACCGTTCTTGTCGTTCAGCCCTGTGTATTGGCAAACAGTATCTGGATATACTACAAAGCAGTCATAATAATCGGCATCGAACTCTCCACCTTCAATTATGTAGTGAGTATCATCTTCATCTCCATAATACTTTGTTCTATGGACATATTGACCAAATATCCATTTATTCTCTTTTTTGCTCGCAAAAGCATTGCCCTCTCCGTTCGCTATCCCCCTGAAAAGAATCTCCCTCATTTTTTTCAGCCCCTCTTCCTGTTGTTGAATTGGCGAAGGATATCGTTTTGAAAAAGCATAACGTTGTTTCCTACAACAGAACAGTAAATCTTTCGTCTCTCCAAAAGTTCTTCCATAATATCTGCGGCTTTAGAAAGTGTTTTCTTGTCTTCTCTCGTCAACCATTTCTTTCCAGAAATGTGACGAACTTCCATGGCAATAAACTCTGGAGAATCTTCTGAAACATACTTTGTTTCTCCAGTCTCCTTATCTATAATGATTAGTGGTAGTTTAATATCAATCGTCGGCATTCTTCTTTTCCCTTTCCCAAAGAATCAATAGGCTTTGAAATACATCTGCCTGTTTGCGAATCCACTCGACTGGAATAACATCCTCTGTTGGCTGAACCATAAGCCGTTTAAGAATAACAGCGCGATATCCTTCTACTGCTTGCTGTGCGAAATCTGCTCCCTCTCCAGCAATCTCGATCTTCCCATCAATGATGTCTTTCATCACTTCGACTCTATCAATGTATTCTTTCATTGCGCATACTCCATAAACATAAATAGTTCTCCATGCCATACCAACGGAATCTTTTTAACTGCTCCGTTCCTGTTCTTGGCAACAATAAGTTCTGCTTCGTACTGCGGTCTTTCCCTATCGTAAACCCAAGGTCGGTACGGAAACAAAACAACATCCGCGTCCGCTTCGATAGCACCAGACTCACTCAAGTCAGAAAGCATCGGTGTGTGGTCTGCTCTTCCTTCGGAGTTTCTGTTCAACTGAGAAACAAGAATAATCGGACAGTTCAGAGACTTCGCAAGTCTCTTCAACGAGTGTGAGATTTCCGTAACTTCTTGAATCCTTGTTCTGTCCCCCTTGTGATTCTCCGATTGCACAAGCCCAAGATAGTCGATAACGATAAGGTCTATCTGCCGCTCAAGAGCCGCAATCTTTCTGCTCTCCATCTCTATCTTGCTGACGGTGAGATTGGTGTTCTCGTTCACGAAAAACTTCATGTCGCTAATCTGTTCGGACGCTCTCATGGCATCTTCAGCCGCTCTCGTATCGTCTCCAGTTGCGCTACGCAGAATCTCCTGTTCTGATCTTCGTGATACGCTGTAAAGCATTCTCTGCGTTATCTCTACGCTCGTCATCTCAAGCGAGAAGTATGCAACGACCTTACCGTCTTTCGCAACATTCGTTGCAATGTTAGCCGCGAACGTGGATTTCCCCATCGACGGTCTGCCAGCAACGATAATCAAATTGCCTTTGCATAGACCCCTAATCGTCTGGTCAAGTTCCGTGAATCCGCTACGGATTCCTTTCTCGCTACTTCCAATCTCATTGATTGCTTCTGGCACAAACGAACCTATCTGTCTCATGCCAGCATCTAACGGACTTGTCAGTTTATTCAGCAGTTCCTGTGCGTTCGAGTAAATCGAATCGTCACCGTCTTTTGCCGCTTCGAGTATTCTCTCGAATCCCTCTACGAATCTTTTCTTCCGCGTCCTTTCTTTCAGTCCAGCAACATACTGATCGAACTGCCTTTCAATTGCGAATGTTGTTAGCAGTTCGCCAATATATGGTGTCATGCTTCCGTCAAGAGCGGACGAAACCATCGCCGCGTCTACTACATTCCCAGACGCATGTACGGCTTTGATCGCCGCAAACACTCTTATATTGTTGTCTTCCTCAAAATCCTCTGGAGATAAAGCAAGCAGTCCTTTTCTCGCGTACTCGTCATTCAAAATCATGCAAGAAAGGACAGCTTTTTCAAGTTGAACACTTCCCGCGCCACTCTCCATCAGTTACCTCACTTCCGTGTATGACGATGTTTCTGATATTCCTTTAACCTCGTCTTCCGTTCCGCTTGACAGAGATTCGACCTTTTTAATCCCCTGTTCGAGCGCGGTTTTCAGCCACTTCGGTCTGTTCGCGTCTTGCTTTGCTCGTTCGAGTTCTGTCTTGTAGATTCTCATAAAGTTTGATTTCTCAACGCTGTACTGCGTGGAATCCTCGTTTAGCATACCTATCGAGAAGAATCCCTTCGTTCCGCCAATCGCCCTTTTAATCGCGTCTGGGAGTTCGTAGTAATACTTCTCGCTTGACGGGTCGTAAACACTATAAGAACGCCTTGCCTTAATCAGAATCTCAAACGCTTCCATTTCGTTCGGTACATTAGAGAATCGGTAGTTATTTATAATCTGTTTAATCTGTCCAACTTTCGGCATGAAGCTGTCCGTTGTGTTTTGGATGAAATCCATGACAGCCGCTTGAACCTCTTTGTAATCGCTATCCTCGAAAGACTTGTGCCAGATTTCTACGAATGTCGTTGTCTGATCGTCCGACATCCCCTTGAATACATCTGGATAATAACTCATCAGCACATTGATGATTGACAATGTTTCCTTCTTTGTCATTCCCCAAACGCTCCCTCTCTCGCAAGCCTTTGTATTCTATCGAATGTAGATTCCTGTTTGTTCGTCGGATGATTCCCGCTCAACTTGTATGTGTCTTGCTCGTTAAGATAGCCCTCAAACTTCGTCCCGAACAATGTCTCTGGTCGAAGATACTTCTGCATATGCGGATCATACATCCACGCTTTAGCTTTCTTGTCAATTACCGTCTTAAAGTCATCTACGGTGAACTTTTCTCTCAGTCTTGCCCTAATAAGGCTCTTGTTCTTTTCGGTTGTTGCTTTGTATTGCGTTCCAAGTACGCTGTTCAGATATTCGATAACCTCTTTAATTGCATCAAGTTCTGCAACTCTGTCATCTTGCGGAATTTCGTTTGAAAAGAATCTTTCGAGTCCGTTTACAATCCTCAACGCTTCCTCATTATCCTTGAAAGCCTCTCGAATATCTGACAGCCGAACATACATCTCTTTGGTTTTCTGTTCCATGTTTAGTCCCTCTTAAATCATATGGTCTGATGCGTTCTCGTCTGTAACGTAATCGTATCGTGTTTCGTATGCTTTCGTTAAGTCTGAGTCATATTTCATAGCACCGACAGAATACTCGCGCATCTTCCAGAACTCTGTGATGTTAATCATAGCTGTTGCTCTTATCTTTGGGAACTGACCCATTCGTATATATTCTTCTGGGTCTTTCGGCGTTGTCCCAAGTATAATGAACCTTGCCTTTTTGTCCCGCTTTGCCGCCGCTATCATCCTTGCGTTCTGCTCTTCATATGCTGTAACGACGGCATTGCGGTACGTTTTCTGTTTCGTGTACTTATCGTAGATGATGTTGTAACAAACAGTTACAATCGTTCGCACAACACCATCTTCGAGTTTCTCGGTCTTATACCCTGTCGATAAGTACCCATCAAGTATTACGTTGCGGATTCCATCGCAGTCTTCTTGAACTAACAGCATCTTCAAATACTCGACTCGTAATCTCCACCTTGTTCCCAAGGCATATCGTTCGGATCAACATCTGTAAATCCGCTCGTATTAACTTGTTCGTTCGGCTTTGCCGCCTTTGTCTGATTCTTTTTTTGTGCGTTCGGCGTAGCGTTCTTCAAATCATCAAGCATCAAGCGCAGTCCCATTACATCTACTCCGATATTGACAGGGAACATCAACTGCACGTTAATCATGTACTCGTCAGAGCCGTTACGCTTAGAGTTGAACTCGTCCTTCGTGCATTCTCCCTCGACATAGATTATATCGCCCTTCTCGAAGATGTTGGCGTAGTCAGACCATTCCCCCCAAGCGTTAATCTTGTAGGATTCAAACTGTCTGTCTTTCCCTTTGCCAAATGTGTCGGAGTTAGCATAGAAACTTGTCAGCGAGTTTCCGCTATCGAAAGTTCTGAACTGCGGTTGCGATGTAATCTTCGCTGTTCCGTTTGCGACAACCTTGCCGCCCCTTGTTTTTGTGAGAGAAATCACGATTAAAATTCTCCTTCAAATTCCATCACGGGATTATTCGCCGCTTCAAACGGTTTCGTCGCTTGCGGCTTTGTGTCATCGGGTACTACGTTCGCAACTACCTTCGGCGGTCTGCCTCGCTTTGCGGTCTGCGGCTTTTCCTCTACTGCTTCTGGTTCGGCTTCCATCTGCTCTGGTTCTTCCTGTTGCGGTTCGTCCGCAACAAAGTTCATCTCAAACGTGCCGTCAGTAGTTCCGTCATTCTTGTCACGCTTAAACGCTTCTACCAGTTCGACGCTCAACACGCCCTTCTTTGAGAGCAAACGCTTGAGGACTGTTTTCTCTGCCATGCTTGTATGGTTGTTATACCACGGTGAAGAACACATACGCAGTTCTTTATCCGTGAGTCCTTCCCCAGTTTCTTCGTACATAACGAACCTCTTATACAAATCAACATCAAATGCCTGTGAGTAGCGATGCGCCCATTGCAGAATCTTCTCTTCTGAGAAATACTCCTGCGCGTAGAATCCGTTCAGTAGCGTAAAGTACGCAAGGTATCCGATGATCGGTCTCTTCTCACGTTCTTCCTCATCCTCAATGAACTCAAACATCGGTCTGCCATTCTTCTTGCTACGACCCTTGAACTCTCCATCACGAATCTCAATCGTGTCGATGTCCTCGTAAGCACCGCTCCGCATAGCAAGAGTAATGTATCCTCTCGCGCCAAGCTGGAACGTAGCCTTGTCACCATACGGAATGAGATACGCATCTCCCATGCCAGTCTGCAATCCAAGCGATTCCATCTGCAACGCCGCCGTGATAATAGAGTCTGGTGTGCAGTTCTTCAGCGCAGGAGTTGCATTAACCGCGCTGATTACAGTTGTGATGAATCTCTGTCTGCGATTCGGGTCTTGAATCGCGTTTGCAAGCATCGTCTGATAAGACGGCATCGAAATAATCTGCGAGAAAGGTTTCTTTGCCAGCCCACCGTTTTTCTGTGCGAGTGTCTGATTAGTAACTTGCATGATTTTTCTCCTTAACCAAGTCTTTTATAATCCAAGCCGCTACCCCTTAAATAGTTAACGAGTGCGGTCAACTGTTCGTGATTTCCGAACACTTCAAATGCAAGACGGTATCTCGGCTCTTCTTGTGGAACTTCTTCCTGTTTCTGCGGTTCTTCCTGTTCCCCAACTTGCTCTTCGTTCTGTTGTTCTTCCTCTTGAGCCTTGCGTCTTCGTTCCATCTCCGCATCAATCTGCTCAAGTTCTGCTTTCTTCTTCAGAGCGTCGTTCATGTTGTACCATTCCAAGAAAGCAGAAATCATCTGCGACTCATACTTTGTCCCAAGCAGTTGAATCGTCTTGATTCCATCCTGCACGGATTCTACTTGAGCCTTAATCTCTTTCGTGATAGCGTCAATCGCATATCCCTTATTCAACCACTTGTCGTTCCATATTTTCTGTAACGGCAAAAACTGTTCCATATCTTGGATGTTATCCGTGTAAATCTTGCCGATAGCGGAACGCTTTTCTTCTTTGCGCTTCTCGTCGAACTCTTTGACTTGATTGTCGATACTTGATGCCGCGTCGTTAAAGATGTCCGTCAACTCTTTCAACTGTTCGAGCGTCTTTGAAATCTTTGCCTCATGCTCTTTCTTGATAGAGATGCGAAGGTCACTTGCGTTCTTCGCCGCTTTGCGAAGTTTTGCGCAGTCTGTCTTCGCACTTGCAATTCCATCTTCCTCTACGATAAGGCTCTTGTACGCGGAGACTTGCTCCAACGCCATTGCTTTAAGCGGCTCGTAGTTGCTGATTCCATTCAACCCATCATTCTCAATAATGATTTGCATCTGCTGTTCTTCCATGCGGTTGTCTCTCCTTATTACAAATTAAAACTTAACGGCGGTCTTTTGTCTTCCTTGACATACCACCAGAACTTTTCTGTTTCTGTCACGAGCCACTCTATGTCGGCTTCCATCATCATCCTGCTGTACTCATATGAGCGCAGAGATGAGTCACCGTTTAGCCCCTTAATCTTTGCGTTCAAAACGGAGAACTGATACTCTGTTCCCGCGCACCAAAGCTGATGGCACAATTGTGTGTAGTAGTGGTCTGGTACTTTTCCGTTCCAATTCTCCCATTGCTGTTTCTTTGTACACTCTGCCGTCTTGCCCTCGTAGATTCCCTTTACTCCGTCCTCTACTCTTGTCAATTCTCCGTCAAGTGTTGCTGTAAGGAACGGAAGTTCTGTCTGAAAGTAGACTCGGTACGGATGGTACTCTAATGTGAACTCTGGATGCTCCAACATATACAAGTCTCGGATCAATCCCTCTGCGTTCTGACCGAAGACAACTCTGCTTACATTTGACAAGTCCTTCGGCTTCTTCCTTCCAGTCTTAATCTCCCACAGTTCGAGTTGAGACATGAACGGATTAAGACCTACAGCCGCAGACACCTCTGATGCTCCAATGCTTTTTGTTCGACCAGCAAGCCAAGATTCTCTGTCTTGATATTCAATAAAGTCGGTTGCCATACCAAGCTCCTTTCCAGACTGGGCGGGTGGAGAATGCGTTTTACCAATTAGAACGAGTACGCGACTCACCCGCGCCCCGCGACCGCTTTAATCTTCCACCCGCCACGCTCTCCAAAGTGTCCCGCACTCTGCAAAGAGCGTTTTTGCACTATCGCATATGCATCTACGACTTCGATAACAAGCGTGTATACTATCCGCTTCTCTCTCGGCTGTGCAATCCGAAGATCGGAGTTTATTCCCTCGTCGATCCAGAGAGGTTGGCGCGGATGGTAGGATTTGAACCCACGGTGCTGACGCACATCTGTTTTCAAGACAGACACCTTAAACCACTCGGACACATCCGCATATGTCGGTTTGATTTCGCGCTCAAACCGTAAGGCGCGAGGATGTTTTGTTGTTATCGGAGTAACATATCCATTCGACAATCTCCGACCCAAAGGTTTGGAGCTACTGATAGGAGTTGAACCTACAACCTATCGCTTACAAGGCGATTGCTCTGCCATTGAGCTACAGTAGCAAGTGTGTGCATGGAGAAAACCTACAAAGCCATGCACACGAGGGACAACCATCTTTTGATGGATGGTCGGGATGGGTGGAGTCGAACCACCGACCGATGGTTTATAAGACCATTCCTCTAACCAACTGCGGTACATCCCGTTGTGCGTGTCTTTCCACGCCGCCAAAGGTCTTTCCCTTTCGCCATATGATAAGGACTGGCAGAGGAACTTGGGGTTGAACCAAGATAAATCGGGTCAAAGCCGATTGCACTACCGCTGTGCTATTCCTCTACGTGGCGGCAAGTAGAAACTAATGAAAAGCCTTGCCGCCTATCCCCCTCATCGACCGTTTAGCTTGTCCTTGAACGCTTCTGCTGGTACGAACGCAACGCTTTTCCTCTCAGCTATTTCAATTCGTCCACCAGTATGCGGATTGTATCCGTTCATCGCTCTATGCTTTCGTCTGCTAAACGTGCCGAAGTTCTTTATCCGTACATCTTCACCGCACAGAAGTTTCCATTCAAGTGCTTCAAATACGATGTCAACCCAATCTCTCGCCTCTGTCTTTAGAACATTCTTGTGGGCGGCTGAGATATAATCCACAAGTTCATTCTTCCCAATAGCCATCGTCGTTCCACTCCACAGCATCGTACATTGAGATGCAGTTCTCACAACCTACGATTTCTCTGTCTGCATCAATGTAGTAGAAATCGCACTCTTCTCCGCACTTTGGACACGTTGCGCTTTCTGGTACTACGCCGTCTGGATATCCAGTTCCCATGATGTTCTGAACTACAGGATGATCTTGAATGTTGTTAATGTCCATCATAATTACCTCGTCAAATATCCGTCATCTGTATCGCCCAAGAGTTCTCCGATGAAATCCGTAAGAGCATCAACTACGAGAAAGAAGTCGTGTGCGACAACCATTTCGTCGCAACCTTCTTTTTGAATCCTATCGTCTGCCATCTCTACGAAGTTTCGGATGTAGTCATGCTCCATCGCAAGCAACTGCTCCGTAGTAATCTTTACAACATTGTCCATCTTCTATCCCCTTACTGTGCTATAGCACCAAATGATTTGTAGAGTCCGCAGATAGCGTCTTCAATCGCCGTGCATCTTGAACGCAAGGACTGGATACACTTTTCAATCTGCTCAGAGTTCGTTGCGATGTAGTACCCGTCTGGATCAGAAACGATTGGATGCCCAGCCATGCGCAACGCATTGATGTGCTTTCTGATAACCTCTGACCCGCGCAAGCCTGTGATATACGCAAGGTCGCTTCCTGTGATATGGTTCGGATATCTCGGAATGTTTCCAAGAATCTCCTTCCGCAAGTCTGTCTTCATAGCTTTCTCCTTTTCGTGTCCCGTTTTTGTCCCATTGTCGAACGAAAGTTGAAATTATTATTCAACTTTTGTTCATAATTGTTAGCGTGAGGTCTTGCAAAAGGAGAATCGACTTGCTATAATGAAATTGTCAGAAATCATTATATCCTCAAACCGAAGAATTTGCTCATCGGTTCTCCGTTTTGTTACCCTACGCTTTGTATATTACCATACAAATGTGGACCTGTCAAGCACTTTCTTCACTTTTTTGAGGAAATTTTTAGAGGGGTGTAACCTTATGTTGTACAGTCGTTATCTTGAACTCTGTAAGGAGAACGGAATAGCTCCATCAACGCTCGCCATACAGCTCGGATACAGTAAGAATGCCTATTCGAGATGGAAGGATTCGGCAGTAGAAAGTGGCGGCATCGTTTCATTGCGGTCTGACACACTTCTAAAGATTGCAGACTTCTTTGGAGTGTCCATAGATTATCTTTGCGGAAGATCGGACAGACGTTCAGAAACATCCCCTATCATTGCAGAACTTACGAGCAATCCTCGAAAAATGCTACTGCTCGACGAGATGGAAGGCATGACGGACAAAAGCCTTGAGCAAGTAATTAGAATCATGCGGACAATAAAAGGTATGCAAGACGATTAAACGGACAGCAGGTGTGCGAGAATCATGATGTATAGCACTAAAGAACGGAGATGATGGAGAATGACTTGCTTTGCACCCGCGCTCAATACATGGTTTGTATTCAAAGACCTACCTAAAGGAACTGGCGCATTCCTTACAAGAGACGGAGATGATACAAACTTTGTTATCGTAAACGATAACTTGGGAGAGCAGGATAAACTTATAGCATTGATACATGAGTTTGTACATTTGTATAGGAACGACCTTGACTCTGACAAGGATCGAGATGAACTGGAAAGAGAGGTTGTAATAGAATATTGAGACAGAATGTTGGGACAAAAGTCGGATACGATTGTATAGATAACGAAACTCGTAGAAGGATTGCTGAACGCAGACTCGCTCTGAACTATTCGCAACTTGAACTTGCAAAGCGTCTTGGATATACGTCAAGATCGTCTGTTTCAAGAGTTGAGAGAGGAACTCTCCCGCTGTCGAAACAGTCCATCGCAAAGTGGGCTGTTGTTCTTCAAACAACTCCAGAGTACCTCTTGCACCTTACGGACAGCGTTGATGGGACTGTTGTGGAAAAAACAACATATGACGCTGACATCGAAAAGCTAATTAAACTGTACTCCAAGATGAACAAGAAAGAACGTGCGCTTTTGTTGGACTTTGCTGAAACCCTGTTGAAGAATAAGATGTATAAGAACTATGCTAAAACAAAGAAGAGCAGAAGCAAAGTGGATTGATAAGGAAAGCCGCTGGTGCATACAAGTCCAAGCAAACGGAACAAGGAGAAGATTCTACTCAACTGTTGTCGGAAAGCGTGGCAAAGTGGAAGCTGAACGAAAGGCAGACGATTGGCTCTCGCTGGAATCTCCAGTTGGAAACGTAAAGGTCTCTACCGTGTTTAAGTCTTGGATAGATTATCTAAAAGAGGAGCAGATATACACGCATCAGTACGAAAGTATAGGAAATGCGTATATCATTCCGTTGCTTGGCAATAAGCGAATTGATGCAGTAACGGAGTTCGACTTGCAGAAGATTCTAACGCTCGGATTCAACAAAGGTCTTGCTCGAAAATCTCTTGAGAACATCCGCGGCTGTATGTCTACGTTCATTAAGTATTGCCGCTCGCGCAGACTTACAACTCTACATCCAGAGAACTTGAAGATTAACAAGAAAGCCGCGAAGCCGCAGAAACGGACGATGCAACCAAACGAACTCCGCGTCCTCTTCTCCGAAGACAATACGATATGGAAAGGCAACGTCTGCTTTGACTGGTATATCTTCGCGTATAGGTTTGAAGTTAGCACAGGCTTACGACCGTCCGAACTACTTGGTCTAAAGCGTACCGATGTGAATGAGGGACTCCGAACTGTAACCATATCCCGTCCGTACCTCGGAAGAGGAAAGTTCTCCGATGGCAAGACAGACAACGCTCTGCGAACAATTGTGATGAACGACTACGCGATGAAAGCTTATCTGGATCAGATTGAGATGCTGAAGCAGAATCATCTTCCAAAGTCCAAGTGTCCTTGGCTATTCCCAGATCGAAGCGGAAAGATTGCGGAGCAAAAGACTGTTTGGCAGAACTTTCAGCGGTACTGCGAATATAACGGTATACCGTTATATTCTTTGTACGAACTGCGTCACACATATATATCCGTCAATAGATATATGCCAGATGCTCTTCTCAAACTGCAAGTAGGACACTCTGAAAAGATGGACACGCGAGGCGTGTACGGTCACGAAATCGACGGTGATGCTGTCAAGGCGGCTGAACTATCTAACAAAGCTTTCCTCGATATTTTGAAGTAATGTTTGGTATCACTCTTGGTATAGTTTTTGTTTGATTTTAGTTTATTTGCTGGTATCACTTTTGGTATCGTTTTTTATCGGCGTTACAAGCCATCTTCTGAAAACGCCGACAAAATTTGATGTTTTAAAATAGTGGCTTGGAAAGTCTGGAAATGCGGTACATTGTAATATCCCACAAAATACGCTTCAAATCCCACTTTCCGCGCCAAAGAAAAACCCAGATGTTATCTGGGTTTTTTCTATTTCTTGTCACCACTCTGGTATCACTTTGGTATCACTTTGTTTTATATCGATACTTTCTGACCGTTACAACGCAACGCCGCCAGCGAGTAAGGATCAACGCCCTTCGGAAGTTTTCCTTTAATCGCCTTTGCGTACTTGTGAACATCCGATACGAACTCTGGGCATCCTTCCACGCGGAACGATGGAATCTGACGAAACGTATCATCTGGTAGCCTAATACCAGCTACTAATGTATGAACCGCTACCCATCCATCTACAGGCTTGTGATATCTAAACCACGAGCATCCGTTCCCCCTTGCCTTTTCGCATCCCCAACAAATTGTATCTTTCTTACCAGCCATTTTCGCTCTCCATTAGTTTATCTCTGAACTCGCTTAGTGCTTTCGACACGGTTACCTCTGAAACTCCCATTGCCCGTGCCGTTTCAACTGCGCTCATGTTCTCCAAGAACAATCTAACGCAGTCCTGTCTTGTCTTTGAACGGATTGAGTTGATTGCTTCCTCAAACCATATGTTCATTACTGCTTCATCTTCTGCGGACTTGTTGTACTTCCGTCCGTACATATCGGAGAATCCGTCTGGGAAATCTGATTGACCGCATACTGCAACAGAATGCTGTCTTACAAATTCCTCTGCCGCTTCCACGCCTTGCTTTATAGCGTTGTATTGACTGCGCTTCCCTACTCTTGTCCCGCCGAACTTGTTCTTCATCGCATAGTTCCTCATTTCGTTGCGAATGCAGATAGTGGCGTATGTAGAGAACTCCACGGATTTATTCTCGTCGAATGTCCGTATCGCTTTCAGCAGTCCTATCGATCCTTCTTGAATTAAGTCATCATATCCAAGATGCCTTATTTCATCTTTCGTAAAGAGAATTGAAATAACTTTGTTGACAAGCCCAAGGTTTTCTTCGTAGATTTGTCCCTCACACTCTACGATACCTTTACTCATCTGTCATATTTTCACGCTCTCTCTTTTTCCTATACTCTATAAAGTCATCGCGCAGAACCATCGGCACGAACTTTACTTGGTAGTCTTTGCTCCCCGTTGCTTTCTCGTAGTTGCAAGACGCTTTATACAGAGACTCAAGATACTCTTCTTTTGTCCTGTGCCACTTACACACAAGCGGTTGGCATTCATATTCGTCTATCAGAATTGAGCATTTGTTGTTTGTCGCGTATGTCTTAAAGTAGCAGTTCTCTGCCGTTCTTTTAATCGGTTTTTCGTTCATGCCGCGTCCTCTTCTTTCTCCGCCGAAGAAGCGGGAATCGGATCAATCCCGTTTGATCGAAGTTGTTCTTCAAGCTGATGAATTCTTTCGACTCTCTTAAAGTCCCATTGAGCAGAAAAATATTTTTCTTTCTGCCTGTCTTCTTCGCTTTTCTCAAATTTTCTTTTCATCTCAATGTAAGAACTCCACCCCGCGTCCGCCGCCGCCGCGCTCGTGTCAGATGAATGCTTTAGCATTTCTATATTGCACGAATTGTCTTTGTTCTTTTCTCTTCTCATATCCTTGATGTTCTCAACAACCCACCAAACCAATACGGCAATTGCGGCTACTCCAAGAACAACAATTATAGAAGTGGAAATTATAATCCAAGCTTTTTCTGCGGCGATCTGGACTTCGCTAATTCTCTGAACATCCATATCTGTATCTCCTTACCATGTAAGTCTAATCTTCTTGTTGTACATATCCCCGCTGAACTCTGCTGTCTGGTAATCTCCGTCCATAGCATTAGCCGCTGGGTTCATCATTTTCTGTAACGGGAATCCGCCGTACTCTTGCCATGAGCAAGCCGTCATGCAAGCAAACACCTTCTTTATCATTCTCAAGCTGTTCGCGTTGAAGCACATCTTTGCTGGCTTCGTCATAGAACCTCTATGCGAGTGCGCTGTGATAAGCAAGTCTATGTTGTCCAACGAGTAACCGTATTTTTCGTTTCTGTTGACCGACGCTCCAGTTGTTGCGCCGCCGCCGCTTCCGTGATGACAAGCGATGTTATATGTAGCCGCGAGTCTCTTCTTCCCGTTCGTCTCTCTGTCCCCTATGCATAGATGTATGTACAGCGCATCTTCTCTGTAGAGGTCTTCGAGGTTTAGCTTACACATGATGTCAAACATCGGATCATCGTCGCAATCTTTAAGACTTCTTTTCTCGTGATTGCCCGACAACGCACCTATAATTTTTCCTGCGTCTGCGAGCGGTTTGAGAAGTTCTGCCATCCTTATCTTCGCGGACATCGGTCTGTATATATCGAGCCAAGGTGATGAGACCGAACTGCGCGTGTTGTTGTTCAAAAGGTCTCCCATAAGAATTGTGTAAGTGTTCGGCTCTTTGACAAGCTGTTTCGTAAAATCTATAAACGCTCTCTCGTTGCACAGTACGCTTGAGTAGTGAACGTCCCCGATCGGCTTAACCCGAACCGTATCCGCTTTCGGGACTATCGCCCGTATGATTTCAAAATCGCTCTTTATTGTTCCGTTCCCCCTGTTAATAATTCTTGTATCCCTCTTTGAACTTATCGCAATTTCCTCTGTGTCTATCGCTTATCATTCTGTTCGTCGCAAGACACAGCGTTTGACTTCCTACCTCGTACCGCGAGTTGATGCAATGCCGACACAGTTCTCTTCTTGTGTAGATATGCGCCTCTGCCTCTTTACGCTTCTCTTCCTTTTCATGCACAGCTTGAAGATGATGCGCGAGATCGACCGTCAGCTTCTGCCGTTCGTGAAGCGTTAAGGACTGCTTGACCTCTGGATATACCCGAAGCATCTCCCGCACTCTATTGCAAGCCTTGATGTAAAAACTTGCTTTCAATTCCATCTGCCATCCTTCCTTGTCGGTGTATCTCTTGGTGTACCGTTGCATATATATTACCGCTTCGTGTACCGTTCTGTCAAGATTTGAAAATGTAAACAAAGTATGAACATTTAAGGGCGTACAAAATTGACTGCTCGTCGGTCTGATTGTGTATAAAATTATATGCTCGACGCGGCAAAATTTTTATTCGGCATTCTATGCTCTCGATATCTTCTTCCGAATTTAGTTATCTATATATCTTTTATAAATATACTATTTATTGATGGTTTATCTAAAATTTAACAAGAATTAAAAACTTATCATAATCTATCCAAAAGTATAATACCACCTTGTGGTCTTTATTAACGAAAGAAACTTAAATAGTAATAACACTCGGTATGTAAGTAGGAGTTAACTCAAGGCATATAAGACTATTATGCTGATATCAATTCTAAAATTTGAGTTATCGCATATGAATTTGTCTAATTTACAAAAGTTGATGCGTTAACTCTAAGTATACTTGGAATAATCTGCGGCAAAGATGAAAATTATAAAGTCTATTTCCAAAAACAAAAAAGTCTCGCGCTTTGGGAAACAGATTCAACTGGTGACAAAATGTATCCAGTTGCGCGTACCGTTTTCGTGTACCGCAATGACGGGTCTGCGGAGATGTTGTTCCGATGGTGTACCGTATTGCTATTGGAATGAGGCGGCTGGATTTACTTTCAGACAGGATCGAGCGAAGGCAAGTAAAGGTTTATCTTGCATGTTATCTTGCACGTTATCCTGCACACAAGCCGACCGATACCCGCCGATCCCCCGCAGTCTACTCGCCCCTACATCGCCTACACACCCAACGGGTGTCCCGCCCCACCCGTTATTCTATGTGCGCGTAGCGCATACGCAGATTTTTTATTTTGCATACCTTCGGCAAATATCGAATCCAATTCCAGATCAGCCGCCTACCAAACTTTATACCCAATCGGGTATGAATCTTAGGTTAACCCCCAGTATTATACCCGCTCGGTTATAAAAATAAAAACTGCCGCCCTACGTCCCCTGTATTGCCTTTTTATTCCTCAGAGGATAAATCCCTTTGCCCTTATTCCGAAAACAGATTTAAGGGCTTCTCAGAGCGTCACAAGGGCATCTCTAATACATCTGTCGTGTACCGTTTGGTGTAACATTAACACGAAGATGCCTCTCTCGCTTCCCGTGAGACGATTTAAGGCGCACTTCACCCCTTCAAGGTAAAATTCCTCGTTCGAGATTTAAAATCGAAATTTGAGCTTCTCAGAGCGTTAAAATTATAGATGCCGTTTTTTGTGGATTCAAAAAATGCTTTTCGTTTCTGAAAACTATGGGTACTTTTATAGGGCGTGGAGTGCTAACGGGCGGCGTACAATACGAACGTTTGTTCGCATTCGTAAACCGTCCGCGCTCACGATTGCATGATATCGGGAGTACGGATGGCAGTTAGCATATGGTAACTGCTAACAAGTTAGCGAATGCTAACCAGATGAATCAAGTGTAAAGTAAAAATACTTTACACCGTGCAAGTTAGCGCAGACTAACTATATAAAATATATCATATATATATTTAAAAATATCTTAAACACTTAAGAATATATCATATATAGATATATATTTATATAGATAGATATCTAAATAAAAGTTATATATGATTAGATAATTATCTAATAGATATAACAATTTGATTCGATATATATCTAAACATATTGATATAGTTAGCATATACTAACCGACGAAAACGAGCATAAACGGATGCCGTATAACGCGCTGTAAAGCCCTGTTTTGGGCTTTTGCTTTTAGTGGTATTATACCACTAACGCCGCCAAAAACGCCGAAATCGGTATACAATGCCTATTGAATACTTGCATAAACAGATCATAAAAGGCTCGTTTATAATGTATAATACGTGTATAATGTATTATTATTCTATCCAAAATGTATGGAAAGTGCCGTTTTTATTCGCGTATGCATCGATTATTCAATCGTGCGGCATTGCTTGCAATGCGGCGTTTATTCCTTTTAGATATTTGCAAGCGCAAGCGCACGCGCCGCGCATACGCGCACGCACGCACGAGAACGCCGCGCCGCTTGTGTTGTCCGACAACATGTCATGTTGTCTGATATGTGAACAAATTGTAAACACAAGCGAAAAGGGCTTGCATTGCGGTATACATTGCGGTATACTCAAGATGCTCGGATGGTTCATACCATGCCGCCGCGCACGGCGGCGCAAGGGTTATGACGCAAGCGCACGCGCAAGCGGCGCAAGGGTTATGACGCAAGCGCACGCACGGCGCGACCATCTCGCCGAGTGCCTTGACAAAAGCCGCATAGTGGATGCCCTGCAAGCGTGTAGTTTGAACGTGTGCCGTGTGAACATGGCGCGGGGTTGACTCTATACCGTACCATATAGGAATGCGTTCTGTTCGCGGCGCGTGCCTTTTCTATTGTACCATCATACCATCATATCATCATTAGAAAAGGAGATATCAAACCATGAAAAACGAATCTATCAATACCGCCGCCGCCTTGACCCTTGAACAGAAAAACGCGAACGCACGCCGTGACGCAATGACCGCCGCAAAGAATGCGGTGCTTGCACTTTATGCGGATGACCGCATTGCATTCTTGCACGCTTGCCTTTTTGACAAGAGCGACCGCGCATATACTCAAATCGTAGAGTATACCGCCGAAAAGAACGACGGCGGCACGCTTGTGCCGTTTACCGCAAGCGCACGCCTGCGCGTGACCCTTTTCGATTTTGTGACTGAAAAGAACGACCGCGCCGCGCTCAATGACCGAATTGAGATGCTCGCGGAAAAGGCAAGCGAGTGCGGAAAAGCCGCATATGCCGCCGCCGTGCCGCTTGTGCAAAATGTTTGCACGCTTTTGGGCTTGCACGCATGCGGAGCGCAAGTAAACGAACGCGACGCAAAGCGCATTTTGCGCGCCGCCTATTCCGTGACGGACAAAAACGACGATACAGCACGGAAAAACGAGTGCAAGCGTGCTATTTTGGCAATGCTGTGGAGCATGACCGAAAATCATGATTCCATCAATGTATACCGCGCCGAGCGTGCCGCAAAAGCCGCCGCCGCCGCCGAAAAAGCCGCAAAAGCCGCCGCCGAAAAAGCCGAGCGTGCCGAGCGTACCGCCGCCGCCGAGCGTGCCGCCGCCGCCGAAAAAGCCGCGAGTGCCGCCGCCGCCGCAAAAGCCGCCGAAAAAGCCGCAAAGTAAATACAGCACGGCACGCGCCGCGAACAGAACGCATTCCAAAAGAGAAGACAAGGAAAAGGATTTTTTCTTGTCTGTTTTGCGTATTTTGAGATATTTTTTCCCGCAAAAGCCGCCGCCGTGCTTTATTATATGCCGTGCGGCTTGCGGATCAGAACTTGACAGATTTATATTTTAGTGGTATTTTTCTGTTGCGGAGAAATCCGCGCCGCCTTTTCGAGTGGCGGTATGATGGGCAATGCGCTCGTTTACGGCAACGGGCGCATTGTATTTTGTAAATATCCCAAATTTTAACGCAATAACTATATACTTACGAAAATAGAGTCTTCGCAGACTCTTATTTTTGTGCAAAAAAGGAGATCAGAAAAATGCAAAAAGAAACAAGAAGACATTTCGGAGCGGGATATAAATCCGCATGGGTTGACGCATTCGAGTCAACCGAAACGCGCAAAACACGCACTTTCGGCGGGTTTACGTTACACAACGGTCAAGTGTTTGGACGGGATCAGATTAGTCCGTTTATCTTGACGAACATTGTAGAAGAATCAAGCGGCAAAAGCGGCGTATACGCTACCGTTTTGCTTTGGCGGCAAGATAAAAATCGCGGATGGGTTTTGCAATGGGAAAGAAGCGTTACAACCGTAAACGCAATAGTTATGTACAAAAAGTATAACTGGAATCCGAGAATCACGCGAGAGAGCAAAGAGAGCAAAATAAATCCGTTGCAAGAAGTCAAAGGTCAGAAGTATTTCCAGCCGATTTGCTAAATAGCATACTCCCCCGTCTTTTCGCAACGCAACCCGTATATCTGTGTAACTTATTTCGGCAAATGTTAGTTTTATAGCATTAAAAATAACTCGTTTCGGCATTTTCTAAAATAGCAAGGAACACATTTCAGCAAGGGCGCATTTACATGAATGCATATTATGTGCATTGATGCAAGTGCGTTCTTTTTGTTTGCAGAAAAAATCATGAAACGCATTTTGAGAAAGGAGAAAAGAAAAATGGCAACCTATGGAAAGCCGTATGGCGCGATGTTCAGAGAGGTGCGCGATAAGTTTATCGACTGGCTCTATTTGAACGGATTCAAGTATGACAGAGAGAACACAATCTACGGAACGGATATCTACGTTAAGGCAACGCCAGAACGCAGAACGCTCGTTGACGCAATGTGGCAGAAGCTCCATCACGATGACGAGATCGAGGACATCGTTTGCGATTTTTGAAAGGAGATCAACATGGCAAAGGAAAAGAAGAGCAGGAAGCACATTTCGGCATGGGAGTATATCATGCTGATTTTTAACATGATCTGCATGACGGATAACTTGTTTTGAGAAAGCGAGGAACACAATATGCCATTGAAATATACGAGAACTATCGAGAAGCGGTTTTATGCTACGGAAAAATGGTACGCGTTAATCGCGGACAAAAATAACGGGACAACAGAAATATCAGCATATAGTTTTGATGATGTTATGTGCGGAGTGCTTGATTATAAGGAACGCAATGAGACCGCAGACATCATCAATATCTACATTTATTGTGAAGCTGTGAAAGAATAATCAAGTAACGCATTTTAGCGAATGGAGAAAAATATGACATATCAAGAGACTCTTTATGCTCTTTACGAAGAAACGAAAAAGACAACTATCTTTGCGATGCCGTCTTATGGTGACGGAACAATCGGAATTGGATTTCGCCGCGCTTGCTGTGGCTCTGATTTGAAAGACCCTGTTGTTGACGGCGTATATTTTATGCTTTGTGCGGACGCTGTAAACAACAGTATCGGGAAGGAAATCGAAACAACACGAGAATTGTGGTACACCCCAAATAATGACATCATAATTTGGCTTCGCGCCGATTCGTATGGATTTCCAACCGCGATTGTTGAACTTGGAAGGTATCGCGTGTGCAGAATGCAGTTGGAAGCAAAAGAATTGGCACACTATACAACTGGTAGCGAGTACATTCCGTCGCGCATTCGGCTTGACATTGAACGCATTTCATAAGCGAGGTACACATTTTGAAATATCACAAGATTCCAAACGTCGCAATGGATGTATGCACGGCAGAGCAGATGGTAGCATACAATATCGCATTTGCGGTTCACATCAATTATCAAGACGAGTATGACAAGTCGAAAGCAATTTCGTCGATCTGCGCTGACGATTTAGTGCGCGACATCATTCTTATTGAAGTACAGAATTTCAAAAAGGGGATGGAAGCGGGACGCTACAAAAAGAATTTTGACATCGACGCAATTCAAGCGTGTTTGAACGCGGGGCTTGTAAATTATCTGGAACACTTTTTCATTGCAACGGAGTACGAGCAAGTCGGGAAAGCGTTTCCCGCATATTATTTGAAAGGAGCAAGTAACACATTATGACAAAAATCGAAGTGTTTGACACGGAAGCGAAGCGCATTTCGGAACTTGCTGAAATGTTTGAAACAAACGAAGCATTCGTTATGGAGGCTATTTTTGACTACATCGACAGCGAAGCAAATCTTTTGGATAAGGCATCGGTTGACATTATCGGAGACTATATCAGTTAAAGGAGCGTGTGACTCATTTTGAAAATCTATCACATGGTTGTTGGCAAAAAGTGGGAAGAAGAACACGGCGATACATCGACACGAAAGGAATACCTATCGAATAAGCAAGGGAGCGCACCGTGTGGATGTGTGTGCGTTGGAGTATGCGGATACCATGAAACAGTTGAAAGGAGTGTAACGCATTATGGCAAAGACCGTTAAGTTTGCAGAGGGATTCAAGCTCGTGTTTGACGGAATGGTGACGGAGTTCAGAGATGGTGACGATAGAACTGTTGGGGAGAAATGGAGCGAATGCATGGACATGATTAACATTCCATGCGACCTCAATCTGCGAGCAGATTTGTTTACGCATTTATTCGCGTTCGGGTATCTCAACTTGAGCGACGCATATTGCAAGAAGGACAAGCGCGGTCGCGTAACAGAAGGGCATACGGTAGAGATTACGTTTATTCCTGTTGGAGAATGAAAGGAGTGTAACGCATTTTATGATTAAGAACTTTGTTCCGAGCGAATGGAAAGAAGAAGAATACTATGAGCTTTGCTTTGATGATGGCTGTGGCAATGGTCTTGGCTTCCCTTGCGATAAAGATGGGAATCTGTTTGAAGGGGCAACGGATGCCGCAAAAAGAAATCATCAGTACGCATTGCAACACCCCGAAAAGTTCGAGCGTTGGAATAAGGTTGTGAAGCACACACGCAGATATAAGGAGAACGCAAGAGGAACGTGCAATTGCGGAGAAGAAATCGAACTGTACAACGAGTACATGGGCGCGTGTGAATGCCCAAATTGTGGGCAATGGTGGAACTTGTTTGGGCAGGAACTCAATCCTGTTGAAACGTGGGCAAGCGGCGAGGATTGGTAAGATGAGCAAAAAGAAAAACAAGATGACAATTCAAGAAGCAATTTATGAGATTATGAACATGAAAAAATTTAATTATACTCTTGCGCCAGATGAGGTATTTGATATGGCTATCGAAGCACTCAAAAAGCGCATTCCAGTAGACCCGTATGAAGGATGCGGACATACCGTGGACAGAAAAATGAACTTCTGTCCTATCTGTGGACAGGCAATTTATTGGGAAAAGGAGAACACGAAATGAAGCGAATTGAGGCAAGGAACACGATATGGACTTGTACAAGAAGTTAGAGATGGATGGGTATGTATACATTGCAGATGTGCGTTACATACCCGTTTTTCGCAAGATTGTTGACGGCAAGGGCAAGTGGAAAGCAATTCTTGACGATAAGATTATCGACATTACATACGAACAGGCATTAGGTCGTGAATCTATTCGACCGATTGACAAGGTGGCAATGTTCTTGGGAAAGAAGTTGTTGCCGAACTAAATCATGGAACTCGTTTTGAGAAAGGAGAAAAAATATGGATACTGTGCAAAAAATAATTGAAGCAACAGATATAGTATGTTCAAACTGTTTAGAAGTGAGTCCAGACATCGAAGATAACAGCATTTGCGAAACGTGTTCCGTGAGAAAGCTATATGAGTATTATTGGACAGTTAGAGTTAAACTTGAAAAAATAATGAGAACGAAGGACATTGGTTATCGAGAAAGAGAAATATATAATGCGGATCATGTTTTAAGACGTGGGACTTGGAACCATGAACACAAAGTCATTCACGTTATTTCTAAACAGGGAGATTACGATGGATATCATGCGAGTTTTTCAGTTGACCTTGTAACGGGACGCATTTGCGGTTGACGCATTTTGAGAAAGGAGAATTGATATGACAGTAGTTGCAAAGTCTGTTCGCGGTCACGAGTTCGCATATAATCCGCGAAGCGCACACGCAGTCGCAGAACGTAAAGCAAAAGCGATTTGCGACAAGCTGAACGAGCTGAAGTATTTGCTCGATAACGAGAACGAAGTGTGGTATGTACACGAGGTTGACCAGTATGACACGGCATATGTATATGCGGAAGAGCAGAGATTTACATGGGGCAAGCGCGGTCTGATCCGAAAGTTTTCAAGATACAGGAACTTCTGGTTCGAGCTTCGCGTAGATACAATAGAAAGGAGATTAACATATTATGGCACTTACAGGCAAGTATGCAAAGTTGAGAGATGATATCCGAATGGCTCTTTTGAATGGAGAAGTCGCAGAGGAAGTTGTGTGGAGAGATCATGGTGACGGCGGAACTTGTAACTTTGACTCCCCCACCCTCTACCTTCCGAGATGGAAAAAGGAACTGGTTGAGCAAGCGGCAAAGGAAGCAGGAACGCATTGTTGGAAGTTAAGCGGTGACTGGTGGAAGGGATGCTACATTATTTGCCCGCACACGCATTCTCAAGGTTATCCGCGAACGAAAAACGCAGAAGCAATGTATGACCATTTCAAGGCGGTAGGATATACTGGAAGCGTGTATTATCAGATGGACTAAAGAAAGGAGCGCATTATGGACACAAACGAAACAATTGAAAGACTTTGTAAGTTTATTAAGAAGTGCCAAAAGAACTATAGAAAACCAGATTTACACACGTTCTGGATTGACACAGAGAACTGTGGAAGGGCTTATATTGAATGCGGTCAGAAAACTGTTAGGATTGAATACTTTAACGGGCTTGATGATATGCGACTTAAATTTGACAACGCTCTCGAAGCGGCAACATATTTAACTGATATCGGCGCGTTATATAACACGATTGATATGTGAGAAAGGAACACGTTATGGAAGCGGCAAAAAAGATTGAAGAAAACGTAATCGAAATTCCGATTACAAAAGAAATGAAACAAAGGCAGAGGGAGTTGTCCGACATCTATCGGGAGAATCTTGATAAGTATGTATGGGAAGGTGACAAACACATGACGGACTTCTGCGTGAAGGGCGTTGAATGGTTCGTAGAACTACCGAACGGAATGATAATTCCGATTGAAAAGCACCATATAGAAACACGATTCTGCTTTGGGTATTCTCTTTCAAGATATGATTCCGAATCCTATGATAACGCAAACGAGATGGCTCGTCATGCACAGGAGAGTGTAACATATTTTGTCAAAGAGAACATGAGATGCTACGAAGGGATTGAAGATATGCTCCGTGGCACAGGGCGATACACTTGGGCGTGGAGAGAGCCGTATCTTCGAGTTCAGTATACTGGATTGCCGAAAGATAGCAATATCAGGTGTTTGTCGTTTGCAAGCGGAGGCATATATGGGTACGAAAAATACATGAACAAGAAAGGACAGTTTGTAGAAATCGACAGATTCATTGACTATGTTCCGAACGACGAGGAAAGAGAGATCATTGCTCACGGTTACGCAATCGCAAAGCAGTTGCACTATAAGAAGGTCATGGCATATTTGAAACGGTATGGTCTTTCAAAAGTTGACACTTGGACATATTGGCGGGACGCATAAGAAAGGAACACGTTATGACAATAGATGAATTGATTGAACGGCTAACAAATTTTAGAGAACGTCACGGCGGCAACTGCTTGGTTCTTTTAGAGGATACAGCTTATGATACTGTGTATGTGTCGGTAATAATAAGGTCTGACGAAGAAGAACATTTTATTATTCAGTTTTGAAGATAGAGATAACAATACGGTAGAAAGGAGCGCACGGAATGAGACACACAAAATATACGGCAGACGCAAGTCGGGAATGGTTCATGTGGCTTTGCGAACATTCACGAGCAAGTAGCGGATGGGGCGGCAATTTGACAGGAATGAGGAACAAATTTTGGGGGAAGACAGCTTTTGTTGTGAGGTGTTGCAAGTATCTGTTTCTTGTGGATGAGAGAACATTCGATAAGGTTGTAAACAATAGAGTAATCTGGGGAGAGTAAAGGAGAAATACAATGAAAGTTTATGGGTTTGGAGACAATCGCGAAATGACTGTTGGAGAGTTGATTGATGTTCTTACGAAGTATAAGCGCAGCATGATTGTTACGATTGAGGGTGGAGAAGGATTTTGCGGTGGATGGGCATCTTTGAAAGTTGGTTGTGACGAAATAATGGATTATGTGGAGATGTAAAAGAAGCACATAAAACGGATATCAAACAAAGGAGAAAATAAAATGGAACGAAGCGAGGTATTAGAAATATTAGAAAAGTATGACCCAGAGTGCAGAGAATACATAAAGTATAACGCATACGCGTATGGAATAAGTTACGAACTGTACGCGATAAAGTTGAAAGAAATAAACGATGGCTTGTGTAGTAAAAAGAAGGGAGAACTAAAATGAAAGATTGTTTTACGGAACGAGGAATCGAACGCGTTGCGGAATCATTAAATTGGGGTGTGTGTTTTGACGAAGATAATATCGCGGGAGAAAAATACGCAGAGTTCAGCAAGTACAGTCCTGCGGGTGAAGACTTCTCATTTGTGGTTTGGTACACACACGTTTCAGAGATTCCAGAAAAGATCAGAGAATATTATGAGGGCTTCGATCCAGAGGAACACGTTATGCTGTGGGCAAATAGCGCAGGAAGTAATGGAGTTCCGAGTTTGAGAAAACTTATGGAAGATGCGGACGCAATTGAAGAAATGATCCGAGAACTCACGGTTGCTTTTGACGATATAAAGAAGGAGATTACGGAATGAAACGCATGAATGAAGAATGGGAGATCATCGGAGCAGTTAAGGTCGGAGAGGAAGATGGACGCACGTTTGAGGTCGTGCTTGGGTATCGTGAAACTCGTTTCGGCAAAGAGTGGGTTACTTGGGAATGCAACAACAATGACAAGTACAACTATTATTGGGGTCACTACTATAGGGATGAGAAGAGCGCATATGAAGATTTCACGGAGCGCATTTCGGATGTACACAAATTCTTTTATAGAGAGGAAGCGATGGAAGAATGAAAAAGGAAGAAATGATTCAGATGTTCACAGAAGCAATCAATGACGGTGATATGGTTCGTGATTTGTTTCAAGACATATTCGACGCTGGATACGCAAAAGGATATTCCGATGCAGAAAAGAAATACAATGTTAAAACAGAGAACGAAACACATTCCCGTCCCCTGTCACCTTATGAGCGGACGCGTAACGCAGTATATGCGACAGGAAACAAGTGGGCAATTGAAAACTTTAATGCAACGCATTGTTGATGAAAGGAGAACGCAAAATGAAAAAGGTTAAAACGCCAAGGTGCAGGAGATGCGGACGGACGGTTGGCAAGTGCGATTACAAGCCTTACAAATACAGTTGTGACTATTGCGACGAGGACTTGTTCTCGTTTGAAGTATACTTTGAAAATAATGAAAAGGAGAAATAAAATGTATCGTCTTGAAGCGTATGGAACGTCTATTAGTTTTCTAACAGAAAAAACAAATTTTGAGGATGCTTGCAGAGAGTTCGACAAGTTTTGTGAACACAACGGGCTTGATTGTACTGGAGATGGCGAGTGGTGTCTTTTTGATGATGACGGTAACGAGGTTGAAACAAAATGAAGATTGTACGAGACGGTAAAGAGTACGAACTGACAGAAGATGAGATGCGACAGGCGTGGGATGAGATACGCGAAATGGATTTGCGGGATGATGTGGAATACTATTTTAATTGTATTACCGTAAACACTCCTGCATTTAAGGATTGGAGAAACGAACACGTTGCAGATTTTAGGGAGTTGATTGACGAGGCAACATATAACTGCAAGTTCAAAGAAGAAATGTATGGCTCGTGCAACGTAGAAGATACAGTATGGGAGACAATTGAAGACCATGACGAATTTGAACATATGTTCGATGATATTTGAGAGGACACAATATGAGAATTAAATATGTGTGGCACGACGAGCCGAATAACGAGAAGGAGTTTGACACAATTGAACAGTTTTATTCTATTCCATTTATTTTCAGAAAGATATTAGATAAAACGCAGGAAGAATATGAAGAATTTATATTAAAGAGGCTTGAAGAAAATGTACAAAGCGGACTCGTTTTACGCTACGAAATTGTGGGGTGATAAAACATGAAGATTTATTTGGAGGAAAATGATCTTTCTTTCTGCTGTGTGTATGAGCGGATGAAACGAACAAGAGATAACTGGTTTGACTTCGGTGACACGCTTTACATTATACAATGGTGGGAAGCTCTCGACGGAAAAACATGGTGCAGAATCAAAGAAGGAAACATGATTGAACATAAGGCTGAATGGCTACAGGGTGTTAAGTTCAAAACAAAGAGGGACGCGAAATTTTACATATTGAAGAAAGAATATTGGAAAGTAAGCAAAAACAATAAGGAGATGAGGGCATGACAACAGAACAACGCGTTACAAGATGGATTAAAACACATGGATACGGATTAAGCGAACAAACAGGACGAAATTTAGTAGAACTGCACAAGAAAGGAACTGATGAGGATAAGGATTTTGTAGAAGCACTATTGACTGATTTGAACTTTCATACTGCAAGTCGGTATCTGAAAGCAAGAGACTATACAAACGCATTCTTTGAGTTTGAACACGATTAAAAAGAAACACACGTTTCCCTCTACCAAAGCGAACGTGTGTTTTCTTATCCCCCAAAACAAATCACGGAACTTATTTTGAAAGGAGACAACTAAATGTTAATCACTAAAAAGGATTTTGTCAAGTACGGATGCAAGCTGATTGATAACAGATTTTATATAAATGTAGGTGGAAAGTGGTACAAGCTGAAGAAAAGCAAGTACGCAATGAACTACTCTCCCATCCATGTCAACGATAGAATGACTGGAAAGATGCACGATATGTGCGCGTGTTCAACTTCCTGCTCTTGCAATAAGTATTGCATGGCAAGAAGAAAGCTCGATGGGTATATCTGCAATAAGTGCTATGCAGAAGCAACGGTCGAAAAGGGAAGATACGGTAAGAAACTTTCCGAATTGCTCGAAACGAATTTTGACCTGCTGAACTCCACGGTTCTTCCGATTGAGCTTCTCCCCCGTTTCCCCAACATCTCGATCTCGCGCATTGAAGCATTCGGTGATGTTGCAAGCGTGATCTGCGCTATCAACTACGCGAACATTGCAAAGGTAAATCCAAATGTTACATTCGGGTGGTGGACGAAGAATCTGAACTTCTTGAAGCAAGCGTTCGACGCAATCGGTGGTAAGCCGCAGAACATTGTAGTGGTACAGTCCAGTCCGATTATCAATCAACCCGCAGTAAAGCATCCGATTGCGGACAAGGTGTTCACGGTTTACACGAAGGAGTATGCGGCTGAACACAATATCGTAATCAACTGCGGCGCACGTTCATGCGTGGAATGCCAGAGTTGCTATCATCTCAACGACACAATCTACATCAACGAACTTTTGAAGAACTGAAAGGGAATACACATTATGCAGAAGATTACCGTATACGACGTTGAAGCAGAACGAATTGACATTATCTGCCGACAACTTGATGTGAGCGAAGGAGAAGTTGTTGAAGCGTTGTTCAGTCTGCTTGACGATCACGCTTCGCTTGACGGAGTGTATCCGCACGATCTATTAGCACAGTACATTTGAAAGGAGAATAACACATTATGAAGAACCTTATGCAATTTGAAACAGCAGAGCAGATGCGCGAAGCAATCAAGCCGTGGACACGTTTCATGGTTTACTACGCCGAACCGTCTTGGATGACAAACGAAAGCCGCCGAGCAGTTCTCGAAGAGGACGGTCATGTATTTGTGTTCGGAAAGGGCAAGCGGAGATATGGACGGCGTTTTTGTGACGAGGAGTTTGTCAGAACATTCGCTTGTAAGCTGTTAACTCAATCTGACACAGCCGAAGCTGTTAAGTGGGAACGGCGCGTAAAGAACGTAATCAAGAAGCTCGAAGCATCTGGGCTGTGGGAAGATGTAAAGAAAGAGTTTGAAGCCATGCTTGAGGTGGGATATGAGCGTCGGCATGAGGTTAGAGGTTCGATGACATATGAATCGTGCGATTGCATTACAAAGTCAATGTACTTCGGCAAGTTCTGGAATCCGATTAAGAAGCAGATGATTAAGGAATGCATGGAGAAAAAGGAAAGCGTAAGATTTTCAACGCGTGTTAACTACGATGTATCGTTTGAATATGACGCGGAACGAAACAAGGCGTGGTATTCGGAAGAATATCGGAACTGTGGCAACGGTCACTACTACTTGGCGATTGATGGGAACACGGCACTATTTTACGAAGATGATTGAAAGGAGAACACGTTATGAAGAACTGGAATGAGATTACGGAAAAGATCAACGAGTACATGGAGAAGCTCGATGAGAAAAGAACTGGAGAAGCAGAATTTGAACACGAAGAAGAACTGGAGCGGGAATGGTACTACGGTATCATTGACGCATTGCTGTGGGTTCTTGGAGATGAAAGCGGGATGGCTATTTGAAAGGAGAATAGAATGAAAATTTACATTGCAGATAAAACTGGGGAGCATTACGCATTACTGCTTGATACAGAAGAAAAGAGCATGAGGTTCGTTGATGATTACGAAGAAAGCAAATTGATGAACGGACATTACGCAGGAGACGGAAAGCACATTCTGATGCTGACTTACAAACAGCAGATTGGAATCTTTAACGCACACAGAAAGAACGGATACAGATTGGAGATGGCATAAGATGAAGACAATTACGATTGAGAACTATAAGAGCAAGCACTTCCCTTTCATCGCAACTTGGAAGTCTGGGAAGACAATTCATTCGGATGTGTTTGTGCGTAAGGAGTACGCAATTCAGCACATGAAGGAACGGTTTAAGAACTGCGAGATTATCGACAAGACTACGGATAAGGAGAACGCGGTATGAAGCTATATTATTTTAGCATTTCAAGGATCGAAACTTATGAAAGAGGATGTGTTGTAGCAGAAGACGAAAAAGATGCCGCAGATAGAGTCGTGAAGATTATGTTAGAGCATGAACATCTCCGTGCATTTGTTGGTAAAGCAAAGATTCGAGTGAGCGAATGCGAAAAAGGATATATTTTTATTTGAAAGGAGTGCGAATTATGGGACAGCACATTTTCTATACTATTAGAAGCAAGAGCGAAGATGGTGTGTATTACCTTGTGAATCATTGGAACAAGAATCGCTCATTCTGGAAGAAAGCATGGGCAATGACGGAAGATATGCTATTCAAAAATCAGAAGGATGCTAAAGCAAGTCTTACTAAACTGCTGAAGGTTATGCCAGAGTATAAGACAGACTCGTTTGAGATGTTCACGGTTGTAAAGTATGACGGGAGCGACAATCTATACCCGCTCATTACCTCTATGAAGTGCGGCGATGAAACTATTTTTGACTACTCCGATTGGAATGAAGAAAGAAGGGTGATTTATGAAGCGAATTGAGGCAAGGGAACTTATCGGGCAGAATCTGACGGTGCGAGACTTGATGTGCATTATGGATGACATTGATGTATACGATGATGTTTGCGAAGAACTTGGAATCGCATTCTGTAATCCGTTCGACGATGATGAGGTACACGAATGGAATGAATATCTGACGGAAGAAGCAATGAACACATTCGGAGATGTCCTCGATTATCCGATGCATATCAATCCGTATGATTGCGGAATAGCTATGCCGTGTGTCGTGGTCGAGATTGATGACGAAGACGAAAAGGTTTGGACGAAGAGATTAAGAAAAGCAAAAGAGTTCTTTGAGTCCGCCGCAGGATATTGCTCTTGCAAAGAATACGCCAAATGGTTTAGAATGTAAGAAGAAAGAGAGGAACATATTATGGAAAAGGCGCAGAGATTTGATTCAAGTATGATATGTAAGTGGTTTTACAGACCAGCGGTGCAAGAGCGAGAGCATTTTGCCATTGCGTCTTGCGAACACGAATCGAAATATTTGTCTAAAATAATCGGTGAGCCGCAAGAAATCGGGGTTGCAAATTTTTACAACGGAAAACAATGCCCTTCGTGTGGTAGAGCAATAAGGATGGATTATAGGGACTTGATGACAATGAAAGGAGCAAGCCATGAATAAAAGGAGAACGCGTTATGTATAATCGATTTTATCAAGTTGTGAAAGGGCGGGTCGAATTAAACGATAAGGAAATTGTTAAAGCATTACGAGAGGCGGCAGACGGATATGAAAATGGAGAAATACTTGAGACTGCCGATGTGCTTTGGGAGATAAATGATGCAATATCGGCTTATGCAAATTATACTGACCAGTTTTAAGTCAAGGAGATTAGACAATGAACAAGCAGAGAAGAAAGTATTTGGCTGAAGCAGTAGAAAAGTTGAGCGAAGCTATGTCGATTGTTGAGGATTTACGAAACGACGAACAGGACGCATTCGATAATATGCCAGAGTCGTTTCAGTATTCTGAACGCGGCGAACAGATGGAAGAATACATTGACAATTTGGACGAAGCGCATGATAATATTTCAGATGTAGCTGATGCGCTACAGGAAATTATTGATGGATAAGCGAGGAACACGTTATGAAGGTTAAGGTTTATAATTCAAGCAAGTATCAGAAGACTACGGTGTACGATGTGGAGCGCATTGAAGCAATGCCAGACACGGAAGAGTTTAACGAGGACAGGGAACTTTGGATGGAGAATCCAGAAGGAATCCTCTTACATCTGTTTCTGAAAGATGAAAGAGATTTGTTTGTCCCCCATTCCCTTCTGATTGAAATTACGGAGTGAGAACGTGAAGAAGTATTCTGTATTCATCGCAAACGATATTGGGTTCGATGATATCGCAAATGTTGACACGTTGGAAGAAGCGAAGAACGAGATTCAAAGGCAAAAGAATTTGGATAGCAATGATGACCTTGAACTGCTGTACGGAGAGAAGTTCATCTATGCTGTTCGAGATAACGAGTTGGAAGAAGTAGTATACAAGGAGTAAAGGATGAAACGTTATGGAAAACATGGTCGAAGCAAGGAAAATAGCATTCAAGTCAATGTTGGAAGCAGAGTTTGAGCCGTTTACTGACGATACTATGAACCAGTTCTTTGCGTTTGTAGGACGCAACACAATAATCGAAGAATGCGTATATAAGTCTATGGAATCTGATGATAGCCCAGATAAAATACTGGATGACGTACTGAAAAAACACGGATTTATATTTAGTGAAGAGATTAAAAACGGGGAACATAGAACGTATTGGGATAAATAAACGGTAAACACATTTGAGCAAAGGAAGCATCTAATCGGTGCTTCCTTTTTTGTGCCGATAAATTTGTATTGGTATATTGACAAACGGTACACAATACGATATTATATGTATGTGCGATACTCATTGCGATACATCGGCACTCACATTTTAATTGAGAGGAAAGATTTGTAAATGACAACGGTAACGACACACGGGAAGAACAGAATGAAGGAACGATGCGGTATACCAAAGCGAGCCGCAGAACGAAATGCACAACTCGCGTTTGACAAGGGGCTAACCTACGACAGAACGCACGGAAAACTGCGGGAGTATATCGACAACAGAAGAGGTTCAACCAACATAACAGACATACGGGTTTGGAACGGTAATATGTATGTTTTCTACGGAGAAACATTGCTAACTGTATACCCTATCCCAAAGAAAATATTCGGGAAAGAACACAAGAATACAATCAAAGCAAAGGAAGGTAAAAAATATTATGGAACAGAATGTATGTATCAAATCGTGTAACGCATTACAGAGCGTTGAGAGAGCGCAGAAAGCCTATTTGAGCAGTTGCAAGGCAAATGGTCTTTCTGAAGGAACTGTGGCAAATTACGAGCGTATAACGAACAAATATCTTGACTACATTAAGGCGAACGTATACACGGAAGCAAGCATCGCAAGCGTAAATGATTGGAAGATTTCTCTTTCCGAAGCTGGCGTGAAGATCACGACGATGAATTTGTATATGGGCATACTCAAATCGTTCTTTGATTGGGCAGTTCAGATGGAAATGATCGACAAGTCCCCTGTTATTCCTGTAGTAATGCCGAGCAAGAAAGCTGTTAATGTTGAAAAGAAAAAGCCGTACACAAAGTTGCTGACGGCTAACGAGTTCAAAGCAATCCTTTCTTGCGGCAGACCGAAGGGTGTACCAGAAATAAAATGGAAGCGCAATCGTGCAATACTTGTTGTGTTCCTTACTTCTGGTTTGCGCAATTCAGAACTGCGCGATCTCAAGATGAAAGACATCTCTTTCGAGAAAGGAACTATTACTGTTGAGAATGGTAAAGGCGGCAAGTCGAGAATCTGTGCGTTCCCGAAGATTGCGCAGGATGCTATGCGGGATTATATGGAGAGCGGCTATCGTCCTAATAATCTTGGAGAGGACGATTATGTATTCGGTACTAACGAGGATGGTTGGAAACAGTTTGATCGCTTTACTATGAGCCAGTTGGTACAGAGAAACATCAAACTCATTACAGGCAGAGACGATTGCAGAAGTCACTCGCTTCGCCATGCAAGTGCAAGCTGGATGTTGTTGAACGGCATCAACATGGATAACATATCTTCATTGCTTGGGCATAGTAGCGTTGCGACCACAGCCCTGTATGCTGAACGACTCAATCCGAGTTCTCCGAGTGAGGAAGCCAATAATATGTTCGATTCGTTAAACGCATTTTAAGCATAGAAAAACAAAAAGTGAAGAGGAACACATTATGAAAGACTATAGAAAGATGGCTGAAGAAAGTTTAAGGGAACACGCAATGAACCTTGTTGGTTCTTTAGAGGTAATACATCCAGATGTTGAAAAAGTAATATATGATGTTTCTGTATTAAGGCACGATGATTACGTTCTTCTTTCATGCGAATTGCTATGGCGTGAAAATAATGTTGAACATAGAATGATGTGGGTTGATAGACATGAAAATTGAAGAGATAGAAAGAACGATTAGAAGATTGGCTCAAGCAAATCCACGCCACAAGGAATATGAGGAATACTATGATAAGTTGTCGGAGCTTGGTAAAATTGCCGAATTAACAGATGATGAAGTCAACTCAATTTTTGAATGGTCAACGACGTATGGATTCAATGTGGGAGATAAAAATGAAGATTATGTTTGAGAATATCTGGAGATGGATTGGTAGTTTTGCTGTTGGGGTTGGATTCACATTCATTGTATGCGGTGAGCTTGACAAAGGAATAATCCCATTGATTGCTGGATTGATCGGGTCATTGATTTATTTTGCGTCAGACATCTACAACATGAAAAGAGAGAAATAAAATCGAGGAACACGTTATGAGTAACATTAGATTGGTAAACGCGACACATCTTGACAAGAGAATTTACAACGATATTCCATTGTCTGTTTTCGGAAGCATTAAAAAGATGGCGGCTATGCGAGAGATTGTTGAGGAAGAACCAACAGTAGAAGCCGTGCCGTTAAGCTGGTGGAATGAGTTGAAAGATTTTCTAAAGAGTTGGAAAGCTGATCCGTGGGAGAAAATTACTACTTCGGCAATTGCGGAATTAGTTCTGAATAAAATGAATTTTATTGAAGAGAAAGGAACAGAAAAACAATGCTTCTAATTTTAATTACAGCTATAGTTATTGGAATCGGTGTCGCTCTTTATTTGACAAATAGATATAAGGAAAACATTGTAGACACGATTGGTATAGTTCTCGTTGTTTTAGGTGGATTCGTATTGTTCATCGAGCTTTTCGTTCTGACCATTACGAATGTAGCAATACCTTCAGATGTAGCAAGTAACGAAAAGAGATATGAATCTCTAACATATCAGTACGAGAACGATTTGTATGACAATGACAACGACGTTGGTAAGAAAGAACTGATGAAAGAGATTCAAGAATGGAACGAGGATTTGGCTTGGAGAAAGAGCGCGTGTAACTCGATTTGGATCGGCTGGTTTGTTCCAGACGAACTTGCAGAGTTTGACTACATCGAGTTAAAGGAGAATGCAAAATGAGTTATGACATTGAATTCGGAGTAAAGGTTGCAGATGCAGACGGATTGATTGTAGTTGTCGGAAGCCCAAAATACGACTCTCCCACATACAATCTGCGCGATATGTTTGTGGCGTGTATGGGTTGGAATTATACACAGGGAGAATGGTACAAAGTAACTGAAGTCCTTCCGAAGATTGAACGCGGTATTCACGAGTTGAAGTTCAACACAAAAAAGTATATGAAGTATAATCCCAAAAATGGTTGGGGTGATTTGCAAGGTGCGCTTGAATGCCTTGAAAATTGGGCTACGGAAATTTCGCATTACCAAGACGGATGGTACGAAGAGATTCCAATTGAGCATCTATGGTTTAGGTGGTGACACGTTATGGGGGAAATTAAACCGTTTGAAGTTATTATGCGAATCGATCCTTATTATTTGAACAATGGCGAAGAGATTTGCATGAAAGGAAAAGGCGTACAAATGGTCATTCGTTGCAAGGACTGTCTTTACAGACACAATTCAATAATGTGCAGGATGTATTCTGAAGGAATGGATACGCCAGACAATTGGTTTTGCGCAGATGGAAAGGAGCAAGAAGAATGAGCGGTATAAAGTCATTGAGACAGACACTTGAAATGATTGTTGAGATTGATTTAGCCGATATACTTCGTGTTGATTCGACAAATACATACGGTAAATGCAGACCAACGAAAGTGTTAGTAAGATGCAAGGACTGCATTAGTTGGGACGAGGAATACAGTAGCGGCAGAAAATCCCTTGGGAATTATAGATGCATTTGTCACGAATGGAGCGATGAAGAAGATGGACATTACAGATATACGGCAGAGGATGATTTCTGTTCGTATGCTGAAAGGAGAGAAGAAGAATGAGCAGATATAGGGATGTATTACTTGAAACAGATAGGGTTTTGACTAAAGACAAAGAAAATTATGGAAGTCGTGTTATGACGAACTTGTTTCTTAAACAGATTTCAGATACGCTTGCCATGATTTGCGATGACGGATTTGCGGAAAAGATTGAGATTGTAGAAAAAGAAAAAGAAGAAGACGATTATGGGTACTACAGATGCATATATAGCAAAAAACATTGCGAGTATGCTGATGACTGTGGCTGTTGCATGAGTAATTTTGACTGTATGTATAAACAAAGAGAGAAGAACGATTGAGGAAAGGAAAGAAGAATGAAAGAATTAGAATTTGCTGAACTTGTAAAGAGTATCGTTGCGGATTATACAAACGAGCATCTTGATAAATCCGATAATATGCAGATTACTAAAGATGATGTGTATATCGTTTGGATGTGCAAAACATTGCAGAACAGTAAAGCTTTGGCATCGACAAACTTGTGTGATGGTATGTATTACGAACTAACTTATAACGGGGATAAAAACGAAATGTATATTGACGCTTATAAGAAGTTTGAGAACAGATGCATTACTTGCTAAAGGAGAATGAGTATGTACGAAGAACTGGTAAAGGCGTTGCGATGCGATTATGAACGCAATTGTTGGGAAGAAAAATGCCCCTATCTCGAATCGTCAAGTTACAATGATTGTAACACTAAAAGGAAGGAACATGATGCCGCAGACGCTATTGAAAGATTGGAAAAGATAATTGAACAACAGTACGAAACGATAGCACAACTCGATGCGGATTTGGAAGCCGCATACAACCATTGAACACAATATTAACGTAGCGACAGCGTTAAAGGAACACATTATGACACAAAAAGAAAGATTGATTGTATCCGCATATACGGAAGTCCTTATGACAGACTGGGATTTATTCCACGAATATGTTGAAAGTGTTATGGGGAGACCCGTTTGGACGCACGAGTTTCCAGATATTGCGGATGAATTAAAGATGAAAGTAAAAGATGATTTCCTTGCGCTTTGCGGAAACCATTAAAAGGAGAACGCAAAATGCGAGACGAAAGAATAACGATAACGCTCCCGTTAATGGATGGAAATAGTTCGTTTTCAAGAGTTCATTGTGGAGACAGCGTGGACGCAATGTATGGGAACGAGTACTTGTCCTTATCATTGCAAGATATAGCGCACTTACTGCACGGCGGTCAGCTTTATTCAACCGTTTGTGGAGAGTACGCGGTTATAATAGAGTATTGTGGAGACGAGAACAAAGATGCTTGATGCGGAAAACGTGAAAGAAACAATTCGTCGGCTCGCACAAGCCAATCCGCGGAGCAAGCAGTATGATGAGTATTTTAGATGCATAAAAAGTCTCGGATCGAAATGCGGATTGACCGTTGATGAAGTTAATGCATTGTTTGAAAGAGGAATTCTTTACGGGCTTGATATTGGAGAGGCTTCGCAAAATGAGAGCCTTGAGTAAGATTAAGGCAGTAATCAAGAGACACGCAAAGAGGTCGATGACTACGACCTTAAATATATAGGAGTTGAGTAATGGACTTAAAGATTTTTGCAAAAACAGTTGACGAGAAAGCGTTGCAACAGATCAATACGCTTGCAAGTATTGACGCTTTCAAGGACAGCAAGATTAGAATAATGCCAGATGTACACGCAGGAGCAGGATGCGTAATCGGTTTTACGGCAGACCTCGGAGATAAGGTTATTCCCAACATTGTCGGTGTTGATATCGGATGCGGGATGAGAACGACGAGGATCATGGATAAGCACATTGACTTTGATCGTCTGGACAACGTGATTAGAAAATATGTTCCGTCTGGAATGAATGTGCATTCGATTAAGACGGCTGACTTGAGAAACGATTACAAGATGTTCTGTAAGGAACATCTAAAGAATATCGACTGGCTCGAAGCAAGTCTCGGAACGCTCGGCGGTGGCAATCACTTTATCGAGGTTGATGTTGATGATCTCGGAAACGCATACCTTGTTATCCATACTGGAAGCCGCAATCTTGGAAAGCAAGTATGTGAGTATTATCAAAACTATGCGATCTCGAAGCTCGTTGGAAAGGATCATCTGAACGAGGAAATCAAAAAGATGATCTCCGAGTACAAAGAACAGGGACGAGAAGCAGAGATCGAGAAAGCAATCGCAACGCTGAAAAAGCAAGCTAAACTTTTCGACATTCCTAATGACCTCTGCTACCTCGAAGGAATGGGCAGATGGGACTATCTGTATGATATGCGTGTGTGCCAGAAGTTCGCAATCAGAAACAGAGAAATGATTGAGGAAATTATCTTCGATCACATGGGTTGGGAACGCGGCGAGTCGTTTGAAACGATTCACAACTATATAGACCACGAAAGCAACATCGTAAGGAAAGGCGCGATCTCTGCGAAGAAGGGTGAACGAGTTTTAATTCCGATGAATATGCGTGATGGCTGTATCATCGGTATCGGAAAAGGTAACGAGGATTGGAATTGCTCTGCACCGCATGGCGCAGGAAGAATAATGAGCAGAGCGCAAGCAAGGAACAACATTGGGCTGTCCGATTTTGTGGAAGCCATGAATGGGATTTATACAACGTCTGTTTGCAAGGAAACAATCGACGAAGCTCCGCAAGTCTACAAGCCGATGCAAGAGATCATGGATTGTATCGGTGACACGGTTAGCATCGAAAAGATCATTCATCCGATTTATAACTTTAAGGCGGTAGAAAAATGATTAAGCATTACTGTGATTTATGCAAAAGAGAACTAAAGCAAGGCGAGCGCAGACAACGGTATAGAATCAAACAGTTTAAGAAAACAGACTACGATTTTAGATGGATTGAAATTGAAGCGCATGACAAGTGTATAGATAGGATTCTTGAAGTAGTATTCTGCGAAGAAGATGACAACCCTCTCATTAAAGTAAAAACAGCAGAGCCAATTACCAGAACAAGGTTTGGAAAAGAAAATGATTAAATACTATTGCGATTGGTGCAAGACGGAAATCCAAGATGACAATTTTATGTCGGAAAGAATCGTTACTATGCCGTTTGTAAATGCGGTTGAGTTTGAAGGAAGATTGCATTACGAACCATACTATACTCAATGGGAAAGCAAGAAAAAGAAAAGCCAATATCTGCTATGCGACAAATGTGTTTCTCGTATTGCGGAGTTGAGAGAGAATATTAAGAGGAACTTCGGATGATGACAAAAGCTGAACGAGCGAGACTCGAACGGTTAGAAAGACTGGAAGACGATGCAAAGAACGGGCGCATACTACACTACGACGGGCTTGAGTTTATCTGCAAGGCGTATAACTACGACGCGGAGAAGATTGGAAGACACTTTCTGGAGTGCTATTGGCAGATGAAGCGGAGTAAAGAACGGAGAACATAATGGCGTGGTATATCAAACTTATACTTGTAATTATTCCCTTTCTAATGCCGCTTCTTGCTACGATAATAGCAAATCTTGTGGATCGGATAAGCGATTTTAGAAAGGAAAGACTTGAAAAGAGCATGAAAAAACTCATGAAAGAATGTGATGACTTGCGGGAAGAAATCGCATCGGATTATATTCCGTATACTTGTTCGATTAAAGTAAACACGGCTACGCTACAAGTAGCCGATAACAGTCTGAATTGGCTTTCAGAGTCGATCAGACCGCAGAAAAGATTGTACTGCGAATATTGTGGATGCATCTCGGATAAAGAACACGGAACTTGCGAGCATTGCGGTGCGCCGCTGAAGGAGATGGAATGATGGAAAAAATCGAATTTGAATCCGAAGAGATTTATTTGCTGAAAAATATGTTCGAGCTTGCTTATAAATCTGCGAGTCTCTGTGAGGATGAGCATTGCTCAAATCAATGTATCAAAGATAGAATCTGGCACTTGGAAGAAAAAGTATCTTCGGTGATTGGTATTGATATTGATGCAAACTGTTGGTTGTAAAAGGAGTATAAGAATGAGCGTAACTTTTTATTATCCAGAAGCACAGGAAATTAAAAAGATAATCCAGTACATAGACGAAAGGTTCGACAGCGGAGAGCATGGGGATTCATATTGGGTAGACCATTGTGGAGAAAGAATCTCCGCTGATACTGGGTATGCATATGAATGGTGGGAGAATTGCATGAAGCCAGAGCTTGAGGACTGGATTGAACATTTGGAGAATATGCCAGACAAGGAGAAAGATAAATGGCTGAACTGAACTTTTATTGGAGGATGGGTGACTACGCATTGGAAGCGTGTCCGAAACATCTTGCGCGTATTAACGGTGACGAACCGAACGAAACGATTGATCTTGTTAAGTATTACCAGTACAAGGGAAAAGAATGCAAGTATTCTATCGGATATTTCTGGTGGAACGATCGCGAACCGTGTTGGGAATTGAAGTTTGTTGGAGAACGCTTCAAAGAGATTCTCGAAGGTGATGTCGTAGCGATCTTCAAGATGCTTAAAGCCGCATACGATACGCTTGATGAATGGAAGATGAGAGGTGCGGATGGCTCGGCTAATTGACGCTGAACACTTTGATGTAATCTCATATTCAAAAGATGTTGATGGATATGAAGATACGTTTGATGATGGAGTAAGATGGATCGCGGAACAGATTGATAAAGCTGAAACAGTATATGCAATCCAGATAAAAGATTGGGAAAACTTAAAACAGATAATTATAGATGTTCAAAAGAGTTTGTGGGAAGATATGGGAGCAAGAGTGGCAACAGAATACATACTTGATGTGATGAATGTAATTCAAGTGGCATCAGATTAAGGGGAGAAATGAATGGCTAAACAGGTTTTGGATGTAGATGATGCTGTAAACATTGTCATTAGGCTTTGCAAGGCGGGCGTTGCTATCAATAAAGATTCGTTGAGAGAAGAATTTGAAACAGAGGCATATACACTTGGAAGCGATTATAGAGTTGGGTTTGTTGACGGATTTGAGACGGCAAAAGATTCTATAAAAAGTTATGCGGCTAATCTGGTTGTAAGAATGGATGCTGGATTATGAGCGAATACGATTTTACGGGTGGAACGGTAACGATGACTGTACCGTATGAAACGGCGCAAAAGTTTATCGAGTTGCTTGAGAAAGACTTTGGAGATGAACTGTTTGCTTTGGGAAACGAGTTTTGTGTTGGCAAGGATGGTCATACAGCGAAATACTTGTGCGTTGAAGTTGATGGAGTTGGTGGATTCTATAACAATTTTAAGGAGAAGAAAAATGTTTGAAGCGAAACAAACTCACGTTGGACAATACAAAAGATACGGTGACTTTTTCAGAGAATGGGAAATTACTACCGACCGTTCAATGGAAGAAACGGTTGAATGGTGTTTTAATAACCTTTATCAAAGAAGAGTCCCGCCGAAGGAAGAATGGAACAGAAGAATTGTTTGTGGCGGAGATAAGTGGGACGATATGGAATACTACTTTGGCGGTTACTATTCCATTCTCCAGATTGAAAAAGGGTTCAAGTTCGTAATCTGTGAACCTTATGCGGATTGATTGGTGATTGACAATGAGTAAAGAAATGACTGTTGCGGAAGCAATTAAACGGAGAAACAAATGCGAGTAAAAGACTGCGAAAAGTGCGACTACTGCCAGAGATGTGTGTGGACGCAGAAATATAAGCCGAGAGACTACCATGCAATAGGTATGTCACACGCTTATCATGTGTGCTTGTTGGAGTTTAAGAGATGCTTGGATGTAAAGAAGTGTCCGAAGGAGAAAGAGGACAAATAATGAGTAGCGTTTTGAAAGACACACTTAAAGACATACCGCGCAAGAACGATATACAATATGCGAAAGATACTATCCTGTGGAGAATTGCGGTCAATCTTGCGGAGATAGCAGACCAACTTGCAGAAATGAACGGATACAAAGTTGATTCGATTTATGATGACGAGGAACATGGCAAATGAAGGGTAACGAAGTGTCATGTGTGCAAGTAAAAGCATGGGAGAAAGATGGATATTTCCCTGTTTGTTGTAGAATCTGTGGTGGAATAATCCTTATTCCAAAGGAAAATTATAGACAAGAAGACTTCCAAAGTTGCGAATGCGCAGATTGTAAAAGGATAATTGGTGATTTATATGGTCGAAGATATGACGGTCGGTGAAGCTATTAGACGGATAAAAGAGTTCGCTTTGCATCACGCGATTCAAGAGCTTCCAAATTCAGCACGAACTGTTGAAGCGTTTGAAATGGCAATTACAGCTTTAGAAGTTGTATCAAAGATTGCGACTTGCGGAGAATGCAAGCATCATATTGCGTATAGATGTCCAAACGACATGATGCTATGGACGCATATTTGCAAATTGGGACACGGAACGCTTGGGGATGATTGGTTCTGCGCTGACGGAGAGCGAAAGCAATAGCAGTAGATGCAATATGAAGAAGAAATATAAAGTTGGTAAACCTATAGAATCTTTTGAAGAACTATTATCTCAACAGTTTGTGTTCTTTCCAGATAGAGGAAGAGCAAAGCATATTGAGGTAGCAAAGTCACAAACAATCAGAACAATGTATCTGTGGATTAAGAACGGAATGATTTATAAGGCTGAAAGGATAGACAATGACAAATAAGGAAGCCGCAACCATGCTCAAGTCGATCAGAGAGTTGTTTAGCGTGAGTTATTCACCAGAGTCTATCGCGGCATTAAGCAAGGCGATTGATCTGATCGAACAGATGCCAGATGAACATGGAGATTTGGTCTGTTACGATGAGGTCAAGGAAGAGTTTAACAATCTTTTAAGCTACATGGAAGAAACGCCAGACGAGATTAGTAACGTCGTTTGGTTTAGACGGGAGTATATTATTCCTCGCGGATACGAAATGAAATTCCATGTAATTGTAAAAGCAGAAAGGAAAGACGATGACAAGTGAATTTATAACGCGAGTGGAACGCGACAAAGATGAACCGTACACCGTTATATTCCGTACGGACGATGCGGATAAGTACAAGCATATTGAGGATGAGTGCAGAAGGATGATTGGTCACGAGAAGCAGACCGTGGACGCTGTGCCTGTGGTACGGTGCGTAAATTGCAAGTATTGCTATGCAGAGGGCTTTGTAAACGTGCGGAATGTGTGCGAAAAGCATTACGATTTCGGCAATGTCGATGATGATTGGTTCTGCGCTGACGGCGAACGAAAGGAGAAGGATGATGCTGATAATTGATATGCCGCCGGATAAATGTTTGCGGTGCATTTTAAGAGGAACGTGGCTTTGCAAGCATTGGTGCGCGGACGGCGAACGTAAACAAAGAAATGGCTGGCAAGAAGAGTTTCGAAAGCGCAAGGAGACGGAAGATGACAACATTTAAAAACGAATGGACACCAGAAACAATCTATACCATAACAACGGTAAGGACTAAAGATAATTCGGTAATAGAAAGAAGATGTGTTGGTTGGTACAGAAATTTCTTCGAAGCAGATCATGATGTAATGACAAACAACCTTGACATTATCGAGAACGGATACTACGACTACTGCGTTATAGAGCAAACGCCAGAAGGAATATACGGATCATCCTTCTCTCTTGCAACGTGGTGGTATCACATTGATTCAGAAGCTAAAGGATATATTACGTGTGCGAAGCCAGACTTTGCAAAGAATAAATTCGCGTGGGGTATTGGATAATGAACAATATTGCAGACGATTTGAAACGAGCGCACGAAGATGGGATGTGGGATATGTTCGAGTTGATAACTTCTGTGTGGTACGGAAAGCAGAGGTTCTTCGATGACTACCACGGAACTGTTTATGACCGTGACAAATGCGACCACTTGAAAAATCGTGACGAAGCAATAGATCGTTTCCTTCATGAGATTGGCGATTGGGATATGTGATGATGACGAGGTAATAGATGAAACTGGTAGATGATAGCATTTTAGACATGAGTGACAAGGATTTGATTAGAATGCTACGAGCATATACGGAACACAAGAAAGCTGTTCGCTCCTATGAAACATGGAAGCCAGATCACTTTTTGGATTTGGTTGAAGAAGCATTGAACAGACTGGAGAAGAAGAATGAGTGACATCTTATTCGCCGCGATTCTTATGTCGTTCTTTATTGGCGGTTCTATCTGCGCTGTTGGGATTTGCATTATGCAGAAGTTCGACGATCTAAAGAATGAAATATGGGGGCTACACATGGACTTGCAGGACGAGAAACCAGAAGAAAAGATGAAGGTTGATGTTGTGCCGAGTAGCAGACCGCTTGTAAAAAACAAAGATTGTTATTACGGTTGCAGTAAATGCGAGCATAAGGACTATTGTGCGGATGCGTTTCTTGAACGCTCTTATAAGTGCAACAACTACGATAAAGGGGGCAAGAAATGAAAGAGTATCCGTGTAAGGGAAGCAAATGTCAGATGGGATACAATGCAATCGAATCCATAAAGAGTTGCAAGTTATTCTATATGTGTAACTTCTATGATCCAGATATTCCAGAGAGTACGAAGGAACTTATGAAGGTGTTCACCAAAGAACTTGAAGGGATCAATAAGAAATGAGATTATGTTGTCCAAAGTGCGGCTACAATGTTGTTGCGGAACAGCAGGATGTTAAGACTGGATGGTGGTCTGTACGGTGTGCAAACTTTAACTGTATGCATACGGCAAAGGAAATGCCGTTCTTATGGATGGCGAGAATTGCTTGGGTTATGGAGAAAAGAAAGGACAATAAGACATATGTATAAGCCATTAGTAGAAATGGATGTTAACACTAACATACCAAACTTCGTAGACGAGTTTGCTAAAGCGACCGAAGAAAGGCTCGTTACGGAAGTAAATCTGCGATTCGGAATGACAGTTGATGTGGAAGGGTTAAGGAAAGCATTACAAGGAGATTATGAATCATATGACCAAGGATGGCAAGATGGATTTAACGCAGGATACGAAGCAGGAAAAGCTGAAAAGCTGTCATAACTGTGCAAACATAGTGAAGTATACGGACGATAATGGCGTTCCGCATTTGTCATGCGACGAGTACGGATTCAATATGCTTGGCTTCCCCGCCAACTGTGACCCGCCGCATGATGATGCATGCAAATACTGGACTGACGATCCGAAAAAAGCAAATAAGTGGAGAGATATTTGCGCAAGGAGCTTTTGATATGAGGAATGATTGGTTTCCGTTAAGAATATCCATCGGAAGAAACGAACGATTCTTTGCAAACATACAATGGATTCTATTTAAGCTGTTCAAAAATAAACGAACAATTTCGTGCGGTAGGACAAAGAAAGATAAACATCTCTGTTGTTGCCAACCGCTTGTCAAAGAGCGTGTTTACTTTAATGAAGACCGCACAAAAGCATATTGCAAGTGTTGCGACAGTATTAGACTTATGACAACGAAACCGATTAAATTTAATGACAGATGGTGGGAAGAAGAATGGTGAAAAGCATAAGAAAGATTCAGTATATGTGGTTGCGATTCGGTAATGTGAACGACCATAAGTGCAAAGAATGCTGTCACTTTACAAGGTTTAAGTATCACGATTATAAATACTCAAAGTGTAAGGTGTACGGAGATACTGCGTCTCAAGCTACAGACTGGAGCGGAAGAAACATTGCTTGCGGTATGTTTAACAAGCCATACGATGGGGTCGAAATCATAGAGATTTTGAAGAGAAGCCCGCGCATAGAACAAGTGAGTGAGAGTCAAGGGAGATTGTTTTGATATGACATTTGATGAAATGCTTATTGAACTGTATAAACAGAATCCAAGTTTGGGTAAAGAACTTATCAAATCTCGAATAATGAGCGAGGGGTTTGAGTTTGGAACGCAAGATTGTATGCGTAGATTGCGAGAAGCAAATATGCTTATTGAATGGCGTTCTGCCGAAAGCGACCCGCCAGAGCGCGGAGAGCGAGTAATAGTAAGCGACGGTGTGTTCAGCGGCGAAGCGTACCTAAATTCTAAAGGGAAATGGATCAGATATTGCGGAAGTTCGTTCGGAGACGGAGACATTGAAGAGCTTTTTGGAATGATGATAACGCATTGGATGCCGATGCCTGTTGCGCCAAAGAAAGAGGAAGATAATGAGTAACGGAAATAACATTAGCGATTCATTCATTAACGATACCATTTACAACTTGCGCAAATACGAACACAAAAAGCATTCTGCTGTTCCGTTCTATGCGTTAGCAGGACGAGCCGCAGATATAATTGAAGAATTACTGCGCGTAACATGGGAATATGATGCATATAAAGAAGCGATGGAAGAAGCGTTAAAGAAGGAGAATAGCGATGCGCCTTTGGCATAAGGATTTAATTCAAGTTTTACCTCGACAGCAGTTGTTAGGGCAATGGAGAGAGTGTTGCGCTATTGCAAAAAGCATAGCAGAAAAAGGAACGCCGAATCATATCCTTGTAAATAGGATTAAGGATTATCCTTTGGAACACTTCTATCGGTATTGCGGTAAAGTATTCTATCAGTTTATTGACAGAGGTTATAAGTGTGACGAGCATAAAGTTATTTGCTATGTAGAAAGCCCTTACACGGATGTTTTCTACAATCAGAAATTGCTTTGCGACGATGCGCTGTTTCACGATTGGCACAACGCGAGATACTTCTGGCAATGCTTCTTTAATCTTGAAGAGAAGTATGATTGCGGTGGGATCAGCGAAGAAGAGTGGAGCAAACTGTTGGGCGGTGTGAATCAGTACATGTCGAGGGGGATAAATGAAAGCGTATTATTGTTTTAACAACGATTCTGACGAGTACGAGACTATAGTTGTGTTCGCAGAGACCGCAGGAAAAGCTAAAGTGGAAGCGATGCGTTCCGGATACATTGACGATAGCTTTGGTATCAATTACACTTCAATGCGATCAAAAAGAATCCCGAAGCTCGACAAGAGTTATAGAGGTCATACTGTAATGGAGTTTGACTTGGATATGCAAGACCGCGTTGATCTCTACGAACTCGCGGGATACAGATGCGATCCATACTATATAACAGACTATTTCTGCGAGGAATGCCCATTAACCGATAGATGCAACGAATACAAGAAGGTGTTTGAAGATGAATAAGCGGCAAAAGAAAAAGAAAAATCCAGTCAAATACAGGATGTTAAGGAGTCAAAAGCGTTTTGCAAGAGCAATGAGATCAACGGCTGTTTCTTTCAATGAGTGTACGAAAGCGTTGCAACGGTTAATGATTGCTTGTAAAGATGTTCCATATGTAGAATAAATAAAAGGCGTTCCCAAATGGGTTCGCCTTTTTCTTTTTATTATTCGCCAATCATTCGGCTTGCGTATGTAGACACGCTAAATCAAAAAGGCGATGCTTAATTGCACCGCCTTTTATTGTCGAATACTCGATAAATTCGTTTTACTCTCCTACCAAATAACTCGTGAATCCGTCCCATACATCCGCGCTCTGATACGTCGCCAACGCCGCGCTCGGAACATAGATTTTGCAAGCGGACGGAATCGCCGTGAATACAGTCGCGTCGGCAAGTGTCGGTGGCGTTGTGCCTTTGAAATGATATTCAAGCATGCATGACGCATTGCCGAACGCCGACGCACCGATGGTCGTTACGGTCGATGGAATGACAAGTTTCGTAAGCGCGGTACAGTAGTAGAATGCGTACGACCCGATTTCCGTTACTCCGTTCGGTATCACTATCCGACGCAGAACATTGTTTTCTCGAAAGCCGTTTTGAGATATTGCGGTTGCTTCTTTTGATAGGCTTATTGTCTTTAATGAAGCATTTCCTCTTTGATATATTCGATATGTCGCTCGTGTCTCGCTCGGTTTCGGGTATGTGATATGTCTTATACATTTGCAATTTTGCGCTGTACCATTGCTAAACGTGTTTCCATCGAAAGCGGCAATATCCTCGACTCCGTACTGATAATACAAGCCATAATCATTTACGCCCATATTGTCACCCAGTACGACGCTTTTCAGCGCGGTACAGTAGACATTCGACTGCGTAGACCCCGTTATCGTTCTCTGACCCGAACCCGTACCGCCGATTTTAGCCGTTCCGCTTGTGACTGTCAGCGTAATATCGTATTCTCCGATGCTTGCGTATGTATGGTCGAGATAAACTGCTCCAGTTCCCGCCTTTGTTTGCGTTGCTGTCCCATCTCCCCAGTCAATCGTTACTCCTTTTGCAACAGATTGACTCCAGTACAGTCTCGGTTTTTTCGTGTTGTCGTTAGCAATCACAATATGCAGATGTGTTTTCCCGTCTGCGGATTTATACTGCTGTCCGATATCCAATTCGCCAGAAATGAGGACTTGCGCTTTTGCGTCCGCAAGCGTCCAGTTCCATCCCATTGCAGTTAGACCGCTATGCGTCGGATTCGATGGAAGAGAAGAAAGATTTGCAAAGTCAGACGCAGAATACGAGTATACAATCGTCCCGTTATAGTCATAGAAATTAACGTCATTGAACTCTGCGGGAGTAATACCAGACGATACATTTACTACCGCTATTGCATACTGCTTAACATTAACAGAACCGTTGCTCGTTATGTTAATAGTGCCAGATGGTTTAATATACTCTGGCGGGATTGGGTCTACAGATACTATTCCAGTTGTGTACTTTCCGTCAGCAACTGCTATTTGAACATTTTGCGATGGAGTAATTGTTCTCGCGGCTTGTGTTGGAAGCTGATATGAACCAGCACCCTCTATAACAACATTCCCAGAAGTCCCGCTTGAAACATATCCAGCAACTACTGTAGGCGCAATGCTTTCTGTATGCTGAACTTGCGCGGATATAAAACCGTTTGCATTAACGAAAATGGCTGGAGACACCTCAACCTCTGTATATGGAGTGGTCGCAGAACCAGCCGCAATAGCTTTTGAAGCTGAGTTTTCGTAATATCCACTCGGAACACTCACCGTGTCTCCGCTTGCTGTTAAGTCTGTAGAGTCACGACGCGTTATGCCAGAACCAACATATGTTGAGCTTATTGCACCAACCTTAACATCTCCAGTAGTGAACTTGTTTGCTCCAACAGCGGTCTGAACAGATTCTGTAGGGGTTATTGTAGTTCCAGCCTGTGTAGATAGTTGCTTTGTCGATGATCCAGTTACTGATACGTTTCCAGAAGTTCCAGATGTTATGTATCCAGCGGTAACATTCGGGGATACGGTTCTTGATGCAGATACGCTTGACGTAATTAGACCAGCAGGAGATACAATAATAGTTGGGGGTTCGTTTATTAGCGTATAGGGAATCGAAACAGAACCGCTTGCAACACTTGCAGAAGCGTTGCTCGAATAGTATCCGCTTGGTGCTGTAACGGTATCTCCAGAAACGGTCAAATCTGAAGATGTTTTTGTATCGATAGAGCCAGTTGCCTGTGAGCCGTCAGCCTTGAAGAATATCTTACCGCTTGCAACGTCCGATTCTACTGCGGTAGTTGGCGTAATGTCTATAATTGTGTTGCCGCCGAACTCCACCTTGTTAACATATTGATTGTTTGCCATATCGTTATCCTATCGTAAATGTTTTACCGCCGTACTGGTTGTCTGTTTCTGTATAAGTAATGGCATTAACGGTAACGGATGACAGACCATCGTATCCAGAGTCGGGCGATACGGTCTGTTGAGAAGTTGTCGGGTTTATGGACTTACTTTGCAACGAAGGTGTTACGCTGACAATAACGGGATCATACGCTGTGTCCGCTGGGGCATTGTATGTACCGTTGGCGTTCGCATTTAACTGAACAACTGTAATTGCGCTACCGCCGCTTTCCGTGTATGTAGCAATGCCGCCGCCAACTTTGTCGAAGTTGACGGCTGGTACATTGTTATATGTCTTGCCCTGTATTATTATGTCTGCCATAAATCAATAAATATATAACTGATTGGATGTACTGCTTTGCTCGACAATCATGTTAACAGCGTCAGAAATAATGCCAGTAGCAATCCACGACGCTCCAAGTGTTCTTGTATATTGAGAATTGTTCTGTATCCCTACAGTAAATCCAGTTTCGGATACTTCCCATACGCGAACAGAGCAAAGCCCAGTCTCTACGGATTGAGAGGACGTAAGTGTAGCGTTTACAACTGGAACTGTAGTAAAAGGCTTCTCAAAAGCTATTTGGTATGTGACAGATTCTCCTGCATTTATCGCTCGCGCCGTTTGAACACCCGTTTGAAACCCATGTTCTTTCTTTATATCCCCCATGTTCTCTGCGTACATGGTCTGCTGATTGTCGTACATCCATTTGACCCAGACAGTATCACCAACTTGTGCGTTCGCAACATTCATCTGGAACGGAATCATGCACTCTGTATCGGAGAAAGCATCCGTAACGCCAATCAGCCCCGTTAAAATAGACGGGGCTGTGGTGACGGTCATTTTCTTGGATCGAACGCAGTTTCTGCCCCATTCCTTAGTCCACTTCTTCCAGAATGGCTTGAATGCGTTTGCGATTTTGACGGCTTCGTTATCCGAAGAACCGTCTGTTGTATTTCTGTACATTATTCTGATTCAATCTCGATAAAACTAAGCTTGTTCTCCCGAACGTATGCTTCGATAAGAGTTCTAATCCATTCATCGAAGTCTCCGAAAGTTTCTGCAATAGCCTTGATTGATTCGTCGTTCAGCATCGCAAGAACCTTTTCCTTGCACATCTCGAACGCCGCTTTCTGCGCTTCTTTGTCGAACATATCTGTTTCTTTGAGGGCATCCACATATGTTTGATTGACGAGAATAACGGTCTTGCTGACGATATTCTCCACACGGTTGATAATGCGCTCAAGCTTCTCGTCCTTAATCTTCTTGCGAAGCAATGTAAAAAGGTACGGGATGCCTACAGTAATAACGAGTCCGCACAGAGTCTGAATGATGTAAATCAAAAGGTCTTTCCAAGTCATTTCCATTTTCTTCTCCTTAAAAATAGATTGAATTTATCCTACTGCTTGTTCTTCGGAATCTTCAAACGCTTCGTCTGGCATTTCACCTTCATACGGCGATTGCCTACGCACTTTTGTTATCTTGATTCCTGCGAGTGCCGCAAGCTCTACGCTCCAAAAGAAGAACCAACTCCGTATAAACATATCTGGAAAGCCAGAGTTCCCTGTATATAACAGGAAGAACTCTGACAGCCAGAATAGTACGATTGCACAGATTGCCGCGACTACGACCTTTGTGCTTGTATGAGATTGCTTCTTAATCTTTTTCTTTTGCTTCGTATTGCGCATCAGATTATTCGGGTATTACAAGTTCCGTATACTTTTTCTTAGACTTTGTAAACGCAGAGATATATCCTTCTCCGTGAGGTGTCTTGACATAATACCAGCCGCATCCTCTGCTGTCCGTTTCTGTTTTTCCAAGATACGGAAGTGTTTCTCCTTTGTGTGCCGTATATATTACGTTTGACATAACAGTTGTAGGAATATCTCTTACATTAACGCTACCAAGAACCTTTACATAAGGCTCTGTAGTTGGAGTCGGAGTCGGGGGTTCTGGTTCGGGAGCAGGATCATGCTCTGCCTTATCTCCGTCGTTCAACACTATTGCCGTGTGTCCCTTCACGGCAGTAATTAGGAGGTCTCCCGTTTTTAGGTATGCGCTCTTCTCTGTGTATTTAGCGTCTGTCAGCTTCTCGAACTTACCAGTTTTCATAAGAACGTCAACCTCGCTTGCTGTATTAAAGTTCTTAACCTTAATGCCAGCGTACCAAAGGCATACTCTTACGAGAGACGAACAGTCGCATTCGCAAGGAGTTGTTACCTTTGAACAGTCATAATCAACCTTGGACGCGGCATCGAACAGAGTGTTGCGTTGCTTCTGATCGTATCCGATATGTGTATTATTGCAAGCCGCTTTCATATCATAGGCGAGCTTACTTGCTACTGCGGAATCTTTAGGGCGAAGAACTATCCAGCCTTTCTTGTTCAAATACCAAGGCTGTGTGCGCAGTTCTTTTCCGCTCTGATTACCAGCTTCACCGCCGCTTGCATTTCCGTGTTCGTCACCAACGGCGTTACCGATATATACTACAGTCATATGAATCTCCTTGATGCGTTATTCCATCGTGGCGGACGGATAGCCCGATGCGGAATCGGTTGAGAATGTGTACTCATCGGAGTCAGCATTTACAGCAGTTACATAATATGTTAGTTCATGTGACACACGCGATATCGTAATAAATAGCTTACTGTCAGATCCCGCTACAAAAGTGATTGCAGTATAATCGCCGTCGAAGATTTCTTGCCACGTCTTGTCAAGCGTTGCGGTACTTCCGCTAATAACAACGTGTACAACAGTACCGCCGCCCGAACTCGGAGTAGTCCATACAGCTTCCTTATCATTGTTAAGAGAAAGAACATCTCCTGCGCTCGCTGAAGTCGTTGAAGGAAGTCCAGAAGGTGCATCTGCCGCTACCCAATCTCCATTAGAGTCTACAGTAAGCACTTTTGTTTCGTCTGCGGATGTAACAGAAGGAAGCTCGGAAGGAATATTTTCTACTCCCCAGCTACCGTCGTTCTCTACCGTGAGAACTTTCCCCTCGTCCTGCGCAGTAATAGACGGGAGATAATTACCCGTACTTGCGTTAATCATTTCTTGATACCATTCTTCTTGTCTGTTCCGAGGTGTAAGTGACATAATCTTAAATCTCCAATCGTACTATCTATAGTTAGGTATTGTGTTAATTTAGCAGAGCAAGCAACTGTTGAAGCTGTTGCGCTGTAATACTTACTTCGTTTGCAGTTCCCATCCCAAGTGTTAAACCGCCAGCCAATGATTCGTTCCCTTGCCAGTCGAGAGTCCTCGCGTTTGAGGTAGAGCTTGCTGATGTTCCGTTTCCAACAATTTCAACATAATTACCTCTTGAAGAAGCCGTTGCTGTAGATTGGTCTGGCGTGTTAAACTCACCGAAAACAAACTGAGACTTGTGGCTCGCCGTTGTTCTGTATCCATGTGTCGTTGACATCTGACCAGATGCTGTCGTTGCCGCGCCGTGTGATTCGGAATAGTTCCCAGATGCTGTAGACTGCGTACCAAATGTACGAGAGTATTGACCAGATGCTGTATTGAAAGTCCCCATTGCGATAGCACCAGTTCCAGAGGCAGTATTCGCGCTACCTATAGCCATGTATCCGCTTGAAGAAATCGTATTGCAGTTTCCAATTGCGAAACAGTTTCTTCTGTTTTCCAAATTATTTGTGCCAATGCTGAATACTGGGTATGCGGTGTTTGTGTCATCCTGCCTATATATTGGGCGAATGGTTGAGCCGTACATTGTGTATTCTGGCAACATCGTATATGCGTATTCAATTCTCTCTATCTTTACTGTGTGCGCTCCAGATGTTTGTGTGAACAGGAATATTCCCTCGTCCTTTACATCACTATCAGTAGAAATCAAACCAGATATAAGGAAAGGAACATTAGCGTTTTCCGTATAGAAACCAGCGGAACTATTGAAAAGTGTCACATTGCCAATAATCGGAAAAGTAGAAGAAACATACTTAGTTCCAACATGAACGGCTATAAACCACTCCAAACAAGGCAATATATATTCAACACCGTCAAATGTGATTCTGTACATATATCCTCTGTACAGAGCGTCTGGATTATCCTGTTCAAGTATCGTTCCAACATATGACGGATATCCAGATAAAGACGCGGTTGTAACGCTCGTTGTATTTAATTCTGTTACATATGTCTCAGAATGTATTCCAGCATAATTGGGAGAGCCGTTTGTGTTAACGCGGTTAAACTCCGACTTTTCTAAACGGTTGTTAAGTTCTACACAAACAGCGACTTGTTCAACAACAGAACTGTTCCAGCCACCAGCACTTTTATCTTCCGTGAATCTGTAAAGTGATCCGTTGTGGACACAATAGTCTCCAGCTACATATGCGCTTGCGTTGTCAAAATCTTCGGCAATAATAGATGTATCAAAGGATTCCTTTGGAATGCCAAAGTTAAATATAGCGTTGCTTGATGTGCCAGAGTTGGAAACTGTAGCGGCTGAACCAACAGGGAGCATTGTAACAGTCCCCGCCGCAACTGTAGCGGCTGAACCGTTTTGCCCGTCAATTCCTTTCTGCGCAAGCACTTGATAGTATGTATCATTCGGCGGCGTTACTCCAGTACAAGCTTGAAGTACGCCATAGCTTGTGCCATTATAGGTAATAACATCAAGTTTTTCGTATGAGGCATTTGCATCATATGCTCCCCTAAATGTCATTGCGACTTTACCAACTATATAGGTTTCGGACATTTATTATTTCTCCTTAATATGTTTGCATATTGTTTCATCAAGATTTGCATGAAACGGCATCCCAGTTCTGATGAAAAAGTATTCATTCGCAAGGCATCTCGCTCTGTGCATCCAACATATTCCTTTATCTTTTTTGTTATATGTTCCGTATTTTTGATAGCACCAAGCTGAGCAGTTCCCACATCCAGATGCTATAGGGCAGTTGTAACACTCATCGTCGTTGGAAGAACGCCTCGTGACAGCCGCCATATCTCGCAGGATTGCCTTTTCTTCTTCTGTTTGATAAATGCCTCTATCACAGTTCCCAACTGCTATTTCGGGCTGTGAGCCGTTCAGAGACATGTTCATATAGCGTATGCACGGATAAGCAGTACCGTCAGTACCGAACGCGCACATGTCTCCAGTTCCACCGCAGAAAGGATGCTGTTCTTCTTCTGGTATCTTTCTGAAAGAGTTTTGTTCAAAGAGGCTGATGTAGATTTTATCTTGCAGATTATTATCTACAATATAATCTGCGATTGATAAAAGCTTCTTATAGTAAAGCCTTGCTTGCCCTATAGTCCATTCCTCTTCATATACTGGGTTTGCGTATATTTCCGTGTATCCGTTGTCGATAAAATACTTGATTGTTCTATCGAGATATTCAAGATTTGAAGGTGCGATTGTCACTTTCGTTCCAAGATTGTTACCATAGTGTTTATGATAGTGCATTTGCGCGGCGTTTGCTTGATCCCATGTACCGCTACCGTCTGATTTTATTCGGCAAGAGTCATGCATTTCTTTATCGCCGTCTATCGTAATGCCAAAGGACAATCTTCTTTGATATCTCTTGATGAAACGCTGTACTCGTTCGTCGAAATACAGCAATCCGTTGGAGATCATAGATATTCTGAAGTTATCAGCGAATCTGTGGCGCAATTCTAATGCTTTGTGCCAGAAATAGTCGCAAGTTTTTTCGATTACATCTATGTTTAGAAGCGGTTCTCCACCGATAAACTCAAGAATAACTGCTTTCGTTTTTGTGTTAATGAATGTGCTTTCATCCGACTCAGAAAGTTTGAAAACAAGGTCTACAATCTTCTTCGCTGTTTCAAACGACATCATCTTCTGTGTTTTGCACCTCTCGTAGCAATAAATACAAGCGGCATTGCAATTCTCTGTTACGACAAACGTTACATTTCTGCAAGAAGATATGTCCTTGTTCTCGAATCTATAACGATTCCGAATCTCTTCCGAATAATCTAACGGTGATTTCCTCATTTTTCTTCGTAGATAATTGTCTCTTCCTCGAAGTCGAAACTGTAATTGTATGACTTTCCTTTTAGTTCAATAGGCTCGTACTTTTTTGAAATAAGAGCCTTTGTTTTTTCGAGTTCATAGAATCTTACTTCGACAATATTTATATAATCTTGTAAAAGTTCGCGGTTAACATCTGCGTCCTTCATGAGAAACGCTATGCTATCCTTCCCAGCCGCGTGTTCATAAAACTTTCTTTCTACAAGATTGCTGTCTTCAGATAATATTTTTATTTTCATTTAGTTATGTTGGATTTGAACTTAGGTTTCCCTTGCAAGAGCCTTGGCATCCGCTCTTGCATCCAGAATAACATCCTTCGTAGCAACTTCCCGTACAACTGCTTATGCAAGTCCCGTAGCAAGTATCTGTGCAATATCCGTCGCAAGTATTTAAGCACGTTGTACTGCACTCTCCGCCGCACCCTGTGCATCCGTTTGAGCAAGTTCCAGTACATCCATTCTCGCAAGAGCCAGTACAAGTACCTTGGCAAAGCCCTGTGCAACTTGATTTGCAACCAGAATTTGACGCTCTAACATCTATAGATTCGAGCGTTGTAAGTAACTGTTGCGCACTCTCGATGTTTCTGACAAGATATCCTTTTTGTGTCTGGTTAAATCCAGAATCGTTTATCGCGTTAAGAGGTATAATAATCTTGTTGAGATGCTCTGGAAGAGGGATTCCCCCGTCAGTTGGTTGTATTGTATAATCGTAAGAAGAAGATGCGTATGATGCGACGCTACCGTTGAATTGCCGCCTCGCGCACTCCGCTTTTACTCTTGCCTTTAGATTTATAAAATCGCTTGCGAGTATTGGATTATATAATCCGAAAGCCATTTAGATCACCCCGCAGAACCGTATGTGCCGACGATAGGAATCCAGTTTGCCCCGTTATAATACTTTAATGTTCCATTGGACGTATCTATCCAAAGTACGGTAGTTACAGAAGGAGCGGTGTTCTGAATAACAAACCCAGCATTATCCAAGCCAAGATTTGTTTTTAACTGTTGCAATGTGGTTGCTCCAGTACCACCGCACGACACGGGAAGAGTGCCGAACTGCGGCTCTCCGTTTGTCGTTGCAAATACCGCGCCAGAACCAGTCAACTCGTCTATCGGGTCTGTCCCCGCGCCGACAAGGATAGCCCCATCTGTAAATGAATTATCCCCAGTTCCGCCATTCGGTACTGTAAGAGATTCAACCGCCTTGCAGAGATTGTTCATGTTCGTTTCATTTATAGCTGGCGGGTTATCATTGATATATGTTGGTGCTACATAAGTAGGCATTCTTTATTACTCCTGTGTGTTTGTATTTGTTGTTAAGTACGTTACGGTAGCTATCGGAAAATCTGATACACTTGTCGCATTGATTGTCATTTCTCCCGTTTGCCCTATCGGGATGGAGAAACCGTTGATTAAGTGCCTTTCAAATGGTGCGCCTTTCTTGTCTATCCTGCGTATAACAACAAGATTATTTTCTACGAGATGGAACATTTGCGTAGATCGGATTGTGACAGACTTTTTTAGGATTGTATTTCTCTTTAATTCAAACTCTG
>JAEIGA010000201.1_pt1 | contig 83533 bp, 116 predicted proteins | sample 9270691 | NCBI WGS metagenome assembly JAEIGA01 (sample SAMN17057246, study PRJNA624740) | gut metagenome | biome: biome; isolation source: fecal sample | host: Bos grunniens | place: China: Xizang | collected 2019 | reverse complement strand
TGATGCTATAGATAAATACTATAGTCTATTAATGACAATGGTTACTAGGATAGGTAGTGATGATGATTCAGAATTAAGAGCTTATGCCCTTATGAAAGAGATATCTAAATATCCTTCAAAATTACATTTTCCTAAGAAAGAAACCTTAATAGATAAAGTAGCTTGGGGTGATATGCTTAGGAGAGTTGAAGAAGAAGGTATAACTGATGAACAATTGCTTAAGACCTTAAAAGAATTACCCAATGAATAAAGTTGAATTAGGCACTATCAAAGTTAAACTTCATGGTAAAGCAATAACTATAGATCTTGCTAAAGAGTTGTCTATAAATGAGAACTTAATAGACTCACAACTAAGGAGTTCTCCCTCTAATTACTTTATCTTTGCTCAATTGAGGGATAAGTACATACGTAAGAGAGATGATTTAGCTCGGGAGAAAGAAGAGGCATATAGTAAAGCTTGGTTATTTTATAAAGATTCTAATGATCGTTTAAATAATGAATATGTATCTCATAAAGCTAATACTACTCCTAAGTATATGGTTATTTGTAAGAGGTATAATAAAGTAGTTGAAAAAACAAACTTGTATATTTCTATCTGTAAAGCATATGAATCTAGAGAGAATATCTTAAGAACTATTAGTGCCAACCTGAGGAAGCAATCTTGAGAACTATTAATAATTGAATATATTTTTAACTAAAACTAAAGGTATTTTATTATGTTTAATGTAAACTACATTTCTAGAGCAGTAGCTCTAGAATTCGAGAATCTTTTCTCTAAGATAGGTACTCCTTCTAATAATAGGGTACTTATACTTTCTCCTAATGAGGAGACAACTACAGCTTCTGGTATTATTATCCCAGAGACCGTTAAAGAAGGTAAACCCCGTAAAGGAGTAGTAATTTCAAAAGGAGTTATGGATGATGATTCTGTATCTGCAGCTATTGTAGAAGTTGGTAATATAGTTACTTACGGCTTATATGCTGGTAAAGATTTAGATGTGAACACTCAGGATTTCCCTGAACCTCTAAGAAACATTCTAAGCAAGAATACTTTAACAGTATTATCAATTAGTGAGATTATCTACGCTGAATTTAATAAGTAAACCTAAAAACATAAGTATCATGAAAGATAAGAAACAAAAGAAACTATCTACTTCTGGTTCAACTACCAGAGAGAAGATGTTGGCTAGAAAAAAACAACTAGAGTCAAAGGGTAATAACAGTGGTTTTGTTTTCCCAAAAGAGGGTACACTAAGGGTTAGGTTAAAATCTCCGGGAGATGATAAGGAGCTTGGAATAGAGATAATCCAGTTCTATTTAAATAAAGAGATGGGTTCTGTAATATCTCCTGCTACTTTTGATGAGCCTTGTCCATTTATGGATAAATATAATGAGCTAAGGTCTTCTAAAAATGATGAGGATAAAGAGTTAGCTAAACTATTCGTACCAAGAAGGAGATATGTAGTTGGTGGTATAGTATTCGAAGATGATAAAGGTACTAAGGTGGGATACGATGGAAAAGATAAGGGTATCCTCATACCAAGAGCAGTATATCAAGATATCATCGACTTATATTTAGATGAGGACGAAGCTGGAGATATGACTGATCCTAAAGATGGTTATGATATTAAGATCATAAGATCTGGTTCTGGTCAGTATGATACTACCTATTCAGCTAGAGCTTGTAAACCAACTAAACTAGATAAGCAATATCAAGGAATTGTTGATCTAGAGGGAATAGTAAGAGGTCAGATAAAGAGTTATGATGAGATCGAAGAGATACTTATGAAGTTCTTGAAAGAGTCTCCTAATGACTCAGAGGAAGATAATACTCCAGAGAAAAAAGATAAGAAGAAGGTAAGTAAAGAAGGTAAAAAGAAAAAGAAGTACAAATCTGATATCTAATTGAAAACCGGTTATAAATAACATATTTAGAGGGTAGTTACTTATACAGGTTATAGGTGCTACCCTTTTTTCATTTAATATCCACGTATATGGCAAAAAGTAAAGTAGGTTTAAAAGTACCAACAAAGAACGAGTTATTAAAAAAATATGGTTCTATAATAAAGCTTGCTTCTGATACTAAAGAATGTAATCTATGGTTACCCTCTAAGTTTTTAGCTTTAAATTATACTATGGGTGGTGGTATACCATTTGGAAAAGTTCTTGAGGTAGCTGGTGAAGAATCATCTGGTAAATCTCTAATAGCTTATGACTTCGCATATTCTACTCAACAACTAGGAGGTCATGTTATTTGGGTTGATGCCGAACAATCCTGGATGAATTCTTGGGCTGAGATTAATGGAGTAGATCCAAGCAGGGTTACTGTAATTAATGATACTCGTATTGAGAATATTGCTGATATGGTAGCTGATCTAGCCTTGTATTTAAGATCACAATTGGTTAATAATGAACCAATCTTATTGGTAGTAGATTCTGTAGCTGCTATGGATTGTGCAGATAATATAGATTCTAAGATGGTTGAAGCTAAAGCCGAGATGGGTGGTAGAGCAAAAGCTTTATATAAATACTTCCGTATTAGGAATGAGCTATTCTATAAACTAGGTATCACACAGATTTACATAAATCAGTTAAGAACTGCTTTAAATGTTGGGTTTGGTAAAGATAATACAACTACTACTGGAGGAGCTGCTTTGAAATTCTATGCTTCTATAAGATTAGCTTTTTATTCAGGTAAATCTATCACCGTTAAACAAAACGGTAAAGAAAGAAAAGCTGGTAAATTAGTAACAATTAGAACCATTAAAAATAAAGTAGCTCCCCCTAGACCAACTATATCTAAATGCCCGGTATATTTCAACCCTAAATTTCATGAAGTTGGTTTCGATAGATGCTTCTCTTTAGATGATGTACTTATAGATAGCAACGTACTAGATAAAACTTCTGGTGGAGTATATAAGTATAAGGGTAATACTCTATGTAGAGGAGAAGAGAAATTCCAAAAACTACTAGAAGAGGATGATGATTTAAGAAGGAAACTTCTTAAGAAAGCTGGGATAAATACCATAGGTTCTGTTAAGAAACAGTTGGAATCTCTTAGCGAAAATTTCTTCTCAGTAGATGGTGTTGAATATGAATCTTACAATGATTATGAAGAAGAAGGCGACGAATAGTAAATTAACCTTATTGATTGATGGAGAGAACATACTCCATCAATCATTCCATAAGTTTGAGAAGTTGAGGTCTACTGATGGTAAACCTTCTGGAGCTATATTTGGGTTTTTCAAATCTCTACATATGTATATTACAAGGTTTAATCCTGATGATATTTACATAACATTTGATAATGGTAGGTCTACTTATAGAACTAACCTATTACCAGAATATAAGGGTCATCGCAAAGCCAAAAATATATCAGTAGACTACGAATCATTAATTAACCAGAAACATCAGATTATGGTTTTCTTAAAGTATCTAAGAATTAAATATATTTATGATAAAAAGAAAACTACTAATTATGAGGGAGACGACTTCTTAGCGTATCTTATATTAAAAAATAAGCATACCCGTAATAAGTATTTACTCATATCTTCTGATAAAGATTTTAATCAGTTACTTAGTGGTAACAAGGTAAAGATATATAACCCACGTAAAGAAACCTTAGTATACGAATCAAACTGTAAAGAAATATTTGGTTACACCAGTGATGAAACTGTAGACTATCTATCTATGGTTGGAGATACTTCTGATGATATAAAGGGTTTTCCTGGTATAGGTCCAGTAAAAGCTAGGAAGATCTTAGATGAGTATGGTAACATCCCAACTTATTTTAAACATCAAGACAAAGATAGGGTTAAATACTTTGATGTTTGGGAGAGAAATAGGTCTATGATCGATTTAGAGAATTTTATTAATCTACATCCTTTAGATAGTGTACCTGTAAAAACCTATAAAAGTAAAGAGATTAAGGTTGATAAAGTTAAAAGTTTTTGTATAGACTACTCTTTCTCATCATTTATGACCCCTGATTTTATAAAACCTTTTGTAGAATTACTAAACAAGTAAACAATGTTAAGAATAATGTTATCAGGACCTAGTGGTATTGGTAAAACCACTATAGCTAAACATTTAGCTGAAAGGTTCAACTTAGGTTATATATCTGGTTCTATTAGTGATTTAATCCCTGATACCAAGGAGTTAAAACATTCTGATATGTTATCTAAAACTAGTGAGCAGTTGGTAAAAGAAGATTACCAACTTATAAACCTTAGGAATAAGCTTTTTAAGTTAAAGACTGATTTTGTAACAGATCGTAGCTATCTAGATTCTGCGGCTTATTTTTTATATAAACAGAGTACTAAATTACCCACTTGTGAAGTAGATCAATTTATAAACTTGTGCAAGATGTTGATAAGTCAACAATGTGACTTATTAGTACTGTTTGGGGTTGTACCCGAAGATATTAATAATTGGTTGGTAGAGAATAATGATAAAAGAATACTTAACACTTATTATCAGGTACAGATGTCCTCGATAATGGTAGATGTATTAAAGTATATGGGTATGGAGATATACTATACTGTGGAATCTTATAAACCCAGTTTGTTTACCAAATCTATAAACTTTAACAGACCGGTAACCTTCGGTAATATTAATTCACCTAATGGGAATACCTCAGTATTAATCATACCAGACTTAAATAAAAACAATCGTATATCTTTGTTAGAGGCTTTCATAACTAAATTAAAAGTAAGCAATTTATGAAAAAGATTATAGCTTTAGTAATATCAGATTTACATATATCTGATTGGTCAAAGTTTAACCATAATAATCAAAGAACCTTGAATCACTTCAAGGTTCTTTCTATTATAGGTAAACTTAGCAATAAACTAAATTGTCCGGTATTATTTTGTGGCGATCTGTTTCATAAACCCGAAGTATTATCTAATGAGTTAGCTAACCTTTGTAAACAACAGTTTAAAAAATTAAACGGTAAACTAACTTGTTATGCTATCTCAGGTAATCATGATCTTTTTAATATAAATACCGTAGATAACCCTCAGTTTAGTTGGGTTACTTTTTTTGAAGATACTTGGTTAAAGTGTATAGATTTTAAGGTAATATCCTTAGGAGATTCTATTAAAGTTTATGGGGTGCCCTATATAGACCACAATCTTGGAGTAAACGAGTATTTAAGTAAATTACCTTTGAGTAAAGCTTATAAAAACATACTTATGTTACATACAGACTACCCTGGAGCTAAGGATTGTGATGGTCGCATTATAGATTCAGCAGAGAACCTTAACTTAAATACACTTAATAGGTTCGATTTAGTATTATGTGGACATATACATAAACCTCAGAGGTTAGGTAAGAAGGTGTATATGATTGGAGCACCTTTACAACAAAGAAGAACTGATAGGGATACTAATCTTGGTTATTGGGAATTATATGAAGATTTATCTATTAAGTTTGTACCCTTAAATAATTTCCCCAGATTCATAGATGTAGAAAGTAATGAAGATATTAAAGACGATGGTAATTATTATACTCTATTACCTAAGAAAGCTAGTGTAGAAGTAAATAATAAACATAAGATAACTAAGCAACTTACTAAAAAAACTCTAGCTCGTAAGTATCTTAGAGAAAAAGGCATAAAAGATAAAGATAAGAAAGAACTTTTAATAAACATCTTAAAAATGGCTGAGTCATGATAACTTTTCTAAATATAAATATAGTAGGCTTTTGTTCCATAGTAGAAGAGCTACACCTAAACCTAAATCAATGTTGTACTGTAGTTATTAAGGGACCCAATGGTTTCGGTAAATCAACCCTATTCTCTGCTTTAGTATGGGCTATATATGGGAAAAATATTAAAGGAGTATCTGAAGTTAATACTTGGTTAAAAGCTAGACCTAAGGATTATCCTGGTACAAAGGTAGAAATATTCTTTCAAAAGTGTTCACACATATATAAGATAGTAAGGTGTCAGAAGTACATACACTCTATCGATGATGGAGCTAAAGGCAAAGATCGTTTATTATTTTTAAAAGATAACGAATTAGTACAGATAAAAGGTAAAGTGGGTATACAAGATCACATAATTCAAGAGATAGGTATGTCTTATAACCTTTTTATGAGTTCTATAATGTTTGGCCAAGGTTTAAAGAGATTAATACAGGAGTCAAACTCAGATAAGAAAAAAATCTTTGAAGAGATATTTGATGTTAACTTTTTGAATATAGCTAAAAACCTAGCTACAGACTACAAGAATAAATTAGATACTAATTTACGTGATCTATCTAGTGAGATACGTGTAAAAAAAGCTGAGTTACAATCTGCAGAAGATACATATAAAGAACTCTTAGATTATGAGGCTAACTTCAAGAATAATTTAGATGAAGAGATAAATGGTTTATTAGAAGATAAATCCATGTTAAAAGCTAGATTAAAAGAAGCAACATCCTCTTTCAATCCCTCAAAACTAAGCAGTTTACATGTTAAAAAAGATAAGTATACTAATAGGTTAACAAACCTAAAGAAAGAAAGTAGAGAGATATCTTGTATAAGTAACGTACCATTATCTAAGTTTGTTAGGGAGATTTACAACTTAATGGTATCTTCTAAGTATCCAGAAGCTTTAGAAGCTTTGAAAAAAGTAATAGACTCATTAGAATCTTTAGATATTGTAAAATATAAACTAGAGACTACAGAAGGTAAATTAAAGGACACCTTAGATAGTATAAGCAAATTAGAGAAGATAAAATCTCGTATAGAAGCTATACAAGATGATTTAACTTCTGTAAAAGAAGAGATTCTAAAACTTAAGAGTAAAGCTTTAACAAAATCATCTCCTAAATATAAGAAGCTTATTCAAAAATTAACCAAAGAGTTGAGATCACTTTCTGATTTATATGAACCAAAAGTTAGTGAATTGGGTAATTACCAATGGTTAATAGATGACCCGTTAAGTAATACTGGTATTAAAGCTTACTTGTTTGATTCTTCTCTAAACCTTATAAATGATATACTATATAAGTACTCTGATCTCCTTGGGTTTAAGATAGAATTTACTATAGATCTTACTACATCTCGTAAAGAGTTTGTAACTCTAATAGAGAAAGAAGGTAATATAGTAGATTATGATGAACTTTCTGGTGGAGAAAAGCAGTTATGTAATATTGCTATGGCTTTTGCTATGAACGAAGCTTTGACTTCAGCTAGAGGAGTTAATATAGTATTCTTAGATGAAGTCTTTGAATCTCTTAGCAGTGATAATATAGAGGTAGTAGTATCCCTGATAAAAAGCATGTTTACTAATAAAACCCTATTTTTAATTACTCACCATGACTCATTACCAATTTCTAATTCTAAGATTTTGCAAGTAGAAAAACTGAACGGCTTAAGTAGGTATAAAGTACTATGATTATTTGTATAATACAATACCGAATATGAATAGTAAGAAAAAAGGAAATAGATTCGAATTAAAAGTATCTAAGTGGTTTACTCGATGGTCTGGGTTTAAATTCGAAAGAGTACCGATGTCTGGAGCTTGGCATTCTAATAGGGATGCCACTTCTGATATTACTTGTGTAGATCCTAAACATCAATATAAGTGTATACTATCCGTAGAATGTAAATCTTATAAGGATATAAAATTTGAACATGTATTACTTGGTAATAAAAATTGCGACATACTCAAGTTTTGGGATCAGGCTATAAAAGATGCTAACCGTTCTAATAAAATACCCATACTATGTATGCGATATAATTCTATGCCCAGAGATGAGTTCTTTTTCGTTATATCTGCTTCACATCTAGTATTAGCTTTTAGTTCACTGATGTCTTGTAACTACATTACCATTAATATACCAGGAGAGGTTTTAATGGTGTTCAAAGCCAGTGATGTTATCAATAAAACAAACTACCTGGAATTCCATAAAGAATTGAGAAAACAAATCATATCTCAAAAATCACGTCAATGAAATCAAAACAAGTATACTGTATATGTTATCTAGAATTAAAGTATTTTAAGACTATACAGCGAGAACTAGATCAATATGGGTATAAAGCTAAAGCTATAATACCCACTGTAAAAATACTAAAGAAAGTAGTAAAAACTAAATCCATATATGAGGAAGTACCTATATTATTCAATTATGGTTTTATAAAAATGTCTAGTCAAGATGCTTATAATCGTAATTACCTTAATAAGATAAAGAATCATATAACTGGTATACGAGGTTGGGTTAAATCTCCTGAGAGTTTACATCCTAAAAAGAAAAAGCGTAGGATAGATAACTTAGAGATATTTGATGATTTTTCCATGGTTGCAACTGCTACTAAAGAAGAGGTAAGGCGGTTTAAGAGATTATCTAGAAAAAACCATAGGTATTCTGGAGATGATTTAGCACTATCTATAGGAGAGTATCTGGTGTTAAAAGGATATCCTTATGATGGTATAGATGCTACAGTTTTAGATATAAACTATAACACCAAAACAGTTAAGCTATTATTATATCCAGAAAACGGTAGAATGGAGTTAAGTTTACCATTCGATAATGTTATCAATAATGTATATAGCAATTTTGACCCAGATGATCTCTTAGTAAATCATAGTAGAGAGTATACTTTAGATACTCTTACTGAAGAAAGAGCTTCTAAGGTTTTAGAATATAAACAATATTAAAATATGGAAGAGTATCAGAAAAGAGCTTGGGAATGCCTAACAGACACAGAGAGGCAGAGTTTATTTTTACAATTATCTAACGGTAAATCTACTTGGGAAGTAGGGACTATACTAAAGATATCCCACTATAAGTATCTTGAGATAAAGGAGAGATCTGAAAAGTTCTTCAGAATGTTCTCGGATTATTTCCAAATTCATGAAGCTATCTTTAGGCCTGATTCTCCTTGTGAAGCTAGTTTTAAAGATTATATAGAGGGGGTAATAGAAAAAAGGTTAACTCGTAAACAAGCTTCTCTATATATGGGAGATTCAGCTAATATAGTTCATAAAATAAGAGTAAGACTAATAGAGAGAAATCTTGCTAGATTAAAAGACTCGGATAATTCTTGGGATATGGATACTCTAGCTTTAATATTCGAGTTCGACCGATGGAATAATTTCAGAATACTCCCAAAAATACTACAACAACCCTCAGCATATAAACGTAGAGCAAATAAGAAAGATAAAGTATATATTAAGTACCTATTAGAAAGAGTACCAGATTGGATACACGAAAAAATAATAGAACGTTTCAGATATAGAACTAAACCCCATATAAATAAGTATTGGGTATGTTTAATATCTCCTACTCTATATAAAGATACCTCTGGTTATAAGTTACTACCAGTAAGACCTAATGAAGAGTCTCTTACAGAAATGAGTAGATTTTTCATATATGTATTTAAAGACAAAGAAGATGCAGATACATTTGGTTTTATGGTAAACACCTATTTAGATAAAACTACTGAAGTAAAAATGGGTCAGAAGTTTTGGCCTGAATACCGGTATACTATACAGAAAGCTTTAAACTATAAAGAGGTGAATAATATAGATCTAAGCGTAAAAACTCTAGACATGGCCTATAATTCTAATAGATCATCTAGGAAGAGATATAAACAACCTAAGTAAGATCCGTAAGCTTTTTGAAAAAATAAATAAAAATATTTTTGTAGTATTTAAAAAAGTATTATATTTGCATACGATTTAAAACATTTAATAAAATGAAAAAACCTAAAAACAAGAAAGCTCCATCTAAAGATAAAGCCTCTTTCTTAGGAGCAGCAGGAAAAAATCAAACCTACAAGGATTTGAAGAGAAAAGCTATTGCGTTAGGAATGCCATTCCCAGATGCAACAGGTTGTGGTATATTTGATCTAATCAGATATATCAACGGGTCTGATAATACTCCTGATAAATCCCTTATAGATGCTTACGATGAATGGGTTGATAAGAGCTTTGAAGAAAAGGGGTTTGCTAAAGATGATCCTATAAGAAGCTCTAGGTTAAGACTAGGATTCCTTGGAGATGAGGACGAAGAAACTGGTAAAAGGAAGACTAAACGAGTACCAGGTATGAAAAAGCCTAAAGAAAAGAAAACTCCAAGAGAGAAGGATGAATTCGGTTTACTTCAGGGTACTAAAAAATCCTATGTATTCGGATTGGTTAAAAAAGGCTATTCAATGGATAGGGTTAATCGTAGGACTAAGAAAAAGTTTCCAGAAGCTAACGATAAATCTATCCAATTATGGTATAGAACAGCTAAGAGGTATATGAAGGCTAATGGAATCGAGACGGGTAGCGAGGAATAACACTATCATATATGAAGATCTATATTATGTATGGTCATATAGGCCTAATAAGTATTGGAAGCTTCATAAGTTTATAACTAAGAAGTCTTTATATAAGAAACATATATGTGGAGTTGGTTTTTACTCTAGATACCACGCTAAACATGTTTTAGTAGAGTTACTTGGTAGAGATGTTATTCCCTATATACATATTATTAAAGGCAGTAGGTTATTAGACCAAGGTATTTCTACTTTACCTAAGAGATATGCTGAATGTATATTCTATAAAGGAGAACCAACTAAAATAAAAAGATGGGTATATCCTCCTGAGTTCAGGTATGATTCTCATAGGCGAAGGCATTTTATCCTATATTTAGTAAGATCTGCTGAAGACTATGGAGTTAAAGCTTTTAATTTAAAATATAAGAGGTATTTTTATGGATATAGACAAAGTTTTCCCTGGAGCTACTATAGGAAAAAGAGAATTAAGATCATTAATTCTCTCATACAGGAGATATGGGAAGCTAAAGGCCACAGAAAAGAAACTCTTCGAGAAAATCATTTCGTCAAAGGATGAGTACCTTAATCCACAAATATGGTCTTTAGCCTTACATATAAAATTTAAATTAAGAGAACCTTTATCACCTAAACATTTTAGGGTAGCTAAAAGGTGGGTAGATCTTGGATATTTTAGTAAACTAGAGTCTAAATTCTATATTACAAACCCAAATTATAGAATAACCCATCTAAAAGCTCTATATAAAGAGTTCATATTTCGAGGTTTTGTTGATATACGTACTTACACTGATAAAGATCTAATTGATAGGAAAACTAAGACTAGGTATGATTATATAATATCAAACATAGATATTTTAGGTGTTAGGTTCATATACCCTAAAAGACTTAGTAGTAACTATAAAATATTATACAAACGAGGTATTAGAAATCCTAAAGTAGCAAATGGTAATGACTATTTTAACCGGTTCGGTATACCTGGGTATACCTGGTATAGATATGCAAATTATTAAAATATGGGAAACAGTAATAAAACCAAAATAAACCTTATAACTCCAAGTAAACCCACTATTAGTGGAGATTACTATATATTAACGTTAACTAAGGAAGACAAGATAATTTCTCAAGAAAAGGTAGTAATTAATTCTATGGTAGATTTTACTACCGTTCTAGAAGAACTTAATCAATATAATAATGAACACGATGATAGATATCGTAAATTGATAAATAACCCTATTATTAACTAATTAAAATTTAACTATTATGGCAAAGAAAAATGCTGTTAAGAAACAAGAGTTGAAAGAAGTAAGCCGTCAGGAAATTAACGGTACAGTTATTATCACTTTTGAAGATGGATCTGTAAAGATTATCCCTGCTCCTATCACTCTTTCAAAAGAAGAGGCAGAAAGCATCTTTGGTTCTTCTGAAGACGAGGAAGAAGAAGAGGAAGAAGAAGAGGAAGAAGACGAGGAAGAAGAAGAGGAAGAAGACGAGGATGATGAAGAGGAAGAAGACGAGGAAGAAGAAGAGGATGATGAAGAGGAAGAAGACGAGGAAGAAGAAGAGGATGATGAAGAGGAAGAAGACGAGGAGGAAGTGACCGGTGAAGACCTCGCTGAAATGGATTTCGAAGCTCTCGAGGACCTCTGCGATGACAAAGACTTGGATACTGATCCAGACGATTATGAAGAGGAGGATATTGAGAAACTCCGTAAGGCAATAGCTAAAGAGTTGGGTATTAATCTTCCAAAAGCTAAGAAGTCTAAGAAAAAGTAAACCATAGGTAGATAGGGCTAGGTAAATCATATAATAAATAAATCGTAGTGAAAGGCCATATATCTAGCTCTATCTACTATAAAGTAATAATTAACAAAACCCTATTTTATTAACCAATTAAATCTAAAAACAACATGGCAAAGAAAAATGCTGTTAAGGAGGCCCCAGTAAAGGACTCAAAAAAGAAAGTAAACAATGCTGATAAGGACGCTAAGCGTAAGGCTCGTATGGAGGCCCTCAAGAATCGTCCCGCAGAGCAGAGACCAAATTCAAAGCAAATCGACATTATCGACCTCGGTAATGGTAACGTAGTAAAGAATTTCGGATATGCTCTTAAGAACAAGGAAGGTTACAAGGGCGTATTGGTAACTTCAGTAGCAATGAACGGAGATTCTGTACTTTCAGTTGGTACCACATTTGTTCCCGGTGAGTTTACTGTGAAGAGCAAGAAGAACCACGGTACTATCAGTGCTCCTAAGAACAAGAAAAAGGGTGCTGAAGTAGAGGAAGAGGACGATGATGATTCAGAGGATTAAGTAATATAAATCCTAAATGTTATCCTAGATCGTTAAAACTATCTACTCCGAGTTTAATGTTCATAAGTAGGAAAAGCCAGGTAACTCCTGGCTTTTCTGATTTTAAATTGATACCTATGTATTCTGAGAAGCAAATAAAAGACTCAGTAATAGTATTAGCATTAAATACTCTTATAGAAGTAAATAATATAGCACTAGAAACTTCAAAAGATGCCGATAATGTTGAGTACTTAACCTTCATTAATAATACAGCTCATTTAATTTTAGAAGATATGGGACAAGACATACCTTCTGGAGTAATTAGTAAACCAAAATGGACTTCTATAAAAAACCCTTAAAACAAGACATCAACCAGTTAATAGACATATATCATCTCGGAGTACAATTAGCTAAGAATCTTAAAGAAGCTTCTAATAGCAATAACCGAGGTTTGTATAAAAAACACTTGATCGACTTTAGAGTTAATCAAAAAAGGTTTAAAGATAAAACTAACAACCTTCTGAATAGATTATTATCTCCTATAGTTTCAGTAAAATATTCTATAGGTAATCAAAATTTTTCAGCAAGGCTAGCTAACATCACTAAAGATGATGTACCAATACTTTTCGAACTACTATCTGGTATGTATAAAGTTGAAATTAAAATCCTAGAGATTGAGGAAATCACTACTTATATTAAATCTCCAGAACTATAATATTATGAAACTTCCTTAAAGAAGTAATATACACCTAAGTTAAACTTAAAATACAAAATTATGGCAAAAATCGAAAAGGCAAAGAAGGCCACAGTAAACAAAACTCCTGAGTTGGCAGCTGCTAAAAAGAACCTTGAGAATTATCTCAAAGAAAACAAATTGGACCCAACAAAAGACTACTCAAAGGATAAGAAACACGGTAAAAAGGTAACTGAACTTTTGAGTAAACTAAATAAGGAGAGAGATAAAGCTGCAGCTAAATATCCGGAGTCTGATCCTAAACAGATGAAGAAGATTAACAAGATAGCTAATCTCAAGGCTAATCTGGCTGAGAAAGAGTTGAAAGCTGAGAAGGCTTCAAAAACAAGAGTATCTGCTAAATACGACTACCCACTAGTAGATGGTAGAGAAATGACTTCTGCAGAGAAAAAGAAGTACAGAGCAGAGCAGAGAAAACTATCCACCAGCGGTTCTAAACCTGAGAAGAAGGTAAAAGAATCAAAGAAGGTCGAGAAAGAATCCGTAAAGAAGGATAAAAAGGTAAAAACTAAAGAGGTTGGTAAAAAGAAGACCATTACGAAGAAGGTAAAGGTAAACGACGAAGATTAATTTGCCCCAGCCGCTCATATTTCATATTTGTTTGTTGACACTTAGGGGGTTAAGAGAAATCTTGATCCCCTAAGGTTTTTATAAAGCCTTAAATTAGATTATGGAAAAAGAAACTATAAATAATTTTAAACCCAAACTAAGAGTTACAACTCTAGAAGAGAACGGAGCTGTAATATCTGATAGATTAGTAGATGCTACTTCAGAGTACTATTCTGGTCCAAAGGTACAACATAAAGGTCCTATTAGAATAGAAGTAACACTTGCAAATACTTCAGATGTGGCTTCATTCAAAGAGTACTTAGATAGGTTGGTGGGTAATTTACCTATAAAACAACCTAGCCAAGGAAGAGGTAGACCATCTGTAGCAACCCAAGCTTTATCAGAATCTCCTCGAGAAGATATATTGCTCAATGTAGAGAAATTGGTAAAAGAAGAGAAAACTCAGGCTGAGATTATAGCTTATCTTAGGGAGTTAGGTTTTGTATTCTTATTAACTGAGGATTTTCTACATTATTTTGAAGGATTTCCGTTCGATAAGAGAGATGTGGGAAAACCTACCGATAATAATCAATATCTAGATTCCATGTCTTGGATGGTAAGGTGTATTAAGAGAGCTAAAGATCCACAAGCTGATAAGTTTGACCCTATGATAATCTTCGGTTTCAATATCTTAAGAGAGAAGTCTAAGAAGATAGTTCCTTACCTATATAAAGAAAGAAAAGAACCACTTAGAGCATCCTTAGGTAAAGCTAAACTATCCTTTAGTGCAGTAGAGTTTACTAAATTCCCTAAATACCAGCTAGAAGAGGAAAGATTGAAATGGTCAGCTGAGATGAGAGCCTTGCTTGCTAACCCAGAAAAGAAACCTTCTAAGTTCTTTATAAGATGGGCTCCAGATATTCTATTACCTGATACCACACATGAAAAACTAAAACATCTTAACTTGAAGTTCCAGAACGATCTACAAAGTTCATCTACGAAGTAGTATACATAGGGTTCTATATATAATTATATAAACCAATATAAATCAAGTAACATGGATCAAGGAACTAAAGAAGTGATTAAGCGTATAGCATCAATCCAAGTTGATGCTTTGAAGTCAATTGTAGACAGTGATTATAAGGTAAATCACAAACTATTATGCGAGTATTTACAAATAACTTCTACTGAAGTAAGGAATGCTACAAACCTACTCTTATCTATGTATAAGAATATCCAAGCTGACCCGAGATCTTTTGTATTCTTACCCGAATATCAGGTAGGAGTATGTGCTCATATATTATTTGAGATGGAAGAGACCTGGTTAAAAGATTTGGATGGATCTTCTATACATGGAGCTTGGGAAGTTATAGGTAAACTTAATAAAGAATACCACCCAGAGTATTCTCTAGTAAACTTAAATAAATATAAATAAGAATGGAAGCAAATACTAATAAGAGTTTTCTAGAAAAAACTTTAGGTATAGAATTTATTACCTGTGAATCTTCTAATATAGAAGCATTTGCTTTTGATAAATCCAAAGGAGACATTTGGGTATTATTCAAAAGAGACCTAGTATACAAATACCCAGGCCAGACTCCAGATAAATACCTAGAATTATGCAACGCAGATTCCAAAGGTAAATGGGTAAACGATAACTTAGTAAAACCTAAGGTTGATTGCCAAAGATATCGTATACACCCGAAAGGTAATATAGATTAACACTTTAGCTTAAGATTATGAAAAATTCTAGCTCAAGTGATAGAATACCGGCAATAATTGCCGGTATTCTTGTAGGTAGCTTATTAATTATTGGTAATAATACTACATCAGTAAATCATACCAATACTAATATTAGCGGACCACGGGAGTATGCAAAACCAATATATAACAACCCAAGTTCTATATCAAGAGATACTACTTCAGTTAACGGCCGAAATTTTACATATTGGTTTAAGGTAGTTACTGAAGCAGAGGATGAGTATTGGGAGATAGAACATATAGATGGCAAATACTATAAGGTACGCAGAGAAGATTGGGATGATCTAGATGGTTATTATGAGATAACTTTAGAAGAACCTATTGGGAATGCTAGAGATTTAATTGAATATGCTAAGAGTAATCAAGCAAAAAGAGTAGCTACTGGACTATAAGCATTATTATATATATATATTATATGCTCCCAGTGGCTAAACCACCCTAGATCCGTAAGCTTTTTGAAAAAATAAATAAAAATATTTTTGTAGTATTTAAAAAAGTATTATATTTGCATACGATTTAAAATATTTTTATTTATTAACCTAAAAACTTTAAAACTATGGCAAAGAAAAATGCTAAACTCGAGAACCTCATTTCTGCACAGGTAACTAATGCTATTGAAACAGCAAAGAAGTCAAAAACCCAGGGAAGTGAAACTACAGAACCAAAGAAGAAGACCATCTCTTCTAAGTCAGAAACCCCAAAAACAACAAAGGAGAAGAAAACTACCAAAGAAGTTGCTAAACAACAGAAGGTTGCTATCCTGGAAGAAGTAATCTCACAGAGAGAAGTTAAATACATCTATCCAGAGGATGTAGTAGATACTCTCTCAAGAAAGAAGTGGAGACAAGCAACAAGAAACGAATTACACAAATTGGAGAGGGAGATGCACCGAATCTCTGATCAAAACTCTAAAGAATACAAAGCTGCAAAGAAGGCTTTCGAAGATTTCCAAAAGAAAGTTCTCAAACCACATCAAGTGGCTTAATACATTATCCCAAGAATATGCTTAGACTCTACATCTAAGCATATTCTTTAACCTTATAAACGTTATGGCAAATTATATACCGTTACCAAAATCAGAGATCATAAAGACTTATAAGGAACTTGTAGAACTACATAAGAGAGTTATAACAACTTATTTAGTACAGAGAGGCTGTAAGTTAACCATTCGTAAAAAATTCTTCCAAGTGTACGATCATTATATAGATCATACCAATATCCGGGAGTATTACCATACTCCTATTAGGTGGTTTGTATGGGGGTTAGTAGTAGGTAGACTAGATTTAGTAAGAACCTGGGTATTCCCAAATAAGAGAGATAATAGGAGGAGAAGAAAAAAATCAAAGTAATTATGGCTATCAGTGATATAAAACCAGAGTTTATAAAAATACCTACTTATAAGTTAAGGAAGTATTTGAATAACCCCAATGTTAGTGATGAGGATAAGTTACAAATAAGGAGATTAATAGAGTCAAGGTTAGAGTTGATAAGAGAAACTTTACCTGAGTTTTTAAATAAGACCGCTAATAAAGCAATAGAAAATGGATGTAAATAAAGCATTACAAGTCGAATTAGGACAATCAGGTCTGATATTTCTAGGTGAGTATGGAGAAATATTTAGTAAGACTAAGTTTGAACACCTTCAAAATATGGTAGCAGGGTTTACAACCTATAAAAGTTGTAATAATGGGTGTTTATTCTGTCAGTACAAACCAGATATATCTATACCAGGATTTTTATCTTATAGAGATAATAAGGCAGTGTTTAAGCCAATAGTGGATAGAAAGAGAAATATAGTTAAAAAACTAGTGGGAACCGTTAGTAAATTAAAGGCTAACCCAACTCATATACTATATATTACTGCAGTATATCTTGATATCAATATACCTCTGAAAACTTTCAGCTTAAACTCTGCAGAGTTTGTACACCATGGTATAGATCGTAGTATTAACGATAATGTAGCCTATATTTTTCAAATAGTTAAACATCCACAACAATGACACCTATAGATTATATCAAAAGATTCAGTATGGACGACCCCAATTTATGCGATAAGTTCAGCCGTCCAGATTTTTTAAGGTTGCTTAATACTGATTTTATTGAGCACATTAATAAGATAGAAGAGAACCATGAAATCTCTTATATAGAGTTTAAGGATATGGTAAGAACCTTTGAAAACAAGTTTAATACCATATCTTCTTTAAAATTAGGAAGACCCCTAACTAAAAAGTTATGGAATGCTTTTTATGCAAGGTTTATAATTCCTACTAGAGCTAAGTATTTCCCTCTAACTCATAGGAGAATACTAACCTTGGTAGAAAAGAAAAACCGAGATAACCAGAAAGATAATGGTAAAAACTGAAGTAACCTTAGTTAAGGACTTACACGGATATACCTACAAACTTGGTGATTATAGGTTATGCCTAGAATTCCCCAAGTTTGAGGGTATAATCGTATTACACCATAGGTTTACTAGAGATGTACTAACAGGTAATAGATTTAACCTAATAGAAACAGTAAACAAGTTATATTATATAAGGTATTCTAAATCTTTAAACCTGTACATCAAATACGATATGGTAAAGATATCCTATAACCCTTTAGAAGATTTAAGACAAAGTCATTTACATGGAAACAAATATCACTCATAGATTCCCAAGACCCATGGGGATAACTGCTCTATCCACAGAATATCAGCAAAACCCATCTAAGGAAGGCTTAACCAGATTGTTCAATTATATCATAAACTTTTGGTTTATGAATAATGGAGTTATATGTGGTAAAGCCTATGATAAAAACTCATTGTGTATGTTGTTCAACATAGACCCCAATTACATAAATGAATTTATGTCAGCTCAGATAGTAACTTCAAAGATATGGGATAAATCTAAACAAGATGATCTGTTAAATGGTTTAATAAGTGAACAATTAGCTTGGGCTTTAGAAGATAGGATGGAAGTATCTCAACAGCTAAATCTGTTAAAGGCCTCTCAAGGTAATAAGTACACACCATTTGTAACTGCTGAAGTTAACAAAGCACTAAAACTAAGGCTAGAGAGTTCTACTTCACTACAAAGTATTATACGTAACTTAACTGGAGGTGGTTCTACTAACCTATTTATAAATAATCATACAGAGAATACTGTTAACAACACAAACTATATAACCATAGAAGAAGCTAGGGCTTTAGTTTTGGATAGTTGCAAAAGTTTACCTAAATCTGATGAGGTTAAACTTTTAGAGGCTAAATATGATATAGGTAGTCTACCTGAAGTAGTAGCTAAACATCAAACTGGAATTGATACTTCTAAAGAAGGTTTAAATCTAAAAGGCATAGAATTAAATGCTATAACAGATAATTATAAAGGAGCTATAGAAGTATCCTCTAAAGAACACCATGAGTTAAGGAGGGAAATAGAACAAAATATAGACCCATATGAGGAAGATCCTGAATTAGCTATTTATGAAGAGGGTTTCGATGAATTGGAGGATCAACCTCTGAATAGCTATACTATAAGTAGTCAATTCTTATAATATTTGCTAGTTATAGGCATATTCTAGTAAATTATTACTAGTTCTTAATAGAAAACTTAATTTATAAAGTTTGATAATTACTAGTAGAGTAAGGCAATGGCTTAAATCCCATTGCCTTTTCTTGTAGATATCCGTAACCTTATTAAAATAATTATAAAAATATTTTTGTATTATTTAAAAAAGTATTATATTTGCATACGATTTAAAAATATTTATAACCTATAAACCTTAATCACTATGGAACATCAGGATTTACAAGAGGTAGTACAACTACTAGAGAACAAAACAAAACACCTATATAAGATAGTCTACCCAATACATAGGACTCAGGCTATAGTCAACCTACTAGCTTATTATAAATATAAGTACAACCTATCAACTCTGGATATTAACCCTATTAAGTTCGAATCAGATACTTATATAAGTATAACCTTTCATTACCCAATTAATGAAGATGATCCCAATAATACTCAGGGTCAGAGGAATTTATTGATCCTAGAATTTACACAAAAACTACTTGGGGGTCTAGGTATGAGTAATATCTCTTCTAATGAGATAACCTCAGAAATAGTACAGATTACCTTTAAAGTAGAACAACCAAAACCTTAATACTATGGAGATGAACCCGGAAGCTTTAGTAGAACTACTAATAAGATTCTACCCAGAACTAGAATCTTGTGCTACTTTAGAAAATGCCGAGAACTTTCTAGATAGTGATCCAATGGTATCTGATGCTTCAGTAGACGAATTCGCTAACTACCTATATGAACTTTATTTCTAATCTAATAAATTCAAAACTATGGAACTAATCATCAACTTGGAAGAGATTAAAAAACGTATTGTATTAAACAAAAAGAGTGGCCGATTTGAATTCAGGGTATTACCCAAGTCTAAAACCCGACTAGACTTAGACTACTACCCATTAGTACACCCTAGAAATATGGGAGACCTAACCAAAAGCATAGAGGGTTTTATCATAGACGGAGTTATCAAGGTACTAAACCAGATAAACCCAGACTCCCAAGTACACACGGCTACCAATATTATATTCCTGGATATATTCACACAAGTACCCAAGAAGCACTATAATATATGGAGTAAATCGGGTAGATTCCTGGGAACTATTTCTACTTCAGCTCCTAAGAATATGCTAGAAGAGGTATTACTTAAAGTAGAACCAAGGGCCCATCAATATCAAGAAGTAATTAAGGAAGTTAAAGTAGAATATTGTTAACATACCAATACTTAATAAGCGGACTATGAGTACACGTAAATTGAATAGAATAAAGGAAGTCCTGGATACTAAGGGCATTAAATACAGTTGGTTAGCTAAAACTATGGGTAAAAGTCTACCAACCATAAGTAATTGGGTAAATAATACCAAACAACCCTAGCTAGACCAGGTAGTACATATAGCAAAGATATTAGATGTTCCGGCATCTGATTTAGTGGTTTTAGGTTAATTTCAATTCAGTGAAAGGCCCCGAGATTGATATTCCCTGGGCCTTTCCGTGTACTATCTCTGTCCGTAACCTTATTAAAATAAATATAAAAAAATTTTCGTATATAAATAAAAAGTATTATATTTGCATACGAAAATTAAATTTTTAATAACCTTAAACCCTAATCACTTATGGACCAATTTCACAACGGTAAAAGAACTCTATCATCAATTGCTAGAGAGATCCAATCTCTATGGGTACCAGTTAACCCTTATGCAAAACCCTACTTAACCGCAATGTTAAGTATTCACTCATCAGACCCAGATTATACATACTATGCTGATGATGCTTACACTATAGTATGCTACTTCTTGGCTAATGCTTCTACTTGGAGAGGGGAAGATGCTAGAAGAATCAAAAAAGAACTCAAGTCTAACTACAAAATCAAATAACCACATGGCAACAAAACTTAAAAACCTTAAAAAGGGTGATTACTTTACACTTAAACCTATTGAAGAGCCAACTGGAGACCAGGTATATATTAAGGGAGACTTTGTTAGGGTAGAGAAGCTAAACAAGTACTCTTGTACCAAATTCAGTGATATCTGCTCAGAGAGATTCCTCAAGGGAGATACCATAGTTTATACGGATTTTATATTTTAATCACTATGGAAAAAGAAGAGTTTATAGCTAAGTTCAACGAAAACTTTGGGAGCTACATATATGTTGACAGGGTAGTATTAGAGAATTTCTATGATAACTACCAGGTTAAATGGGTTAGAGATTATGAAGCAATACTAGACCTGGCCCGAGATTACGTATTATCCCAAGGATTAGCAGAGGAGGTAATAGAATGACACGAATCAATGCAGGTATACCAGTAGAATGCTTAACCGATGAGCATTTGTTGGCAGAACATAGGGAAATAAAAAGATTACCCGATGTGATTAAGAGGTGGGAGAATTCTAAAAGGAGGACCCCACCTCCTTCTAGGTTTACTTTAGGTAAAGGTCATGTATTATTCTTCCTGTATAAGCAAAAGTTTATACTAGAACGATACATAATGCTTCGTTTAGAATGTGAACGTAGGGGGTTTAACGTAACTAATTATAGATGTAATTGGCAAAACATACCAATGATATATTTTAGCGAGGAATATGAGCCTGAGCGAGAAGATATAGAGTTAGTAAAAACCAGGATAATATCTAGGATCTCAACCAGTAGTAAAAACACCTTTCACTATTATGGGAAACGAATTATGAAGTTAACGGCTGTTAAAATGTTAATCCTAAGAAGGCCTTACCACTAGGCCTTAGAGGTTATAAAATATTTTTTATATATTTGCGTATATAAATAAAAAGCATTATATTTGCATATATAAATAATGTTTAATAACCTTAAAAACCTTAATCACTATGATGAAATCAGAACATTTCCAGGAAGCTTTAGCTATTATCACTACAAACAACCAGATCAAGGTTTCCTTTAATACCCCAGTACATGACAATTACTCTAATGTTTACGAGATCCTAATCCACGAATCTAATGGTTCGGTAATAACCAAACTGGTTAACGCAGGGTTCTCATTAAGCATGACTCCCAAGGGATTATCAGTAACTAAGTTTTAACCATTAAACCTATAAATCCGATGACCACAATACAATACACATTAGTCCTAATATTTTACCAGGTGATTCCATATATTATACTTTTCGTATTAGCTCCACTTTGGACATACCGTATACTAAGAAAAAAGAGACCAGATCAGGAATTCAAAAAGGTAATCTACCTCATTCTAATCACCATAATTATTAAAGAACTTATACTATGGCTAATAATTCACCAGATTTTCTAACCATAAACAATATTTAATCACTATGAACTACGATGTTTTATTTTCACTAGGGTTCTATGAACTATTTAACACTAGGTTACATATCATGTTTTCAACAAATGATCTGGCCTGGTATGCTAGAAAACAATACACCCAAGAATATAATCCTAACCTTATCACTATAGGTACCCAATCATCTAGACAGCTAAACCTGGCTACAAATCAATCTATATCAGACGCTATGAGGGAAGTCCAATCAAAAGTACTCAACTTAGCTGAATTCACTAAGAACGAAAAAATCCGGATTGCCAGAAACTATCTCCTTCAAAACAAGGCTAAAATGGAAACTATATTCCACACTTCGGTAGATCTAAAGGAACTCCCAGAAGAACTACAAACTATATTAAACTCAGATGATCCTACATTCTTCGAGGATATAATAACTAAGGTAGATAATCTTATATCCCAAGTCTTGGATACCCCAACGGTACATCATATGAATAAGTACCTGGTATATATCACAGAACCCATCCACCCAGATATCAAGGAACTACTAGAAAGATTCAACCAATCATTCCAGAAACACCAAAGAAAACTAAAATCCCTACAACCAGCAGAACTAGAATACTTCGTATTTAACGAGGTCTGGGATCTATGGTTCAAGGATAAACCCAAAGACCTAGTGAGAACCACTAAAGTTATGTATCTATATCTATATACAGAACAAAACAGATCCTAAAATCCTACTATTAACCCTATAAAAATAAGAACTATGAGTAATAACATTGAACAAGCTAAGGAAAATATCCGTAAAGCCCAAGCCCAACTAGATTCACTAAAACCAGAAGGTTTTACCATAACCCTACCTAATGCTACTATCACGGATAAGGATCTATATCATATGATTAAAGGTCATTCAGAGGATCTCCATTCTGTTGAATATACTAAGGTAGGTCAACTTATACAAAGCCTATTAATAGAGGAACTATGTTCAATAACCGTACAACTCCAAACCTTAGGTATAATCAAAGAAGATTATCATAGAGAAACTCTCAAAAACGATCTACATATCCTCTCACGGAATATAATATATAAGGTACTAACCAACGAGATATACAATCTAAGAGTACCAACTTTAACTATAGAGATACTCAAGCAATTATACAACCATGATCTAGAAACCCTTACATATTAACCGCCATGATCAACTACAAGAAACTAAACAAACAAATCCACCCATTATCCTCAAAGAAAATCCCAGAGTATATCCAAAGGGGAGTCGAGAATGAACACCTAACAAACAAAAGAGGATACATATTCATCCCAACCCACAAGGAATATATCAATGGAATATACCCATTATCCGCCTCAACATCCAAGAAGAAATTCCGAAGATGGGTCATAGAATTCTTCCCAGAGTTATTCCACCCAACCAAAAACAAAAGAATAATCTAAAAACAATAACAGTAGGAGGTAATCAAAAACTACCTCCTATTATTGTAGCCATATATAATCAATCCAATATAACCATTACATATATCAAGGCAATCTAACCGGGGGTGGCTGATCCTTAATCCTAATCCCAGCCTTATGCCTAGCAGTAACTGTAACCACCTAGCCATATTACCGCTATAGCACATATACGTTATAGCCCGACTACAATCCCACATTAGAGAACTAAGGCCCCTAAAAAGTACCCCAACCAGGCAATAAAAGATACCCTTAATGGCCCCTAAATCCCCATATCCCAGACCCATTTTTAGTACTATTATATATAGCTGTTAGAAAAACACTGACGTTCCCAAAAGGCCTAACTACGTATCTCAGGGATATATCTAGGATCATACTTTGGGCTTTTTGAGGATATAGCTACGTTGTCATAAAGCCTTCATAGGTTGGTTGTAGGATGTTCAAAATACTGTTAAAGGCCTTAATAGCAGAGGGCCATCAGGATATAGGGTCATTGGGCCTATATAGGTAGTATATAAGATACCCATAAGAGATAAGCGGACTAGCATACCATAGATTATATAACGGGAATATTTATAAGGTAAAAGCCTTAACCGTATACGGCCTTGGAGTTTATTATATTCGGTTAACGGCCCAAGGGATGTTAGGATTAAAGGCCTTAGAGGATATTTGGGATTATTAAAATAATTATAAAAATATTTTAGTATATTAAAATAAAGTATTATATTTGCATATAGATATTTTAATTATTAACCTTAAAAACCTAAACATTATGGAAACAACAACAGTTATTAACAACTTCGAGGATCTTCACATTGCAACACAAAACAACCCATTGCATATTCTAACTGGTGCATGCGAAGGCTGGGAAACCCTATCTCCCGAAACTAAGGTAAACCTGGATAAACTAATAGATCTCCCATTACCAGAGAATCTAGATTTCTATCCTGATACCTTGCATTTATACAGCAACCCCGGTCAATTATACGAAGATATCAAACATAACATTCAAATAACCGATTTCAAGGATTTAGGCGGAGACGATAGCTTCTATGATTACATTCCTGATCGAATATCCTGCATTATTCAAGGATTCGAATCACTAAAACCGATTTACCCAAAGCTAATATCTTCTCTAGCTCATGAATTATCCGAATCAATGCAACAAGCTTCCCAATACTTAAGCGATTCAGAATTCAATGATACTTACATAGATCAATTCATTCCCAAGCTATCCGAATTAATTAACCAATAATAATCTAATACCCAGGGCATTGCCCTGGGTATATCTAGTAACCTAAAACCTAAATCCCTATGCAAACTTACATTAATCACATTTCTCTTAACTACAATAAGGAATCAATATCTCTCCCAGTATCTCACAACGGAGTAGATCTCGAATGGATCCCAGAACTAAGAGAATATCTTCAGGATATCCTAGACCAATTCCCCAAGGATTTCCTAAAAACCCATTACCCCTTAAGCTATATCACTACCACCCATAATACTGGTAAGTTTACTCACGTAATTATCTTTCAACTAAGGGACATGAAAACTCCTCTAGAGCTAACAGATATTACTAAAGAGGAAATCATAGAATTATTCTATGACCCAAACTTCTCCTGGCCAGATAAACCCATATTATTACAAACCCCATCCTCGGTTATCATTATAAATCAAGGTTCATACTAATATACCAATACTAATACTATCGGACTAGGCCTAGTGGGGAAACCTATTAGGCCTTTTATTATCAACCTTATAGGTAGGCCCTAATAATATTCTATTAACGGCCTTATTTCAATAAAACTAATAAAACCGTATATATCTTCTAGTAATATATCCTATTATAAAACATATAAAAATATACCTATATTACTATAGCTGACTAGCATATAGCCAAATTGGCCTATACCCAAACCCCAAAATCCTTTTCTAATTAGCGTTTCTACAGACCTTTTCTAAAAAGCCTTTTCAAAGTAGCCTGATCTAAGTTCCTTAAATCAAAACCCATTTGTTTATCAAGGCTGAAAAGAACTTAACAGCCCAGAAGCTTGGCAATTTTAGAAAGGCAGTAAAGGATTCTTAGGCCAAAAGACTTGAAGTATTTGGGTTCAAAGATTATTTCCATTAATGGCCATTGGGAATTAAGTCTTCAATTGCCTAATATACCAATACTATATAAGCGGACAGGCACGGGAGGGAGGCAGACCTGGGGCTGAAATTTTTGCAAAAGGGCAATTAAAAGGGCAATGCAATTTAATGCAATATGCAAGGCAATTTTATAGGGCATTGCATATTGGGCAATGCAAAAATAGGTTATAAAAATATAGTATATAAATATATTTATATACTAAAAAATTTTTTGAAAAAATTTAAAGAAAAATTTTGTAGATTAAAAACTTTAATATATCTTTGCATCAAAGATAAGATATTTATCTTTGTTCTTTTGACGTACTGATACAACAAAATAAAGCGCAAAAAGAATGTTTTTTAAAAGAAAAGTAAACTATAAAAAATTACAATTATGAGCGCAAAAAATAATAACGAAATAAAAAAAGTAAATGTAAATGAAATTTTATCAAAAGTAACAGCAAATTTAAAAACTAATTTAGGTAGAAACGAAAGCATTTACAAAAAAGAAATTTTTGAAAATATTGAAAATAAAAAAAATTTTCGTTCTAAACTTCGAAAAATTGCAGAAAATTTTGCAAAAACAATTAACAACGAAAAGAACAAAGAAAATTTAAAATCTTTAATTAAAGATTTTGAAGAGTTTTACAAATCATTTTACATATTAAATGATTATTCAGTAAATAGCATTTGTTCAAATAATACAGACGAACAAACAAAAGAAAATTATAAAAAAATGTTTGAAAAGATAACTACAAACAAATAAATAAAAGTTATCAAATTTTGCACTTTATTTTGTTTTTGAGATAGTCCGAAATTTCGGACTATCTTTTTTAAATAATCTTTTAAATTTAAAAATCATGAATATACAAACCGCAAAAATGCACTTAAATAAAGCATTAAACAAAACAAATTTTTTTTATGAAACGTGCATATCTTTTTTAAATCAAACAGCACCTCCGAAAACATTTATAACATATTTAAAAAAGTTTTCTTTAAATATTAATTTAGTTACTCAAACAAATTTTGAAAAGATTATCGAGTTATCAAATAAAAAAGTTTTAATGTTCAGTAAAGAACAAAACAATTATTATATTTTTGTTTTTTATGAATAACATTTATAATAAGGGACAAACTAAAAGTTTGTCCCTTATTTTTTTATTGTTACTTTAATTTTAAACCTAACCGTACCCCCAAAAAACTGCCACTAGATTTTGGGGCCTCGTGTAAGGTTATTACAGCTATCCAAAATTATGAGACCTTAACAACCTATAAATTACGTGAAGACTTACATCGAATCTTTTACCAATAGCTTCTAAAGTCCAACCTTTCTTTCTTAACCTAACCACTCGCCTATACTGCCTTTTGGTAAAGTTATATTTCTTAGTACTCCTACCATCTATAGCCATCTGCTTCATATTTAATTTATGGGTTCCCCATAACAAATTGCTAACTCTATTATTAGTCCTATTATTATCCTTGTGCATAACTATTGGGTAATTATTAGGGTTCGGTATATATGCTAAAGCCACCAACTTATGTACAGAATAACAGTATTGCTCCCCCTTATCCAATAACACCACATATTCATAACCACCTTTCCTACCATTATGGGTTTTTGATATAAAGGTAGATTTCCTAACCCAACTCCCTAATTTATTACTATAAACCTTTCCATCACGGGTAACATGATACCCAGGGTGACCAATTATATTTTCCTTCATACTATTAGTTTAATTTTTGGAATATAGTATTAAGGGCAGCCTTGAAAGCCCACACATGCTACACACCACACAAACACACACAAAAATAGGGACTACCTAAGAGGGAGGAAGAGTCGTTGCGGATCGTATGAAAAAGCAGAACCCTCTTAGGTAGTCCCTGGATTAATTACCAAAGACCCAAGCTCAAACCAGGTAAAGCATGGATCCCGATTGGTAACAACCTTTAAAACTGAAACCATTAATATATAGTAATTTCAAAGTTTAATCAAGTAGTTTATGCTTATAAACTAGAAACTAATTTATCAATAAACTCTTGTTTGTCTTTATAGCAATGCTCCAACTTAGCCGGAATAACTTCATATCTGAGTTTATCTTTTAGGAATATTTCCACCCATACAAAGTTTCCATGTTTCCTTACCACGGTGCCCTTACAGGGCACCCTATTTAAACAAAGGTATACGGTATCGTTTATGTTTAATTCGTCCATAATATTAAGGTATTACTTCTACGGTTAATACTACACTTTGCACAATAGATAATTGATGGGTTACCTCTACTACCCTGCATAAAGGTCCACCATATTGTATGGTTTCTCCTTTTCTCGGGATCACGGTTAAGTACCTAGAGGTTATAAGTTTTCCCTCAATATCCTTGAAATCACATTTAACACTACTCATGCTCCATTATTTATATTTGTGGTTATATCTCTTGAGGGCATCCTTTTTACTGTATGCCTCGATCTCTACTCCATAAACCCTAAATATCTTAGTTGGTTTGGGTTGCACCTTTATTGGTTTAGCTGGGCTCCTTTGGACATTACTATGGGATCTCCTTGGTATACCATATATAGGATCCTCCCCAGCCATTAGCATCCCCATAGCCAAGGCAGCCATTATATGTTTCTTCATCACTTGCTAAATCTTTTAGGTTTATTACAGGTTCCTGTTATTGGGCATAGATCGCAATACCCAGTACCTTTCTCGGTTCTACAGGTAAAGTTGCTAAGCTTCAACACTTTCTCATTTAGTTTATTGATTTTATCCAAAGCCTCAAAGTATTTCTCCCTTGGCATAAGGTTTTCATATTCTTCTTTACTTAATAAGTACTGCATATTGGTAGGTTAAATATATTCTACTGTTAGAGTTACCTTTATTTTAGATTTATCTGCTGGGCATTTTTTACGTAAGATATCTAGGTTATTCCCAAGTATTTTTCCTAGATCAGTTTTAGACAATAAGAAACTACCTTTACCTATGATCTCCATTTGTAACTTTCGTTTTAATGGCCACCTGTTTATAGTAAAGGTAGTTTCTTTTTTATTAACCGCACTTGACTACTTTGGCATTATTTATATCCATTAGATTAGATATAACGTCTAATAGGAAATCCTTATCCTTAGGTCTACCCAACTTCATCTTTTCTTCTAGGGCATGACGGGTTTTCTGAACATTTACGCAGAATCTCTCCTTGTCAGTCTTTAATACTATTGGATTGCTAGTTTCTAGCAGGTAGTCTCTAGTATATGTAGATTCTATTACATTGATCTTTACTCCACAGATGTAAAGACCAAAACAGGTTTGAGAATCTTTATACTCCTTAGTCTCAAGCCCTGATAGGAACTCCTGTTTTAACAGCTCCTCTTTTTGATGGTCTGTCATATTAGTTACCAGGATATCTATATCTTGTGGCTTAGTATAGGTAGGGAAACCTGTTATGGCTAATGCAGCAGTACCTGTAACCATATACTCCATTTTAAGGTCATTGCATAAGCAATCTAGTTTATATAATACTCTTTTCATATCTAAAATCTTTTTAATTAGTTAATAAATTACTAGCACTTTCTTTAGGCACACTTAATTAAATATATAATCATACTCAATATAATATAGGTGATTAAGAAGTATTTTAAGAATACCTTAGTTTTTCTGATCCTAAATTCATATTCTTTAACTTTATATAGATCTCCTTTTATCCAGAATTCTCTGCGATAAGTCGATAATACCCCTATATTTGCCGTGATGATCATCAGTGGTATAATCCCACCGATAACCATCATTAGATATAACATTAGATTGTGCATATTCACTCTTGGTTTACTGTGTCGTACATTTTCATGGCTAACCACATACCGGTAACTATTGGTATACATATAGCCATAGGAATAGTTATGCCCAAAGCTGGTAATATACTCTGCCAAATTCTCCCTTGATATTTTAGGTAACAGAACGAATAACTAGTTACCAAACACAACACGGTATATAACCCGAATAAAATCCAAATAATAATTCCCATAGTTTTTAATTTTTTAAGTTTCTTAAGAGTTTGATAATGTATAATATTAGTGAGTAAATAAAACCATATACTAGTGGAATCCAACTAAACAAACTAAATATACCTATTGCAAACTTGGTTTTTCTAGTTGGTCTTTTTTCCACAATAGTTATGCAGTTATATATAACCTTATACAACAAAATTACTCCTGTAATATATACTATAAAGGATATCAGTAACATCTATTACCCCCTCTCTGTTCACTCCTTATAGAGCTGGATATAAAGCAGATCATAGTATCTTTTGATACGTAAAATGATGGTGCTTCGCTCTGTATTACTTCTGGTAAAGTATCTTTAAATAGGGGTTTTTCCTCTAATCTCCCATATTTTTCTAGCCATTTAGCGTATAAATCCTTGTACATAGCTAATTTATATGGGTTTTTTACATTAGGTTGTTTACCTCTATGGATTAGGGATATAATTCTTTGGGCAACCTCGTAAGAACAGAAAAATTTCGGAGCTGGTAACCCAACCATTATATCTACGGCTTGTTTAATTGTTAGGTTTGGGTTCTCTTTTTTTACTTTAAAAAACAGATCCCTTACTGCTTGTCTCTTAGATATTAACATATTATTTCATGTTTAGTTCACAATGTACTACATTATTACCATTTCTATCTACGGTAAACTTCTTAAAATGTGGGCAATTACTATTGCAACATTTAGGGTTACCAACTCTGTAGCAATCATTAACGGGGCATACCTCTGTATAGACTCTACCTTTACCTCTCACTTTAACTGACTTAATAATCAAATTTGCCATAGTTAGTTTCCATAGTTAGTTTAATATTATTTATTTTTATTGAATAATTTTATATACAACTTCCACATTAAGAACACGGGCATTATGAACCATGCCATAAAGAACTTAAAAATGTTGGGTAGATTAGGTTGATAAACCTTGATAGTTGGGTATACAAAGAAAGTTGGTACCAAACAAATCACATAAATAATCAAAATAATTGTCATAAGCGTTAGTTTTTAGGGTTAAACAATTTAGTTAGGTATTTATTCAATTTAGTAAGTGTTTCAAGATCTCCATCTGATGCTTGTAGGATGTTTCTAGTGTTTCTTAACAAGGTAGTAACCTTATCAAATTTAACTTCTACTTGTTTTCTGGCAATATATGCCTTGTAAATTTGTTCTGTAGAGTCATCCCAACGTAATACTACGTGATCCTTTACTTTACCTAAGGGAGTAAACATATTTTGAGAGTTTGGGTAGCGGCTAACTATTACTCTATTTTCTAAAGTAGCAGTTTTAGCTTTCTTGTCTACTGAGATAACTTTAGTTTTCTCCATCATGGTTTTCCGGTCATAGAAGAATATAATGTCTTCTACTTCTAATCGGCTTTTAAGTTGGTTTTTCATTTTTATAATTATTTAGTAATTCAATGCAAAAATAATACATTTTATTTAATTATGCAAATATTGCATATTTATTTTTATAAAAAGTGAAGATATTACTAGTGTCTATCAGGGTGTATGTAGCACTTGTATTATCAAAAATATATAGTAAATCTTTGAACTACTTGTCTATGGTAGCAATACCAGATATTCTATTATGTACACACTTAAACTTAAAATTTAAATTATGTTTACAAAAGCTGACATTAGTATTATTAAAGAACTATCAGAACAGTTCAGTATTGAACCAGCTCTATTATTGACAGTACAATTAGTAGAAGTTGGAGAGAATAACAGAGGGTTCTTTGGAGATGGTAGACCTATTGTACTTTTCGAAGGACATATCATGTACAGAGAGCTTAAAAATGCTTTTAGTAAAGTATTCGCTGATCAGAAAGCAGAAGAATACCCATCTATAGTATATAAAAGATGGGATAAGTCAAAATATGAAGGTGGAGTAAAAGAGTGGGATAGACTTGAATTAGCTTCTAGTATAGACGAAAGTTGTGCTTACATGTCCACCTCTTGGGGTATGTTCCAGATAATGGGGTTCAATTACTCTTTTTGTGGCTGCAGTTGTATACATGAATTCGTTTATAAAATGTCTAAATCATGGTTAGATCAATTCAAACTAGGATTACACTTTATGTATAACACTGGTTGTCTAAAATTATTGAAAGCACACGATTGGGAAGGTTTTGCTAGAAAATATAATGGACCAGGATTCAAAGTTAACTCATACGATCAGAAGTTAAAGAATGCTTATGAAAACTTTTCGAGAAAATATAGTCAAGAGAAATAAGAATAACTACACCGTATTAGGAGTATGTGCTGGTCAAGGAGCATTGTTAATGCCTTTTAGAAAAAATCTGATTGGTAATATAGAACCAAGGGCTGTATTCCACACTAAAGGTGAAGAACAATGGATTTCTAATTTTGGGGATAAACCCTTTTATAAAGGGTATGAAATCCCTGAATGTAGCCCAGATATAATAGTTTCATCTCCAGATTGTGGAGCTAGCTCTATAATGAGGCTTTCTAAAAAGAAGTCTTTAGGAAAACCTCAAGAAAATAAGAGTATAGCGTTAGTTATAAAAGCTATAAAACAGCTAAAACCAAAGTATTTTCTTATAGAAAACCTACCAAGATTACTTAGTTTTATCCCTATAAATCACTTAACAGAACTGTTCAAAGAGTATAGGTTAGTAGTACACCAGGTATCAGTATCAGAATTTGGTAATTCTCAAATTAGTAGAACTAGGTTAGTAATTGTTGGTATTAACCGTAGCTTAAAAAATTCTAAAACCAAAAAAGAATCTTTCAAGAGATTGTTCAAGGTTAAAGACTTAAAATGTACCGATGAGCTTCTACATGATATTGATGATGTGAATAATTATAGTATTCCTAAAAATAAGGTTCTAGCTATGTATGATTATAGGAAGTTACCAGAGAAGAAGAATCTAACAGTAAGTAAGATACATAAGCTATGGAACTCTGACTTTAAAGGAGAAAAGAAATGGCCTATTAAGACTAAGAAAATGAATACCCTGCCAGGAGTTTATAGGTTAGAAGGCAATAAACCACCATTAACTATAAGACCGGCTGACAGACAATTTAGACCAGATGGTTGGCCTCTAGGTATAAAGGATTTCAAAAGTATAATGGGATTCCCTGATAAATTCAATATTTACATGCCAGAAAACCCTTCTGATAAGGAGTATCTATATTGGTTGAATAAAGCTAGGTATACTCTTGCTAAAGGTTCTGTATATGAAGTTGGTTTATGGTTTAAAAAATGCCTGAAAATGTGATTCTTATGCGCACGTACGTATATGCGGTATAATACCTATAGATATATTATATCTATAGGTATTATACTACGCGTAATAGTATATATATACTATACTTCGTATATATATATACTATTTATAGCGTAATATGTGTATATGTAGATATATACGATAGATGTGTAGTATTTATTTAATCCCCAAAGCCCCTTTAAAATGTTTATACAATTGTTGATAAAGTATAAAAAGTATGTACTGTACCTTTTAGTTATTCTAATTACTATTATGTTATGTATATGGAACCATAACTTAAGAAATGAGTTAAGAGAAGTTAAAAGTAGAGGTAGTAACATATTAGCGTTATATGATACAGTTTATATAGAAAAACCCTTTGTACCAGATGAGTCTTATGATAAAAAGGAAAAACCATCTAAAGTGGTAATATTCAATGAACCAGAAGATTCTATATCTCTAAATAAAGAAGTTGTATCAGTAGATTTTAATACGGATATAGTAAAAATATCTTTACATGATAAAGACTCTGTGTTCAGCGATAACTACTACCCAATAGATCTGTACAAGTACCAATATAGGTATGTTAATGGTTCTTTATCTAAAGAAAGAATACCTTTAAGAAAAAGGTTTTCACCATACGTGGGAGTTAAGTATCGACCATTTAATCATATGTATGATCTATTCGGAGGTATATCCTTCAAGACCAAAAATATTAATTACAAACTAGGTCTAAATCTATATTATTACCCTAAGATTTCATATAGGGCTGGTATGGATATAGAACTATCAGTAATTTATAACTTTTAAACTATGGGTAAAAAACTACAAGAATTACCCTCTTCTATAACTAAAGATGAGTTAAAGACTCTGGCTGAGGTAAGTGTAGATGTATTTAAGTTCAGCACGTTTTGCCACGTTATACATCCAGTTAGAGGTAAAGTAAAGTTTATACTATACCCTTACCAAAAGTCGGTTTTATACCAGTTTATAGCTCAAAGATTTAATATAATACTTAAGTTTAGACAAGCTGGTATAACAGAGTTAATATCTCTATATTGTTTGTGGTTAGCTATGTATCACCCAAACAAGAAAATAAATATCATATCAATTAAGGACACAACAGCTAAGAAGGTACTTAAGAAGATTAAGTTTATGTATAAGAACTTACCATGGTATCTTCAAACACCCATAATTAACGGTAGAGCTGGTGAATACGGTTCAGCTAGTATGATAGAGTTTTCTAATGGTTCATTTATAGAATCAATACCTACAAGTTCTGAGGCTGGTCGTTCAGAATCTCTCTCCTTATTGGTTATAGATGAGGCTGCTATTGTTAGGTGGGCTTCTCAGATTTGGGCTGCTGCCTTTCCGACACTATCTACTGGTGGTGCTGCTATCATAAATTCCACTCCTTATGGTATAGGTAATTTTTACCATTCAACCTGGGTGGACGCTATATCTGGAGGTAATCAATTTAACCCAATACGTTTGTATTGGCAAATGCACCCTGAACGAGATGAGAACTGGTATAAAGAAATGTCTACTGCTCTTGGCCCTAAGAGGACTGCTCAAGAAATAGATGGAGACTTCTTAACCTCTGGTAACTCAGTATTTGACTTAACCGATATTAAGGCTATAGAAGATTGTTTACCAGATTACCCTCCAATAAAAACTAGGTTTAATGGTCAATACCGCCAGTTCTGTACTCCACAACCTAATGTAGAGTATTTTATTGGAGCTGATATAGCTACTGGTAGATCTCAGGACTACTCTTCTTTTACTTGTATGGATAGAGAAGGGGAAGAACAAGTAGTATATAAAGGTAGAATGCCAGTTAAGAAGTTCGCTAAACTATTAGGAGACACTGGATCTTTATTTAATTTTGCAGTATTAGCTCCAGAATCTAACGATATAGGTTTGGCTGTTACTTCTTTCTTACAGGATGAAGGATATCCTAAGTTATACTATTACCAGAAAATGCTTAAGAAAAAGGGTAAATCTAGACCTGAAGTTGATAAGAGTCCTGGTTGGTTAACTACAAACAAGAACCGTTCAGTTATTATCAATAACCTAGAACAAGATGTAAGAGAAGGTAACGTAATCATAAAGGACCCATTCTTTGTTCAAGAGGCTTATACATTTATTTATGATAGCTTGGGTAGACCGGTAGCTATGGGTAAACATAAATCTAACACTTCTGGAGATGTAGATCTTGAAACAGAAGTATATGCTGATGATGATATCATGGGTAAAGCTATTACTAACCACATACGTAAAAGTAAGTCTAACATAATAATATCTCCTGTATAATATGAGTTTTATAGATTCGCTAACTAAACGGGGTTGGAGTTTCTTTAAAAAGAAAGAACCCCCAAAGAGAGAAGGCCCAAAAGATGACGGGTTTAACCGGGATGTAGGCTCCATATCTCCCGGAAGAGTTTCAGTACCAGATGACACTACTAGTAGTGTCATACATGCTTTAAAAGGACATACCAAGATGGTAACCCCCTCTTTTAAAGTTGAAGTAATAGACTTAATCCGTAATCTTTACAAGGTTAACCCTGATATGTCTATAGCTCTCCAAGATATGTTCAAGCTTGCCAATACTGGACATCAGGTTATATTTCCTTATAATACTTCAGAAGAGAGTATTAAAATGAGAGAACATCTTAATAGGGTAGTTAAGAGATGGTCTAAGTATACTGCTGGTATAGATGGCTTAGTAAATAAGATGATGGTACAAGCTATGGTGGGTGGAGCTATATCTGTTGAAGGTGTACCTAATAGAGATTTATCTGGTTTAGCTACTGTGGTATTTGTTAAACCAGATGATATAGTGTTCAAAAGAGAGAATAATGGTGTATATCAACCATATCAAAGGAATAAGTACTGGAATGGTATTAACAAGAACTACATTAAGCTAAACACTGATACCTATGTTTATGTTGGTATTTATAATGATACTGATGAACCAAACGGTATCCCTCCATTCATGTCTTCTCTAGATTCATTGAAAACTCAACAAGATCTAAAGATAAACTTTAAGCATATAATGGAGGTGGCTGGTCTTATGGGTTTCTTAGAAGCTAAGATGGCTAAACCTGAGAGACAGTCTAATGAAAGTTTGGAAGCTTATAAAAATAGATTAAGTTCTACCTTACGCCAGTTAAAGCTAAATCTAGTGAACGGTATGAAAGATGGAGTAGTAACTGGTTATATTGATGACCATGAATTTACTATGAACTCTACTACTAAAGATATGGGTAACTTAGATAAACCCTGGAATATGAATCAACAATCAGTAGCTAATGGTTTGGGTATAAATGGCTCTCTTATTGGTTTGAGTAATTCTACTGAAGCTTCTACTGGAGTTTACTTATCTAAGATGATAAGCCAATTAAGAAACTTACAATTATTAGCTTCTTATGTGTTGGAGTTCTTGTATTCATTAGAGCTTAGATTAGCTGGTTTTAATAACAAAGGTATGAAAATTACCTGGGGTACTACTACTATTGCCGATGATGTTAAAGTACAACAAGCTAGACAATATAAGATCCAGAACCTCGATCTACTGTACAAAGCTGGAATTATAAACCAAGATCAATATGCCCATGAGATTGGCTATGATACTCCTGCTGAATCTGAACCTAGAGTACCTTTAGAAGGTACTCCAGAAGGTGATCCACAAGAACTAACAAAAAAGAAACAGAGACAAGGAGATAAGAACCAATCTGCTAGGAGAACTAGAGATAAGAATGATCCAAACCCCAAAAGAGGTGATCAAGATACAAAACCACGTTAAACATAAACATTATGATTATACATACTAAAAATCGTGAACACTTAGACTCAATGATAATCGGTGGTGGCCATACTATGTTGATAGGTGTTATACCACCTAAGATTACTCCTGAGGATTTTTCTAGTAAATTTTTCGAAATCACACATAAAACACCCGAGACTGTTTCTGAGTTTGGTTTGTTCAGTAGTGATATAGATTATAATACTTATTATCCTGATTTAAATCCAGAGGACTTAACTCCACAGGACACAGAGTTCATAGAACCTATGTTTAGGTTGTTGTCTGCTACTATTGTATCTAAGAACTACAATCCTACTGATTTTAGTAAAAATGGAGTATTAAAAGCTTCTATGCCTTTACTATTAGGACAGACGGTTAATTGTGACCATGAAACTAATATAGGTAATGCTATTGGTGCTGTAAGTAAAGTTATGTGGCAAGATGCTTATAAATATGGTAACTTTACTATACCAGCTGGTATTAATGGTATACTTAAAATTGACGGTAAAGCTAACCCTAGAATAGCTAGAGGTATTATGATGGACCCACCATCTATACATTCTAACTCTGTAACCGTTAGTTTCAAGTGGGATAAATCTCACCCAAATATGAGTGATGAGGATTTCTATGGTAAACTTGGTAGTTATGATGAAAAGGGTAATATGATATGCCGTGTAGTAACTGAGGTAGTTCGATATCTCGAAACTTCTTTAGTATCACACGGAGCGGACACTTTTGCTCAGAAAATAGGTAAAGATGGTAAAATAGTAAATCCTGAATTTGCTAAAAGGACTTATAACTCATACTCTGAATACATGGGTGATGATACTCGTAAGTATTATATATATGATTGTAAATCGGAATTTACCGAGGTTACAGAAAACAACGATACCTGTGATTCTAATAATAACAACCAATTAAATATAAACCCAAACAGTAATGAGAAGATGGAATTAAACAGTAATGAGAAGATGGAATTAAAAGAATTTTTGCAGTCACTTGTTGACAAAGGTATTATCTCATTGTCTGAAGGAGCAGAACTTAATCAGGATACTGTAGTACAGTCTCTACAAGAGCTGGCTTCTTCTATAGAGACTAAGAACACAGAGATAGACTCACTTAAGGTAGAGAAAACTTCTCTTCAGGAGCAGGTTAATACTCTTGAAGCTAAGGTTAATACTCTAACCACCATGTCTAACATTGGTATAGAATTTGTAACCAAATTGAGAGAAGGTGCTGTATCAACCTATAAGAAACTTAAAGGAGAAGAGGCAGATAACACCATAATCAATATGCTTAATGCAGAAACTACTGGTGTAGCTACTCTACAATCTCTTAAGGGAGAATTTGAAGCTCAACTTGAGGCTAAGTTCCCATTGAAATGTAGTAAATGTGGTTCTACAGACGTTAACAGATCTTCTTCAGCTAGCGAGGCTGAGAACACAGATGAGACTTCTAATCAGGAGCTTCCCTATAAATCTGTAGAAGAAGCTATGGCTAACATATACAGAACTAAAATGAAATAATAACCTATAAATCAAAAACTATTATGTCAGAAAAACTAACACTTCAGGGTCAGGCTACTCCTAAAGTAGTAATCTTTAAGAGCGAGTCTCACAAACTTCATCAGGCTTTTGTTGTGGCAGATAATGCTACAATTGTAAAAGGTATGCCAGTAAAATTGGATACAGACGGTAAAATTTCTCCTTACACTGGTACCGGAGTATATCTCGGTGTAGCTGTTACAGACAGTGTTAACCCTGCTTACAAGGCTCAGAGAAACTTCCCACTCGAGGTTACTGTAGCAGTAGAGGGTTTTGCTATTGTAAATGCTGCTGCAGCTGCTGCTATTGAGGCTGCTGGTTTTGTTAAACCAACTGCAGATGTACTTAACAGCCGTTACGTAAAGTACTCAGCTTCAGCTTCTGAGACTAACTTCATCGCACTAAACGGTGCAGATGAGGCTAATGAACTCATACAGGTACTAGTAAAGTAATAACTTAAAATACAGATAACATTATGGAGAATGTAACTACTAAATTTAGTGAAATAGAAAAGAAAGAACTTATCAGCCAGGTACCTATGATGGTACAGTCTTTGGATGCTGCTCGAGCTGGTAATCAGAATAGCCGTCCAATTGATACCTCTCTCGAAGAGTTGATTCAGGGCCAGTATGGTGTAAGTAAGGAGGCTTTCTACCAGAAGTTGGGTGTTAATACTAAGATTGACACCATGCAGAACTTGTTCTCTATGCCTAACCAGAATATTCGTTGGTTGGTACCAGAGATCATTCGTGAGGCTATCACACTCGGTATGCGTCAGGCACCATTCTACCCAAATATCATAGCTTCAGATCAGGCTATCAGTGGTTTGACCGCAATCATGCCATCTATCAATATGAGCGATGCTGCTCCTGCTAAGATTAACGAGGCAGAGACTATTCCTCTCGGTGATGTAAGCTTCGGCGAGAAAACAGTTAAACTCTTCAAGATCGGTAAGGGCTTTAAGATTACTGATGAAGTACGTAACTATGTATCTCTCGATGTACTCGGTATCTATCTCCGTGACTTCGGTGTTCAGTTGGGTTATGCTATGGATACCCTCGCTATGGATGTATTGATTAATGGTAACCAGATAGACGGTTCTGAGTCTGCTCCAGTAATTGGTGTATATGATACATCTAAGGGTATAGTATATAAGGATCTTCTCCGTCTTTGGGTACGTGCTGCTCGTCTTGGTCGTAACTTCCAGTCTATGATCGGTGGAGAAGATCAGGCAATTGAGATGCTCGATCTCCCAGAATTTAAGGATCGTAGTCAGGGTACTACACAGGCTACCTTGAATATCAAGTCTCCTGTACCTAATAAGGCAGATTTCTACATTCATCCAGGAACTCCTGATAAGCAGTTGCTTATGGTTGATACATCTGCAGCCCTTATTAAGCTTACAGCTAAGCAGCTTATGCTTGAGAGCGAGAGAATTGTATCTAATCAGACTGAGGCTACTTATGCTAGTTTGACTACCGGTTTCAGTAAGATGTACCATGATGCTGCTGTTCTCTTGGCTGCAGATAAGGCGTTTGCTCAGAACGGCTTCCCTGGCTTCATGAGTATTGATCCAAGTTTGACAGTAAATCTTGATTAATGTAATCTAGATTGCTTATCCCAGAGAGGTTGGCTTATCTTATAGGCCACCTCTCATTTCTACACCTAAATAAACTTAACCCTAAATTTTTCAGTTATGGCAAATACAACTAATAAAAGTAAGTCAAGTAAAGCGACTATAAGAATAACAACTGGTTCTAGAGCTAATATATTCCATGATCAGATTACTGGTATAACAGTAGTTAAGGGTGATGTAGTAGAGCTTACTAAGAATCAGTTTAGAAATAAACGTATACAATCTGGTATAGCTTCTGGTCACTTGGTTTTGGTACCCGAAGAAGTAAAACAGGTAGATAAGTACAGTGATATCGAAATAGAGAACCTTACCAAGAAAGTAAAAGCTCTGTATGATCAAGGTACTACTATAGAGAAAATTGCTAGTATGGTAACACCTGAGGAGGCTAAGCTTGTAGCTGAGGCTAACGATGTAACAGTAGAGAAAGCTGATACCGTTGTAGATATTCTTAAAGCAGTACTTGAAGAGTAACAAACTAAACATAAATACAATATGGCTGTAGATTTCTTATACAAAACTTCGAAACTACAGGCTTCTTTCAGAGTATTACCCAAAGTCCCAGCAGATTTAATTCCTGACTGGGACTTTGGTGATAATAAGGGTAAAAGTAACGAACTATATCCAAATTATACCTATGAAGCCTCAGGTTTTTACGATGTAACCCTAACGGTGGGTGACCAAGTTATAACACATACTGTAGTAGTTACTGAATATGCAAATACACATCTTACAGATTCAATCTATAATCTGATAGATAAGTATATACCTAGTGAGCTGCTAATAGATATGAACTCTTCAGATAAGATGTCATATATAAATAAATGGCAATTGTATATACAACCTCTAGTAAATCATCTTATTCCAGTAGAAGAATATTCTAATGAATTATACTATGAAGGACTAGAAAATCAATTAGTAATGGAATTGGCGGTATATGATTATATCTATACTAAAGTTACTAATTTATTATTGAATACTGGTAACTCTCTATATATTACTTCTAAAGGAGATGGTAATGACAATAAAGTAAAACAAATAACTACTGGACCCTCAGAAGTACAATTCTTCGAGGATATAACAGAAGCACATAGTTCATTACTAAAGGTTTACTCTACAGCTATACAACCTGGTGGTATAATAGATAATATTAAGGCTAACTTATGTATGTTAGCTAGTAGACTAGATATTTATCTACCAATATGTAGGAAACCAGTTGGAGTTAAGGTAGTACCAAAAGTGGTTAATCACCGAGACTCTGGTATATTAGGTGGACCAAATCCAGGTTCTATTATAAACTATAATGAATCCTCTTTAATCTCTGAATGATATGTCTAGTATGGATAGTAGGGATAGTATGGATATTACCAAATTTATTCCTGATAAAGTCTGGGATAGGTTTAATAGTATAATCAATAACTTTGTAGATAATGATGTTGGTAAACAGAAAATAGTGTGGGCTAGTAAAGTAAAGGGTATTAATAGTTTTGGAGAAGATTCTGGAGCTAAGTATTTATATAGAGAATTGGAAGTTCTTTGTAATTACAACGCTTTTAGAAACTGGCCGATTAATAAAGACACTATATCTGGAGAATTAGATCAAGAAAATTTGTGTATAATAATAACTAAGAATTACCTAGAAAAACGTGGTTATATAAATCAGAATGGTTACTTCGATTTTGATTGGTCTGAGGATAGGTTTATATTACATGGTATAGTATACAAACCTTCTGGAGACACCGAGATATCACAATCTAGGGGTTCAAATCTATTATTCCAGATTATTCTAAAGAGGGATCTAGATAGTACATCTAATTTAGATATGATTTACCCTAGAACCCCGGTTGATATAAACCAAGTTCAATCTAATAGTATAGATGATTATTCAGTAGTAGAAAGAATTTAACAATGGCAGCATTAGTATTATTACAAACCATAGTAGATCAAAGTTCAGTTAACCATACCTTAGATAATATCTCTGATTACGGTATGAGTTATACCACTGCAGCAATATACCTTACATTCTCTTTAGCAGTACTATCTGCTTTGTTCTTGTGGTTTAACCGGGTTATCAATAACCTTATCAAGAACAATGATAAGATACTAAAAGAGATCTTATCAGAAACCCAAGCTCAAAATAGTCAGCTAGCTATACTAGTTGAGAATTCTAGGGATGAGACTATAGGTCGTATACGTACTGTAAGTAATGCCTTATTCGATGTATCATTCTGGCATACTTTAAACACTATAAAGCGTATACGTAAAGAAAATCATATCGCTGATGTAGAAACCACTAAGAAGAAGATAAGAGATTTAGTAACTATAGAATATGACTCTGGTTGTCATAAACTTGATGCTTTTTCTTATGAAGGTAATCATCTATCTAAGTTTGTTAACAAAGCTTGGATAGACTGGATATGTCAAGTTATTGAATCTGAAGTATATAACGAACTTGGTGAGAATGATAATAGGGCTTATACCAATGTTGGTATGACCTTTAACCAAATAAAGATTGATTTTAACAAACGTATGTATAAGTGATTAATAACAACTAAACTTAAAAGTTATGGCAGGAGAAAATAACACTTATAGAAGTAATTACTTCACAGCAGAAGAGATAGACCAGAGGTTACTTCAGGGTTACTACGATGATGCAGTAAAAGCTGGTTATAAAGGTACTATAGATTCTTTTAAAAGTAACTTAGCTAAAATCGGAAAACTAGGAGATGAGTTAGATATACTTAAAATAATTGATAATAGCTCTCTTAACAACTATGAAACTGATGGTATATATAATATAAACACGGTTGCTAACGAATTTACAGAACTACCTGTATCTAATACCGGTAAAGTTAGTATGAGATTAACCGTACTAACTTCAACCAGTAATAATAATACTGTTATCACACAAGTTCTAAACCTTAATAATAATGCTGGTGGCGATGGTAACATGTATATACGCTCTTGTCAAAAGGGTAATTGGAAACCTTGGGCTAAACTACAGACTAATGTAGAGGTAGGTTTGATAGACCAAACAAAGATGGATGGCCTTACAGATAATGGCATTTATTCAGGAATACTATCTACTACAAAAGAAACATTTATTATCATTTGTATTAACAATTACGCCATTGCACAGCAAGTAGGTGTACAGCATATTTCTCATTTGAAGTACAGCCTTGTAGCAGTTACGGGTGAAGTTAAGATTGAAAAGAGAACTCGCGATGCCTTTGGTTTTTGGAGTGGCTGGACAAGTATTAAAGGTGGTGGCTCTGGTGGAAATGGTGTTGATGTAGAGGCTTTAAAAACTGAATTAAAACTTCTTATTGATTCAAATAAGACGGCTATCACTAATGAGGTTAATCGTGCTAAAAATGCTGAGGATAAGCTGACTAAGGATGTTGAGTATCTGCGCGATTCTACTGTTGTATATGGTAAGAAGCCTGAGATTCTTGGAGGTGCTGTGCAGAGTGATGGTAGTTATTATTCTGGAACTCCATATTCTGTTCGTGTGAACAAATTTAATAGTGGTACTACTATATTGTTGAATGATGGGTATCACTTTATGGCGGTGCTAAAACGAAATGCTGATGACTCTGTTGCAGAGTTTATTGAATTTTCTGACAAACCTAAATATTACAGGGCTGAGGATGCTAATTCTATTTACGAGCTCAATATTTCTAAAGATGATGGTGGTACTTTCTCTTCGAGCGAGTATGCTAATATTATAGCTGAGGTTACGTTATTCGGTGTTTCTTATTCTTCTGGTGGTGGAGGTGACATTACTGCTACTCCTACTGAGAAGGTTATTAATGATATTGAACCTACTCTTGTAACTAATGCTTTGAGAAAAACTCCACAAGTTCTGACTGATAGTGAAAAGGAGATTGCAAGAGGAAATATTGGTGCTGTAAGTTATAGTGATTTGAACAATGCTATTGCCGAGGCTATTATTAACACTTTAAATACCGCGGTTTGATTATGGCAAAGAATGATAATTTAAAAGATTTTCTCACTGATGTGGCTGATGCTATCCGTGAGAAGAAAGGCACTACCGAGAAGATTAATCCACAGGATTTTAGTGATGAAATCAGAGGGATTGAGAGTGGGGGAGGAATTACACCTTGTGAATGGAATGATGTTAACTTCTATGACTATGAAGGTACTATACTATATTCTTATACTTGGGATGAATTTGTAGAGAAGAATGAAATGCCACCTTTGCCTACACATCATAAAGGTCTTGTTTGTCAAGAATGGAATTATACTCTTGAAGAAGTTCTTGAACAAGGTGGTAGGTGTGATGTGGGTGCGATATATACAACTATTAGTGGAAAAACTGAAATTACCATTGATGCGCGTATAGACAAAGAAATAAAACTGAAGGTCAATACTAAATATTTAGCAACTGTAGATTGGGGTGATGGTAATATTCAAGATTTAGCTGTTGGAGATAATAATATAACACACATATATGGGGAAAATACAACATTTGTTATTAGTCTAAATAATATTAATTTATTAAAATTTATAAGAGAAATAAATACCAATGTTGTTTCAATAAAAACTGATAAAAACACTATGGTATATGCCAGTGGTACAAATTGTAAAAATATATCTGTAGCATTTTTTTATTATGGTGGTTTATTTATACAAAAACTTACGCATATAAATATTCCTAAAAAACAAAGCTATATTGAAGCAAACACTTTTAATAACTCAATTTCTATTAAAACTATATCATTACCTTATGGAATAACAAATTTAAAGACACTGTTTGATAACAGTATGTTTGCTAAATTTCATATTCCATCAACTGTTAATAAAATTTCTTTATCACAAAAACAAAGTAAAGAAAGATTGTTATCTTTAACTTCAAGTAGTGCGTATTATCCTGTAATAGATAATTGTCTTATTGAGGAATCTTCAAAAAAAATAATATATGCAATTAATAATGCTATTATACCTAATTATATTGAAGAGATTGGAGCATATGCTTTTACGAATTCACTACAAATTTCTTGTTATATTCCAGATAGTGTAAAAATAATAGGAGCTAATGCTTTTTATAGTTTGCATACAGAAACACCTTTGTATATGGGTAAAAATATTGAAACTATTAATAATAGTGCTTTTGGTTACTCTTATTTTAGTTATTTTGATTTTAGGAGTTATGTAACAATTCCATCTTTAGTGAATTCTAATGCTTTTGCTGGAATAAAAGCAACAAGTAAAATTGTTGTCCCAGATGCACTCTACGATGAGTGGATTGCGGCTACTAATTGGAGTACTTATGCAAGCAGAATAGTAAAAGCAAGTGAATTTGTTGAACCAACTAACGAATAAATATATGATAGTAAAAGAATATTATAATACAAGACAAGATGGAGTTAAGTTGTTCAGAACTTACTCTGATGAAAATAAGTACATACAAAAGGTAGGTACTACTGAGATATATAGTGAAGCTATTGATATTGAGGGTGCTACTTATGAGTATATTGAAACAGAACAAGAAATTGAAAATATAGAAGATTATGACACAGATACACACGCTTAAAAAAGATGGGGAAAGTATTTACCCCATGACGCACATGAAAGGTGTTGTGGATGATAATGGTAATACTATGGATGTGTTGCTTGCAGAAGCTGAAAAAAGAGTTTTGAGAAATCTTTATATTGTGGCTGGTGCTGAATATAATGACACAGACCAAATAATTAAGAAGACTGCTTTTTGGGGTGCGGAAGTTGACCATTTACCACATCATTATTATCTCAATGGATTGGGTGATATAACTGAGGAGCAGATGGAGTATATCTATCAAAGAAAGGACGATATGACAATATTCATCACAAGTGGAATGACTAATGGAGGACGATTTTGGCAAGATGTTGATGATGATAGATTAAGAACATTGTTTGGTACTAATAATTATGGAAGATGGATTACGGATAAAACTGTATCAAATGTTAATCCTTTTGCAAGTACAAAAATAGAAGTTATTAAATGGGATAATAAAGAAAGACTTGCAAATGTTAATGGAGCATCTTTGGCAATGAAAGCAAGTGGTCTCTTTTTTCAAAATACAAAGCTAAGAGTTGTGGATAGATTTATGCTATCTGCTGACTTTGATTTTCAACGGGCGCCAAACTTAGAAGAACTTAGGTTATGGGCTACTAATTTCAATATCACTTTATCAAAAAATCCCAAAATATCTAAAACAAGTATTATATATACTATTGAGAATGTATTGAAGTCAACAGCTAAGAGCCTTGTTATAACATTACACGCTGATGTGTATGCTAAATGTATTGAAGGTGGTGAATGGTATGATGATGTAAACACTGCTCTTACAACAGCGAATGCGGCTATAACAGGTGGTGGAAGTATTAACATAGCAAGTGCGTAATATTATGGAAAAGTTAAATAAAATAGAGGGTAAGTTCTACACACATAACATTGATGAATTGCCAATAGAAGAAAGAGTATTCTTTAGTGAGGGTTTGGTTGTAAATGTTGATGATTTCCGCATCGCAACAGAGCAAGAGATTGAAGAGTGGGAAGAGTATAAGAAGAAACAAGATGAGGAAATGATGCTTGATATACTCAATACATAACTCAGAGCGAATTGGTAATAAGAATTTTATAGGAGGATTTTATTATGGTAAAAGTATATAAAGGGGCTGAAATTAAATTATCCGTGTCTATAGACCCTATAGATGGCAATACAATGGATGATTATAATTTTGAAATAGAGCTTTATGTTTCTGGTGGCAATATTGTAAAGAAGACTAAAGATAAATGTATTAGAGTTGATACTAATAATTACATTGTTACGTTAGATACGAATGCCCTTAACAGAGTTGGTAAATTAATACTAAAGACTACTGCTTATATCCCTGATGGTGATTTTGATGATAACACAAGAACTGAAGTTTCTTGCGTTGATACAGGTGTTATAATATTAAAAGAATTGTAACAATGGGATGTATAAACGTTAAGGTATCAACTAACAATAGTGACATTAACGTTACATCTAAAGTTAATAAGCCTATTGCTGTTGTAGTTACCCCATTTATATGTAATTGCGATATTGAAGGTACTTGCCAAGGTGGAATTAATGTGACAACCCACATAATGCCTATTAGTAATATTAATGTTGCACCCAAAATAAGTAGTATAAATATTAAATGCGGTATTGTATGCAGTTTGGCAGATGTACTGTTTATAAAAGTTTCGCCACAAGAAGTACAATGGATTACAGACAATGATGTCATTGTTTATAATGTAGAATCAAACACAAATTGGATAATAGAATAAAATTTTCAAATATGGCAAAAGCGAGTTGGATTAAAGTTGACCCTGCAAGTGGCAGTGGCAACGTAAATGTTAAAGTAAGTTCGACAGCAGAACACACAGGACGTGTAGCAAGAACAACTGTTCTTACATGGAAAGCTGCTAATGTTGCTAATGTTGTTAGAACCGTAAATCAAGCAGGTAAACCTGAATATGTGGATATTGACGATGCTGTTAGTGCAGACAAAGCTGGTAAAGTAGTTACTATATCAGGTGTTAGTAATTCAAAGAAACTTACATTCTCTTTAGGAACAGGAGGATTGGCTATAACATTGCCTGCTACATATACAGCTAATTCTGTAAGTACATCTAATGGTGCTAACATTAATGGAGACCCTGGTGCTACAGCTGTATATAATTTCAGTATAGTTATTACAGTGCCAGCCAACACATCAACATCTGCACAAACAAGACAGTTGATTGTTACAGATGAGGGTGGTCATCAAGATGTTTGTCTTATTACAAGTGCTGCTGGTGATGCTTACGTTACTATTGCAGAGGGTAATATTGAACTTGACTATCTGGGTACAGCTGTAACAGTAGAAGTCAAATCTAATACTAATTGGACTATTGAATAATGGAACTAATTAAACCTTGGAATGATGGTGGAAACCTCACCGTTACTTATGATGGTAGCGGTGATGGTTCTGCTATCTTTACTTCTGATATAAACAACGGAGAAAAAAGGACAATGCAAGTGAGCTTCGTTGATTCATCAAGGTCAGTAGTAGTTGTGCGGACGGTTACACAAGCAGGGAAGCCTGCTGAAGAAGAAAAGTACACACGCCTTACATATATAGAGTGTACGGGAGAGCAGTATATCAACACTGGATATGTCGTGCAAGAAGATGATGTCATAGAGATGGATTACATCTCATTGGCGCACACAGGTGCAGACAAGTGCCTATTTGGTGTATATGGTGAAGAAGGGCGAGTGTTTGTGTCCATATATTCTAACACTGCATATGTGCGATTCGGCACTCTAAACACGACTTCAGCGACCGTATCGAATGCTCGTATGAAATTTGCGGTCAAATTGCAGAAGGGAAGTGTTGATATAGATGGAAGCACAGCATCACCTGCTTTTGACGGAATGCCGCAATTCCCACTGTATCTCTTCGCCTGCAACCAGCGCAACAACAGTGTTAATATGTATGGCATTTTTCGAACAATGGGCTTTAAGATAAGCAAGACGAGCGGGGAATTAGTCATGAATCTAAAACCATGCAAGCGTGACAGTGATGGCAAGGTGGGAATGCTTGACCTTGTGAGTGGTCAGTTCTTCGCTAATGAGGGAAGCGGAACCGATTTTGTCGGAGGCGGTGAAGCAAGGATGAGAGAGGGATATGAAGCACTTCCGTACGTGACTTTCAGTAAGGATAAGCTCTATGACCTTGGAATAGTTGACGATACATATACCATTGATGTGATGTTCGCGCGAAACGAGAAGGCGGCAACTCCTTATCTATACGGTATAGTTACAAGTCCCCACACTGCATCTGTTACTGCGTATCTTAGTTCGAACGGTGCTTGGCGATTCGGTTCGTCATATCGCGGATTGAGCACTAACAATACCTTCATAAATAGAGTAATAATTTCTAACGGTAAAACTGATTTCAACTTCGTCTCTGGCACATTCACTAAGTCAACCTTCACAACGCCTGATACGGTTGTTTTAGGAGGTTATCGTGCTGCGAATAATTCACTTGTCAAGAATTATCAAGGGAAAGTGTATTATATACGCATATACAAGGAAGAGACAATGATACTTGATTGGTATCCTTGTAAAAGACTATCTGATGATGTTGAAGGTTTTTGGGACTGCGTAACACAAAGTTTTATTGAACCAATGTAAATGTAATTAATATGAAATTAGGAACACATAATAGTGCTACAGGGGGAGAGCTACTTTGGTGGCTCAAACCATTGGCGTGGATAATAAATCCCACAAGTAAATGTCAAGACATAACCATCGCCGACCAACTTGCTGACGGTGTAAGATGGTTTAATTTACAAGTTGCTTATTATAGGGATAAGTGGAGATTCTCCCATGGACTAGCCTTATATAAAGAAGATGTGCTAAAAACTCTAGAAATGCTTTGTAACTTTGCCACAGCCAAAAACCCTATATATGTACAAGTGTATCTAGATAAATGTTTTTGGTGTAAACAGAATCATAATGAGTTTTTAAAATTAATACCCTTACTAAATAGATTACATAACCATAATGAGTATTTTAGTATTCAGAGTGTGTGGATAGAAGGTACTTCAACAAGATTAGTACCTCAAACTAGTATATCTGGAGAAGAGCATTATTGGACTCTTAGTTGGGCTAAAGGTAGAAAATTTTTGGATAGATTACCTTTACCTAGACGCCATGCCCGTAAGTATAATAAAATATATACTAAAAATTGCTCCTCTGATTACTTGATGCTTGACTTCTATAACAAATATAGGTAGTCTAAAATTAATAGATTAAGCGATACTAGCAATTCTAATATTGGGAGAGGTTATTATTTAATCTAAGGTTTAGGCGCCAAATCATAGTATTATATTAATGCCTCTTAAAACAACCTAATGTTTAACTGAAACCAAATTATTGAACTATGAGTGACATGATTGAGAAAATCATTTGTACCGGTAAGGACAACAGTGATGCGTGGATACCCGCTGTATTGAACAACAAGAACAATCAGTGGGATAACCCATTTATTTACCTAGTGTGGATGATGTTTGCTAACCGTTATTTTGGTAACGAAGCAAACAATCCTCAGAATACCGCTATCCAAAGCCAGTTGGAAGCATTGCGTACCCAGATGGGTAACAATCAAAATAGCAACATGATTATGGATGCTATTAAGGGAGTCAACATAGATGTTAATCAGTTGGCACAGAACCTTAATTGCGACTATAATAGTTTGAGAGATGCTATCTGTTTGGTTCAGCAAGGTATAGCAAAGGTATCAGGTGAAATTGGGTTCTCTGCTGAACGTATTATCAATGCCGGTAACATGGGTGATTGCCGTATCATAGAGGCTGTAAAAGACTGCTGCTGCACAACCCAGAAGCTTATCCTTGAGCAAGGCTACCAGAACCAATTGGCTCAGAAAGATCAGATGTTTGCTACACAGGCTGGTTTTGACCGTACTAATACCGGTTTGGAACGAGGCTTCTCTGCTGTAGCCTTCCAAGCTCAGCAGGATAAATGCGATATAATCCGTGCAGGCCAGGATAATACTCAGCGCATTATAGATACTCTCAACAATCACTGGAAAGATGAGCAGGCCAATTTGATTCAGGATCTCAAGTTCCAACTATCTCAGGAACGCCAGACCCGTATGTTCATGAGTCGCCTAAATGGCTGTGGTGGAAATGATTGCGGTGGGTGTAATGGTTCATGCTTCTAATATCTAAGTAGTATGGTAAGGCTATCTCCAGTTGGTTTGGCTGCTGCCCCAGTAGCTAACCAGTTGTCTATCATGGCAACTTATCAAGAGAAGCTGTGTCACCCATTTTGCATCACCTCTAGTGTTCAGCCACTTGCAACATTAGAGTATACCACTGGTACTCCAAGCCTAAATGGTACTACCGTATTTGTACCAGTTACAGCTAGGTTAACCCTTGTGACTGGTAGTGGATGTAATGCCAAGACGCAGTTATTCACTGAACAGTTCTATGTGGCTTTCCAAGGTCAAACTGCTCTCCCTACCTCAGTAACCGTTACTTCGGTCGGTAGGTTACAGGGTGGATCTTGTGTAAAATGTGGTTGTGCATATAGTTATTCTATTAATGACTCATTGACTATAACCATAGCATAAGGTTACCCAATATTAAGAAGCTCTAGTCCTTAGTAATTATATCTACTTATGGACTAGAGCTTTTTTAGTTAATACTTACTAGAAAAATCCATTACGCCATGATGTTTAAAGATATAAAACCAAACTATAATGTATTTATCTTTGATAAACAAGAAGTAAAGTTATCAGAGGGTAGAGTAACTAATATCTCTTTTCCTTATATCCGGGATACTCGTAACCAAAACACCACAGGACTATCTAACCCTTATAATATTAATCCCGTTAATAATGAGAGGGTATTAGATATAACCATAGATATCAGTGGTAGATCTGCTACGTACTCTATACCGGAAAATTTGTCAGTAGCTATGGCTAATAATTTGGTAATATCTACTGATTTAGAAGGTATAATTAAAGAGGTACAAGCTATGAACAACACTTCAGATCAGTTCTTAAAAACTGTAGATCAACAAAAAGAGGTTCATCAAAATATCTTCGATAGAACTAATGCTATATTAGCCGATATAGACCCAGCTTCTAAAGAGAAACAAGCTATAGACAAGAGATTTATTAGTATTGAAAGTAGCATGAGTGGTCTAAGGGATGAAGTAAAAGACATAAGCAAATCTATCAGAGAGTTTCTAGATGAGTTTAAAACACCAACCAAAAAGTCTTAATTATGGGAAGAGAATATTACATATGTCTTAAGAGAACTACTCCAGTAGAGGTAAGTGACCATAAACCTATTAAAGGTAATCTACATGATGAGTATATAAATACTACTGAGGGTTATCAAGAATATATAGATAAATATGGATATCATTTTAATGACTCCCTGGCTGAATGGGCTATAGATAGGCTGGAAAATGCTAGCGGCCCTCATTCATGGAGTTTAAAACAAGTAGACTCAGTAATAAGTTCATTATACCCAGGTAAAGAGTTTAAACATAAAGTAACTATTGGAGACCTGGCATATCAAGCGAACATGTACTATGCTGACTTGTATAGTCCTGATGGCATACCAATAGAACAAAATTGTGTGAAGTGTGCAGTACTAATAGCTAATGACCCAGACGGTTACGAAGGTCAAATATTTTGCCGGTGGTTAACTGACTATATGATGAAACATATAGACATACCCTGGAATAAATTCTTATAATAGTGAGCGATGGGTAGGTAAGTATTATACTTTCTACCCATCTTGTGTGTTAATAAACTCTGAATATTATGGCTAAAACTCAGATAAACATAAGTGTTGGATCTCCGTTTGGTCCTATTGATATATACGTTACAGATAAATCCAAATTAGAACAGGCTAGACGTTTAGTAGAGAATTCCCCAAAGATTTTAATTCAAGCTTATGAGGATGCTGCTAATAGGTGGGGTGGTAAAGTTATAAAAGAAGCTAGAAAATGTATTGATAGGAGTTCTCCTCCCAAAGGAGTTAGTTGGCCACCATTGAGCAAAAAGTATGCAGATAGGTGGGGTGGTCAGATATATTTTAACTGGGGCCAATACTATAATGAAATGGGTATACATAAAGAGGGAGCCCAATTATATGGTACAACTAGAACTTCTACTAGAGTATACATTGGTATGCCTAATCAGGTTATGAAAAGAAGCCCTATTGGTAAAAATCAAAGAATAACCTTAGGTAAAGTAGCTAGTATTCTAGAGAATGGTAGTAGAGATGGTACTATACCACCTAGACCCTTATGGGGCCCCTTATATAAAGCTATGGGAGGTAAAAAATCCTTAGAGAGATATATAAAAGAAGCTATTAAAAGACAATTAGTAAAGTACTTATAAAACAATATATTATGGTTAATTCACAAGAGATAATAGAAAGATCCTTTTACATGGGGTTATTACGTACTGCTTTAAAGAATAATTTAACATTAGATCCGGATAATTACCTACCATTCACAATAGAATCACAGAATAGGTATATGAAGGATAAAGAGGCTTTAGATAAATTTGTACATATTTTTGGTGTAGGTAATAACCAATCTAGAGGTAAAAAAGAAGTACCGAGGATAACTCTTGATTTACAAGGTTACTACCCTGGTACTATAGGTGTGGAGAAGTATCACCTAGATGTAGATGAAGATGCTAGGCCTATATTAGTAGAATCAGAGTTTACTACTAAGAGTATTATCATAGATGTTCATTTAGTAGCTAGTAATCAGGATGATATGAGAATGCTACATTCATTGATGTATAAATCTTTACCAGCTTCAGGGTATATTAAACCCTTTTTAAACAATAAAGAAGAGTACTTACGTACAGGGTTTAACCCAACTGGTAATATTTTTATAGAAGTAAGTAATCATTATGATCACCCTGATAATTCTCAAGGTTTATTAGAAAAAGTGTACTCATATACTGTAGAAGATGGTTTAGTTATAGATTATGAAGATAATAATGAACCATTAGCGCCCATAAGAGATATATCAGCAATACTTAACAACATAGATAGCAGTTCAACTACTATCAATATACAATAAATACAATACCTTATATTCCTATATAAATCATCTAAACTAGACATATTAACCCTAAAAGTAATTAAATATGCCAAATTCACCTTCAGTAAAATTTGTTATCGAAAATAACAATGTAGCTACTACCGTCCCATTGGTAGGAGTATCTTGTTTTTTCGCTAGAACAACTAAGGGTCCATACAATGATCCTTCTAAACTGATAACAAACTTAAGTCAGTTTAGAGAAATATTTGGAGAAGAGATTGTACCGGATGGTTCTGTATCTAATATAGAGAAAGCTCTAAACGGTAAATCTAAACTCAGAGTTATAAGAGTACCAGGTACTGGTTATTTTAAAGGAGTTTTGCTTAAGGGTGTTGCTAATCCAACTACCCCAGCTACAGCTGCTACTCCTGCAGCAGTACTAACTCTAACTAATGGGACAGATAAAGATGTTGTTAGTATTGGTTTTTATACCAAGACTTGTGATGAACTTATAGATGGAGTACCAACTTTCAATGTATCATTCACCAAGCAAGCTAATACCATTTTCTATACTATAACCGGTACTGGTAAAACTACTGTATTGGAGTCTAATCCGGTTATTACTTATAAGAATAGTGATACTGTTAATAAGACTAATGTAGATTATTTAGCTTTTAGCAATTTCTTGAGAAATTCTAGTTATCTAGAACCTGTAGTTATAAGTTCTACTCTTGAGAATAAGTCTTTAGATACAGTTATAAAATGGCTGTCTCAGGTAATAGATAATTCTACTAATGAATTTTCTGTAAAAGTTAGTGATAAAGAAGTCACTACAACCCCTACAGTATTGGGTAGTCAGCCTGGTAGTTCTGGTACTGCACCAACAGCTGAGGCTTGGATAACTTCTATGGAATATCTTAGAGATTATACAGAACCATATCAGGTACTATGCTCTCACCTAGACCAGCATCTATCAGATGCAGAAGATGTACTATCTGTACACAAAGCATTTAAAGATATGTGCGAAGAAGTACAAGAGTATAACTATTACATAGAGGTACCGAAATACACCACACATTACACACAAGGTACTCAGGTTAGAGATAAAGCTTCTATTATCTCTTGGGTTAATACTTGTATGGGTACTATAGGCAACTCTATGTGGGTAGCTTATTTCGCGGGTGGTATTAAATATTACAATATCGATGGTAACCTGGTTGATTCTGACTGTATCGGTACTATAGCTGGTTTAGGAGATGCTAGTTCTTCTATATTTGGTCCCTGGAAGTCTTTTGCAGGCATGAATCGTGGAGTAATCTATGATGGTGTTGGTCCAGTCTCTGCTAATTATGGATCACCTTCACGTTACAATGATCTCAATGAATTGGCTAATAACCATGTAAATATGGTAGTAGTAAAGAACACTCCAAATGCAGGTAATCAGACTATGCTTTGGCATTGTTTCACTTCTCAGGTAAAACAAGATTCATTCAAGTATTTATCAGTGGTTAGATTGGTACTGTACATGAAGAAGTACCTTCGACCTATTTTGGAGTCTTACATAGAAGAACCAAATATCTGGCATACTTGGAACCGTATATATCTTGAAGTTAAACCTTGGTTAGATGATATGGTAAACCATGAAGCAATATCAGAATATACTTGGGAGGGTGATCAGAATGCTACCTCTTACCAAGATCTTACCGTTAACAAAGAATCTGATGTTAGACAAGGTAAATACAAGGTAGTTCTTAGATTTAAAGAAGTGGTACCTTTGCAGGAGATTTCAATGGTACTTAGTATAGATAAGTCTTCTAATACCATCTCTGCTGATGTAGTAACCGAATAATACTTAACACTATGGCAAAAGTTAAAAATCCAAGAAAGAATTTTCTATTCAGTATACAGTTTCCAAAACATCCCATCAATACTTACCTATGTCAGAAGGTAACTTTACCAGATATAGAGATAGAACAGGTGACTCATGGAGATGTAAACCGTGATGTAAAAACTGCTGGTAGGGTATCTATAAGTAATCTTGTACTAGAGAAGTTGATAACAACGGCTGGTTCAGATACTTGGTTGCACGACTGGTTGATGTCTTGTCAAGATATCTTACTTGGTGGTGGTCTACCCCCTAGTTATTATTGGGAAACCGTAGTAGTAAGTGAGTTGGCTGAGGATGGTACAACAGTACTCAATCAGCACATTATGACAGAAGTTTGGCCTTGTAAGATAACAGGACTCGACCTAGACCGAACCTCTTCAGAGAATACCGTAGAGAAAGCAGAGTTCTCTGTTGGTACTATAGATAAGGTATAAGCTATGCTTTATACTTAAGTTTATCTAGGTGTGGTGGTGGGGATCTATAAAATCTCCACCACTTATTCATTTTAAGCAACCAATATACATTCAACAGATAAGTAATTTAGTAACATTAATTATTCAAGATTATGAAAAATTTAGAAAACCAGAACGTAGTATTCAGTCAGCAGACACATCAGTTTATCACACCATCAGGTTATAGTTTTACTATCCGAGAGCAGAACGGAGAAGATGAAGACATTCTGTCAAACCCTAAAGATTCTAGAAACTTGATGAATCTACACAAGTTTATTAGTTCTATAGTAGTAGACACGGATTTTACAGACAATCATCGTATGACTGTAAATGATTCTCTTAACCTACCCTACTTGGATAAATATGCTATACTTATGAACTCAAGAATATTCTCTATGGGTAATGATATTACCTTTGGATATAAGTGGGATGGAGATAAAGATGATACACTATATGAGGAAGACCTTTCCAACTTTCTCTTCAGTGATTATTCACAAACACCTTCTGAAGAAGAGCTTGATGCTAAACCTGATGCAATTCCCTACTATCCAAAGGGTAAACAAGTGAAAGATCTTTGTGTTACACTTAGTAGCGGTAAAGTTATATACTTTGATCTCTTAAATGGTGTAGGAGAGCAGTTTATACTTAACCTACCAGAGGATAAGCAAACTCGTAATGCTGAACTCATGGCTAGAAATCTCAAATTGGTAGTAGATGGTAATCCTGAGAAAGTAACAAACTTCCGTAGTTTCACCGTAAAGGAGATGGCAGAGATACGTAAATATATAACAGCATATGACCCTACTTGGTTGGGTACTACTGAACTAGAGAATCCTAAAACTGGAGAAAAGATACCTTTCCCAATCATGGCAGCTAAATCTTTTTTCTACCTGACGGAAGCGTAATAGAAGAACAATTCGTATATATAACCAGAGCTGAGGTACATATAGACTACCTCAGCTTTTTACGACTTCCGTATAGATCTAGGGCTAGGTTTAAGAAAATAGCTGACAGGTATTATAAGAACATAAAAACCAGAATAAGTAAGTTAGAAAATAACATTAAATAGATATGGCTGGATTAAGTAAAGGTCTGATAGAAGTGGGTATCTCTATGGTATTAAGAGATCAATTCTCTGCTAATGCCGGAAAGGTATCCCATGCGTTCACCGGTATGATGAACGATATGAATACCTGGAATAGAGGTATGCAACAAAGTATTGGTAATGCTTTCGAGTACGGTAAGCAGATGGTTGGCGGTATGTATGAGGCTTACAAGCACTCTGCTGCAGTACAACAACAGATCTTTCTTACCTCTAAGATAGCTGGAGCTACCGCTAAAGAACAAAAAGAGTTAATGGGATTAGCTCAAGATATAAACTTGAAAACCCCTCTAACTAACATTGATATTAGTTCTGGTATGAAATACCTAGCTATGGCGGGTAACCCTGCAAATAAGATCAGAGATATGATACCACCAGCAGCTGAATTGGCTTCAATATTCGAATTACAACTAGGTGGTAAAGGTGGAGTAGCTGATATGATGACTAACATAATGGCTACCTTTGGTATATCTTCTGATAAAGCTAGAGAAACTGCAGATATCCTAGCAGTAGCTACTACTAGTGCTAATATTAGCTTATCTGATCTAGCCCAATCACTACAATACTCTGGTGCTGTATTCCGTAATTCTGGTGTAGATCTAACCCAAGCTTCTGCTGCTATTGGTGTACTTGGAGACCAGGGTATCCAAGCTTCATCTGCAGGTACTGCTCTGGCTAATATGTTACGTTACTTAACATTATCAATCACTGGTCAGAAGATCAAAGGTGGAGATTACCTCAAGAAGTTGGGTATAACCAAAGACCAGCTAGTAGATGCTCAAGGTAATCTTAGAAGCCTTGATCACGTTATGAAAGTTATAGCTAATGCTACTAGTGGGCTTTCTGGTACAGAGAGGATGGAGGCTTACTATAATATCTTCGGAGTTCGAGGTGAAAGAGCTGTATCAGCCTTAGTAAACGCTGGAGACAAGATGTCTCAGATTATTGGTAAAGTAGAGAATTCCAGTGGGTTCTTAGCTACTACTATGCAACAGTATTTGGAAACAGACCAAGGTATAATAAACACGTTTACTTCAAGCTGGGACAACCTTATGACTACTATGGGTGCTGGGTTTGCTAAAATATTTAGCCCAATACTTGATGGTCTTACTTCAACTATGAATTGGTTGAAAGGCATAGCTAGTACTGGAGTTGGTGGGTTTATACTTAGATTTACTGTTGTAGCTACTATTACGGGAGTTATAGTTAATGGTCTTAAACTTATGTTTAACACTTTTAGACTGATTAACGGAGCTGCTACTATGTTTTCTGGTAAGACTGTTGCAGCTAGTGGTGGTATGGCTAGATTGAATACCCAAGCAGCTACTCTTGAGATGTATTTACAACATATAGTAGCTTTAATGGGTCAATATGTTGCTATGTCTATGGCACCAGGGACCTCCATGATGTTGCCTGGCGGGGGTAGATTAGGTAGAGGTAAGACTGGTAGAGTATATATGAACCCAAGAGGTAGAGGTGGTATAACTTCTCCAGCTACTTATACGGGTAAAATGAAGAATTTTAATAAAGCTCCAATAAGAAATACTCCTCCAATTAGTACCGGTAGTAGGGGAGCTGGTTGGGCAAGGACTGGAGCTATGGGTAGTGCTATGGTTGGTGGTCCTTGGGGTTGGGGTATAGCTATAGGTCTAACCCTACTATCTTTTGCTCTTGATGCTAATGTTAAAGCTACTGAAGGAAATACTGATGCTGTTAAGGAGAATACTGAAAATCAAATGACGGCAGAAGAGATGAGAGCTTCATATGAAGATAGGTTTTTAAAGGCTCTGAAAGAGACCATAGATAGGGGTCAAAATCCAAAAGAACCAGTTAGAGTACAGCTATCTATAAATAAATCTCCTTATTTTGATGTAGAGGATTTAGATGTAGTAAACCTTGATGACTATGGTATAAGTAATGGTATTTAATTATAAACTTTATGGCAAGAATAATAGGTAGAAAAAGAGATGTTAGTGGAGGAGCCATTAATAATTTAACTATAGCCGATAGAAGTGCTCTAGCAGATACCTATAATGGAGTCTCTACTAATCCAAACACAGAAGATTGGAAAAAAGTTAAAGTAGATAGGGTTTGGTATAATACAGGGGCTGTTGGCCAACACTACGGAAAGTGGTGGGATAGTCACATAATAGAACCGTTTATGGATCCAAACGGTATATCTACTGGGGTTTTAAACAAAGGTTGGAGGGCTCTCATACTTATAAATAGGGCTGCGGGAGTACCTAATGATCCCGCAGATAAAGGTAAGAAGTTCGACCCAGCTAAAGGTAAAAATATTCTAGTAAAGAAGAAATCTAGAGAGATTGATATTAAGAACGGTAAATCTGCAACTATAGGTAACCAAGTATTCAAATTCCATGGTGGTGTACCTGATAGTGGGGTTAGTTTTATAGAAAACGAAACAACCAAAAAGGTTTCAGATTGGTTGTTAAATAACAACAATCAGATCATAATATATAATACCTCAATATCTCCCTATGAATATTTGGTTATCCAGAATAGACCTAACCAATTAGACTTCAAAGGAGAAACTTCATGGGCTACCATAAAATCTATGGGAAGGAATACTCCTATATACCAATATACGGGAGCAGAAGATACCTTACAGTTTAATATATCTTGGTTTAATACTAAACTAGAAGATCCTGAAGAAGTTATAAGTAAATGTAGGTTATTGGAGTCTTGGTCTAAAGCTAATGGTTATAACACTGCTCCACCCATATTACACATACAGTGGGGTGGTATTCCTGATAATCACTTATTTATTAACCATGATTACATACTTATATCTGCTACATACTCTCTTCGTAATTTTAACAATGGTGTTAGAAGATTCGATACTCTTAATAGCGGTAAAAGAGTATCAGAACTCTTCAATTTAGGTCTATGGCCCTCAGTAGCTACCCAGGAACTTATATTCAAAAGGGTAAGTTCTCATAATTTAACCTATGAGGATATTTTACCTACTGATAAGAAGAACAAGATAATTAACAAGTAACCCTACCAATTATGAAGAATTCTGGACCATACTCTAAGGCTCAAGTACTAGTTTACGGTAATGGTGAAGCCTCTTTAGAATATATTCCCCCAAGAGTATCCATTAGTAGTAGTGATACGATACATACCGTAAAAGATGGAGAAAGTATGTATAGTATAGCTTACCAGTACTATAAAGATTCTGGTAAGTGGTATATAATAGCCGAAGCTAATCATATATCAAACCCTTTTAGAGAGATTAACCCAGGTACTAAATTAATAATTCCTAGAAATGGCTTCTAACGAAAGACAACCACTACCAAGGTTTAGTTTATTATATAAAGGTACTGCTACTCCATACTTAGCAGTTTTTGATGAATTAGGTATGCCTGTTAAAAACCCCATAACAGGCATACCTCTTGGAGCGTATATTAGCAACTTTTTTTACCAGTACGATGAAGAGAAGGAAAATCAGTCATCTATAACTTTTGATGTAAGCAACCCTGATATTCTAGATAAGGATATCATAAGAGAAGGTAATACTATTATACTTCAGTGGGGATACATATACCCTACTGGTGGTAGTATATCTGGTAGACCCGTGGTTATTACTATTCGTGATATAGATTGTAGGTTTGATAGTACAGGAGTACATGTTACACTTATATGTATTGATGGTATATCTTATCTACGTTCTACTCCTCCAGTTACCCCTAAATCACCAGAAGATACCGGTAATAGTATGTTAGATTACATGAACCGAGGTTTTGATCGCAAAATAGGTATAATTATAGAGAAGTTTAAAAATGAGCCCAAATAATCACCCCGTATTAGAATCTATACAACCTTGCTTATTAGATCTTATTAACAGTACTACTAGTGAGGTATTATATGCTAATGAATATAGTGGACTACCTCAGGTTAACTTACCAGAGGAGTTAGTGTCCATATTCGAGTCAGATTTTGGTTTAGTAGGTACTAATGTATTGGTACAATTAGAGAATAAGATGTCTGGAGTTCCCGGTGGGCCATGGTATATTGATAGTAGGAATGGTTGTATCTACATACATAACCGTAATTTTCAAGATATACCTGTATACACTTATGAATATTTAGCTAATTCTGGAGAACTTATTGATATAAGTTTTAAAACTAATTATGTTAAACGCCAGACTAGTGGTGGATTATATCCAACTGTTAATAAAGACAAGGGTATGAGTTTAACATTAGTAAGTTCTCCAATATTATCATTTGAACAACCAAATGAGTCTAGGGATCTTACCTTAGCCCACCATGCTGCTGATGCTTCTCCTACTAAATCCTCATCTACTCTAGATGTAGGAGTAGTAAGTATAGAAGAGCACTCAGATCAGTTATATACTGAATCTTTATATGGGGTTGATACTCCGAGTAAAGAGGCTCTAATAGATATGTATGTACAGACTAAAGGAGATGTTAAAAAAACTCAGGCAGTTTTTGATAGTACCATAAATAATGCCCGTATAGACGCTTATTTAAAGACTATTACTTTAGATCAGTTGAAAGAGGAAAGCCAATCCATATTTCAACAAACTGCTACCAACCTTGGTATAACTGTAAGTGAACTAAGAAAACAATTACAAGAAGCTATGGATAGCGGTAATCTAGACCAGTATCTACAAAGGCTTTATAGAAACTCTTACCATATATTTAATAACCCAACTACTACTCCAGGCTATCCTAGTGCTCCAGCCCCCACCACTGTAAAAGTACATGAATTAGACTTATTTCAATTAGATTTAAACCCAATAACTTTCTTTCCACCTACTTCTGTTCATAAAAGTACTGCTTATGCTGCTTATGGTAGTACTAGTAGAAACATGGGTTACTCTCCTGATTACGGGACTAAAGAAGATGCGATAAGAGGGTTAACTTCACAAGGTACTTACCGTAGTACCGAACTACTAAAAGAGTTAGGTTCTAATTCTCAAGTAGTAAATATACTAGATGTGGGAGATCTTATAGTAGAAGACACTGGAGATACGTCTCAAGGAACTTATAATGTGGCCAATGTAAAGTATTCTCAAAAAGTTACTGTGTTAGTAGAGAGCCAGAGTAATAATTACATAGTACCCACTTATAGGATAATATCTGATTTATACACTAGGCAATTAGATGATCCAAATGCTACTATAAAGGACGTAGAAGCTCATGTACAAAGCTTATTACATGCTAATGATGAGGTATTAGAAAAAGTTATTACCTGTAAGATGACTTGTGTAGGAAACCCCTTTTTAACATCTTCTCAAGTATTAACTATCAACAACGTTAGCAGTATATGGTCTGGTAAATGGTATATAAAAAAATGTAAACATACTCTGAATACCTCAGGGTACTTGTGTACTATAGATTTGGTGTTAAATTCTACTATACCAAGCTCATCATCAGTTTCTACAGATATCTCTAATAATCAGTCATGGGATGCTGATTCTACCCCTGAAATAAATATCAATATTACTTCAGCAGAAGCTATATACTATACTTCACTGTATGATAAAGGATCAGATGAAGATCAGGTAGACTTTATACTACGTATGATACAAAATAAAACTAGTGGAGAGTATCAAGATGAATTCAACGATCAAGGTATAGTGGTAGTGGATCATACAACTTCTTCTACTACTAATGGGCTTGAGGGTCAAGGGGTTGGAGCTAAGTATACAGTAGACAGTAGAGCTACTGAAATAACTCCTGAGACTAGAACTAAATACGAAAGAGCTGCCAGAGAAGCTGTGTTTAATAATTCTCTTACAGACTTGATGGAGCAAAGAGTTAACGAAAATAAATAATTAGTAATATATGTCAACTAATTCAGATTTAGCTAAGGTTTTAATAAAACAGGGTTTAGAGGGGTTAAACCGTTATTATTCAGTATACCCGGGTCAAGTAGTACAAAATGTAGATCCTAAAGAATTAAATAGATTGAAAGTATTTGTACCACAGGTACAAGGTGGTATATGTTTATGGGCTCTACCAAGACACCAACACGGTTCTAAAAATACTGGGTTTAAATATCTATCTCCTAAAGTAGGTGATTGGGTGTGGGTTAGTTTTGAGCAAGGAGCTGCTACTCATCCACTATGGGAATATCACTCATGGGCTAATCAAGAAACCCCAGTAGCTTTAAGAAACCCTAATATAGCTGGTATGGTGTTACCTTGTGGGTTCCAGTTATTAGTAAACGATGAAGATGGGTCATTGGATTTATATATTACTGGAGAGTGGAATACCTTTACTGCTAAACCAATTAGGATTGTTTCAGATGTAGATGTACAAGTAACTTCTAGAAAAGGTAATGTACAAATACTTACACAATCAGATGATGGTAAAGTAATTTTAAATGAGGGCTCTAATAATGGCTTAGTTATTATCCAGAAATTAACCGATAAGATAAATAGTCTAGTACAGGAATTAGAGAGTTTACGTTCTATATTTAACACTCATATCCACCCTCATCCAATGGGGCCTACTAGTACTACTACCAGTATGGTAACCAAACCATTCTCACAATTCAAGAAAGAGGATTATGAAAACACTAAATGTACTCACTAATGGATAAGATAAGTAAACACCCATTGGGTATAGGTGCTACATACCCAATATATCTAACAGCAGACAAACATGGTAACATGGGTTGGAACGTTTCTGATCAAGGGCTAAAGTTAATAGAAAACAACTTATGTTCACTACTAAGTTACGAACTTGGTCAGAGAATTAGGCAAGAAGAATTTGGTACTAGGTTATGGGAGTGTATAGAAGAACCCAATACTCAAGCTTTAACCTTTTTAGTAAATACCTTTTTAAAAGAAGCTATAACTACTTGGGAACCTCGTATAGAGTTTCAACGGTCAGAAATATTCCGAGACCACCATAAATTATATATAAAGTTCTTCTATAAGATTAAATCTAACCAGGTTATTAATTCTGCTAGTATAGAATATGACTTAGAATATAGAAAATGATTAATTTAATAATATAAATTTACTAGTATGGGCAAAATACACAACCCTTGGTTAACACCCTTACAAAGAGGTTATAACCAAATAAAAGCTAAGTTAATAAGTAATGTTAAGAAATTACAAGATGAGAACGGTAACCCACTCATAACAGATTACTCAGAGGGAAATATCTTTGTTATCATTACTTCTATGTTTTCGGCTATTGCCGAGGTATTACACTATTACATAGATAATGTAGCTAGAGAAACTTTTTTCGTTACTGCTCGTAAATATAGTTCTTTGGTAAAACATGCTGCTCTCTTAGATTATCATCCTAAGTCTGCTACAGCTGCTAGAGTAGAAGTAGTATTAACCAGACCTTTAACTGGATCTTCAGTTTCTAGTAACATAACTATACCACAGGGGTTACTCATAAATGACTCTTTTGGCAATACTTGGGAGATAGAAAAATCCTCAGTTTGGTATAGTAATACTACTACTTGCAAGATATATCTAATACAACATGAATTACATAGAGTAGCTTCATTAAATGGTAATTTTATACCCAACACCTCTGGTCAGGTAATCCTAGAATTACCAATACCAAGTTCTGGTTTTTATGAGCATGGTTCTTTACGACTAAGTATAGATGGTCAACCATGGAATCTAGTAGAAACACTAGCTCATTCTAAGCCTAGTGACAGACATTACATGGTTTATGTTACTGAAACTGGGGCTGTTAAAGTAGCTTTTGGGGATGGTAGATTTGGTTATAAACCTCTAACCGATTCTACAATTACTTATTGTAGTTTTTATCTTACTAAGGGTTCTAAGGGTAATATACCAGAAGGTAGTATAACACAAGTAGCTCAATCTATACAGAATCAGGTTGGTACTCTTACTTGTACTAATCCATTACCAGGTTCTGGAGGTTCTGATTATGAAGATTTTTTTAAACTTAAAACTAGTGTACCACTTAGTGTTAAAACACTAGGAGTAGCTATAACTAAAGAAGATTATAAAAATCTAGCTATGTTAGTTCCTGGAGTTGGTAAGGCTGCTGTAGAATATGAGTGTGGTAGAAAGATAAATATATATATTTCTCCAGTTAATGGTGGTATAGCTACACAGACACTATGTGATACAGTAAAAGATTTTATATCTAACAGGTCACCTTTAACTACTAGAATAAAAGTTAACTCAGTTGGGATAGTAAGTATTAAGTTAGATCTTAATGTAACCGGTAAAAAATCTTGTAGTAAGGGTAGTATAGAATCGGCCATTATCCAGGCTTTACTTGATGCTTATTCTCCTAACGCTGTAGAGATAGATAGTAATGTACGTATCTCGGATATATACTCATTGATAGATAACTTACCAGTAGTAGACCATTTATATATCAATAAATTCTACATAAAACCATGGCCTATAACAGTCTATGGTAATACTCAGTTGATCATAGGCAATTTCGACATATTATCATCTGGGCCTAAAGATAGTATGAAGTATATAGTAGTATTTATTAATAAGACTCAATATACTATTCGTTCTATGTATAATGGCTTTAGTAGCCCTACGTTAACTACTGGAGTTAGTTATACCCTTAATGACGATAAGAATGGGTTCAGTTTTTCTATATCTATCACCGATAGTGATTATAGAGATGGTTTTAGATATACCTTTGTAATAGCTAAGCCAAATTATGATTATACAGAGCCAGGTTTTAATATGCCCGTATTTACAGATCCAGCTACTCAATTATCTTTACATATAACTGAAGTATTATGATTAACCTTAAGAATTTAATAGATTTTTTACCACCCATCTTTAAAAATACTGATACTTATAAGGTTGGTGGTAAGGGTATTCTAGAAAGATTTCTAGAGATATGTGGAGAGTATTTAGAAGATGATATTACTCCTGATATAGAAAATACTCTAGATCTAATAGATTTAGATAAAACCGATACCTTGTACTTAAATTACTTATGGGAATTATTGGGAGAAATCCCCTTTGCTAATAGCCCAATAATAGATAAGACTAAATGGGATATGTACCACAATGGTACCTTATCTAATGATGAGTTAAATAGGATTAGCAATGACTGGGTAATACCAAAGGGGGGCCTCATATCATTGGATGATACCAGGGTACGGGATTTATTAAAGTATACCCTAACTTTACTTAAGATTAGAGGTACCAAGAAGTTTTTCGAAACTTTATTTAGAATCTATGGTATAGAGTGTACTATAAATGATAATGGTAGTTCTAATGAAGGTTTGTATGCTAAACTAACCAGTACTGATAGTGGTAGTAACCTAGATAATATCACTACTGACACTCACCAACAATGTGACGAATGTTTGACAATAGGTATAGACGTATCAACTTATTATCACTACTCAGATAATCATGGTTTAATACTTATGGGTAGTGATGAAGTGTTCTTTATGGGTACATTACGTTATACTTCTGTAGACACTAAAGTGGGAGTAGATCTGTATAATCAATATGATTTAGATAGTATACCAGTTGACAAGGTAGATGAGTTGAAAGGCTTTATAGAATTTCGTAGGGCTATTGAACAACTACTTGATAAATATCTACCTTGTAATGTAACCCCTCGTATTACCTACAGTGGAGTACTTCCTAATGATAGAACCCAAGTAAATGTACAGTATTTAACAGATCAACATATCACTAATGAAAACCCAGTAGTAAAAATAAGAGTATTAGTAACTAGTACCTACTCTCGTAGTGGTAATAAGTTCTATATGTCAAAAGATCCAAGTAACTGGGGTAGTAAAACTTTCGATTCTGGTCATGTATTCGAGATAGAAGATGAAGGGGATTTTTACTTCAAGAGTGTTGATACTCCAAGTAGTTTAGATTATATTACAGTAGTAAAATATGTTGCTCCAGATCCTTCTTATAGACTAGTTGTTACCAGCACTGAAGAAGGTAGATACGGCTATAATAGTACGAATACTCCAGTATACTGGGTATTCTCTAATTCTCCTAATCCAACCTCTATTAAAGTACTAATGGCGTTAGTTAAGGGTAATAGAATAATTAGAGACTTAGACGTTAAAGTATATATTAACGGTAAGAACCCACAACCTATATACGATGATTTTGAGGATCTCTATATACAACTACCCGTAGGAGATACTAGGGTATCTTGGGTTGATAATCCTGAAGTTTATATTGATATCAAAGTTATTTCTGTAGTTAACGAGAATAAACCTACAGAGACTAAACCTAAGTATAAAGGTATACCTTATGGAGTATCAGGTAGTTTTAATCAACTAGAATATTATAAAGATGAAAATGGGATAGTTAGGAAGGTTGATACTTATTTGGGTTCTTTTGGTACTTATGGAGCTATAGGGACTAGTGATAACCCTAAAGGCAATGTGGTAACTCTTAGCTGTACTAGAGATGACGCATACGGTATGAAAGCCATGGTTACTAATCTACAACCATGGGCTTACCAATATAATGAGTTAAGCAGAACTGTACAACCCATAGAAGGTTTAACTAAAGTAGATATCCTATATTGTAATGAGACTGTAAATTACCCATACTTTGAAAGATGGGTGGATGAAGCAAAAGATCAGGTAGTTAATAACTTACAAGGCCCAGATATATTCTATAAAGCTACTACTATATCAGTTAAACCCACCGATTCTATAGACTTATTGCAGTATATACCTGAACAAAGATTTGGTATTAAAGGAGGTATATTACTATTACACCCAAACACCGAAGAATTGATAAGTAAGGGGTTATTGCCTAATGATGGATCTGGTAGTTATTTTTACCCAAACTTCTTAGTAGTAGTAATACCACCTATAGATCTAAGTGATGAACACTTATATGAACATACCCAGTTTACTAGAAAATATCAAGAATCAGTAAATAGATCTACTACCAATACTCCAGGTAGAGTAATATACTCGCCTTATCGGAGAAATGATATGAGACCAGATACTGATAATCCCGAATACTCTCCTTTAATCTATGATCGTTTAGAAGTAAACGAGTCTTACTATTCTCAGAATGAGTTAAGCCAAATAGAGGTCAAACAGTATGGTGTATCAAGACCAACTATAGACTATACCACTTACCTGGGTTTAACCAAGGTGCTAGTGTTTAATAATAAAGGGTACTCTTCTTTAGATAATCGGTATTTCGCTGATTCTATACCTTCTGAAGACAATGGTAATTACCCAATATTTTTAGATACAGGGTACATGCGTTTAGATGGGTTCCATTGGAGCTACTTAGAAACTATTAACCTTATTTATATAGATATTTGGGCACCATTTATGAATACCCAGTGTATGGTTAAAAGATACAACCTTAGTGAAGTACCTGATGGTTTATATATAAAACCTATATTAACCCCAGAAATAGAAAGGGACTTAACCACATTAATAAAGGATCAATTCATGGAGGCTCACCCTGAATTCCCTTGGGATTACCTCAGCTTATTCATGACTTTCATCTCAGGAGATTCAACTAGAGGGTTGTTAAGAGTTAACGAAACTAAGGTTACTAGTAATTTTAGACTCATATCTGTAAATACCGTACATAATATTGGTAATAATTATAAGTTAGATAGTACTATTATAACTCCCATAATATTCCAATTTGTGGTATATAGAGGTGGTATCGAGTGGGATCAAGAGTACTACCTTATAGATGAACATGGGGTTAAATATTTACCTAACTGTAATTATGAAATAGCTAACTTGGGTGGTTCTTATTTTAAAGTGGTACCCAATGTAGAAAAAGTTAGTGTACCACCAATACCAGATTCAGATTATACCCCTTCTTTTTATGAAGTAAAAATTGATAATGGTAAATTACCAGATGGTACCTATACTACGGTTAAATCCGAGTTAAAATTAACCAAAGCCAGGTGTATAATAAATTCTACTAAACCAGATAGAAGTATTTTAGTTGGGTTTAGAAATATATATCCAGTACTAGGTAGTAATTCAGTTAATTTAAGCTTATACCAGGTTGTACTAGATGGGTCAACAGATACCATAGTGTCTAAAGATCTCGTAGAACCTCCTTTAAATATATCTGAGCCAGGTACTTATAAATTTATACTAGGAGATGATAGGACTGGAACTTATGTTAGTGATATTATAGAGTTAGAGATTGTTGATCCCTATAATGATGTATTATAAAATTGACCTTAATTCTTAAACTTATCTAATATGATAAAGACTTTATTTAGTTATGAATCTGATCTAACTTCTTTAGATCTTAATTTAATCGTGTCTACACTATTAGGTGTAGGAGTGGTTAATGGTTTTGATAATGGAGTTATAAATGGGAATAAACTCATATTAACTAGTGAGAGTATAAATCCTGTATCTCAACCTGCTACTGAGTTAAGTATAGAACCGTTAGAAAAGGTTAGTCATGCTTGTGTATCTAGAAATGGTAGTCTGTACGTAAATGATGGAGATACTATCGAGGTTTCTCCTATAGAGGGTAGTAAAAATAAACATAATGAAGTATTATTGTTCGCTAATCATCACTATACTCCTTACCCAGTAGTAAACCCTATAAACTTAATAGCTTATTGGAATCCTTTACAGATTAGTTTTTATGAAGAGGTATACCATAAGTACACCTCAGGAGACACCTCATTAGAGCAGCTTACCAAGCTATCCTTAAATTCTTTAAATGAACTTTTGAGTAAGTTAAGCTTTTATAGGGAGGACTCAATGGTATTATTAGGAGTTTATGGAACTCATGTAGATCAGGTTACTGGAGAACAGGTTAAAATAAATATGCCTATTTATGGCAATAGATTCCCAACAGTAATTTCTAAACAAGATACCATCATACCAATCTTGAAAAAATTAATGGTACATCAGACTACTTATGAATCTACCGTGGCTAATTTACTTACTAAAGTTAACGAACTAACTACTTCTAGTACTAACTTAGTAAATAGAGTAGATGATGCTATTAGAAGAATTGGTGCTTTAGAAGCTTCTACTTCTAAAACTGTGTAATAGAGAACAAATATAGGTGGACACTAATGTCCACCTATATTTGTTTATACGAGGTATGGTTTATATTTTTAGCTCTTTTGCAGCTTTTTCGGTCCAGTATTGAATATCCTCCCGTAATTCGGATAAATATCTAACAGAGCTCTTATTCCTTGGCATATCGAAAAATTCTATTAGTAATAGGTTAGTTATACGATGGCCATCTTTAACTCTCTCTTTAATAAAAGGTGGTGGAGTAGTTATAGCTTCGAATACTAAGTAAGCATCACTAGACAATCTATCTTTCATGTAGTTATTAACCAACTCTATCAGGTGATTCTTATTAGCGTTGTATTCGGTATCATCCACCAGTTCTTTAGAGTCTTCAAATAAATCGTCCAACTTATGTAATTGCTGGTTATATTCAGCTTGTTCTGTATACGCAGATCTTAGTAATTTATTCTTAAATGTAGATAGAGATGATAAGATCCTAGCTTTCAAATGTTCTTCACTACAAGTACCATAATATTTATTGAAAACAAATAACATCTTATCCCAGAAATAAGAGTTAATGATATCTTCACTTAGGTTAAATCTTTTACAATCTACTTGTTTAGATAATCTTTTTATAACTGGGCAACAAATTCTATGAAGCCTGTTAAACAATTCTACATCATACACTTCTTGCATAGGTTTTAATCGGTGTAATTCCGAACCTTGTCCGAGAGAGTTGTCTACCATAATTTTTATTTTTATTAAGTTTATGCAAATATATATATAAATAAGTATTTTATAAAATAAATATCTAAAAAGTTCACCACAATGTAGTGGATATGAAGTGAGACTTAGATGAGATACCTCGGATCTATTATAATAATATTAGCTAATAATCTTAACATGAGAACAAAGAACAAGATAAAATTCAGTTTTTCTCCGGATTTTCAATTAGAAATTCTAAGGTTTATACTTAGAGATAAAGAAGGAGGTATGGTATTAAAGAGGATTAAGCCAGATTATTTAGTACTTATAGAACATTCGGTAATTGCCGAGGGGGTTTTTAAGTTTTATAAGAAGCAAGGTAAGATACCATCTAAAAATGTTTTAAAGCAGGAAGTAAAAGAGTTGCTAGAATCTCGTAATTATGTTGATTTGGTAACTAAGGAAGATATCCCTAATATAAATAAAATAATAGACGATTTGTTCCATACTCCTTTAGTAGACAGAGATTATATCAAGGAAAGGATCTATCAATTCTCTACTTATGTTGAAATGAAAAACTTAAATGATTCATTTGATCTAGATAACTTCGAACAATACGAGGAGTACTCTAAAAAGATTTCTCGTATACTTCAAAAGTCTAAACCTAAAAAAGAGGATGAGCCAATATTCTTGATCAGGGACATGGCTGAAAGACAGTTCAAAAGACAAGTAGAACCACCAGTAGTACCTTGCCCATATAGACAATTAAATGAGTTAACTAATGCTGGAGGTTACCCAGTTGGTTCTGTAATAGTTCTACTGGATAAACCTAAAGCAAAAAAGACTTTCTTTCTAGTTAATATTGCTAAAGGGTATCTCCGTATGAAAAAGTCTGTATTATATATAGACTTAGAAAATGGTAAAGATCAAATCATGGACCGTGTAATACAGTCTTCAATAAGTAAAACCAAGAAAGAAATCTATACAGGAGAGTTTGATAAACTTGAAGCTAGGCATATACGTAAGCTATCAAGGTTTGGAGTTGAGATGGTGATAGATAGGAGGCCAGCAATGGTAACAGACTGCAATGATATAAGAGAGTTGATAATAAAATTAAAGAACCAGGGTATAGATATTAAGGTATTAGTAGTAGATTATGCTGCTAAATTAGCCTCTATAAATAAAGATAGGGATGATTTCGAGAGAATATCTAATGTATATATAGATATCCAAAACTTAGCTGAAGAGTTTCAGTTAGATGCTGTTTGGACTGCTAACCATATAACTCGTGAAGGAGCTAAACATAGAGAGACTAGGTATGAAGAGAACGATATATCTGGAGCTATCTCTATTGTACGTAATGCTCAGTGTATATTAGGTTTAAATGCTACTCAGCAAGAAGAAGATGAAAACATTCAAAGATTAGAATTGGTAGTTCAACGAGATGGTAAACCATCTGGCAGAGCTTTGTTTAAAGTAGATGTAGAAAAACAGAAAGCTGTAGAATTTACCAAGGATCAGAGGGCTAAATATAATGAGGTATTTGGGGCTAAATTAGATGAATCTTTTAAGAAAAAGAGGAATGGGGGTAACCCAGATGCTGATTCTAGTAAAAGAAATAAAACTAATGGTGATATATGAAAGGGAAGAGGATACGTATAGTTAAAAGTCAGGGTATAGATAGATACGATGGAGAGTATGAACTTAAAATAAGTAAAGTTAGAAAACACTATGTATCTATAGCTTTAGATCTTAATGATTTATATACCTTGCGTAAGAGAATAGATAATGTATTAAATAGGGCAAGAGATGAAAATAACCAATGATTTTAAGTCCAAGCTTCGAACCTATCTGGTAAAGAGGCTTGGATCTTTTGATTATAAACATGGTTGGATGAGGGTACCAATTTGCCCCTATTGCCACCGAGAAAATAAGTTAGGGGTAAATCTATCCAACTACCGAACCAATTGCTTCAGGTGTGGAGCTCACCCAAACCCAGCTCAACTAGTAATGGATATAGAAAAGATAGACACCTATACTGAATTGTTAAAGTTCTTAAATAACGGAGAGTTTAACGAATTACAGTTTAAAGAAGAGAAAGTAGAATTAGCAGATCCATTACCTGTATATCTCCCAGAAAGCTTTAAGCTTATAAACCAGGGCTCAAGTGAGTTATCTAATATAATGAGGAGATATATGATAGGTAGAGGGTTTGATATAGCTAAACTATCTCAACTTGGTGTTGGTTATTGTAGTAGTAAAGAAATGTTCGGTTACATGATAATACCCTTTTATTATCAGGGTAAACTAAGGTACTACAATGCTCGTAATGTTATAGGTAATGGTCCGAGATATAATAACCCAAACAAGGATATAACCGGAGTGGGCAAAGAGTTCATCATCTTTAATCACGACGCTTTACACATGTACAGATCTATATTCTTATGTGAAGGAGCTATAAATGCTTTAACTATGGGAGAACGAGGTATAGCTACTATGGGTAAAGCTATAAGCAGATATCAAGTAAACGAGATTATAAAATCTCCTGTAGAGAAAGTAATAATCTTATTAGATCCCGATGCTAAACAATATGCTATCAACACGGCTCTAAAATTAGTAAACTTTAAAAAGGTAAAAGTAGTATACTTACCCGAAGATAAAGATGTAAATGATATAGGTAGAGAAAAGACCTTAAAATTAATCTATAAGACCCATTACCAAAATTATCAAGATCTTATCAAGCTCAAGAACTCATTAGTAGTATAGGATACATATTGATATAAAAATAAATTAAAATATGAAAAGAGACCCAAGTATACACATCACCCGTAGTCAATTTGAGGATATATTAGAGTATTTAGACATCTCATATTTCCCAACAGCAGCTTTTTTCACAATGGCTCGTAAAAAATCTCTAAATTCTAGAGCTGTTATAGTTAATAATAAAAAAGATAATAAACGAGTAAATAATACTCTACTAGCAAATGCAGGAGATGCTAATTTGGTTGCCGATATTATATATGCTACTCGTATAAAATTAAAACATAGAGGAGTAAGGAAATATACCCAGAGTGATATTAAGAATTGGGCTCTGTGTAAAAAGGTAGCTGAGGCTTGTAATATATTTTGCAATGATTTTCAACTAGAAGCTAGGGAAGGTTATATTAAGTACATAGAATTAGGTATAGATAGGTTAAATGGTAATTGTCGTAATTTACTGAATAGGCTACCAGCTATGTTAGAAACCATCTCTAGTTCTTATGGAGCTAAGTCTGAGTGGTTAGATTTAACCCGTACGGATCGAGAATGTTGTATAGATATACAAAAACACTACGTTAAACGTATAGCAGATACTACTGGTATATATGAGACTCTGGATAAATATCCGGAAAAAATGGTTCACTTTTTACATCTATATAGATTGTGTCAGAAGAATAAATGGCCACCTAAACAATTTATAGATGCTCAATTTGACTCATTATCTTGGTGTAATGGGTTACCAGATATCTCTCAACTATATACCGATAAGGCTATAGAGAGGTACAACAAATATTTATTTAAAATAAACTCTAGAAATAAACAACAACCTACAGAAGAGTCTTTACCTGAGATCAAAGGTTCTTTATGGGAAACCATTAATAGTTAAGTATATGGGAGCTATAATAATACAGAATTGTAATCAGTGCGTACTAGATATACCTTTGAAGTATGCTAACCTGTTGTATAATGATTTTGCTATCAGACATCCAAACTCATTTTACCTCAGGACTAGGGCTAGAGGTATGCAAGATTGGGATGGTAAAATTAAGTTCATAAATAAGAATGGTTTATTTAAGATAGGTTTATTACCTGCAGTAGTAAACAAGCTTAAAGATTATGGGTATGAGGAGTACGTGATAAAAGATCAACGTACTCCTGTTCCATTGATAACAAAACCAATTAAGAGTATAGGAGAATTTAAATTAAGGCCAGAACAAGTTGTAGCAGTAGCTAGTATACTTAATAGTAGGCTTAAAGGTATACCATACCATATAGGTGTAATAGATTATTCAGTAAATGCTGGTAAGAGTTTGATCATGTCAGCTATATATTTATCTTTTAAACGTAAGTTAAAAACCTTACTAATAACCAATGATTCTGATTGGTTAAAGCAAGCTAAAGATGAGTTTAAGAGGTATCTACCAGATGAGCCAATAACTTTTGTACAGGGTAATAAGGTTACCGACTGGTCTAACTTCTCGATAGGTATGGTACAATCGTTATCTCGTAACATAAAACTATATCAGAAGGAATTAACCCAAATAGATATGGTACTTGTAGATGAAGCAGACTTGGCTAGTAGTAAAACTTATCAAAACGTAATAACTCATTTATATAACACAAGAGTACGTATAGGTTTATCTGGTACCATATACTTAAGTAAGTTAGCTAAAGATAGAGTTAAGAACATGACCTTAGAATCATTCTTTGGTGTAAAGCTAGCAGAATTTAGACTAAAAGACTCTATAGCTAAAGGATACTCCACCAATACGGTTATCAAAATGGTACCAAGTCAACCTTGGTATGGTAATTGGGAATCAGATGGCAGAACTTATCAGGAAGAGTATGAAGATACCATAGTAAATAATACTTATGCTTACCAGTTGGTACTAGATAGGCTAAAGTATAATATCAAGTATAATAGGTTACCAGCTCTTATAGTCTGTAAGTTTGTAGAACATGCAGAGCAAATGTTTAAGTTCTTAAAAAAGAAGCTACCCAAATTACGTATAGAGGTTATTCACGTTAAAACTAAAGATAAAGTTAGGAAGTTAGTTCTAGAAAACTTTAGAAATGGTGAGGTAGATATTCTAATTTCCACCACTATAATTGCTAGAGGTAAGAATCTACCGCTTCTTAAGTACCTTATAAACACTGCTTCTATGGACTCTCAAGAAAAATCAATACAATTCTTAGGTCGATTAGTAAGAACACATAAGTCTAAGAGAGTAGTATATTTAGATGACATACATTATCAAGGGTCATACCTTAATAGGCACGGTAACCATAGAAAAAGATATTATCAAAAAGAAGGTTTAAAAGTGATAGATCTAGCTAAACACTGGAAGAAACATAAGAACCACTCTTTGATAGGCAAGTAAAGAACTATGAATAATTGCTTTCTTCGTTAGGAGGAAGCAATTATAGTAAAGGCATATAAGCATTTTAATATAATAATGGTTACATATAGCACAACTACTCTAAGTACAAGGATAAACCTATTAGAATATATAAACCATTTTAATATGAAAAAAGACCCTGTAAGTTTAATAACTAAGTTTTTCGAAACATGTGTTATACTAAGCTATATGGTTATCAGTATAATGTTAATTTTATGTATCATTAAAGTATTTTAAAAATATGGTAGACTTTTTAACATCACAGTTTATGGTAGCAGTATATGCATACCTATCCGGTTGTATACTAGCTAAATGGATGCTAAATCTCTTAGGTATCAATGATCCAAGAGATAAACGTTCTTGGGTATTCTCTTGGGTATTAGTGATTGTTTTAATAATGAGAGGAGATTAAATATGGGTAAAGAAACTGAAACAGAGATACTCTATAGAATTGAGAATACCAAAACCACAATCTTATCGAGTACTAAAATTCTACTAGAGGCTATAACTACCCTTGATAAGCAAAGGTATATACAACTAAAAACCGAGATTTCAAAACTATCTGGTCAAATACAAGAGCTAAATAAAAATCTAACAGAGTTTACTGATTTATTAAAACCTAAAGATAATGGCAAAGAAGAAACAAGAGGTAATTAAATTACCAGAACATGACCCACTTAAACCTATAGATATTACTCAATTAGGGGGTAACCAAGACCCCTGTTTTGGTAAAGGTTATGATTTAAGTACAAGAGAGTGTAAATTATGTGGAGATTCAGAATTATGTGCTATCAAGATGGCTCAAACTCTTAGAATTACCCGTAAAGAACTTGAAGAGAAAAATAACTACAAAGATTTAGATATATTAGAAGATACTAATGGTATCAAAAAATATCTTAGATCATTGAAGAGAAAAGGGTTAAAAAGAAGAGAGATCTTCGAAAAGACTTCAGAGAAATTTGAAGTACCAATTGATATGATAAAGAAAATTTATAAAGAATTAAAAGCAGATAAAGAATGAACCAGCAAGAACTAGTAAAAATTATGGTACCATATATTTGGACCAGATTTAAAATTTACCTCAACGACCCTAATTATTTTGTAAGGGGTAATGATATTTTAGCTACTATTTTTATGAAAGGTGAAAGTAGTGTACAATCATTTATATCAGACCTAAACAAGAAATTAAAAGAATTAGGGGTAACTAAACCAAAGAAACTTAGGTATAAGGAGAACCTAACATACAATGATATATTAACTAAATTTGTAAAACTATGAGCGAATCAATCAATCCTCGAATCAGGTTTACTAGAATTAGACAAGTAGTAAACCCTTGTAGAAATAATGCCACAGATGCTGGTATAGATTTCTATGTACCCACTGACTTAACTGTCGACGAATTAATGGGAATACCTTCTAATAAAACTAGTAGGTTGAAGTCTGGAGTAAATTTTAGAGAAGATACCTGGGGTTTTGTAGAAGAGATTATATTAAACCCTGGTCAAAGAATACTAATACCATCTGGTATCCAAGTACTTATAGAACCTGAAAATTCTATGTTGCAAGCAAATAACAAATCAGGTATTTCATCAAAGCAAGGTTTAATTTTTACTGCTGAAGTAGTAGATTCACCCTATGTTGGTGAAGTACATATAGGAGTAGTAAATACCGGAGTAGAGCCCGCTATTATTATTCCTGGTAAAAAATTGGTACAGTTTATACATATACCAGTGTATTTAACCAAACCTCATTACATAGATAATGCAGAGTATAATGAGCTAGCTAAAGATTGGGGAACTAGGGGTAATAATGGATTCGGTTCAGGAGATTAATTATGGATATAAGAGATATAAAGGTAGAAGTTCCACAGGTGGAAGACTACTTAGAAGCTATTTTTAAGTACGGTACAGAACAAGCTAATGCTTATCGTAGTATAGAGGATATACCTACTGGTCCTATTGATGTAAATATAGCTAAAAACCAGACAATACTCAAGGATTTTATAGGTCGTATCACAGAAGAATTGGCTGAGGGTCATGAATCTATGATAGAGGTTGCTAGTATACTTGGTCAGGTGGGTTTTAATAAAGATCTACTAGATAAAGATTCTATAAGGGTTATTATCAATAACTTACAGAATGCTAACGAAGAACAGGCTGATGCTTTAGGGTTCTATATAACCTTGTTTAATCTGGCTAATATTGGTTATAAAGACATATATAGCTATTATGAAGTAAAAGGAGATGGGTTTACTTCTAAGATAGATATGGGTATCTTGATGGCTTATGGAGTAAGTATACAACATAAACACAAGGATGTAGCCATTGTTCATTACTCAATATTCGATAAAGACCTATTAAGTGAGGTAGATATGGATATAAATGAAGTATCTAAATATATCCCTGGATTCCATCATCTTAGTGATCGTAAGATAAAGTTAAACGAAATAAGGCTATGGATGGTAGTATATTACCTAAATCTGGCAAGGAATGTCCTAAAGAATAGACCATGGAAACAAACCCAGGTTATGTCTCAAGAGGACCTATTCCAAGAGTATCTAGTACTTTCATTTATATATTACTTAGGTTACTTAGCAACCAATAACTTTGAACCACATGGATTGTTTAACCTATTCTATAGGAAACAACAATTAAACCTATGGAGAATTTCAACAAATTATTAATATGAGTGGATGGAATAAACCTTTAGAGGGGCTCGTTACTAATTGTAACGAGTCTCTTCACCAACTAGAATTTGCAACTTCTCAAGAGGCTTGGGAAAAACTAAATGAGGCTTTCTTGAAATTTGATACCACATTATTTAGTAGTGGAGCTACTGCTAATAGTGGGGTAGCTGTTGTGTATAATGTGTTTATTAAGATAAGAAAAGCTTGGGTAGATCCAGATTTTGATTATGGTAGGTGTTTTAACTATAAAGAGACCAAGTGGACAACTTTATTGAATAACTATATAGATTTTAATAAACTAGATCTAATGCGTAGTAAGTTACGTACTCTAAAAAAGAGTTATAACCAAAACTACAATGTAACTTACATGTTCAATAACCATCATGACAACGGTAAACAGTGTTTGATAGCTGCTACTTTTTCTAAGAGATTCCAAGAGGATGTACCAGTTATAACTATGATACTACGATCTTCAGAGATTACTAAGAGGTTAATATTCGATTTCCTGTTAGTTCAAAGAATGGCTGAATACATTTATGGAGAAGGTTGTACTGTACAGATAAACCTATTTGCTACTCAGATGTATGGTAATGCAGAAACTCTTATGATGTACCATACTCATAAGTCTCTGAAAAAAGTACTTAAAGGAGTTGATAATCCCTGGTCTAATAGGGTTATGGAGGTATTTAATAAATTCCAAAAAGGTACTGAAAAAGAATTCTCTTCTTTTAAGGTATATTTTAGAAGTTTTAAAGTACTCAGACCAGATTTATATCAGGAAACATATAAATCTATGTATGCAAAAGAATTGCTACTTGAATACGATGATATAGAATACCCAGAAAATGTAATATCATACTCACAGAGAAAGAATTATAAACGCAAATTACTTAAAAAGCAAGCAAAATGAGAATTTACAGTAATGCTCATGACTTAATGTCAGAAATGGGTAGAGAACTATCCAGTTATGGTAAAGTGGTTAAACCTAAAACTTACCAGAATAAGAATATAGAGGGCAATGATGATTTTATCACCAAGGAGATAATCTGTCAGCAGTACTGTTTAACTGGTCTACCTGATATGGAGTGGTTATTTGCTTATACTAAGACTATAGAATGGGCAATGGCAGAATTTGCTGAGAGAATAGATCCAACTATGGTTAATCCTGGCGATGCTTATCTAGAGAACCCATTAATGTGGAGCCAGTTCTTAAGAGAAGATGGTAAGTTTGATTATACATATTCTGAAAGATTGAATAGGTTGGTTAATTCTCCGGTACCTAATGGTAAAGTGTTTACTACTAACCTTGATGCTATAGTAGAATTGTTAAAAAATGATCCAGATACTCGTAAGGCAGTACTCCCTATATTTGACTCTGACGATGCTAGTCACTATGATGGTTCAGCTAGGATACCTTGCTCGGTATATTATGGTTTTCTTATTAGAGAGAACTCTAAAGGAGAGAAACAATTAAACATTTGTTACCATCAAAGAAGCTCAGATTTTTGTATGCACTTTGGAGATGATGTATATCTTGCTTGGAGATTAATGGAGTATATAGCTAATTTGGTTGGTATAAAACCTGGTTATCTATATCACACTATAGATTCTCTACATGCATATAAAAAGGATTGGAATTTATTAAAATCTAGTATAGAAGATATTATGTTTAGGATATAGTTTTTAGGTTAATGTAAATCTTAGGGTCGTAGTGTAAAGGTTGCACGTTAGTAAGTATTAATATACTAAAGCTAAAGGAGAAGGTTCGATTCCTTTCGATCCCCTTATTCTATTAAAAACCTTAGGTAATGGAGACTAAAACAAAAATTATTACCAATTTTAACGAGCTACACCAATTAATCGAAGCTTGTATAACTACAGGGTATGCAAGTATAGACTATGAAACCAATGCTAAACCCATCTATAATTCTGATTTTAAACCAACCATTTTATCAGTAAGTTTTCAAGCAGGGTTTGCTTGTTCAATCCCTTTAGATCATTTTCAAACCACACAGTATACTGAGAGTGGTTGGGATTGGAGAAAAGCTTTGAAAACTTTTGGTAGAGAAGTTATAGAAAACCCAGATATAGTAAAATATGGGTGGAATCTAAAGTATGATAACCAAATATCAGAGTTATATCATATCTATATTAGAGGTACTGTATTTGATGGTATGCTAGCTAAATACATATTAGATGAGCAAAGACCACATGATCTTAAATCTATGGTTAGAAGGTATATGCCAGAATATGGTAATTATGAAAAGCAAGATGCTTTTGATAAAATACCATGGGAGGATAAAGAGTTAGAACCATTATGTCACTATGGTGGGCAAGATACAGATTATACCTTACGTCTATGTTTATTCCTTGAGAAGAAACTAATAGATCTAGGCATGTATGGTTTGTTCCGTAATATGATTATGCCTGCTTCTAGAGTTTTACAGACAGTAGAAAAGAATGGTTTATATATAGATAGAAGTTTTAACCAGTATTTATTAGATACTTATCAACCTAAGATAGATAATGCTTTAAGTACCTGTCTTAATTTACCCAGAGTAAAAAAGTTTGCTAAAGCTTATACCCAAGAGAAGGTTGATAAGTATATATTAGCTATACAAGCTGAACTAGATGATCTAGATCCAAATGATCCAAAGGACAGACGTAAAATAACTACAAGAGAAAATAAGATAACTCAACTTAGAGCTGGAGTATTTACTACTAAAAAAGAACAAGAGCTTATAAGACCTTTAAATTTAGGTAGCCCAGTAGACTTACCAGCTCTACTTTTCAGTAAAGAAGGTTTTAACTTTACTCCTGTTAGTTTAACCGATAAAGGTGCTCCAAGTACTGATGAGGATTCTCTAAAAGAATTAAGGCGTGGGGTTAAAGATAATACTCCTAAGTCAATCTTTTTAGATAATCTATTAGAATTACGTGGATTAGAGAAGATGTATAAAACTTTCATCCTTGGTTGGTCTGAGAAAGTTCAAGATGATAGCTGTTTACATGGTAGGTATAATATCCATGGTACTGATTCTGGTAGGCTTAGTTCTAAAGAACCGAACTTACAACAGATACCAAAAACTAGTGTAGACCCTAATATTAAGAAACAATTAGTAGCTAAACCAAACACTTTGTATTTAAGTTCAGACTTTAGTCAAGCTGAACTTAGAATTATGGCTCACCTATCAGGAGATGAGACTTATCTAACTGCTTTTAGGAATGGTGAAGATCCCCACTTAGCTATTGCTGCTAGTAAGTATGGCATATCTTATGCAGAAGCTCTATCTATCCATGATAATAAAGATCACCCTGATAACAATCTATGGAAGATTAGGAGAAAACAGGCTAAGCAAATTGCTTTTGGTTTGATATATGGTATTGGTCCAGGATTGTTAGCTGAGAAATTATCAGACCCTCAATCTGGGCTTATAGTTACCAAAGAAGAAGCTCAAAAAGAGCAAGCAATATTCTTTGAACAACATCCAAAGATAAAAAAGTTTAAAGAGAAACAAGAGAAGTATCTCAGGAAACATGGTCACCTTAAATCACTATTTGGTAGAAAAAGGAGATTACCCGAGATATACTCATATAATCATGAAGAGGTGGCTTATGCTATTAGATTAGGTTTAAACTTTCCTTGTCAATCTGCTGCTTCTGATATGACTTTATTTGGTAGTATACTTATTTATTGGCTTATGAGACAAGGTAAGTTACCATTAATGGATGAAGTAGCTACAGTACATGATGCTGTATATTTTAATACTACTCCTAACAATATAAATACTTGGACCTTATATAAGATGTGGGATATATATCGTAATCCTTTAACCAAACCTTATTTCGGGTTTCAGATTAATGATGTAGATATGGATATGGATTTTAATGTTGGTAGGAGTATGGCTGAGGAATTACCCTTTATTCCTGGTTATGACTATAACAAAATGTTATCTCCAGACTTCAATGTTGAAGAGTATTTAAAACTAGCCGACCAGTATAAACAAGTATCTATAAAAGATTATCCAAAATACTTTAAAAAAGAAATGAAGGCCTATGAAAAAGATTTTGAACGAAGTAAAAAGTAGACATTTTACAGTCTGCCCTAGTTGTGGTTGCCATTTTACCTATGATGATGCTGATATAGAATTAATCCCTCTGGGTAACACTAATGACTTCAGTAAGTTTGTTGAATGCCCAAAATGCAAAGGGTATCTAAAACACTCAAATAATAAACCTAATCAAATTGAAACCATAGCTTTATGAGAAACACTATTGGATCTATAACTAACCGCCAGATAAATCTTACTTATATTATAGCTGGTTGTTTATTGCATTCTTTTGATGATATGCAAGAATACCTAAGACGTAGTGCTAGTGAATTGAATCATGAGAATAAACAAATTCTTAATGAAATGATAAAATTATGCACTAGATATGAATACCTTTGCGAGAGATTAAGGAGGGTATCTGTAACTACATTATCCGAACAAAACATGGTATATCATAATGATGCTATAGATAAATACTATAGTCTATTAATGACAATGGTTACTAGGATAGGTAGTGATGATGATTCAGAATTAAGAGCTTATGCCCTTATGAAAGAGATATCTAAATATCCTTCAAAATTACATTTTCCTAAGAAAGA
>JAEIGA010000200.1_pt1 | contig 83607 bp, 61 predicted proteins | sample 9270691 | NCBI WGS metagenome assembly JAEIGA01 (sample SAMN17057246, study PRJNA624740) | gut metagenome | biome: biome; isolation source: fecal sample | host: Bos grunniens | place: China: Xizang | collected 2019 | reverse complement strand
GAGCAGATCATCCTCAACACATGGTATGGTGGTGAGATGAAGAAGGGTATGTTCTCTATGATGAACTACTACTTGCCTCTCCAGGGTATCGCTTCAATGCACTGCTCTGCAAACACTAACGAGAAGGGCGAGACTGCTATCTTCTTCGGTTTGTCAGGTACAGGTAAGACAACTCTTTCAACAGATCCAAAGCGTATGCTTATCGGTGACGACGAGCACGGTTGGGACGACGACTCTGTATTCAACTTCGAGGGTGGTTGCTACGCAAAAGTTATTAACCTTGACAAGGAGAGCGAACCCGATATTTACAATGCTATCAAGCGCGATGCACTTCTTGAGAACGTGACTGTTGACGCTAACGGCAAGATCGACTTTACAGATAAGAGCGTAACCGAGAACACTCGTGTATCTTATCCTATCAACCACATCAACAACATCAAGCCTGGTTCAATGGCTGCTCCTGCGAAGAAGGTTATCTTCTTGTCAGCTGATGCATTCGGTGTATTGCCTCCGGTATCTATCTTGAATCCTGAGCAGACACAGTACTACTTCCTCAGCGGTTTCACAGCTAAGTTGGCTGGTACAGAGCGTGGTATCACAGAGCCTACTCCTACATTCTCAGCTTGCTTCGGTGCTGCATTCTTGAGCTTGCACCCAACAAAGTATGGTGAGGAGTTGGTTAAGAAGATGGAGAAGAACGGTGCTAAGGCATACCTCGTTAACACAGGTTGGAATGGTACAGGTAAGCGTATCTCTATCAAGGATACACGTGGTATCATCGATGCTATCCTCGATGGCTCAATCGATACAGCTCCTACAAAGGTTATCCCACACTTCGACTTTGTTGTTCCAACAGAGTTGCCAGGTGTTGATCCTGCAATTCTTGATCCACGCGACACTTATGCTGACGCAGCTCAGTGGGAAGAGAAGGCACTTGACTTGGCTGGTCGTTTCATCAAGAACTTCACCAAGTACACAGGTAACGAGGCTGGTGAGGCTCTTGTTGCTGCAGGTCCAAAACTCTAATAAAGTTTTAAACCTAAATATGGCGTCTGCTCCAATGGGGCAGACGCTTTTGTTTTTCATAAATTGCGGGGGCGAGAAAATAAGTCTTTTGAAATTACATTTATTATGGTATATAAAAATACTTTAAATAGTACCGTTTTTATCCTGGTTTTTCATTATCTTCGCATACTAAATTAGGATATATAACAGTGAAACTGAACAGCATTTCAATACTGAATTACAGAAATCTTGCAGATGTCAATATTTCGTTGTCGCCCAAAATAAATTGTTTCATAGGCAGCAATGGAATGGGAAAGACAAATCTGCTCGATGCTGTCTATTATCTGTCGTTTTGCAAGAGTGCCATATCACCGTCCGATAATGGAAATATTTATCACGATGCCTCTTTCTTTATGTTGCAGGGTGCTTATACAAGTGATAGCGGTATAGATGATGAAATATCGTGTGGACTTAAGCGTGGTGACAAAAAACAGTTCCGCAGAGGCGGCAAAGCATACGAACGTCTGTCCGACCATATCGGTTATATCCCTCTTGTGATGGTGTCGCCTGCCGACAATGAACTTATTGCCGGCGGTAGCGAAGAGCGTCGCCGTTTTATGGATGTTGTTATCTCTCAGTACGACAAAGAGTATCTGGGTGCGCTTATACGTTACAACAGGGCTTTGCAGCAACGCAATGTTCTGTTGCGTGGTGAACGGGAACCCGATTCAGATATGATGTCTTTGATGGAGGATATGATGGTGGCCGAGGCGGTGTGTATCCATGAACGACGCAAACAATTTACCGATGAATTGATACCGATCTTTACGGCATTCCATAATTCTATTGTTGGTGGTGGCGAAGAGGTTTCTTTGCGTTACCGTTCTCATCTTGACGAGAATGATCTTTCTGAATTGCTTGCTTCGTCGCGTAGTGATGATCGCCGCTTGGGGCACACGTCAAAAGGTGTTCATCGCGATGAGCTTGTTATGCAGCTGAATGGTTATCCTTTGAAAAAAGAGGGCTCACAGGGGCAGAACAAGAGTTTTCTTGTGTCGCTGAAATTGGCGCAGTTCGATTTCTTGCGTCGCAAGGGTGGGGAGACACCTCTTTTATTGCTCGATGATATATTCGACAAACTTGATAGCTATAGAGTGGAGAAGATAATATCTCTTGTGTCGGGCGAAGATTTCGGACAGATTTTTATAACCGATGTGAATCGTGAACATATCGATGGCATACTCGATGGCATAAATGGCGAATACAAACTCTTTGAGGTAAAGGGTGGGGTAACAGTGCTGTTGAAAACCAAAAGATAAAGATTAATAAATGAAAAGAGGTGAAACCAAATCTATAGCGGAACTTGTGCGGGCGGTATGTCGCGAAGAGGGACTTGAGACGCCGCTGAACGAATATCGTCTTATAAATGCGTGGTCAAAGGTGCTTGGTCCTGCAGTACAGTCATATACAAAAAATCTTCAGATATATAATCAGGTATTGTTTGTTACGTTAACATCGTCTGTGTTGCGTCAGGAACTGTTGATGAACCGTAAAACGCTTGTACGTAAATTGAACGATTATGTAAAAGCGCAGGTTATAACGGATATTGTATTCAGGTAATGAAAATGAACATAATCTTTGCTCTGTGGTTTAGATATTAATTCTTTTATATAATAAATTCTAAACTGAATCTTATGCAGAGTTTGAATATTAAATCGAGGCTTATTGTATTAAGCTTTTTACAGTTCGCAATCTGGGGTGCTTATCTGACATCCATGGGACGCTATCTTGGCGGATATGGTCTTGGTACACATATTGGATGGTTCTATTCGGTGCAGGGTATTGTGTCAATATTTATGCCGGCTATAATGGGTGTTATTGCCGACCGTTGGATTCCTGCACAGCGATTGTTGGCTTTCTGCCATGCTATGGCGGCCATCTTTATGGCTATAACAGGTTATATAGGTATGCGGGAGGGTTATGATGTTGCTTTTGGTGATATTTTCCCAACTTATACCATCGCTGTTGCATTTTATATGCCCACACTCGCATTGTCTAATTCTGTCTCATATACAGCGCTTGAAAGTGCAGGCCTTGATACGGTAAAATCTTTTCCTCCTATACGTGTTTTTGGAACAATAGGATTTATATTTTCGATGCTGCTTGTCGATTACACCGGTTTTCAGGACAGTTATAACCAATTTTTTGCTTCGGCAGCATGGGGCGCAGTACTTGCTTTATATTCTTTGTCTTTGCCTCATTGTCCTGTAAATAATGATGCCGGTGGCAAATCGCTTGTTTCGGCTCTTGGCTTTGGCTCATTTGCGCTCTTCAAAGAAAAAAGAATGGCGATATTCTTTATATTTTCCATGTTGCTTGGTGCTGCTCTGCAGATTTCGAACGGATATGCGAATCCTTATATCAACGGATTTGGGGAGTATCCGGAATATGCAGGAACATTTGCTGTTGAGCATACCAATATGCTGATTTCTCTGTCTCAACTGTCCGAGACATTGTGTATTCTTCTTATCCCCACGTTCTTGAGTAAATTTGGAATAAAGAGGGTTATGATTGTGGCTATGCTTGCATGGGTGTGCCGTTTCTTCTTCTTCGCAGTCGGCGACCCGGGCGTACCGGGCGTTTTCCTGTTTGCATTGTCAATGCTTGTCTATGGTGTTGCATTTGATTTCTTTAATATATCGGGCTCGTTATTCGTCAATAATGAGGTGTCGGAGAATATGCGTTCGAGCGCACAAGGTCTCTTTATGCTTATGACAAATGGCTTTGGAGCCTCCATAGGTGTTGTTGCAGCTCAGGAAGTTGTCAATTATTTTACAAAAAATCAGACATTTTTTGGTGGTTGGCCAATTGTTTGGTATATCTTTGCGGGGTATGCGTTGCTGATTGCAATTTTGTTTGCATTTATATTTAAAGAGAAAAAGGTATAATATGGTTGAACTGTTTGTTTCCGACATGATGTCGAAGGCCTCTGACCATCGTGCACACGTGCTTGTCATGCAGGAGAAAGATGGCTTGCGTAAAATAATAGTGGCTCTTGGAATGCTGGAGGCACAAGCCATAGCTTTTGCTTTACGTGGTGTGGATGTCGGTCGTCCTTTGACGCACGACCTTTTTCTTCCGTTGACAAAAGCTTTTGATATTGAATTGCAATATGTGCTCATTGACCGAATCGATGACGGAACATTCTATTCGGTGCTGCACTATGTAAAAGGCGATGAGTCGGTTGGCATCGATTCGCGTACAAGCGATGCCATAGCCATAGCTTTGAGAGCTAAAACTCCGATATATATCCGCGAAGAGCTTTTGAACCGCATGTGCATTCGTGATGAGCAGAACGGAGCGATATCAATACCTATAACAGCAGCCGATGAGGGGACTTTGCGCGCGGCAATGGAGAATGCTGTAAAAGAGGAAAATTATGAGTTGGCGATGAAACTTAAGGAGGAGATAGATTCACGCCATCAGAATACTATGGGAATAAAGAACACAAAAGAAAACGAATAAAATGGCACTATTTTACGTACCTGATATAGCAGAGCGTTGGGAACTGTCGGAAGAGGAAGCTGCTCACGCCCTTCGTGTGCTACGTCTCACTATCGGTGACGAATTGGATATTACCGATGGAAAAGGTAATCTCTACAAGTCTGTAATCAGTTCTGTCGCCGGAAAGCACTGTTATGTTGAGGCAAAGGAGATTCTTGCAATGCCAAAAGGGTGGAATGGCAATATACATGTGGCTGTTGCGCCTACAAAGAATATGGATCGCATAGAATGGCTTGCCGAAAAGGCTACCGAGATTGGTCTTGATGCGATGACTTTTCTCAACTGCCGTTTTTCGGAGCGTAAGGTGGTGAAGAACGACCGCGTGGAGCGTATCGTTGTGTCGGCAATGAAACAGTCGCTTAAATATTGCAAACCGGTGGTAGGCGAGATGACCGATTTTAAGAAATTCGTTTCACAGGAGCGTGCCGGCGAAAAATTTATAGCACATTGCTATGATGATGAAAAGACTCTGTTGAAAGATATTCACGTAGCCGGTTGTGATGCGACTATTCTCATTGGCCCTGAGGGTGATTTCAGTCCCGAGGAGGTAAAGATGGCTATAGAGGCCGGATATAAACCTGTAAGTCTTGGTAATTCGCGTCTGCGTACAGAAACAGCCGCTCTTGCAGCGTGTCATATACTAATGCTCAAGAACGAGAAGTGATGTACCGCTATTTTATATACTTCTCATACGATGGTGCTGCATATCATGGCTGGCAGATACAGCCTAATGCGGTTACAGTGCAGCAAGTGATGGAAGAGGCTCTTGCAAAGCTTATGCGTGTGCCTGTGCCGTTGGTAGGTGCCGGACGTACCGATGCAGGAGTGAATGCTTCGTGTATGGTTGCTCATGCCGATTTCCCCAATGAAATAGATGTTCAGCAACTTATATATAAACTGAACAAGATTCTTCCGCCTGATATTGCAGTAAGCAATATACGTCGTGTGAAGGATGATGCTCATGCGCGTTTCGATGCAGTGTCAAGACGATATAATTATAGGGTTATTACGGCAAAGAGTCCTTTCGCAAGGCGTTATGCCTGTCGTGTGATGCCGGGGGTGGATTTTGACATGATGAACCGTGCGGCTGAAATTCTTTACGAATATACCGATTTTACAAGTTTCAGCAAGTTGCACACAGATGTAAAGACCAATAACTGCAAGGTTACTTATGCCGCATGGCGACAGATTGCCGAAAACGAATGGCTCTTCGAGATAGAAGCCGACCGTTTCTTGCGTAATATGGTGCGCGCCATTGTGGGTACGCTGTTGCTTGTGGGGCGTGGAAAGATGACTCTTGACGGCTTTCGTGCCGTTATCGAGAACAAAGCACGTGGCGAGGCCGGCGACTCTGCAATGGGTGAGGCTCTATTTCTTGTGGGTGTTGAATATCCGGAATCGCTGTTCTTATGATGTGGGCTGTACTCGCTTTTATGTCAGCGGCATTGTTGGGCTGTTATGACTTCTTCAAAAAGGTGTCGCTTAAGGATAACTCCGTAATAGCTGTGCTTTTCCTGAATACTTTCTTTTCGGCACTGCTCTTTTCACCGTTTATAATACTATCCCGTTGCGGTGCAATAACAGAGGGTGCATTCTTCGTTCCCGTGGCTGATATGCATACCCATCTGTTGCTTCTGCTCAAGGCTGTCATTGTGCTGTCGTCATGGCTGTGCGGCTATATAGGTATAAAACATCTGCCTATAACCATTGTATCACCTATACAATCAACGCGTCCGGTGCTTGTCTTGCTCGGTGCTTTGCTTTTGTTCGGTGAAACGCTGAACGGTTATCAGTGGACTGGTGTAATAATAGCTGTTGTCTCAGTATTTCTTCTAAGCCGCAGCGGAAAGCGCGAGGGTATAGATTTTGCTTCGAACCGTTGGGTGCTGTTCGTTGCATTGGCAGCTCTTTTCGGGGCTGTGAGTGCGTTATACGACAAATATCTTATGCGCTCTTTGGAACCGATACTTGTGCAGTCGTGGTTCAATATCTATCAGTGTATCCTGATGGCTTGTTTGGGGGTGCTGCTCAATGTTTTCTCTTCTGCACAACGTGGCAAGAAATTCCATTGGAGTTGGGCTATACCGATGATTTCTATCTTCTTGGGCTTTGCCGATTTCTGTTACTTTTCTTCACTTGCACAAGAGGGTGCTCTTATCGCTGTTGTGTCAATGATAAGACGTGGAAGCGTTGTTGTATCATTTGCTTTCGGAGCATTGCTTTTGCATGAGAAGAACCTCAAACGGAAAGCTTTTGATATTGTTCTTATTTTAATAGGATTATTCTTCTTATATTTGGGCTCGAAATGAAAAAGATATTGTTGATATTGTCGCTGTTGTGCGGATTGCAGTTCTCTGTTTCGGCACAGGATATGCGTACTGTTTTTATGAGTGCGCCCGATGCTGTGTTACCCTTGCTGCCGGCAGGTCTCCGTGCCGATTGTATCGATTTTGCCGATGCTGGAATGTTGTATCCCGTGACAAATATTCTTGGCGGAAAGTCAACGCTCAAAGTGCTGGACGATAACTATCTGTTGTTGCAGAGCTCTGGAGTCTCTACTATAGCAATGAAACTGTTGCCGTTGGGCGAAAGCTTTGTTGTGTGTGTGGTGAATACCGTGTCGGCCGAGGCGTCGGACAGCCGTATGGCTTTTTATGATGCCGATTGGAAACCTTTGGATACCGTCTTGTTCTTTAAAGAGCCGTTGATAAAGGATTTCTTTGTCGATAATAGTGATATCCTTGATTTATGCGATATCTATCTTGTTTCTTTGCATCTGAATGCAGCCGACAATACTCTTGTGGCTGAATATACCATGCCTGATTATCTGAATGACGATGATGCAGAAAAAGTACGTCCGTTGCTCAAAAAGATTATCTATCGTTGGAATGGTGTTAGGTTTGTCAAGGAATAAGCTCTACAGAATCTGTCTTAAATTCCTTTATATCGCCCTTGTTGTATCTTTTGAAAAGTTCTTTTGTGTCATCAAGGAATTGTTTCAACTTTCTTTCTGCGTTGCTGTTCTTGGGACATACGGTAGTTGATGCAGGCAGAATTGTAAAGTCTCTTTCTCCGTTACTCTTTTTGGGTGCAATCCATGTGAGCAGATATTCGAGCGATGATACACGTGTGTAGTTCATAATCTTCTTTAACTCCATTTTTATAATCATTCCGCCGTCGGTGCCTCGCATTGACATGTTCGATACAAGATTGCCTGTTGAATATACCACTGTGTGCTTGTCGGGAGTATCTGGGTTTTCCCTTATCTCAATGGGCTGTATTATGTGCGGATGATTGCCTATGATGTGGTCAACGCCTTTCTCTATCAACCAACGGCTCAGTTCCTGAACTCTTTGGGGTGGAATCCTTACATATTCATCACCCCAATGCATGCAGGCTATTATGACATCCGCACCTTTGCTCTTTGCCTTGAATATGTCCTCTTCTATAACAGCCTTGTCAATCATGTTCACTACCATCGGCTCAGGGATGATGTTGCCGTTTGTGCCGTAGGTGTAGTTGAGTATGGCAATCTCTATTCCGTTACTGTTCAATATGAGGGGGTATCGCTCTTCGCGCTCTTGACTGTTACGATATACTCCGCAATGGGGAATCTTCAGCGAATCGAGCAGGTCCAGAGTGTGTATAGCTCCGCGTTTGCCTTTGTCGAAGCAATGGTTGTTGGCAAAGAGTATCACGTTGAAGCCGGCATCGCGTATGGCGTAAAGGAAACTGTCGGGGGCGCAGAACGACGGATATCCGCTGAATCCTTCTTTGTATATCGGTGTCTCGAGATTGGCGATGGCAAGGTCGTTGCTCTTTGTCTCCTTTGTGATATATCTATACCAATGGTTGTAGCTGTATGTGCCGTCCTCTTTTTTTGCCTCTTCGAGCTGCAGGCTGTGCTGCATTATGTCGCCGGCAAATATAAGTTTTGTACTTTGGAAAACAGAATTGCTGCTCTGCGCCAATGCCATGAGGGGCATAGTGCAGAACAGCAATGTTTCTATGAGGATTTTTCTTTTCAAAGTGCTATTTATATATTTCGCGCTTGCCGGCAAGCAGGGTGTTCTTCATCAGTGACACTATTGTCATTGGACCTACACCGCCCGGGACAGGGGTTATATAAGAACACTTTGGTGCAACATTGTCAAAATCTACATCACCACATAGGCGGAAACCGCTCTTGCGTGTTGCATCGGGTACGCGTGTGGTGCCAACATCAATTACAACGGCTCCCTCTTTTACCATATCGGCTTTTACAAAGTGGGGTTGTCCCAATGCGGCAATTATGATGTCTGCCTGGCGGCACTCTTCGGCTATGTTCTGTGTGTGGCTATGGCATACGGTCACCGTTGCATCACCTGGAATGCTCTTCTGCATCATAAGGTTTGCCATTGGCTTGCCTACAATGTTACTTCGTCCCAATACAACGCATTTCTTGCCTTTGGTGTCGATGTTATAACGTGCCAATAGTTCCATTATTCCGTTTGGCGTTGCAGAGAGGAAACATGGCAATCCAATGGCAAGGCGACCTGCATTTACAGGGTGGAATCCATCAACATCTTTGCGGTAGTCGATGGCTTCGGTTACTTTCTGCTCATCGATATGCTTGGGCAATGGCAATTGCACTATAAAACCGTCAACATCAGGGTCGTTGTTCAGTTCATCGACCTTTTTCAGCAACTCTTCTTCGGTGGCGTCCTCTTCATAACGTATCAAGGTTGATGTAAAACCGCACTCTTCGCAAGACTTTACTTTGTTGGCAACATATGTCTCGCTGCCTCCGTCGTGTCCCACAAGAATTGCTGCCAAATGAGGGCGTTTGCCTCCGTTGGCGATTATTTTTTCCACCTCTTCGGCTATCTCTCTCTTTATCTGTGCCGCTACGGCTTTACCATCGATAAGTTGCATAGTTCTATAGGTTTTGGTTTGTTATCTTCTGAATTTTGGCATCATGTTCATCATGTTGCCCATTTTGCCACCTGCTACGCTCTTCATGGTCTTGCGTATCTGCTCGAACTGCTTCATCAGGCGGTTTACCTCCTGCATTGTTGTGCCGCTACCTCGTGCAATGCGCTCTTTGCGTGAGTTGTTGATTATGTCCGGATTTGCACGCTCTTTGGGTGTCATTGAACGTATGATAGCTTCAACGCTCTTGAATGCATTGTCATCGATGTCAAGGTCTTTGACCGCTTTGCCCACACCAGGAATCATTGCCATAAGGTCCTTGATGTTACCCATCTTCTTTATCTGTTCAATCTGAGTAAGGAAGTCGTTGAAATCGAATTGGTTACGTGCGAGCTTACGCTGCAGCTTCTTTGCCTCTTCTTCGTCGAACTGTTCCTGTGCGCGTTCCACAAGTGAAACAACGTCGCCCATGCCAAGAATGCGGTCTGCCATGCGGTTGGGGTGGAACTGGTCAATAGCTTCCATCTTTTCGCCCGTACCGATGAACTTGATAGGCTTTGTTACAACGGTGCGTATTGACAATGCCGCACCACCACGTGTGTCACCATCGAGTTTGGTAAGGATAACACCGGTAAAGTCAAGACGGTCGTTGAACTCTTTGGCTGTGTTTACAGCATCCTGACCGGTCATTGAATCGACCACAAAAAGTGTTTCTGTTGGGTTTACAGCCTCTTTGATTGCTGCAATCTCGTTCATCATCTCTTCGTCGACAGCAAGACGGCCGGCGGTGTCGATAATAACAAGGTTATAGTTCTTTTCTTTAGCTTCCTTGATGGCGTTTAATGCTATCTGAACGGGGTTCTTGCTTTCCGGCTCGCTGTAAACAGGGACTTCTATCTGCTCACCAAGAACTTTCAACTGGTCAATGGCCGCAGGGCGATATACGTCGCAGGCAACGAGTAACGGGTTGCGGTTCTTCTTTTTCTTGAGGTAGTTTGCCAACTTTGATGAGAATGTTGTCTTACCGCTACCCTGAAGACCCGACATAAGTATCACAGCCGGGTGTCCTTCATAGTTGATTTCGGCTGTTTCGCCACCCATGAGGGCTGTCAGCTCGTCATGTACAATCTTTATCATCAACTGGCTTGGATGAAGTGATGTGAGCACGTTCTGTCCTATAGCCTTGTTTTTTACTGTGTCGGTAAAAGTCTTTGCTACCTTGTAGTTTACATCGGCGTCAAGCAATGCCTTACGCACATCCTTAAGTGTCTCGGCAACGTTGACTTCGGTAATGCGGCCTTCACCCTTAAGTATTTTAAATGAGCGTTCCAAACGCTCGCTTAAGTTTTCAAACATATTGTCCTGATATTTAAATTTTTATTATTTCTCTATACTTATAATTCCTCCGGTAGAGGTGTTGAAAAGAACTTTTGTGGCTGTTTTTTTGTTGAAGAGCTCTTTTGACAATATTTCGGTTACGCCGAACTGTGCTATGTAAATCTCTTCATTACATAGTCTCTTGCTTCTGGTGAAGAGTGAGACTTCTGCTTTGCCGGGAATATTGTAGCATATACCCTCTTTTTTGAGAATTCTCTTTTTTTCACGTTCTTCCGGTGTGGGAATATGCACTGTTTTCAAATCGCGCAGGCTGTAGTAAACAGGTTCGCCTGCAAGGTTCTCTTTGTCAACAAAACCCAATTTACGCGAGAAACGGAACAGTATCTCTTTTGTGATATCACATCCTTGTACAGGTTCTATTATAAATGATCGAGAGGTATATGTGGTGTCTGTATGTCCTATGAAAAGTTCTGTCAAAGCCAACTCCTGTCTGTTTAATTCGTCGAGTACCAATTGCATTGATTGACCGTCTTTTGGCATGTTCTCTGCCTGTCCTCTTGTTATGGCAAGTTTGCTTTCTCTTATGGCATATATCTCTTTTGCCGTAAGTTCTGCAAGTTTTGCTGTGGATGTGGCCTGAAGCATCTCCTCGGTCATGTACTGTGTGGCGTCGATATGGCTGTTTGCACCCTTTGTATACGTTTGTTCGCTTTTGACATCTTCTTCCTCTTTTGTGTTTATGCCTTTGATTATGCCGTTGTTGCAAAGGTTGATGTTAGAGGCTGTACTGTTGTTTATCTTTATGGTGTACATCTTCTCGCTATTGGGCTGGCCGCTTGTTGTAATATTTACATCGCCCATTACCCAATGGCTTGACACTTCTGTTATGGCATTGTTTATACGAAGATATCTCTCTGCATATCTGTTGAATTCTCCGGGTGTCTGTGTTATGCATGCCGCATTAACGGTTATTTCAATTCTGGTGTCGGGTAAACAGTATGTTATTCCCTCGTTGGCTCCGGAGAAGAATGAGTTTACCTCTGTTTGTGCGACAATAGGCAGTATTGTAAAAAATGTTGCTAAAAACAAGGGTATTTTTCTCATGATGCTTTTGGCTTGTAATTTCGTATAGGTATAAAAACTCTAATTTGTTGCGAAGATAGTAAATAGTTTTCTAAAATTAAGTGAAAAAACTCTTTAACTTCTTTAAAAGGCTGCCGACCATGCTTTTTGCTTTCTGAAAGTTAAAAAAAATGGTTATAAATCTTGTTTTTCGGAACTTTATTCTAATTTTGTATTTAATATTCATAATAGCCTATGTCAAGAGTTAAAATACACGATAGAGAGTTTGCTCTGTCAATATCTCGCGAAGAGATCGACAGAGAGGTAAAAAAAGTAGCGGCGCAGATAAGTAAGGACTATGCAGGAAAGCGTCCATTGTTCCTTGGTGTTTTGAATGGCAGTTTTATGTTTGTCGCCGATTTGTTGAAAAATCTTGAGATAGAGTGTGAAATCTCTTTTGTCAAACTCTCTTCATATCAAGGAACAGAGACAACCGGTAAGGTTCGTGAACTTATCGGTCTTACCGACTCTATTGAAGGTCGTGATGTGATTGTCCTGGAGGATATCGTTGATACAGGTCATACAATGTGCAAAATGCTTGAAACATTGAAGAAACAAAATCCCGCATCGGTCGAGGTGGCTTCGTTGTTTGTAAAACCGGAACGTATGCAGGTGCATGTTGATGTAAAATACTCCCTGTTTACAATCCCTGATAGATTCATTGTGGGTTATGGTCTTGATTACGACGGTCTTGGACGTAACCTTCCCGATGTATATGATGTTGTAGAATGATAAACGAAATATTATATGCTTAATATTGTGATTTTTGGTGCCCCCGGTAGCGGAAAGGGTACTCAGAGTGAGAGAATCGTGGCGAAATATGCTCTTAACCATATTTCGACAGGTGAAGTGTTGCGCGGTGAGATTGCTGCAGGAACTGAACTTGGCAAGACTGCACAGCAGATAATAGACAAAGGACATCTGATTCCCGATGATTTGATGATAAGCATTCTTGCAAGTAAACTCGATCATCTTGTTAATAGCAATGGTGTCATCTTTGATGGTTTTCCCCGTACTATAGCCCAGGCAGAGGCCTTGAAGGTCATGCTTGCAGAGCGTGGCCAGGAGGTGACAGCAATGATTGAACTCGATGTTCCCGAAGATGAACTCATGACTCGTCTTTTGAAACGTGGTCAGGAGTCGGGCAGAGCCGATGACAATGAAGAGACTATTAGAAAACGTCTTGTAGTCTATAACGAACAGACATCGCCTTTGAAAGAGTGGTACAAGAACGATGGCAAGCATTGCTATATAAATGGTCTTGGAGAACTTGACCGCATTTTTGCCGATATTGTGACGGCTATAGATTCAAGAATTTGAACCATACAGGAACAAATATGTTCCTCATAAATAAAGTTGCCGCAATGCGGCAACTTTTGCTGTTGAAAATTTAAATAGCCCGTGAGGGTTTCAATGATACTATTATGGCAGAATCGAATTTTATAGATTATGTAAAGATTGTGTGCCGTTCAGGCCGCGGTGGTCGTGGAATGGCGCACCTTCATCGTGCGAAATATATTCCCAATGGTGGTCCCGATGGCGGTGACGGCGGAAAAGGTGGTGACATCATTCTGCGCGGTAACCGTAATTATTGGACGTTGCTTCACTTGAAATACCAACGTCATATATTTGCAGGCAATGGTCAGAACGGTGGAATAAACAAAAGTACCGGTGCTGACGGTGAAAGTAAAATCGTTGATGTGCCATGTGGCACTGTGGCTTACAATGCCGAGACCGGTGAGTTCCTTTGTGACGTAATGGAAGACGGTCAGCTTGTGACGCTCCTCAAAGGTGGTCGTGGTGGTCTTGGAAATGTACACTTTGCAACCCCGACACGTCAGGCACCACGTTTTGCACAGCCCGGCGAGCCAATGCAGGAGATGACTGTTACATTGGAATTGAAACTTCTTGCCGATGTGGGTCTGGTCGGTTTTCCCAATGCCGGAAAATCAACACTCCTCTCTTCGGTCTCAGCGGCAAAGCCAAAGATTGCCAATTATCCCTTTACAACTCTTGAACCGAATCTCGGTATCGTATCCTATCGCGATAATAAATCGTTCGTAATGGCCGATATCCCCGGTATCATTGAGGGTGCAAGCCAAGGTAAAGGCTTGGGATTGCGTTTCTTGCGTCATATTGAGCGTAACTCATTGCTCCTTTTCATGGTTCCAGCCGAGGCTGATGACATTAAGAAAGAGTATGAAGTTTTGCTTAACGAACTTGCTACATTCAACCCGGAGATGCTCGACAAACAGCGTGTATTGGCAATAACAAAATGCGATCTCATTGACGAAGAGTTGAAAGAGATGCTTTCGGAGAATCTCCCTGACGATGTGCCTCATGTGTTTATTTCGGCTGCTACGGGTGAGGGTATTCAGGAACTGAAGGATATCCTTTGGGGTGAACTCAACAGCGAGGCAAACCGATTGGCTGCAGTCAAACGTGAGGAACTCGTTCATCGTAACTATGATAAGAAGATGCTTGCTGCGGATTTTGCCGATTGGGAAGATGACTATGAATATGCCGACGAGGATGATATGGAAGAAGACTTCGGTTATGATGAATTTGACTTTGACGAAGAATAATTTGTAAAAACACACATAAACACTTATAAAACTTATGGCAACAAAAAAACATTCATGGAACTACGACAATGTAGGTGGTTCTACACGTGTTAAGATTACTACAGGAGCCGACATTGCTCATCTTGGGGAATTGGACTTAAAGAAATGGACTGTATTGTCGTGTCCGACTACCGGATTGGACATTGATGATAAAAGTTTGAAATATATCGATGCCGATAGCGATGGACGCATCCGTGTGAACGATATCATTGCAACATCGCAATGGTTGATAGCGGTTATTAAAGATGCAGACTTGTTGTTGAAAGGTGCTGACAGTATAGATGTAGAGCAGTTCAATCAGGAAAATGCCGATGGTCAGAAACTCTATAACTCGGCAAAGCAGATTCTTGTAAATTTAGGCAAGGAGGGCTCTGTTATATCATTGGCTGATACAAAAGATATCACTGCTATTTTTGCCAAGACACGTTTCAATGGTGATGGTATAATTACCGAGCAGACTCCTGAAGATGCTGAGGTAGCGGCAGTTATTTCGGCAATCATAAATACTGTGGGTAGCGTTGTAGACCGTAGTGGTGTTAATGGCGTTAATGCAGAACTTATCGAAAAATTCTACCAGGCTTTGGTCGATTATCTCGCATGGAACGAGGCTGCTGTTGAAGCTCCTTATGGTGCAGATACCGATAAGGCCATTGAAGCATATAATGCTCTCGACCTTAAGGTTAAGGACTATTTTGTACGTGCCAAGCTTGCTTCATTCTCGCCTGAAAGCGCAATGAAACTCGATGTGCAGACAGCGCTTATAGAGTCTATCAGTGCCGATAATCTTACCGGCAAGACCGCAGAAATTGCTGCATATCCCATTGCACGTATAACTGATAAAGCAGAGCTTGATATCAAAGCTACTATAAACCCTGCATGGTCATCAATGTTCAATACTCTCATCTCTATTGTAAAGCCAAAAGAGAAGGTTCTTACAGAGGAGACATGGGCAGCTATTGGTGCATCTTTTGCAGCCTACAATGCATGGAAAGCAGCCAAGAAAGGCGGAGAAGTTGAGTCTTTGGGTATAGATGCAATTAAGAAGATTCTTGCCGATGACAAGAAACTTGCATTGCTCGACTTCGTGGCACAGGATCTTGCACTTAAAGAGACTGCCGATGGTATTGACATGGTTGACAAGTTCCTTTATATATATCGCGATTTCTATCGTTTGCTCCGCAACTTTGTTACTTTCCAGGATTTCTATACAAGAAACAAGAATGTAAAGGCTGTGTTCCAGAGTGGACGTCTGATCATAGACCAGCGCGAATGTCGTATGTGTATGTTGGTTACCGATATGGCGAAACATAACACAATGGCTCCTGCAAGCGGAATGTATCTTGTATATTGCGATTGTACAACCAAAGCAAGCCCTACAAAATTGAATATTGTTGCTGCTGTCACAGTCGGTGAAATCGGCGATCTTGTTGTAGGTAAGAATGCAATCTATTTCGATAACAAAGGCCAGATGTGGGATGCTGTTATCACAAAGATTATTGATAACCCTATAAGCATAGGCCAGGCATTCTGGTCGCCTTACCGTCGCATGGCTACTACTGTCGAGAATCTCATTAACAAGACGGCTGCCGATAAGGATGCGGCTATGATGAAGGATGCCAATGCCAAAATCAACGCAGCTCCTGCTGCCAAGCCGGCAGAGGGAGAGAATAAGGCTCCTACACCTCCGTTTGATATTGCCAAGTTTGCCGGTATCTTCGCTGCCATAGGTATGGCTGTCGGCATGATAGGTACAGCTTTGGCCGGTATCTTGGAAAGCTTTAAGGGTTTTGCATGGTGGCAGTATATAGGAATATTCATTGGTATCATGATGTGTATTTCCGGCCCTGCAATGATTATGGCATGGATGAAGTTGCGTCGTCGTAATATCGCCCCACTGCTCAATGCCAATGGTTGGGCTATCAATGCTTCGTCAAAGATTAGTATCCCATTTGGTGAGACCTTGACAGACATTGCAAAATTCCCTAAATTGAAGATCAAAGATCCTTATGCAAAAAAAGGAATTTCTAAATGGATGAAATGGACAATTTCGTTGGTTTCACTTGTTATTGTACTCGGATGTTTGTGGCTTGGTAATATATTTGCAAGTCTTGGTGCACCTTCTCCATTGTCAATCTTCAATAAAGAACAGGTTGAGATGGTTGAAGCATCAGAGCCGGCTCCTGTTGAGGCCGTTGTGGCAGACAGCATTCCTGCAGTAAATCAGTAAAAGATATAATTAATCAACCAAAAACCTCGTCTGAGTGTTTATACCTTGCTAAAGGTTAAACATTTATGACGAGGTTTTCTTTTTTATTTCTGTTTCTTCTCGCTTGCGGCATAGAAGCTAATGCTCAACAAGGCGAGAAATTTCTTGAGGAGCCGTTGCCACAGGGGTGGAATGACGGTGAGTTTTTCGATCAGACATTGCCGCCTGATGACACATGGTGGCTGAATTTCGAGGATTCTTTGCTCGATTCGCTTATTGTCACAGCGTGCAAGAATAACTACTCAGCGTTGGGTGCCATGGAGAATATCCGCAAGGCACGTGCTGCATGGCGCAATGCACAAGGCGGTCTTATGCCGTCATTCGATTTGAGCCTCGGCTGGCAACGCGACAAGACAAGCGGAAACAGTCCGCAGACGCTCTATCGCGAGGCGTGGGAAGGACAATATTCTGCGGCTGTTTCAATGAAGTGGCAGGCTGATGTTTTCGGAACAATATATATGCGTTCCAAAGCACAGAAAAAGCTCTTTATGGCAACCGAGGAGGAGTACAATGCCGTTATGGTCTCTCTTGTTGCAAATGTGGCTGTAACATATTTCTCCTTGCGTCAGTCTCTTGCCGAAATGCAGGTGATACGTTGGAACGTGGAGTCGCAACGCGAGATAATGGAGATTGTCACTGCGCGTTACAAGAGTGGATTGGCATCGAAACTGGATGTGGCACAGTCGCTGAGTGTCTATTATAATACCAAAGCCAAGATTCCTGCAATGCAGGCAAGCATAGATAGTTATCGTAATGCTATGGCTGTGCTGTTGGGTGTATATCCGCAGGAACTGGACGGCTGGCTCGAGGAAGGGTATGCCTTGCCTGAGTATATGGCGCCGATAGAGGTTGGCTTGCCTGCACATTTGCTGTTGCGCCGTCCTGATGTGCGTGCCGCGCAAAGGCAGGTTGAGGCGAATGCGGCTCTGCTCGGTGCTACGCGTCGCGACTGGTTCCCGTCGCTCTTTATCACCGGAACGTTGGGCTTTACTTCGGATAAACTTAAGACTCTTCCTCGTTCCAAGAGTCTTGTGTGGGAAATAGCTCCATCTCTCCAATGGAGTATATTCGGTGGTATGAATCGTGTGAATGCTACAATCGAGGCACGTGCTGAACTTGATTACAGTATAGCTTCGTTCAACAGCACTGTTCTCAATGCCATGCAGGAGGTGCAGGATGCAATGTCTAAGTACCGCAATTCGATAGCGCAGATTGTCTCTCTTCGCGAGGCAATGAATCAGGATGAGGAGACTCTTGCTCTTTCACTTGAACTGTACAAGCAGGGGCTTACGGAGTATCAAAATGTACTTGATGCTCAGCGTTCACTCTTCACCTGTCAGGATTATCTTGTTCAGGCGCATGCTCTTTCGCTTATATATCTTGTTCAATTATACGAGGCCCTTGGTGGCGGTTGGTAAATTCTTCCACAATGAAAAAAACGATGTTTTTAGTGGTATTGCTTGTCATGACGGCGTGCCACAAGGAGAGTGAAACAAAAACAGTTGGTGCTGCGTTGCCCATCGAAGTTGCTATGCCGGTTGTGCGTGATGTTACGCTCACGCGCGAGTATCCCGGATACCTCGCCGCTGATGCTGTTATCCCTGTTGTGGGACGCGTGAACGGTACAATTGTAAAGCGTGATTTTACAGAGGGAGGCAGAGTAAAGAAAGGTGACCTGCTTTTTGTTATAGAGCCTACATTATATGAAAATTCTGTTGCACAGGCTACGGCTGCCTTGCAGACAGCCCAGGCGGAATATGATTATGCCGTGAATAATTATGAGCGTATGAAGGTTGCTATAAACAGCGATGCTGTCAGTCAGATAGAACTGCTGCAAGCAAAGAGCAAGGTCGAGAGCGGAAAGGCTGCCATTGACAATGCGCGTGCAGCCTTGAACACAGCAAAGACAAAATTGGGCTATTGTTATGTTAAGGCTCCTGCAACAGGTGTCGTCGGACTGAGGAAATATTCTCTCGGCTCGTATGTGTCGGGTGAGATGTCACCTGCAGAACTATGTAAATTGTATAAGGATGATATAATGTATGCCTATTTCAATATAAGTGATGCGCAATGGCTCAGGAGTCTGCAACGTGGCGATTCCAGAATAGACCAGAGCAATATTACCTTTACTCTCGATGGTGGAAAATATTTCACACGGAATGCCAAAATAGACTATCTTGCTCCCGACGTGAATCTTACTACCGGTACATTGCAGGTGCGTGCCGAACTTGACAATAGGGATGAGATGCTAAAACCTGGAAGTTACATTAGTGTGGTGTTGCCCTATGAAAAGGTAAATGACGGTATTCTTGTGCGTGATGCCTCTATTGGAACCGACCAATTGGGAAAATATCTTTATGTTGTCAACGATTCGAATAGAGTGGAGTATCGTCGTATCAGTGTCGGCAATCTTGTCGATGATACGTTGCGCCTTGTGACCGAGGGGCTTGAACCGTCCGACAGATATGTTACAAAGGCTCTTCTTAAGGTGCGTAACGGCATGAGTGTACTTCCTGTAATGGAGAAACAATAAAAAGATAAAATCATGAGATTCTCTAAATTTTTCATAGAACGCCCAATTTTTGCCACAGTGTTGTCACTGTTGCTTCTTGTGGCAGGCGGCGTATCGCTCTTTGTGTTGCCCATCGACCAATATCCATCGATAACACCTCCTACGGTGCAGGTGACAGCTGTTTATCCGGGTGCCAATGCCGAGACTATTGCACAGACGGTAGGTATTCCCATCGAACAGCAGGTAAACGGAGTCGATGGCATGATATATATGAGTTCTACATCATCGTCATCGGGTACATACAGGCTAACTGTTACTTTTGAGGTGGGTACGGACATTGATATGGCAACGGTGCTTGTACAGAACAGAGTGAATATTGCTCTTAACTCTTTGCCGAGCGAGGTTACTCAACAGGGTGTAGTGGTGCAGAAACAATCGACCAATATTGTGCTTTTCATCACTCTGACGGGTGACGAGGAGTATAATCAGCTCTATCTGTCGAATTACGCCCAGTTGCAGCTTGTTGATCAGCTTACGCGTACTCCCGGTGTCGGTGGAGTAGAGATTATGGGTGCCGGAAAATACTCCATGCGTGTGTGGCTCGATCCTGAGGCCATGCGCATAAGAGGCATTTCTGCTTCTGAAGTATATCAGGCTATCAGCCGTCAAAACCTTGCCGTGTCGGCAGGTTACGTGGGACAGACACTCGATGCTACGGCCGACAATGCTTTTCAATATACTTTGAATGTGCAGGGTAGGCTCAGCGATGCCACTCAGTTCGGCGATATTGTAATACGTAACAATGGGGTAGAGATGCTCTATCTGCGTGATATTGCCGAGATTGAAATTGGCAGTGAAACCTATAGCTCTTCGTCGTATCTGCAAGGTAAGCCAACTGCTGCGTTGGCAGTGTATCAGTCGCCAGGTTCAAGCTCACTTGCTGTATCCAAGGCTGTGAGAGAACGTATGGAAGAACTCGCAGAGGCTTTTCCTCCCGGAGTGCAGTATCAGATTGCTCTTGATACGACCGAGGTGGTGCGCAGTTCAATCGAAGAGGTACTGTTTACTCTGCTTGAGACAACGGCTCTGGTGATTTTCGTTATTTTCCTCTTTCTGCAGAATTGGCGTGCAACACTCATCCCTTGCCTTACAATCCCTGTGTCGCTTATAGGTACGTTGGCTGTTATGTTGCTGCTGGGATTCTCCATAAACACTCTTACTCTATTCGGTCTTGTCCTTGCCATAGCCATAGTTGTGGACGATGCCATTGTGGTGGTGGAGAATGTCACGCGTATCCTTGACGAGGGTAAGCTCCCTCCACGCGAGGCAACCGAAAAGGCTATGGATGAGATTACCGGTCCCATAATAGGTGTGGTACTTGTAATGATGGCTGTCTTTATTCCCACCACAATGATTGGTGGAATTTCAGGACAACTATATAAGCAGTTTGCCTTGACTATAGCCACGGCAACACTCTTCAGCGGTTTCAATTCTCTTACGCTCACCCCGGCGTTGAGTGCTATACTGCTTCGTCCCACTGCTACCGGCGGACACAAAGGGTTCGGATGGTTCAATAAAGGATATGATTTTCTTCAAAGGATATATGACAGAAGCGTAGGATTTCTTTTGCGTAAGGCATGGATAGCTGCAATCACATTTGTTGCTATGGTTGTGCTTGCCGTGTATATGTTCACCCATTGGCCTACGACGTTTATCCCTGATGAGGATGACGGTTATTTCATAGTTAGCGTGCAACTTCCTCCTGCAAGTTCGCTCAGTCGCACCGAGGCGGTTGCCGCTATGGTGGAAGATATCGTATCGGCATATCCCGAGGTCAAGACAAATATCAGCATCAGCGGTTTCAGTATATTGAACAATGGCCGTCAAAGCAATGCGGCAAGCGTGTTCGTTGTTCTTAAAGACTGGAGCGAAAGAAAGAAAAAGAGCGAGTCGGCAGCGGCAGTTGTGGAGCGCTTCAATCGTCAGGCTTATGTAGAGATAGAGGAGGCACAATGTTTCGCCTTTGTACCGCCGGCAATCCCGGGCATTGGTAATGTTGGTGGCTTGCAACTACAACTTGAAGATCGAAAAGCATTGGGCTTGATCGAGATGCAAAAGGCAATAGATGCTCTTTCCGAGAACTATAACCGTAACGGAGCTGTTGCAAGTATGAACAGTTCTTTCGAAGCCGATGTACCGCAATATTTCTTGAATATCGACCGCGAAAAAGCGATCTCAATGGGGCTTGATATGGGTGCCGTGTTATCGACATTGAGCTATTACATGGGTGCGATATATGTCAATGATTTTGTGCTGCTTGGTCGTATATGGCAGGTGAAAATGGCTGCCGGTGAACGTAATCAAAAGGTTATAGACAATGTCATGAATCTGAGTCTTGCCAACAATCGTGGTGAAATGGTTCCTTTCAGTACATTTGTGACTGCTGAGGAGATTCTTGGCAGCGACCAGCTTGTGAGATATAATATGTACAATAGTGCTACCCTTACGGCCAATGTGGCACCGGGGTACAGTTCGGGTGAGGCTATAGAGGAGATTGTCGCTCTCTTCAAAGCTCAACTCGGAGATGAATTCGGCTATGAGTGGACGGGTGTCGCCTATCAAGAGGAGGCTGCCGGAAGCAATACTGCAGTGATATTTGCTCTTGCAATACTCGTGGCATTCCTTGTGCTTGCCGCGCAATACGAGAGTTGGACAAGCCCTATAGCGGCTATAATGGGTGTGCCTATAGCTTTGCTCGGCGCAATAATAGGTTGCTGGATAGCCGATATTCCGGTGAGTATATACACCGAAGTAGGTATAATATTGCTTATTGCCCTGAGTGCAAAGAACGGAATCCTTATCGTTGAGTTTGCGCGTGATTATCGTGCCGCAGGAAAGGATATACGCTACAGTGCTGCAGAGGCAGGACATGTGCGTCTGCGTCCAATCCTTATGACATCATTTGCCTTTGTGCTTGGAGTGATGCCTTTGCTCTTTGCCGGTGGTGCCGGTTCTGGAGCGCGACTGTCGCTTGGCGCGGCAGTGGTGTTCGGAATGTTGGTGAACACGGTCATAGCCACGCTCTACATTCCAAATTGGTATGAGTGGATGCAAAAGCTCGAAGAATTCAGAAAAAAAGAAGGAAGCTCGTGAGCTTCCTTCTTTACATTTATAATTACCACCATTTCGTGGGAGTGTCACTCATTTCGAATGTGAGCTTGCCTCCCTTGGCAATGTCGCTGTGCTCAATGTATGGCTGGTTATGTGGTTTGCCGTTGAGCTTTATACTCTTTATATATATATTGGTATCGCTGTTGTTGATTGTCTCTATAACGAACTTGCCACCTGCAACAGCCAGTTCTGCGCGGTCAACGATTGGCGAGCCGAACCAGTAGCGTGCCCCTGCCGGTTCTACCTGGTAGAATCCGAGTGCAGACATTATATACCATGCCGACATCTGTCCCATATCCTCGTTGCCCGATAATCCGTCAAAATCGTTGCGGTATTGTGTCTTCATGACCTCGCGTACCCACTTGGCAGTCTTGTGCGGTTCGCCCATCATTGTATAAAGGTACAGGATATGATGGCTTGGTTCGTTGCCGTGTGCAAACTGACCGATCATTCCCGAAATGTCGGGTGACGGGTCGCCCTCAACTGTAGATGGAGCAAGGAACAATGAGTCCAAGCGTGCTATGCATGCCTCTTTGCTTCCGAAGAGTTCAATGTAGCCGTCGAGGTCCTGTGGTACCAGCCATGTGTATTGCCATGCGTTGCCTTCGCAGTAGTCGTCGGCACGGTGTGCCGCAAAGTATGGGTTGAACGGTTCACGGAAATTACCTTTGTCATCGACTCCGCGCACAAAGCCACGTTCCTTGTCAAAGAAGGTGCGGTATGAGTGGCTCATGTTGTTGAAATGCTTGTAATCAGCCTCTTTGCCAAGGGCTTTTGCTGCATTTGCCGCTGCGCCGTCGGCAATGGCATATTCCATGTCGAATGCTACTGCTTCTGTGAAAAGGTTGCATGGGATATATCCGTACTGGTGGCGGAACTCTTTTCCACGCTCTTTGACTGCAGCTGTCTGTTTGATAGCCTCAAAAGCCTTTTCCCGGTCAAAGCCTGCGATATTCTTTACTATGGCATCGGCAACAACGGGTATTCCTGGGTCGCCTACCATGCAGTCTGTTTCATTACCCCACAGGTGCCAAACGGGAAGGTCGCCCTGTTTGTCGCAGATATCAACCATTGTGGCAACGAATTCTCCGGCTTTCTTCGGCTGTATGATTGTCATCAGCGGTTGTTTCGCACGGTATGTATCCCAAAGCGAGAAGCATGTGTATCGTGGGGTAGGGCTGTTATATACCTTGTCGTCTGCTCCGCGGTAGTCACCGTTTATGTCGCTGAATAGCATAGGGGCAATCATGCTGTGGTACATTGCTGTATAGAATATTGTCTTGATTTCGTCGTTGCCCTCAATCTTTATGCGTGCAAGTTCCTTGTTCCACTCCTTGACGGCGTTGTCGGCTACTTTCTCAAAGTCCCAGTCGGTTATTTCGCTTTCAAGAGCAAGTTTTGCACCCTCTATGCTCACCGGAGATATTGCAACTTTCAAAAGCACCTCTTCACCATTGGCGGTGGTGAATGATGCACGTCCGTACATGTTCTTGAATCCTTTCAGTTCAAAACTTTTGAATGGCTTGGCAAACTCTGCTGCAAAATATATGCGTTGGTTCTTTGCCCATCCTTTTGAGTAGCGGTAGCCTACAATGCGGTTGTTGCCTTCTGCCTGCATGAATGTCTCGGTGGGGTCGTCCCAACAACCGCCGTTCTGCAGGTCAAATACAAGTGCAGCCTCCTGCGACGCCGGGAATGTATAACGGTGCAAGCCCACGCGTGCGGTGGCTGTCATTTCTGCCTTAATGCCGTAGCGTGTGAGCGGTACGGCATAGTAGCCGGGCTTTACAACCTCTTGTGTACGGTCAGCCATAGACCATAGTCCGCTGTTTGGAATTTCTGCCATTCCGCGCTCATAAACGACATCTCCGGTTACAGGCATTACGGTAACGTCAAAAAGGTCACCTATACCTGTTCCGCTAAGATGGGTGTGGGAGAATCCTATCACCGTGGCTTCGTCCTGATGATAGCCGGAACACCAGTCCCATGTCTCATTGATGCTTGTGGGTCCTAACTGCACCATACCGAAAGGTACGCTTGCTCCTACAAACACGTGACCATGACCGCCACTGCCTATCAGTGGGTTTATATGGTCAGTCAATTTCTCCTGCGGAGTAGGGGTGCATGCCACAAGCAGAAGTGGCAACACAAATGCTATATTCCTGATTTTCATTTTGCTTCTTTCTTTAGTTTATACTCTATGTTTGCGTTGTCAAGCAGTTGCTTGTGTGTTATGCGGTATCCGCTTGCCTTGCCGTTAAGAGAGATGTTCTCTATGTAGTGACTGTCGGCCGTCGGGCGTTCGCACTCGATTCGTATCTCGCTTTGCGGTGTGGCAATCTTTATTTTGTCGAATACAGGTGTTGTAAGGGTGTATGTAGGCTCGCTGGGACAATCCGGGTACAAGCCCATCATCGAGAATACAGCCCATGCCGACATTGTTCCTGTATCGTCATTGCCCGGTATGCCGTCGGGTGCATTCTTGTAGCATGTATCAAGGATTTTCTTTACCTCTTTCTGTGTACGCCACTCTTCGCCTTTGAAACGGCTGAAAAGGTATGCATATACAATATCAGGTTCATTAGCCGGGTCGTAGTATTCATTGTCGAACACGCCCTGCAGGCTGTTGATGAAGTTGCGTTTGCCACCCATGAGTCTTGTCAATCCACTCAAGTCGTGCGGTACGGCAAATGTATAACACCATGCCGATGCTTCGTGGAATCCCGGTACGTTCTCAAAGTCTTTGCCTGTGGTGGGGTCGAAGTCACCAAGGAATTTGCCTTCATTTGTCAACGGACGCAGTGTGCCATGTTCCTTGCAGTAATAGTTGCGGTAGCTCTGTGAACGTTTCAGAAACTCTTTGGCACGTGCCTTGTCGCCCAAAGAGTCGGCAAGCTGCGCTATGGCGTAGTCGGCTGAGCAGTATTCAAGCGCGTGTGACACAGAATTGTCTCCCGAAAGATCGCTTGAAAAATACCAAAGCGGAATATATCCCTTTTCTATATATGGGTCGATATCTCTGCGTATTGGATTGTCCGCACCTTTTGTTGTAGCTGATTTGAGCATCGCTTCGTATGCGGTCTTTATATCAAAGTCGCGCAAGCCTTTTATCCAACTGTCTGCAAGTACAATGGCTGCCGGGTCGCCCTCCATTGTGTATGTCTCGCGTCCGAAGAGTTCCCAACGTGGCAACCAGCCCCAATCCTCGTACATACCCACCATTGTGCGCAGCATGTCGGTCTGTCGTTCTGGATATACGAGAGTTAGCAATTGGTGTAGGTTACGGTATGTGTCCCATAGTGAAAATACGGTGTAACGTGTGTAATCACTCTTACCAACCTCACCATTTTCCATCTTTGGGTACTCGCCGTTTACGTCGCTTATTATGCTCGGGTGTATCAGAGCGTGGTAGAGTGCTGTGTAGAAAATGGTCTGCTGGTCGGCTGTGCCTCCTTCTATTGTTATACGTCCAAGGTCGTCATTCCATCGCTCGACTGCATTTGCGTGTACTTTGTCGAAGTTCTTTCCGCTTTGCTCGGCATTTAGATTTTCGCGTGCGTTTTCTATTGAAACGAACGATACTCCCATCTGTACTGTAATCTGTTCGCCTTCCGCAAGGTCGTCATAGCAGAAACGGTAACCTACATTGTCACCGGCAACTTCTCGGTAGTAATTTTCATATAGTTTGTATGTTCCGTCGTCGGGAGTCCATTCAGCCTCTACTCCGGTGAGGGCAGGCTGGAATTTCCATGCTCCGCTTACCGATGGCTTTTTTGAAACTCGCATAACAAAATATATGGGGAACACAGCCTGTGTGGTGTAGCAGAATGTGCCAAGCAACTTGAATCCTTCTACTTCTGTTTCGCTGACACGACGTATCATAGCACCGCACTCGTTTGAAAGTCCTTGTCCCAAATTAAGGATAATGTTACCCTTTCCGGCAGGGAAGGTGTAGCGCTCGCACGATGTACGTGTGGTTGCTGTTACCTCAGTCTTTATGCCGTACTTTGTAAGTTTGTTACTATAATATCCGGGTGAGGCTTTTTCGTCGGTGTATTCCGAACCATAGCTGAAGTAGTTTACATCAAGTTCGCCCGATGTAGGCATCACAAGCAGCGATGAGGCTTCGGGACATCCCACGCCACTCAATGCAACGTGTGCATATCCGGTAAAGAACTTGTTGTTGTACTCATATGGTGCCGACCACCAGCGGTTGTCCTTGTCGAACACATTCAGGTCGGAACCCATTACGTTGAACGGTACGACTGACATCATGCCATTGGGTGTTACTGCTCCCGGGTTTGTTGTTCCAAAGTTGGTTGTCCCAATGAACGGATTTACCATGTCGGCAGGCTTCTGTGCCATAATTGTTGATGACACACAAAGCATTATCAGAATGAATGTTTTTTTCATATCTTATCTCTTGTCAAGTTCACTCAAAGCAAAAGCGTATGCTCCTACCGAAACAGCCTTGCTTGCGCCCAATTTTGATATTGCAATACCTATGCGTTTGCGGCTGTCGTAATCGACGTAACGCTCCTCGCCATATACCTTTACCTTCTTCACTTCGCCTTGTGCGAATTGTGCAAACTCTGCATCATTCTCCAGGTTATATACATTCATCTGAACAAGGTTTACCTCGTCGCCGCCAAGTGTGCGCAGTTTGGAACGCATCTCCTCAAGCAATGCCGGCATAATCCAATGGCTTGCCGCCGATACACCGCCACCAATCACTACAAGTCCGTCTATGATGGTCACGGCTGTTGATATGGCTGCTCCTGCCACACGGCCAAGTGATGCGAATGCCTCTTTTGCAGCCTCAATATCTCCTTCGCGCTTGCCGTCGGCAATCTCACATATATCCTTTGGAGTAAGTCCGTGATTCATGTTTCCGCTCTTTTCGCCATATACACGGCAAACGGCACGTATGGCAACACCATCTTCTACAATCACATCTGGCATATCGGGGTGACGCAGACAGAATGTCTCTACGCATGAGTTGTCACCGCGGTTGAGTCTGCCATCGATTACCACACCTATGCCAAAGCCTGTTCCCAAAGTGTAACCTATGAGGTTCTTGTACTGCTTGTTTGAACCGAGTTCTGTCAAGCGGTTGTTTATCTCGGGCAGTGCGCCACAGAGAGCCTCTCCGTATGCAAACAGGTCGCCGTCGTTGTTTATGAATACGGGAACACCGAACTCCTTCTCAAGGAATGCTCCAAGAGCTACACCGTCGCGGAACGATGGGAAGTTGGGTAGGAATCCGCCGATAATGCCGTTGGGATAGTCTGCCGGTCCGGGGAATGCGAAACTTATTGCAACAGGCTTCTCGTCGAGTTGTTCGAACACCTGAGCGAAACCATTCTTCATGTTCTGCAAACATAGGTCAAGGTCGTGTGCCATGGAAGGAACAGAAACAGGGTCTATGATGAATTCACCTGCTTTCATTGCTCCGAAAACGAAGTTTGTACCACCTGCATCGAGTGTGGCTACAATACGATTGTCATTCTTGTACATAGTGTTATAAGTTTTTTTATTTTAATGCTTGAGTATATTTCTTTATCACATTTATAGTTGTAGTGTCTGTGTCAAAAACCGAATACCACCCTTGTGGCTCGTGTGGTGGGTCGCAAAGGTAATCATCGCCCGGTTGCCACACCAGGTCGCGCGGTCTGCCGGCTCCTCCCCATCCCCAGAAGTTGCATCCGGCTATGCAATCGCTCTCTGCTACGCGCTTAAAAATATATTCGTAGAAAATATCACGGCTCTCTGTTGTTGGCTCCGTTCCCGATTTGTTGCCTTTGCGTGAATAGCCGAACTCCTCTATAACCAAAGGCTTGCAAAGTTGCTTGGCAAGTGCAATATGCTCGTCTATGTATCTGCCGCTTTCTATGCATGCGTTCTCTATGCCGCTGTCCGGGTTTTCTCGTGGAGCCCACCCCCAGTTTACCGGCCATATATGAATGGTTAGGTAATCGATGTTGCTGTCGGCATGTATTCTTTCGCAAAGATTCATGTCGATGTTGCATCCTATGTAACCCTCGCTGCCTGTCGATACAAGATGGTTGGAATCAATCTCTTTTATTATGCCGGCTGCCTTTGCAATCCATGCGGCAAACATCTCTTTACAGTCCGGTGAAAAGGCACGTGGCTCATTGCATAGTTGCCATGACATTATAGACGGCTCATCTTTGTAAAAGCGTCCTGTTATGCTGTTTTTTCGCGAAACAATCTGTCTGATATAATCAAAATAGAGATTTTGTGCCACTGTGTCACGTGAGAAATTTGCACAATAATCGACATACTCACTGTAACCTCCGGGAACGTTGGTGTTGGGCGAATCACCATATCCGCATTGTTTCAGGTAGAATCCGTATCCACCGCTCCAGTCCCAAGCATTATTCAGGTATATTACGGCATCCATGTCGCGTTTCTCTAACTCGGCAATGGTAAAGTCCAGTCCTGCAAGCAGAGTGTCGTTCAGTATTCCGGGTGCACTCTGCAGATATGGCTTAGCCGGGTTGGCAAGTAAGCTGCCCGCGTCAGGTCCCGACAATATGCGAAGGTTTGTTACGCCAATCTCTTTCAATCGGTCAAGCTCTTTGCAAAGTCTTGCTCTGTCTCCCCCTTCTCCTGTTGAGCCCAATATAGATGCGTACCAGAAATTTGTGCCAATATATTGGTAGGGCTTGCCGTTCTTTACAAAGCCTGTGCTGTCGTTTGTTATGAATCTGTTGCCCATAGTCTTATTGCTTGTTTTATTGCATCCGCATATGATAAATACTGTTGCGATTATAAGTGTTAAAGCTATTTTTTTCATTGTCTTGAACTGTTTTTGTTGTGTTGTTCTGCGAAGATAAGAATTTATATTTATAATTTTAATAAATACTTTATTATTTATAATAAAAGGGGCTACGTTTGTGCAACGTAGCCCCTCTCTTTGTTTGTTTATGAAACTGCAAGTCGATTATTTGCAGTTGTTTTTCTTCATAAAGTCTATGATTTCTGATATGTAACCGAATGCCATGCCTACAACAGTGTCGGCAGCACCGTAATATACCGCAACCTTATCGCCGTCATTGAGTGCCGCGCATGGGAATACCACGTTGGGAACGTCGCCTGTAAGCTCATAAGGCGCTGCAGGAGCCAATAAATATGGTTGTGTACGATAGAGAACTTTTGACGGATCATTCTTGTCGAGAAGTGCTGCTCCCATAGAGTAGCGGAATCCGTTACATGTTGTTATTACACCATGGTAGAACAGCAACCAACCTTCGTCGGTAAGAATGGGTACGGAACCTGCGCCAATCTTTGTGCATTGCCAAGCACTGATAGGGAATGGGGTAACTTTCATTACACAGCGGTGCTCGCCCCAATATTTCATGTCGGGACTGTAGCTGATGTAAATGTCACCGAAAGGTGTATGTCCATTGTCGCTCGGACGGCTCAGCATAGCATATTTGCCGTTGATTTTTTGAGGGAACAACACACCATTGCGGTTGAATGGCAAAAAGGCATTTTCGCATTGGAAGAACTCCTTGAAATCAAAAGTGTAGCCAATACCGATTGTTGGTCCGTGGTATCCGTTACACCATGTTATCCAATAGCGGTCCTCAATCCATGTTACGCGTGGGTCATATTTGTATTCCGACTCAATCATTTCGGTGTTTCCGGCTTTGAAAACGATGGGCTCATGCTCTATTTCCCAATTGATACCATCTTTGCTGAAACCGGCGAAAATGTTCATCTGTACCGATTTGTTGTCACAACGGAATACACCCGCATATCCATCCTTGAACGGTACTACTGCGCTGTTGAATATACTATTTGAGGTAGGTATTGCGTAGCGGTCAATAACAGGATTCTTTGAATAGCGCCACATTACATCTGCGCAACCTTCAGGGCGTTCTTCCCAAGGCATATTAATCTTCTCGTTCATAATATGTGTTTTTTAGTATTGTTTATTTGTAGCTGTAAAGATATATAATTACTCGTTAACTTTTTGCTTTTTGCGGATAAATAATGTCGGAGTCGTGAAATAAAACTTTTCAATTAATGGACATTTGCTCTTTTTGGGTATTAATGGCTTGTAATTTATAAACAATTGTTATATTTGCAGATTAAATAAATACAAATTATAACATGGAAACAACAAACAAATATTTGCGTGTGGCATATACATTGGTGTCACATCGTAACGGAGAGTGTGAAGAGGTAGAGAAAACAACCCGTGAACAGCCTTTTGCTTTTTTGACAGGTGTAGGATATACACTCGATGCTTTTGAAGAGAATCTTAAGGATTTGAAAAAAGGGGATAAGTTCGATTTTACAATACCTTCGGCCGAAGCATACGGCGATTATGATCCCGACCATGTGCAGGATTTTGACCGTGAGGTGTTTACCATTGATGGTAAATTCGACTCTGCACACATCTATGAAGGCAATGTTGTGGAGATGATGCGTGCCGATGGCTCTCCAATTCTTGGTACAGTTAAGGAGGTTACTCCTTTGAAGGTGACAATGGACTTCAACCATCCTTTGGCAGGCTGTGATTTGCAGTTTGTTGGCGATGTTGTGGAGGCACGTCCGGCAAAAGAGTCTGAACTCAAGAAATTCTATGACTCCTTGAAAGCTTCATGCAGTGGCTGTAGCGGTTGCAATGGTGGAAGTTGTGGCGGTGATGGCGGTTGCGAGGGTGGCTGTTGTCATTAATAATTATAATTAATAAAGAATGAATAGCATAGGTCGGCTTTTGCGTCTTACGACATTCGGGGAGTCGCATGGCACTGCCATTGGCGGTGTGATTGACGGTTTTCCTGCCGGTATTGTCATAGACGAGGATTTTGTAAGAAACGAGATGGCACGTCGTCGTCCCGGGCAGAGTGCTATAACCACTGCGCGTAACGAAAAGGATGAAGTTGAGTTTCTTTCGGGTCTCTTTGAAGGACGTACCACCGGTACACCAATAGCTTTTGTAATAAAGAACGACAATACTCGTAGCAAGGATTATGATAATATGCGCGGCGTATATCGCCCCTCGCATGCCGACTATGTATATGATTGTAAATATGGCGTGCGCGACCATCGTGGCGGTGGTCGCTCCTCGGCACGTGAGACAGCTGTCAGGGTATGTGCCGGAGCTATAGCGAAGCTGGCTTTGAAACAGTTGGGGATTGTTGTACAGGCATATACGTCTCAGGTTGGTGGTATAAGACTCGAAAAAGGGTATGAGTCCTATGATATATCGTCGGCCGAAAATAATATTGTGCGTTGTCCCGATGCTGATAAGGCTAAAGCTATGGAGGAACTGATTCTCGATGTCAAAAGGCAGGGAGATACAGTCGGTGGGGTTGTCACATGTGTTGTTAAAGGCGTGCCTGTGGGGCTTGGTGAACCGCTTTATGGTAAATTGACTTCGTCGTTGGCGCATGCAATGTTGTCGATTAATGCGGTCAAAGGATTTGAATATGGAAATGGCTTTGAGGCGGCTTCGGGCCGTGGTTCGGAGCAGAATGATATATTCTACTGCAAAGGAGATTCTGTTGCAACCCGCACCAATAATAGCGGCGGAATACAAGGCGGAATATCGAATGGCAATGATATATATTTCAGGGTGGCATTCAAGCCTGTAGCGACATTGCTCATGGAGCAGGATACTGTTACAAATGCTGGCGAAGAAACAACGTTGCTTGCGCATGGCCGTCACGATCCTTGTGTAGTGCCTCGTGCAGTGCCTGTTGTTGAAGCAATGGCGGCACTTGTAATACTTGATGCTTATATGTTGGACCGTTCACGAAAAGGGCTGTTCCTGTAGCAGACGAATGAAACAGAAATAAAAATGGCAAAAACTATTAAAAAAAATAACTCACTCAAAGTAGATGTGATATTCAAGCATCTTAATCTGCTGTCGCCTCTCTTTTTTGTAGGTTTGTGGATAGTGCTTTCTACTTACGAATCGGCATTGTTGTTCCGTATAAACGAGTTGTCTGTATTCCTTTTTGACGACCTGTTTTTTGAAGGGATGATGTCTAAGCCGGCAGGTTTTTTGCACTATATTTCAAGTTTTTTTGTACAGTTCTTTTATTATCCGGCTTTGGGAGCGGCTATATACGTTGCGTTGCTTTATGCCGTCTATAAGCTTGTTGTAAAAGTTTTTGATTTGCCACAGAGCTACAGGTTGTTGGCTATGGTGCCGGTGCTTGTTCTTTTGGTTAGCAACACCCAATTAGGATATTGGATATACTATCTTAAGCAACCGGGCTATTGGTATATGGCATTGATTGCAACGCTGCTATTCTTGCTTTCTTTGTGGTGTTTTAAATACCTGAACGGGGCCTTGCGCGTAATCTTTGTCGTGTTATGGTGCTTTATCGGTTATCCTCTTTTTGGAGCATACGCATTGGCTGCTGCGCTGCTCATGGGACTGTATTCTATAGCACAAGCTGTTGCAGAACGCAAGAAACTATTGCTTGCATTGTTGGTGATAATTGCGTCATTGGCCGCAGTTGTTATAGCTCCTCAGGTGTATTACGGCTGTTATACTACGGTTTGTGCAGAAAATATCTATTTCGCAGGGCTGCCTATAACACAATGGGTAGGTTCTTTTGTTGCAAAAGTTGAACATGAGTCTTTCTCTTATTGGCATTCTGTGATAACATATTGGGTGCCGTTCTTTCTGTTGCTGTTCTCATTTGTGGGGCTCTGTCTGCTTGTGGCTTTTCGTGACAAACTGGCTATTGGTAAAAAAGCGGAATCGGTTACAACATTCTCGGTTGTGCTGTTTTCGATATTGTTGTTGTGGGTGTTCTGGTATAGCGATACGAATTTCCGTATAGAGAACAAACAGAACAATGCTATGTGGAATTGCAAGTGGCGTGATGTGGCAGAATATGCGAGAGGTACCGATAAGCCTACACGTCAGATAGTGATAAACAAGAATATTGCTTTGTTTAAACTTGGTGTTGCCGGAAATGAGATGTTTGCATATCCTGATGGCAGTTCTGAAATACTTGCTCCGATGGCAGTACATCTGACACAGACCGGAGGTAAGATGGCATATTTCCAATATGGTAAGTTCAATTTCTGTTACCGTTGGTGTATGGAAAATGCAGTAGAGTATGGTTGGAGAATTGAATATTTGAAGCATGCCGTGCGTTCGATGCTACTCTCGGGTGAATATCGTCTTGCGCAAAGGTATATCGATATCCTTAAGCGTACCATCTTTTATCGTGGTTGGGCCGAGGATATGGAAAAGTATATCTCAAATCCCTCTCTCATTGAAAAGACAAATGAGTTCTCGATGCCTTTGCAGCTTGCTTGTTATCCCGACGAGCTTGGGGTAGATGAATCTTTTGTTGAGGCATATCTTACAAATGAATTCAAGTATGTTCCACAAGGTGCTACTCCTCTTTATATAGAAGTTGCGCTTGCAATGTCTCTGGTGCGTAAGGACCAGCAAACCTTTTGGTATATCTTTGACCGTTACCTAAAGGAAGTAAATCCTGTAAAGCTTCCTAAATGCTATCAAGAAGCATTATTGATGTTCCTTAATATAGATAAGGGTAAAACAGTCAATGTCTCTCAGGAGTTTATCGATAGGTATATTTCTAAAGGTGTTCAACGAAAGCTGGAGTCATTTGTTGCAAAGACAAAAAAATACAAGGGGATGAAAGAGGCCGAAATGGCTCCGTATTTCAAAGAGGACTATGGTGATACCTACTTCTATTTTTATTTCTTTGTACGTAAAATAAAAACCAACTGATCTTATGAAAAACTGTTTTGGATATATTCTCGCGTTGATTCTGGTTGTTTCGTGCGCTCCCTCTGTTCCGGATAGTAGTGTTGCTGTTGACAGAATACCTGTTATCTATCCTCAATATGAGGATGTGACCATACCATGTAACATTGCTCCGTTGGTTTTTCGTGTAGAGGAAAATGGTGACGCGTTTGTTACTTGCTTTTCGTCGGGTGAAAAGCAAGTTGTTGTTGCCGGTAAAGATGTCTCTATTCCTATTTACGAGTGGAGAGAATTGCTCTCTGTTGCAAATGGCGGAAAAGTAAATGTTGAGATATTTGTCAAGAGCAATAAAAGTTGGTCTCGTTTCAAACCCTTTACATTTGCGGTTTCTCCGGATTCGATAGACTCTTATATATCCTATAGGCTTATACCGCCTTCGTATGTGGCTTATGAGAACTTGAGTATTTGTCAGCGTAATCTATCTACCTTTGACGAGGATGTTATTTATAGTAATTTCCTTGTTCCCTCAGAGCCTGATGGACAATGTATAAATTGTCATGCGTATAAGAATCACAGGACTGACAATATGCAGTTTCATGCACGTCAACACCTCGGTGGCACAATTTTTGTACATAATGGCGTTGCAAAGAAGGTTAATTTAAAGACCGATTCTACAATTTCTGCAGGCGTGTATCCGTCATTTAATCCCAAATACGATGTTGTCGCGTACTCGGTAAACAATACCGGGCAGGTTTTTCATACAAAAAGTTCAAATAAAGTTGAGGTGCAGGATAAAGCAAGTGATGTAATAGTCTATAATCCTGTAAGGGAGAGCGTGACACATGTTGCAAATGGGGTTGATGATCTTGAAGTTTTTCCCTGTTGGTCGGCCGATGGAAAAACGCTCTACTACTGTTCGGCACATATGGAGCACCTTGATACGGCAATAAGCCGGGAGTCGGAATATGTGATGCGCTATAAGGATATAAAATATGACATCCTTTCTCGTTCGTGGAATCCCGAAACAGGTGAATTTGGTGCTGTGGATACACTTTTTGCGGCTTCGGCATTAGGAAAGAGTGCTACATTTCCCCGTGTCTCTCCATGCGGACGTTACATGCTTTTTGCTCTTGCGGAATATGGGTGTTTCCATATTTGGCATGAGGATGCCGATTTGTATGTTCTTGATTTGTCAACAAAGGAGTATTGGCCGCTTGACAAAGCGAATTCTCCTTTTCCTGAAAGTTATCATGCTTGGAGTAGCACAGGTAAGTGGATTCTTTTTGCAAGCCGTCGCGATGATACCAATTACAGCCGTCTTTATATAGCTCATGTTAATGATGACGGAACGGCTGATAAGGCTTTTCTTTTGCCGCAAGAGAGTGCTGAATTCTACGACTTTTTTGACCGTTCCTATAACGTCCCTGAATTTATGGTTGAACCGGTAAAAATAACCCCTCATGAGTTCGCGGAAATAGTCAAAGGCGAATCCGTAAATGTTAAATATGTTCAGAACGTGAAGTGAAAATTAACACTTGATTGTTAAATAATATAAAACAGACGACTCTTCCGATATTTTGTCTTTATGGCAAAATCGGAAGATTTTTTTTGCCTTAAATGTGAAAAAATGGTTTTTTGTAGTAAAAAAAACAATTATTTATGTGATGGTTTATTTAAAATTCTTATTTTTGCACATTAGCTAAGGGTGTGTTGTGCCCATATGCATAATGCTTAAAAAAAATAAAAAATAATAATTAATAAATTTGTATTTATGTTTAAACGCCGTTTAAGTAAACTTGGCAGAGCAGTTCTTCTTGTTGCTTGTCTCTTTTTTGTGAGCGGTTTGCAACAATCTTGTAAGGACTGGCTTGATGATTACAAGTATGACGATTCAGAACCTGACTGGTTGGGTGAAAGTATTTATGCGTTTTTGCAGGAAGGCTCTCCAAATCATACCTATAGGAACTATGTTGAGCTTATTGACAGCTTGGGTGAACAGGCAACTCTTGAAAAAACAGGTAGTAAGACTCTGTTCGTAGCAGATGATGCCGCTTTCGAAAACTTTTATGCCAATAATCCATGGGGCGTGAAAAGTGTTGCCGAAATGACTGTAGCGCAAAGAAAATTGTTGTTCTACAATACAATGCTACCTAACGCTATTCTTTTGGATATGATGCCTAGTACTACCGATAGGGATACAGATGCCGGAAATCGTATGTCTCAAGCAACGGAGTTTAATCCAGTCGATTCAGTGACATCTCTTCATGCCGATTACTATGGTTTGCATCCTTCATGGCCTACATATAACAAATATTGGAAATTTTTGGAAGATACTGCTTACTTTGCATTAGCTCCTTCGTCTATGGTATATTTCTTTGATGAATATCTGAAGAGAAACGCTATATCGGTATCGGATGTTGATTTTATTTTCTCAAAATCAGGTGCTACGTCAAAGAACTATAAAAAAGGTGATGTGTTCTTGTTTGGAAACAAACTTGTCGATAGCGATGTTGACACCGGTAACTTCTCTGAAGATAGCTTGACAATCGTTTGTAAGAACGGATATATATATAGAATGGATGAAGTTCTTTTGCCTCCTATGGATATGGCAAGTGAATTGCGTATTCATAAAGATACTCGAATCTTCAGTCACTTGCTTGATCGTTTCTGCTATCCGTCAATTGATACAAAGTTGTCAGATAAATATAATGAATATCATGAAAACACAGAAAAGGATACCGTCTATTCATTGCGTTATTTGACAACATCTCTTTTCGGAGAAAGTGGCTCAGAGATTGCAATCGCAACAGACCCGATGCATCCTGCCCAAAATAAGAATAAGAAGGTATTGAGAGATGAGAGTTTGGACTATGATCCGGGACAGACAAAAGGTGTAAATGATATTTATGCCATGTTAGTACCAAAAGACGAGTGTCTGTATGAATATTTTGCTGATGAGGAAAATGGTGCTGGTAATTTCTTGATCAAGAGATATGCACCGGACGTAGAGGTGGAGCAGAATTATTCCGAAGAAGCTGTCGCTAAGCTATTGACTGCCCTTGACAGCGTTCCTCAAACAAGTATTGCTGAATTTATCAATAATTTGATGCAGCCTTCATTTGCCGGAGCTGTGCCAAGCAAATTTGACCGCGTTGTGAATGATGCTTCGGATGAGATGGGCGTGCGAATGCAGCATATTGATGAATGTGTTATAGCAAACAATGGTGTACTTTACCTTCTTAACGAGGTGTTCAGTCCTGCGAAATACTCTTCGGTTGCAGGTCCTGTGCAGATTTATGAGAACATGAGTATTATGAACAGATTCATTTCCGATCTAAAGTATGATTATTATCTTCTTGCTATGGATGCTAAGTATAGCTTGATTATACCTGATAATAATAATTTTGTCTATTATGATCCTATAACAATAGATAAGAATACTAAGGAACAGACAATGTATTCTTACCATTACGATGGTAACAGAAAGGAAAATAGTAGTAAAACTCCGGAATTGTGGTATGAAGAATTTACTATAAATACAGAAACATCGGAGATTATAGATACTTTGGAAAATAAAACCGGTTATGACAGTAATATAGCAACGGATCTTCTTGAGTATCTGATTGTTGTACACGATAAGGTTGAACCGGAGGTGCATGCGAACAGAATGTATTATAGCACAAAGGGTTATGGTACAGTAAAAATTGATGCCAGTGATCCTGAAAACATCAAGTTCTATGGCGGTGAGCAGTTGGAGAAAGGTACTGAAATTCTTGATTCTATGATGATTCTTCAACAGAACGGTGTGACATTCTCTACAAAATCTGCAGAGAAGTCTACCGAGTCAGTCCTGTATTCATCAATTCCGACTCCTCCAACAAAGTCTGTTTATGAAAATATGCTTGCGCACGGAAAAGCAGAGGATGAGCTTTACTATGAGTTCTTTAAATTATGTTATCCGGGTGCTACAACTTTAAGCGATGCATTGGCTAAAATATATGGAGGCAATGCGTTGGATGTTCCTGATGATACACTTAAGATGTACTCAATTTTCTATACAGACAATGATATGGAAAATGGAGTGTCGTTCTTTAATACTTACCACTATACTGTATATATACCATCTAATGATGCTATAAAAGAACTCTATGCTAATGGTCTTCCTACATGGGAATTCATAGAGAAAGAGGCTGAGAAGAATCCTCAAAGAGCGATGTCTTTGATACGTCTGGTCAATAACGTTGCGCGTTATCACTTCCAGGATCAGTCGGTTTATTATGACAAGTCTCGATTCTTCCTACCCAATATAGACGGTACGAAAAAATATGAGGTTTCTTTGGGTACCTCTCTTATCAATCCTTTAACAGGTCGTTTCTATGATATGGTTGTAAAGAGTGACAAGAATAACTCTACAATTCATGTTAAGGATGAGTGGGTAAAGATGAGCGAGGATGAAGAAACATTTAAAGGATTTAGGGAGTGGGCCGCTGTGAATAACACAGATTGGGCGCAAGTCATAAATACACCTGCTGAAAACGAGAACAAGACATGGAATGTTATGTGTCGTGACATTAAAGTAGGTACAGACCAAAATGGTAAGAGTTTTATTAGAACTTCATCCTATTCAGTTCTGCAGCCAATTGATCGTGCTTTGTTGAATAAGAATATGTTTGGTTATGATTGCCGTTTCCGCCGTTTTGCAGAAACCGGTGAGCGTGTCGATACAATGTATGTATCACAAGGCCAAGGTGGAAATGTAGGTTTTGGTCAGGAAACTTATCTTGTTGGTAAGGCAGGACGTATTCCGCGTTCGACTGAAAATGCACCTCAACCAAAAGAATTGGAAAACGCAGAGATTGCATATTTGATGCAACCTATTACAGAAGGTCATGAAAGTTGGATTCCGAATGTTTCCCACGAGGTTCTTGTGTATGAACCAACCGTTGATGAAAAAGCAGAAAAACAGGCTATTCTTATAACAAGAGATGGTTATCGTGTAAAGAAAAACAAGATTGAAAAAGGTAATAAGACCTATATCGTCTATGCTTATCACACTGTAACCGACGATAAGGGTGATGAGTATATAATAAAGGTAAATAATGCCGGCGAGGAGATTGAAAGAATACTCTTTAAGGCAAACGAGGTTGAATCTCCCGAAACAGAAAATAATGGTTCTGAAGTAGAGAATGGCTCAAATGGTGAAACTAACGACAAAGAATAAATATATTAGCCATGATAAAAATAAAGCAATTATTCCTACTCGTGCTTTTTGGCACTCTGTGCAGTCCAGCATTTGCACAGAAGGGTGCGAGAATTTCCGGTACGGTTTCGAGTGATGCCGAAGGTCCGTTGGTTATGGTAACCATAACCGAGCGTGACAAGAGTGATCGTATCATCGAATATACCACAACCGACTTTGAAGGAAACTTTTCAATGGTTGTAAAGAATACCAGCAACTATCTTGAAATTGCCTACATCGGTTACAAGACACAGAAATTAGAGATTGGTGATCGTATTGTGTTTGATGTCAAGATGGTAGAGGATAACGTACTCGACGCTGTCGAGATTACAGCAAAGCAGATACAGCGTTCCGGTGGTCTTGATATTCTTGAACGAGAGATGACTCATGCAACACAGAAGGTCAGTATGGATGATATGGAGGGTCTCTCCTTTACATCTGTCGATCAGGCTCTTCAAGGTCAGATTGCAGGTCTTGATATTGTCTTTGCTTCGGGTGACGTAGGTTCCGGTACACAGATGCGTCTTCGTGGTAACTCAACATTTGAAGGTAGTGCTACACCTCTTATTGTTGTCGATGACAATATCTTTAATGTAGATACCGGAAACTTTAACTTTGATGCTTCAAATACAGAGAGCTTCGCCGACCTTCTTATGATTAATCCCGAGGATATTGCCGAAATTGAAGTGTTGAAAGATGCTGCTTCTTGTGCCGTATGGGGTTCACAAGGTGCAAATGGTGTTATCAAGATCAAGACAAGACGTGGTAAACGTGGTCCTACACGTGTAAACTTCTCATACAAGTTTAAGGATAAATGGACACCAAGTGGTTTCAACTTCCTGAATGGTGATGATTATACAATGCTTGTAAAGCAGATGATGTATAATGATAATAGAACAGAAGTTTTGGACGAGTTGAACTACGACCAAACATTCTCGGAGTACCAGAACTTCAATAATTTGACCGATTGGGTAGGTGCTGTTTCACAACATGGTTATACTCATGACTATAGCTTGAACCTTAGTGGTGGTGGTGAAAAGGCTACATTCCGTATTGGTGGTGGTTATACACACGAAACCGGACAGGTTGTAGGTCAGTATCTACATCGTTTGACAGCCCGTTTGGCTCTTGACTACTATGTTTCAGAGCGAATCAAGGTTATGGCAGACTTCTCATTTACTTATAACAAGAATAGGTATAATACAGCTGATATTCTGCATAACGCGCAGATTATGATGCCTAATATGAGTGTCTACGCACAGGATAGAAATGGTAATGATACCGACTTGTTCTATACACCTCTTTACTATCCCGATAATGGTCCGGAAACAACAGAACTCCGTAAAACATTGTCTAAAAAGAAGAATCCATTGGCCGAGGCTACATTGGCACAGGATTATAAACAGAGTTATGATATTCGTCCGCAGATAACACTTGAATACAACCTTCTTGGTCTTGAGGACAACCAGACACAGCTCAAGTATCGTGGTATGGTTAACCTTAATGCTTCTACCGATTCAAGAAATATGTTCTATCCATCATCTCTTTCATCAATAAATTGGGATGATGACAGTAAGAACCAATCAAAAATTGGTGACTCTAAATATTTTGGATTTACAACCCGTCATGAACTTGTATTTACTCCATATCTTGGAAATAGTGACCACTATTTGACCATGAATGCGAGATTTGAACTTTCAACGGGTGTAAGCACTTCGCAACAGGCTGTCACCATTGGTTTGCCAACCGGTAACATCACAAGTTCAACTGTCGGTTCTTCACTTGATAAAGGTAATACTAGCACAGGTAAGTCCGAGTCTCGTGGCTTGAACTATGTATTCGATGCGCACTATTCATATAAATCGAAATATATGTTGCGTGTAAATGCTCGCGTCGAGGGTAGCACAACTATGGGTGATGATCGTAAATGGGGTCTTTTCCCATCAGTTTCTGCACGTTGGAATATTTCTGACGAAGAGTGGATGCAATGGGCAAAGCCGGTTGTCAGCATGTTGTCTTTCCGTCCGGGCTTTGGTATTGACGGACATGCTCCGGGTGCAGATAGGACCTTTAACGCATATGAAGCATACAATTACAGTTATATCAATATGGCCGGATTCAAGATGCTTGGTATTCGTTTGACTGACCTTCGTCGTTCAAGAAAGAGCGAGTGGAATATTGGTACCGATTTTGGCTTCTTTAATGATATGCTTACCGGTGCATTCAACTATTACGATGGTACGACAAGAGACCAGATTATTGGAGGTTATAAAATCCCATCTTCTACCGGTTATGGTTCTCTCGATTACAAAAACTCCGGTGCAATGCGTAACTATGGTTGGGAACTTAACATGAACCTTAACAACCTTAAGCTTGCAAAGGATTTTACAATGTCGTTCTATTTCAATATCGGTAATAACTATAACGAAATTGTAGAGATTGAGGATGCATATCTTGAGGATAAAAACGGAACTTATTTGAAACCTGAAAATGGAACCTATCTTGGACTCTTCCAGTTAAATAAGCCAAGTGGCTCTATTTACGGTTTCCGATATAAAGGTGTTTACCGTTATAGTTACAAGAATTGGGAAAAAGCTCTTGAAATAGAAAAACAGCAGAAGGCACTTCATGGTGCTGATGCCGATGAGAGTCTTTGGAGCTGTCCTATTGTGCGTGATGCCGACGGTAACATCGTGTTCAATGCAGATGGAACTCCCAAGCAGATGAATGTCTTCTACAACCCGGTAGATCAAAAACCATATCAGGATTACAAGTTCCGTGGAGGTGATGCCATATATGAAGATGTTAACCACGATGGTACAATCAATCAGCTTGATATTGTTTATCTTGGAAATTCAAATCCGGCAGCACAGGGAGGTTTCGGCTTTACATTCCGTTATAAGAGGTGGAGCTTGAAGACCGACTTTACATATCGTTTCGATGTAGATGTAGTGAATTATGCCCGTATGTCGTTTGAGAGTATGTCAAACTTCAACAACCAGAGTTATGCAGTAAACTGGCGTTGGCGCAAAGAGGGTGACATCACCGAGATTCCGCGTGCGGTATATAATGGCGCATGGAATACTTTGGGAAGTGATCGATTTGTTGAAGATGCATCATACCTTCGTCTTTCATACGTACAGATATCTTATTCATTTGATCCTGCAATGTTAAAGAAGATTGGTATAAAGCAGTTGAATCTGTATGCTTCAATCGACAATGCTTATTTCTGGACCAAATATACAGGTCTTGACCCGGAAGTTGGTTGGGGAGGTAAAGGTTTTGCAGAGGATAACTCCAAGACACCACGTTCACGTTCATACACACTTTCATTATCACTTGGTTTCTAAAAGTTTTGGGCTATGAAAAGTATATATAGAAAAATAGTGTTGTTGTCATTGATGACTCTTTTAACTGTCATGACTTCATGTACAGACTTTTTGACAATTATCCCCCCCGATAAAATAGTGCATGAAAACTTTTGGCAAACAAAGGAGGATGTGAATGGTATGTTGGCGACAAGTTATTTGAAACTTGCTAACGCACAGGCTGTAAAAAGAGCTATTGTATGGGGTGAATTGCGTGCCGACAATTTGACTTATGAGTCAAGTAAGTCATTAAGCGATACCTATGCGGAGATTGTCATGTCTGCAATAGATCCTGAGAATGAGTTTACCAAATGGGGTATATTCTATGAGGCTATCAACTATGCAAATCTTGTAATTGAATATGCGCCTCTTGTTGTTGAACGTGACCCCGATTTTACAAAAGGTGACTTGGATGTTGTTGTAGGTGAAATGTATGCAATGCGTGCATTGTGTCACTTCTATTTGGTGCGTACTTTCCGCGATATTCCTATGGCCATGGTACCTGCCATTAACGATAGTGAATTGCCCGAATACACTCAGGTACATCCTTTAGAGGCGCTTGAGATGATTATGAATGACCTTGATGCCGCCGAAGGTCTTGTAATGCCTACCGGAAACTATCCCGATGTAAGACATGATTGCGGTAGATTTACCAAGAATGCGGTTCTGGCAATTAAGGCCGATGTGAACTTGTGGCGTGCTGCGTTTACAGCCTATTATAAGGCGAATAACGAAGACAGTAGATTGGCTAATGTAAATGTTCAGCAATATTATACCCAATGTATAGAGAATTGCCAGTCGGTTCTGGACAACATCAACAAACTCTATGAAAAGGATAATTTAAACAATTTCATGGAAGACACCCCATACCATTTGATACCTAATCATGATGAGTTCTATATAAAAGAAGGAACATATCAGAGTTTTTCTTATGATGCTATATTTGGTTCGGAACTCATTGGTGGTGAAAACTCGCGTGAGTCAATCTTTGAGTTGCAGATAAACTCAAGTCTTGTCGCTTCTGAAGAGCAGAATAATACTTTTTTTGGTATTGCGGAGGTTTATGGCTGTAATAACATGTCGAGTCAGGTTGAAGTGCCTCAAACATTCCTTGATAAATATGAAGATGATGATTTACGCAAGTATTCATTTACTGATTATCCTTATGACGGTTCTTCGCAAGCAAAGATAAAAGTTGCCAAATATGTTGCAGAAGCTTCTCCTGCAGTTGCAAACAAACCATTACGTGATGTTAAGGATATGCCATCAAACTGGATTGTCTATCGTCAGACAGATGTAATGCTCATGATGGCAGAGGCTCTTGTATTGCAGGAGTCGGCAACTGCAGAGGATATTAAGGAGTCGTTCAAACTTGTAAATGCCATAAACAGACGTTCTATGGTTGATTCTACAAAGATTGAAAATCCTTTGCAAGAGCCATCAGACAAGATTGATGCTTATGAACTTGTTATGGATGAGCGTGTGCGTGAGTTGGCTTTTGAAGGTAAGCGTTGGTACGATCTTGTACGCAGGGCTTTGCGTGACAATACAACCGATAATATAAAGTTCGTTGCAGATAAACTTACGAATGGTAAAGAGACTCTAAAGAATAAAATGGTATCAATCGACCATCTGTTCTTCCCGATAAATATTGAAGAGTTGAGATTTAACAAAAATTTGAAACAGAATCCGGCATATAATACCGGTGATTCCTCTATAGGAATGAATAAATAGGGAATGGAATTTATTCGGAATAGTGTGTAATAAAAAACGACTGTTCCTAAAAAGAATAAAAAATATTTATATGAATACAATATCTAAAAAAGGTTTTCTTGCAATTGCCTCTCTTTTTGCAATGCTTTTTGCAGTTTCTTCTTGTGAAGATAGTCTCGGTATTCAGGTAACACCCGAAGCACCTAATGCCGATAAAACATTGTATGAGGTAATTATGCAGGATAAGGATTTGACTGATTTTGTCGAGATTTTGAATGCTTGTAACATTCCCTCGTCCAAAAATCCTAACGAGATAATCAGTGTTGCCGATTCTTTGTTTAATACTTCGAGAGTATATACGGTTTGGGCTCCTGTCAATAGTTTTTTGAAGAATAAGAAAGATTCGATTCTTGAACGTATAAGAGACGGTTATCGTGATGATGTTATGAAGACATTCGTCTGCTCTCATGTTGCCAATTTCTTGAAGCCTGCAAAAGGGCGATTTGACGAGGATGGTGATATGATACTTATGCTGAATGATAAGAAGCTGATTTTTGCCGGATCGTACAACGATGAAAATGGTTATACTTTTGGTGGAAACAGGCTTGCATCGGTAAACAATCGTGCGAAGAACGGTCTGTTGCATAAACTTGAATCATCAGCCGAATATAATTACAATATTTGGGAGTATCTTAAAATATATCCTCAGGTATCAACACTTTACAAAGTGGATTCTTTGGTGAATTATCTTTATTCATTCAATGATACTGTATACCCTGACCATTGGAAAGTTGTTGGTCCAATCGTTGATGGAGTACAAACATATCTTGATTCTTTACCTGATTACCAAAATGAGCTTTTGACCAAAAATGGCGGTGTGGGTGATATTGACATCGAGGATTCTCTATACACATTCTATTTGCCTACAAACGACGTATGGGATGAAATGATGGAAAAGGCTGCAAAGCACTTCAACTACGCCTTGACAGCCAGTACAGATACAGCTTTAGTTGATTCACTGAAACATTATTATTCAAGACATAACTTCATAAAGTATCTGACATATAGTGAAAAAGAGCAAAAGTATGTTGATGCTCCTGATTCTGTTATGCCGGCTCAGAATGAGTATAAACGTAAACTCTTTGCTCGTTCAGATTTAGACAAATGTGTAGTAGAAACCAAAGAGATGTCTAATGGTACCATAAAGATAATAAACGAATTTCCATATAGCGTTTTTGATTTATGGCACGACACTATTCGTGTAGAAGCAGAAAATACATCTTATATCGATGAGAACGTAACAAAAATGAATCTTTTAAAGAGATACACGGTCTATGATAAAGATATAAATAAGGAAGTAGGAGAAAAGCTTTCTGGTTCTCAATATATTATTTATGGTGACGGTGATGCAAATAGCCAAACAACCTTATCGTATTATTTGCCTAATGTCAAATCTGCTACTTATGAGATTAAGTTGATTTTTGTTCCTCGAAATATCAAGAATAGTAAGCTTGATATAAGTAAAGATCTTGAAGCAAAATTAAATTTTTATGTGTATGCTTTGGATGAAACAAAAGTAGCAGAGGGTAATGTCACTATTATTGCTAGTTTGGAAGATGAGATTATTGATAAAAATCGTATTGACACAGTTTCTTTGGGTAAAGTTACATTTCCGATGTGTGAATATAATATAGCAAAGAAGGTGACTGATTATAAAGCTTCGATATTAATTAATGGAAAAAATAGACCTCAGCAGAAAAGGAACAATAACAATATTTTTCTTGATGCTATACTCTTGATCCCTGTAGAGGATAAATAATTTTTTTGATGAAAAAAAGAAAACTGACTATGTATATGCGACAATTCATGCAATTATTGATGGCTCTTGTGATTTTTGTGCCATCGGCTGTTACGGCATCAGATGCGATGTCGGGCGGTAATGTAGCAAAAGACTCGGTAAAGGCCGAGGCTGTTGCTGATGAGGTGCGTACAATTGTAGGTACTGTTTATGATGCAGCAACAAATCTTCCTATTCCGGGTGTACGTGTTCAGGCAACAGGACATACAAAAATCACCGCAATGACAAATGCGGAGGGAAAGTATAGTATAAATGTTCCGGAATATGTTACATTGTTGACTTTCAGCACTTCAGAATATTTGTTGGTGCAGCGTCCCGTAGCCGATAATGAGGTAATAAACGTCCGCCTCTATTCCGATAAGTTCAAGAAGAATTATGATGAAGATATTCTAATAACTTCTGAACGCGGTTTTAAGAATGAGACAACAACTGCTATTACCATCGACTCGGATATTCAGAATAAGCTTGGAGCTGATGTCCGTTCTGTGACACGCTCAGGAACAATCGGTGTCGGTAATACAATGTTTATTCGAGGACTCAATACCATTCATGCCAACAGTCAGCCTTTGCTTGTTATTGATGGCGTTATATGGGATTCTCAAGAGGACAATGAGACCATACATATGGGTGCATACAACAATGTGCTTTCAGCTATAGACGTAAATGATATCCGCGAAGTAAAGGTCTTGAAGAATGCGACTGCTATTTATGGTGCAAGAGCTGCAAATGGTGTGATTTTAATCGATACTAAGCGCGGAGAGAGTATGGCAACAAGAATTACAGCAGATATCTATGCCAATGTATCTCTTGAGCCCAAGAAGTATAGTATGATGAATGCCGAGGAGTATCGCATATATGCCAATGATATGGTTGCCGGAATGGATATCGAGCCGAAAATGTATAAGACCTTTGGTTTCTTGCGTTCTGATAAGGACTATTTATATTATAACCAGTATCACAACGAGACCGATTGGGCAAGCCTTGTATACCGTGAGGCATTTACTCAGAACTACAAGATAAATGTTGAGGGTGGTGATGAGATTGCTATGTATAACTTCTCTTTTGGTTATACTTTGGGTGATACACCAATCAAAGAGAACTCTTTTAATCGCTTGAATGTTCGTCTGAATTCAGATATCGTTCTTGCAAAATGTCTAAAGACACGTGTGGACCTATCTTATGCCCGTGTAGCACGTTATCTGTTGGATGATGGTTTGCGCGAGGATGCTACATCGTTGCCATTGTCATCTTTGACAGCTTTGGCCGATGTTAAATCACCGTTCTTGAGCCAATATCGCTATTCGTCAATGGGTATAGAGAGTAAGAACTATGATCTTGCAGATACTTACGCTCATGATGTTGTCAGTGCTTCCGGTGTATCAAGACCTAACAATGCGCTTTACAACCCGATGACTATTATCACCAAAGGAGCCGGTTCTCAAAAGAACGAGATGGATTATACCAATATGGGTATAACTGTTGCTCCGGAATTGAAGCTGGGTGATTTTACAATAACGGAGACATTCAACTATTCATTGCATCGCGTGAGTGAAAAGTACTTTTTGCCTTATTCTCATTCAAACAGTGGATATCACTTCTTCTCAAAGTCGTTAAATACATATGTCGGAAACTATGTTGCTTCATCTTTTGGTAAGGAGACTGCAATATCAAGCGATACACGTGTTGCATGGAATAAGGTTTTCGGCGCACATGATGTAAATGCGTTCGGAGGATTCCGTTATACGAATTTCAATTTTGACACAAGTGTGTTGAGTGCTCCTAATACCGGTAATGACAATAAATTCAACATTAATAATATTGATAATACCGTTAATGACGGTGACAATAATGTGTGGAAGAATATTGCATGGTATTTGTCGGCTGACTACTCGTACAGAACAAAGTATTTCTTGCAGGTAGCAGCTTCTTTAGAGTCGTCATCCCGTTTCGGTCTTAATGCTGATGGTGCTTTGAAGATGTGTGGCGTGTCATGGGGCTTCTTTCCATCTGTTCAGGCCGGTTGGCTTATGTCTTCAGAATCATGGTTTAATGTAAAACCTATTGATTTCTTGAAATTACGTGCCGGATTTGATGTTACAGGTAACGATGCCATTGACTATTTTGCAGCAAGAAGCTATCTTAAGGCTGTCAAGTATTCAGGTGATATGATGGGATTGTTGTTTGGTAACATGGAGAATGATGGTGTTAAGTGGGAAAGTACTTCACGTTTTAATGTGGGACTTGATGCAATGTTCTTTAAAAACCGTTTGGCATTGTCGTTCGATTGGTATTATGCAAAGACTAATGACCTTCTCGTCCAAAAGACAAACCCTTATGTTTCCGGTATGGGCGCATATTGGGGAAATGGTGGCTCTTTGGAAAATACAGGTCTTGAAGCTACGTTGAATGCCAAGCTGATTAATAAACGTGATTTCCAATGGGAGTTGGGCATGTCGTTAGGCCATTACAAGAACAAAGTTGTATCGTTGGATGAAAACTCTTACATCGCATCGATATATGGTGGTGAGGTTGCGACAATGGTTGGCCATCCTGTCGGAGTATTCTGGGGATATAAGACTGATGGAGTAATTGCAAGCCAAAAAGAGATAGACGAAATGGAGCATCCTCTCTATCAACTTGATGCAGCAGGTGTAGTTCAGAAATTTGAGCCGGGTGATGTCAAATTTGTAAATATTGCTGGTGAAGATGGTCTTATTAATAATGATGACAAGACCGTTATCGGTGACCCGAACCCTGATATTTACGGTAATATCTTTACCTCTCTCTCATATAAGGGTTTGAAACTTGATGTTGGTTTCAACTACTCATTGGGTAACGATGTGTATAATTACTATCGCAGACAGTTGGAGAGTGGTTCTTCATTCTACAACCAGACAAAAGAATTGGTCAACCGCTGGAGTTTCGATGGTCAGGTAACAGATATTCCTGTTATTGAATATGGTGATCCTACCGGTAATTCACGTTTCTCGGACCGTTGGATAGAAGATGGTTCATACCTGAAACTCAAAACCGTTAAACTGTCATACGACATACCAGTATCGGCAAGTTGGTTGCAGGGTATATCGGTTTGGTGTGCCGCTGAAAACTTATATACATTTACAAAGTATAAAGGTGGTGACCCGGAATTCTCGGTTAATAACAACGTGTTGTATCAAGGTATCGATGCCGGTCTTTTACCTCAGACACGCAGTTTCCATCTTGGTGTAAAGGTTAATCTCTAATGAACTTCGCTTTTGCTTGGCAAAAGAATAAATAAAATAAAACAATGAAAAAGAATCTTATTTATACAGTGATATTCCTGTTGTGTGGAGTTCTCCTTTTCGGCTCTTGTCAGGATATGTTGAATGTCGATTCAGATCGTGTTGAATATGATTTTGAGAGTTGGTCTCCCAGTGATTCTGTCTATTCGGTTTTGGGTATATTAAAGACTGTACAAGGGGTTGCTGACCGTCAAATTATATTGAACGAGTTACGTGCTGATCTTATATCCATAAGTACTACAAAAGCCATTGAGGAACTGCAGGAGGTTTATAAATCCGATTTCTCAAATCTGGCAGCAAACAAGTATCTGGATCCCAAAGAGTATTATACAGTCATAAACAACTGTAATATATTTCTTGCGCGCGTAGATACAACGCTTAATAAAAACGGTGTATATTACATGATGAATGAATATGTCGCGGTAAAGAGTATTCGTGCTTGGGCTTATCTGCAGCTTGCTATCAACCACAACGAGATACCGTTCTTTACATATCCTATCACAAAGCATAGTGTGGCTGATGAGGTTATGAATGGTCCTAAGATGTCACGTGACGAGGTATTGGATAAATTGATTGCCGACATTTTACCATATGAAGATCCTGCATCAAACCCTATGCCTTCATGGGCAAACAGCAAGATGTTCCCGGTAATACGTATGCTTCTTGGTGAGATGTATCTATGGAGAGGCGATTATAAAAATGCGGCAAAGTTTTTCTATACTCAGATTACAGGTGCTGCATCGGTCCATACTGCAGAAGAGAATTTATTTACCGGCCGAGCTTATGTTGACTATAATAATACTGTAACTCGTAGCGGTAAGGGCTCTATGGGAACTACTGGTGTAAGCAATGGCTACTCATCTCTGTTCAATGGCTTACCGACTGCGTTGACAACTGTAACATTTGCTTCAAATGACAAATATGGAACAGTGTCAGAACTTACAGATATTTTCTCTCCAGCAGAAGTAGGAGCGGCGCAAGTATATGCATCCCCCGGAATTGTATCGCTTGCTGCCAGACAAATGTATTGCAATGAGATTGACAAGGAAAAGAAAGAGTATGAGTATGGTGAAAATTATGATTATCAAGGCGATTTGCGTATCAAGGCGACAACATACTCTCAGATAGGACAAGACCATTTGCAGACAAAATATTCCAATATCATTGCAAAATTCAATATGAACTCTTTGAGTTTGGATCAAAATTTGGAAGCAATGTACTTTCATCCAAACTCATATACATCAACAGTGGTGTTGCAACGTGCTGAACTTGCGTACCTTCGTTTCGCTGAAGCGCTTGTAGGACTCGATAGCCAGGGTTATGAGGGTGCAATGAATATAGCAATGGCTGTTCTAAAAGAGGGTCTTAAGAAAAATTATACAATTTATCAGAATCCTGTGTACAAAGATTCTGTTGTGTTGGATGCCGATGGTAACCCTGTAATGGTGCGTGATCCCAAGAAAGAGGAGTTTGTTCCTAAATATGAGACATATCTTGCAGAATATGAGGATATGTTGGTCTTTGAATTTGGTTCTTTGTCTTTGAAGAGTTTTGAAGATAATATAGGTTTCCACTCACGTGGTTCCGGTAAATCTGAGTTCAATAAATATTATGCTCTTGATGAGTTGTGTATCGCTCGTTATTTGGGTTGTTCAGAAACAAACGATGAGGGAGTAGAGGTTGTTGCTCCTGATGTCACAATAACTTATCAGGACTCATTGAATTATATGAGAGACCTTGTTCTGGATGAATTGGCTCTTGAATTCTCGTGGGAAGGATATCGTTTCGGTGACCTTGTACGATTCGCTAAGGCTATGGACGACAATGCAGTTCTTGCAAAGCGTGTGGCAGGTCGCGAAAAGGAGAATCCTGTTTCATATCGAAATCCGGAGTTTGAATATGATTCAAAACTCTACTTGGATATGTTGAATGAGAGCAATTGGTATATTCCATTGCCTGCAGCGAAATAAAAAAATGTTAATGTTTTAATAAAAACTGAGAGAAATTGATTTTCTCTCAGTTTTTTTATAGTTTTGTGAACAACAAGATTTATGTTATTGTTTAATTATAAAAATAAGAATTATGAAGAAATATATCTGTACTGTATGTGAATGGGTTTATGACCCGGAGATTGGTGATCCGGAACAAGGTATTGAACCAGGTGTTCCTTTTGAAGCTCTCCCTGATGATTGGGTATGTCCTCTATGCAGCGTGGGAAAAGATGAGTTTGAACCTGTTGAATAATTATAATAAAATGAACCAAGCTTTAGCTTGGTTCATTTTATTATAGTCCTAACTTCTTTATAAGGTCGAATCGGCCAATTTTTCGTAGTGTCTGTGACAGCCGTTTGCGCTCTTCGGGTTTGTACCAGAAGAAGAAACTGCGTTGTGCCTCTTTTTCTTTCATACTACGGGCTACATATACATTCTTGCCTGTTTCAGGGTTTATTCCTGTATAATACATCTCCGTAGCCATTGTCATTGGAGTGGGAGTAAAATCCTGTACCTGCTCCAAATGGAAATTCAATTGTTTTGTTTCTGCAGCCAGCTCGGCCATGCTTTCAAGTGTACTTCCCGGATGACTGCTTATGAAGTAAGGTATAATCTGTTGTTTAAGATTATTCTTGGAATTTATCCTGTCGAATATGCGCTTGAAATCGTGGAACTGCTTGAACGGAGGCTTACGCATAAGTGCAAGAACATCATCGTTTGTATGCTCCGGTGCAACCTTGAGTCTGCCACTTACATGCCTGCTTATCAGCTCCTCGGTGTATCTTTCTGTTGCAGCATCGCACTCCTTGTCACCGGTCTTGTGCAGTAACAGGTCGTAACGTACTCCACTGCCGATGAAACTCTTCTTGATCTCAGGCAAAGCATCTACCTTCTTATATAAGTCGAGCAGTGGTTGGTGATTTATGTTCAGGTTGGGGCATACTTTTGGCTGTATGCACGATGGGCGTGAACATTTGGAGCATAATTCACTCTTTCTGCCACGCATCATATACATATTTGCCGAAGGACCACCAAGATCGCTGAGATAGCCTTTAAAATCATCCATCTTGGCAATCTCCTTTATCTCGCGCAAAATACTCTCTTCGCTTCTGTTGACAATGAATTTTCCTTGATGCGCGGATATGGTACAGAAAGCGCATCCTCCGAAGCAACCTCGATGTATGTTTACCGAGTGTTTAATCATGTCGTATGCAGGAATTCTCTTACCTTTGTATTTGGGATGTGGCAGGCGTGTATATGGCAGGTCGAAACTGTGATCAAGCTGTTCTGTTGTCATTGTAGGGAAAGGTGGGTTTATGACTACAACTCCTTCCTCTGTTTCTTGTAATAAGCGTTTGGCATTGACTCTGTTCGACTCTTTCTCTATTGCAAGGAAATTGGCTGCCTGTTTTGCTTTGTCTCTCATACACTCTTCGTGAGGCGCGAGAAACTTATCGTTTTCATTGTCTATGGTTATGTTTGTCTTTTCCTCGATATAGCCTGTTTGTCTGATATTCCTGGTTATATCCTTTGCCTCCTGGGCAGTGATGTATTCGTTGCCTGTTGAAGAGAGCCTTTCTGTCATGGCCTTTACAAGCGCAGTCATGGGTTGCTCGCCCATGCCATATACAAGAATATCCGCCTTGCTATCGACAAGAATACTTTTTTTAAGGCAGTCCTGCCAATAGTCGTAGTGTGTAAAACGGCGCATAGATGCCTCAATGCCTCCAATTACTACAGCTGAATCAGGATATAACTTTTTGAGTATGTTTGTATAGACTGTGGTGGCATATTCGGGACGCATGCTGTGTCGACCGTCAGGGGAGTAGGCATCTTCACTGCGGAAACGCTTGGCTGCTGTATATTTGTTGACCATAGAGTCCATGCATCCAGCCGATATGCCAAAGAACAATTTTGGTCGTCCCATCTTCCTGAAGTCTCTCAGGTCGTCTTGCCAGTTGGGTTGTGGCACAATGGCTACACGCAACCCTTCTGCTTCAAGCAGGCGACCTATGACTGCAGCTCCAAATGAGGGGTGATCGACATAGGCATCTCCGCTGAATATGATGACATCCAGCTCATTCCAACCACGCATCTCAGCCTCCTTGAGTGTGGTCGGTAACCAATCGGTCAACTTCCTATTCTGCATCTTCGCTCTTTTCGTTCTCTTGTGATACGAGCCACTCGTTGTAACATTTAATCAGGTTGTTCAGACCCAAAGCCTTCATGTCTTCGTGGTAAAGGACAAGGCATAGCTCAAGAAGTTCCTTTGATGCCATAGTCTGTGATGCGATGAGTGAACGTACGGTCAGACGCAACTTGTTCAATGAATCCTCGTCGATGACACCTGCGCTGTTGGCAATTCTGTCGAACAACGAATATCTTTTTATAATCTGCAACTGTACCTCTGTTACCTCAATTGTTCGTGTGCCCGATGCGTTTGCATTTATTTTCATATCAGTCAGTTTTATTTATTTTAATAGCAGTTTTAATTCCTTGTTATGGTTACTGTGCGTGTACCGTCGTCGCTCTCTTCAATATCTACTCTGACACATTCTGCAGGCAGTAATTCCTCTACGAGTTCCGGCCACTCCATGAAGCAGATGGCATCGCTATACAGATATTCTTCGTATCCCATATTATACACCTCTGCCAAAGACTTTATACGGTAAAAGTCGAAGTGATAGATGGTGTTGTTATCCCGATCCTCATACTCGTTGACAATGGCAAATGTGGGTGAATTTATTGTATCTTCCACACCCATCTCTTCGCATATGCTTTTTATGAATGTGGTTTTGCCTGCACCCATCTTCCCGTAAAAGGCAAATATATGCCCGTCGCCCATATTGTCAATGAATTCACGTGCGGCTTTCGGGTAATCTTCGATGCTGTTTATCTTTATGATATGTTTGTCCATAGTTCTTTATTTTCCTTTCGGTTTAAGTTTTACCAATGGTATAAGCATCTCTTCCAATGAGATACCTCCGTGTTGGAATGTGTCCTTATAATATGAAACGTAATAGTTGTAGTTATTGGGGTATGCGAAGAATTTATCTCCTGTGGCAAAGATATAACTTGTGCTGAGGTTGGGTGCAGGCAAGAATGCTTTTGCCGGTTCTTTTATCTCAAACACGTCCTTATTGTTGTAACTTAATGCCTTACCCAATTTGTATCGCAGATTGGTGTTGGTGTTCTTGTCACCGACAACCTTTGTGGGGTTTTCTACCTGTATGCTGCCATGGTCTGTGGTCAAGAGAACGGTATAGTTGTTGTCGGCGAGATAACGGAACAGTTTCTTTATAGCCGAATGCTTTAGCCATGACAGTGTTATAGAACGGTATGCCGCTTCGTTTGATGCAAGTTCTCTTACCATCAGCGATTCTGTGCGTGCATGTGACAGCATGTCTATGAAATTGATGACGAGAACATTCAAATCGTTGTGCAAAAGATTGTTTATGTTATCGATATATTTGTCGGCAGCAGCTGATGTAATGACTTTGTCGTATGAGAAACGGTCCTTTCTTCTGTATCTTGATATTTGTGTTGCTATAAGTTCCTCTTCATTCAGGTTCTTTCCCTCTTCCTCTTCCTCGTCAATCCATAGATGTGGGAACATATCCTTTATTTGACTTGGCATGAGACCTGAGAATATTGCATTTCTTGCGTATTGTGTAGCAGTAGGGAGAATACTTGTATAAAGTTCTTCTTCAATGGTAAAGTCATTGCCTATTTCATTGGCCAGAACACGCCATTGGTCATAACGGAAATTGTCTATTATTATGAAGAAAACCTTTTCACCTTTGTCAATGAGTGGAAATATACACTCCCTGAAAAGGTCATTGCTCATCAATGGACGTTCCTCTCTGGGCGATGCCATCCATTTCATGTAGTTGTTCTTTATGAAACGTCCGAACATATTGTTGGCATCCTCTTTTTGTGATTTGAGCATTTCATGCATCTGCTCATCAGCTCTCTCCAGTTCCAACTCCCAATAGATGATTTTTTTATAAGCCTCTTTCCATTCTTCTATTGTACGTGCATCGCTTATCTGCATGGCAAGCTTGCCAAAATTCTGCTGGTATGCACTGTTTGCCTGCTCTGTTACAATCTCCTTCTGGTGAATGTTTTTCTTCAGTGTCAGCAGTATCTGGTTGGGATTTACCGGCTTAATGAGATAGTCTGCTATTTTTGAACCTATAGCCTGCTCCATGATGTTCTCCTCTTCGCTCTTGGTAACCATCACTACAGGTGTGGCCGGGTGCATCTCCTTTATTGCCGACAGGGTCTCCAATCCTGTAAGGCCGGGCATATTCTCATCGAGAAGTATAAGGTCGAATGAGGTTGTCTTGCATGCTTCAATGGCATCAAGTCCGTTGGTTACGGTGTCTACCTCATAACCTTTATTTCTTAGAAAAATAATGTGGGCATTCAACAATTCTATTTCATCATCAGCCCAAAGCAATCTGTTTGCCATATTGTTATTTGTTGTTTTTATTCGTTCTCAAGTTCTTTATAATCCGGTTCGTCAAGGGTATAACCGTCTATTTCAACTTCGGGTATTATAAGCAGGCTTCTTTCGTAGAACTCTTGATAGTCACCGAAACTATAATGGTTTAATAACAAATCGAGATTGGTTTTGGATATTATCATAGAGTTCATTCCTTCGAGCAGTCTTGCCATTTCGCCATTCTCATACAAACGCTTGCGGTATAAAAAGGCTTCGTCAAAGTTCAGGAATTCTTTTATCTCGAACAGTGTTATCGCTGTGAATTTTTCAAAACTCATATCAAAATTTCGCACCATATAACGTGAGAAATTGTATCGAGCCATTTCGAACAGCAACCTCTTCTCGTCAACGGAGTCATTCGGGAATGCCAGAACAAAGTAATATGGCTCATTTCTGTTGTTGCTGAACGATGGTACACTGTCCTTTTCGCTCTTGATGGTGCCATCGGCCTTTTTATCCCAAATAGATGTGTTTATTCCGCTTTGTAAAAGACGGCCCTCCTTTATTCCGGTAGATATGTTGCCGGCCATGATACTTATACTGTCATTGCTGTATTTCTCTATAAGTGCGCCAAGCGACTCAAGTGCCTCTTCGTGCTTGCCTCCATAAAGTTTTGCCATGGCATCGATGAACATGAAACGGGCGCGGTGCTTTCCTTTAGGGTATTTTGTTTCAGCAATAGTATTCTCGTATTCCACCTTGTCATATTCTTTTTGTATGTAGTGGTTATATGCCTTTACATACATTGAATCCTCTTTGTGGGTTCGTGTGGCAGCATCATCAAAGAAATCGGGTTGCTGTATGGCTTTAGTGAAAGAGCTGTCCGGATAACCAGCGATTAGCAGATTCTTGTAATATTCGGCTTTCTCAGGCTCGTTCCAACGCGATCCGGCTATGAACAATTGATAATAGGTTTCTGCCATACGTTCAAACTCGGGAAACTCGTTTACAATACGCTCAAGATATGATATTGTCAGGTTCTTGTCTCCAACATTGTCCTTGAATTTTACTCCGGCTTCGAAAAGGGCATTGCGAAGTGCTATGTTTGCCGCCTCTCTCTTTTCCTCTGTATCTGGTATCTGTTGTATGTAGAATTCTCGTGTTGTAGGGTCTGTCTCCAAAACCTCAGGTTCCTCCTCAATCTCTTCGTCCAATATTATGCTGTCACTCTCGATTATCTCTTCGTTCTCTTCGGCATAAATGTCCACACTATCCTCCGGCATGGTGTCGCCACCCATCAATGATGATATTTCATGGCTGAATCTCCAATAATCCTTTAATGTTCTTTCTCCCCATTTCTGTTTGAAAGTACGTAGTCCTTGTGAAACCAACTGCTTGTTATAGAAATACCATTGTGCTTTTTCGTTATTGTCAGGGATATTCAAATCCATGGACATATCCTCCAATGCATTATCACCGTTTTCTTCGCGCTGAAGTTTCTTCTCCTCTTTTTTTCTTAGCTCCTCTTTCCTTTTTTCTTCTTTTATGAGTTCGTCGATGATAGGGTATAATTGTTCTGGTTGCAGTGAGGCCCAATATAGGAGCTTGTCCTGTTCCTCTACAATATCTGTATATTGTATTATGTCACCAAGAACGTCGTTGCGGAATTTTACTGTTGCGTATTCATCATGCTCCTCTTCTATCAGCGGCAGTGCTTTTGAGTAATTTTCATGTGATTTTGAGAATCTCTCCATCTCCCAATAAATCTTTGCAAGCGATAAATGAAGCATGGCTGTTCCATATCCGCTTGTTGCGCCTTCAGCAACACCGGTTTCGTATGCTTTTATTGCCTCTGCCGTATCGCATTGGCTCATGTAAATATTGCCTATTGCATAATTTATTTGCGATAGATACTCCTTGTTTTTCGGAGACTTTGCCATCTTTTTAAGTTTACGAAGAATCTTTTTGTGATTCTCGTCTGTGGCGGTCTCTGTTTGTCTTATGCGTGCGTTGAACTCAAGCTCGTAAGGTGGGCTTTTTGAAATGGTCTTGCCAAAACTTTTGTAAGCCTCTTTCATTTCTCCGTTCCGGGCATATAGTTGTCCAAGCAAGTACTGTTCTCTTGCTTTGTCTATGTTGGTTGTTCCTTTGCGTTCTATACCTGTTTTTACAAATTCAATCGCCTCTTGACTTCTCTCCTGTTTCAAAAGCAGATTGCCTTTTGCACGTGCAAAATCCTTTTCCATTGATTGCGGTATGGAGTCGCGACGTGTGCGCATCAGGAGATCTTCGGCTTCGTATAGCCATTCCATCTCGGTGTAGCACTGGGCAAGACCTATGCGTGCCCGTGCAACTATGCCCGGATTGTTTTCATATAGTTTGGCAATGTATATATATGTACTTGCAGCTTCTTCAAATTCGCCTTTCTGGAATTGTGAGTCGGCCATGAGAAACCACACTCTCCACAGGAAAGGGTTGAACTCCTTCTGTGAGTAGAACAATTTCTGTTTCTCTGTCAGTTTCTTGCCTGTCGGGCGCTTTGGCTTTCTCTTTATAGAGTGGTTCTTTATGGCTTTTTGTGCCTTCTCTATGGCTCTGTCGTAGTTGTCTCCTCCCAGTTTTCTTGTGTTCTTGTTGCTTATGATAAACAATGGCAATTGTTCAAGATAGTTGTCCTTGTGGCCTTCCGACTGTGTCTTGATGCCTTGTTTGTATGCAAGGTCGCCATTGTAGTATGTGTTGTATCTCGCCGTGAATGCATGGTATGCACGGGTGGTCGCATTGTTCTTGCGACCGGAGCAACCTGGTAGGAATAGAATGGCAAACAAAACTGTTATATGTATGATTTTCTTTGTCACAATCTTGCTTTATAATATAAATATTATAACTCAAATATGGCTTTTTTATTGTATGCCGAAGTGGGTATGTGTATTATTGCAGAATGAGCAGAATTTCGTCTTTGATTTCTTGAGGAATTTCAATGCCTCGTGTCTGCAGACAATGCACCCAAGTATCAATTTCTTCTGTTTTCATTGTGTAGAGTACATGTCTGAACTCTTCAATATCGTCGTCGGTATAATCTTTCGGTCTTGTACCTTTGAAACGATCAAGCTCTTCATCCTCGAAATAGAGATTGCCGGTATCGTAACCTTTGGAACAGTTGCTGTGTTTTCCGCAGCATTCGCCATCTTCGCTGTCGTGGCTATGGTGGTCTTCGGTGACAATTCTGTTACGGTTTGACTTGTGCAGTATAAAAAAACCTGCAATAATTAAAACAAGTATGCCTATAAGGAGTATTGTGTTGCTCATGTATGTTTATATTATATAACTATGTATTGTACAAAGTTATGCAATAAAATCGAGCTTTTATAAAGAACATGTTTAAAATTTGTGGCTTTGTTTTGATATATCTTGCCAAAAAAAACAAAATTAACCTTGTTGTGACAAAATGGCAAAATGACTTTTTTTGACCGAAAGTTGTGAAAAATAAAAAAACACTCTCTTTTTAATAAAAAAAAGCTTTCATTATTATCTATTTTAAATATAAATTGTATCTTCGCCATGTTTGTGGTTCTGTTTATCATAGGATTTTTAAAATAACAAAATGACAGCAATCTAATTATTAATAAATTATAAAAATAAAGATGGATAAATTCAGCTATGGCCTCGGAATGGGTATAGGCCAAAATCTACAATCGATGGGAATCAGCAATATGAGTGTTGAGGATTTTATGAAAGGAATAAGCGATGTGCTTGCCGGTGGAAAAACAGAGATGACGCATGCCGAGGCACAGGCGGTTGTGAACGAACATTTCAGAAAACTTGCTGAAGAGGCTTATGCACAGAACAAGAATGCCGGTGAAGCGTTCCTTGCAGAAAATGCAAAGAAAGAGGGTGTCAATGTTCTTCCAAGCGGCTTGCAATATCAGGTTATAACTGAAGGAAGCGGAAAGAAACCATCGGCTACCGACCGCGTTCAATGTCATTATGAAGGTACTCTTATCGACGGAACAATCTTTGATAGCTCAATCAAACGTGGCGAGCCTGCTGTTTTTGGCGTGAATCAGGTTATCAAAGGTTGGGTAGAGGCTCTTCAACTAATGCAGGAGGGTGCAAAATGGCGTCTTTATATCCCATATGATATGGCGTATGGTGAACATGGCGCAGGAGAGATGATTCCACCTTACAGCGCATTGATTTTTGATGTTGAACTTATAAAGGTTCTTTGATAAAGGCGATGGAACGTTTTTTAAGAATATCTATTGTTCCGTTATTACTCCTTTTTCTCTTGTTATCCTGTAATAATGGTATCTCTGATAGAAAAGTAGAACTGAAGAATGCAAGTGACTCCATATCATTTGCAGTCAGTATGCTTATATCGGAAGATGTACCTGCAGCGATGAAGGAATTGGGTATTAATGACGAAACGCTTTCTGCTTTTTTGAGAGGAATCAGAGATGCTTTTCCCGTTGATGAATCTCCCGAAGCTATAGCTTATTCTCAGGGGCTTCTTGTGGCAGCATCAGCAATTGATATGCTTGAACGTGCCGACCAGGCCATATATCCCGGTGATACAATCAATAAGGTTGACCGTAAAAAGTTTTTGGAAGGTCTCATTGCTACAGCCTATGGCAGCGGAAAAACCATGACTACCCAAAGTGCAAAAGACTATTATAATCGTCGAGTATTCCGTGAGGTTAGCGATGAATTCATAGAGAAGAATAAGGAACGTCATGGTGTAATAACATTGCCTTCGGGTCTGCAGTATAAAATAGAAAAGATGGGCTCTGGTGCTGTTGCAAGAGCATACGACAAAGTCAAATGCATCTACAAAGGTACTTATCCTAATGGTGTTGTCTTTGATTCTTCGCGCGACAAAGTTGTAGAACTTCAGGTACGTACGCTTATAGATGGTCTTGTCGAGGCTTTTACCACATTTCCTGCAGGTACTGTATGTAAGTTGTATATACCTTGGGAACTTGCTTATGGCGAGAAAGGAACGCGTTCAATCCCTCCATACAGCGCTCTTGTTTATGACCTTGAGATTATAGGTGTAGCCGGTAAATAGAAAACACATAACAAATAACTGACCAAAATGAAAAATATCGAATGTAAGGTCGATGCTCTTGACCTTAAAATTTTAAGCATCATATCAAAAGATGCCCGAATCCCTTTCCGTAATGTTGCAGAGCTATGTGGCGTTTCACGCGCGGCAATACACTTACGCGTTCAGCATCTTATAGATATGGGAATAATCTCCGGCTCCGGATATGAAATAGATTTCCGTCGTCTTGGTTACAAGACTTGTACATATATAGGCATACGTCTTGAACGTGGCTCTATGTATAAGGATGTTGTAGAACTCTTGCGCCAGGTGCCTGAGGTCGTGGAGTGCTGTTATACAACAGGTCCATATTCAATACTTGTACGTATGTATGCACATGACAACGAACACCTTATGCAATTGCTGAATACAAAAGTTCAGGAAATTCCGGGTGTTGTAAGTACCGAAACAATGATTGTGCTCGACAATAGTATCAAGCGCAATATGCCAATGGAATAATATATCTATGTGTAATCCAATTACCCCACACTGCAGTTGCTTGGCAAATGTAGTGTGGGGTATGTAATAATGCAATGGTGATGGATATGTTTGATTTGCGTGGAGAGTACAAGATGTTACACACCTCTTTTCCGTTAGCTTGTGCTTCTCCTGTTATAGGTATTACAGCAAACTTCCGCGATGGTAATGCTGCTGTGGCCGAGGCTTATTATTCCTCGGTGATAGAGTCCGGTGGAACACCGCTCATTATACCGCCATACGCTAATCGGAAAGCCCTTGTAGAGACCTTGAAGCATATCGATGCTTTGCTGCTTACAGGTGGTGCTGATATAGACCCGCGTTATATGGGTGAAGAACCCGATTATACATTGCTGCACACAGTGAATCCTAAACGCGACGAGCAGGAACTTATGCTTGTGAGGCTTGCCGTTGATATGAATATTCCTATTCTTGGTATTTGTCGTGGAATGCAAGTGCTTTCAGCTGCCTTAGGCGGAAATGTACATCAGGATATATATTCCGCATTAGGAAAAAATCTGCTTTGTCATGACCAGGAGCCTACAGAACGTTATATTGCGACACATGACGTTGACATAATTGACGGAACTCTTTTGGCTAAGATTTTTGGTGTATCCAGGCTTGCTGTAAATACATTCCACCATCAGGCTGTGAGTAATGTTCCGGGCGGATTTAAGATTGCGGCAATCTCTTGTGATGGTGTTGTGGAGGCTATGGAAGCGGTCGATGGCCGTATGATTATTGGAGTGCAGTGGCATCCCGAACCATTTATAATGAATGGCGACCGTTGCATGATGCCGCTCTTTGAGTGGATTGTTACGGAGGCGGCTCTCTATCGTCGTTCGCGAGAAATTCATTCGCGTATCATCTCTATCGACTCTCATTGCGATACTCCCATGCTCTTTGCACAGGGGTATGAGATGTATGAGCGTAGCGAAACAGCTCTCGTCGATTTGCATAAGATGCACGAAGGAGCACTTGATGCGGTTGCAATGGTTGCTTATCTTAAGCAAGGCGCGCGTGACGATGAATCGTTACGCCAGGCTACTGCAGAAGCAGACAGTCTGTTGCAAGGTATCGCAGAGAGAGTGTGTCGCTGTAACGGAGAGGTGTTCTTATGTAGCAAGCCAAGTGAGTTGTACGCAGTAAAGAAAAATGGTAAAAAGGCTATTATGCGTGGCATTGAGAATGGTTATGCCATCGGTAAAGAGTTGTCGAACATAGAGCGTTATCGCAATATGGGGATTGTGTATATGACTCTTTGTCACAATGGAGATAACGATGTTTGCGACTCGGCTCGTGGTTGTGGTGAGCATGGCGGTTTGAGCGATTATGGTAAGGCTGTTGTAAATGAAATGAACAGGGTGGGGATGATGATAGACCTTTCCCACGCGGCAGAAAGTACTTTCTGGCAGGTGTTGGAACTTAGCAGGAAACCGGTTGTTTGTTCTCACTCATCATGTAAGGCGTTGTGCAATCATCCACGCAACCTGTCCGATGAACAATTAAGAGCAATCGCTGCTAAAGGTGGAGTAGTGCAGATAACCATGTATAGCGGATTCCTGCGCGAAGAGGGCGAGGCCACGCTTCACGACTTTATGGCACATCTTGAACATGCCATAGAGGTAGCAGGTATCGACCATGTCGGGATTGGTACGGATTTCGATGGCGATGGTGCCGTTGTCGGCTGTTCAAGTGCATCGCAGTTGCTGAATGTTACGCGTGAACTGTTGCGTCGTGGATATGACGAGTCGGATATTGAGAAAATCTGGGGAGCAAACTGGTTGCGTGTAATGCGACAGGTGCAGAACTGAAAAAATTGCTTTCTGTAAAATACAAAGCGGATGACTTTGGCGTCATCCGCTTTGTATTTGGTTATTTTACTATTACCTTCTCGCCATTTACTATGTATAAGCCGGCAGGTATTGTAACACGGGTTGTTCCTTTTTTAGCATTGACGTTGCGTACTTTGCGGCCATCGACACTGTATATCGCAATTTCCTGTGGTTCAAGAAGCGTGATGGTTATGCATTTTCCACCTTCAATCAGGGCTTCGGCAAAATTATGCTTTATGCCTGTCTCCTGGCTGAATTTAATGTTATAGTCTTTTATACGCAACTCATTGTTGTCCTTGTCAACAGTGTATGCATTGCTTATTCTTATCATGCAGTTATCCTCGTTGAGGATGTCTGTTGATGTAAGAATCATCTCTATTATGGATTCTTCATTTGCCGAGAAACATTCGTCATCATTGGAATATGCAGTGATGCGGTACACATTGTTCCCTTTGTCTGTATATGAGAAATTGTGTCCTGATACGGCTCTCTCCATAATGTCTATCAGTTCAATACCTTCGGGTAGAGTTACGTCGAATTGCAATGCTTTGTATTGCTCCTCGTTATAGGCAAGCATATTAAGGCTTGCAGCCTGTACATCTCCAAGTTCAATAGATATCTCCTCTGCATAGAATTCGCCTATGGCCTGTGGTGTACTGTACCAATATGTCGGTAAGGGTACTTCGTTCTCTTTCACCTGTGTCTCTGCTATGCGTGCGTCGGCGAGTTCTATTTCGCCGTTCTTGTCGCAGTCGCCCTTTACGGTGTTGAATGATGCGTGTGTGTTTCCATTGAGGTGTGCAGTAATGAGTGCGGCATCGTGTATGGTTACCTGGTTGTTGCAGTTGACATCACCTAACATTATATATATAAGGTCACTGATATCATATTTCTGCAGGTTATCATATATGTAATCCTTTCTCTCCTGAATCCAGCTTTTATGGCGTTCTTTATCTGCTTCGCTAAAGTCACATGAACTACCCCACATAAAAGCGTTGTTGCTGAATGAACTTTGGGCAAAATTGTAATAACAATCGATAAAATCCATAAGTTCATCCATTGAATTATTGTTTAAAAACTCCCACCATACTTTGTAGTAGTTTTTCTTAAATGAGTCCAACATCATCAAATCTCTGAAGAATGAGTAAGCGGCGAATGAAGTTTTCAAAATATTGGTTTGCGCCTGGCTGTAACAATATTTGTTTCCTCCGCTCTCGTATCCGAATCCCCAATCAAAATCCCATATAGGGCCAAACTTGAATTTGGAATTCTCGTCATCTTCGTTTTCCTTGAACAGGAATGTGCTTTTCGGGTGGCCGATTTCTTGATTGAGAGATAAATCATTGGCTAACATGAAACGGGCAAATGCATCCATGTCAAGCATGTCTGTGACTTCCTCTCCCTTTGCGACAGCCTCACAAAAGGCGTTCATCTGGTTTTTGATTTTTAGTTCTCTGCTTGCTATATATTCGCTCAAGTCCGGGTCCTTTACGTTTACCGGTAGTGAATAATATGTAGTTTTGAACTTGTAATCTTCATCGTAATACTCATCCAATTCCAACAGATATCCAAAATCTTCATCTACATCTACACTGTTATTTGACAAACCGATATGCTCGGTAAACATATAGCTTCCCATGTATTGTCCGTTCATATAAAGTTCTACGGGGACAATGTGGTTAGCGTATTCTGTTCCTGCCATCTGGCCAATCTTCATGGATATGGCATTTGCCATGAGTGAACCTTTCTGTGCATTGGCGAGCAATACCCAGCTCTTGCCTTTGGTAAGTCCGAATGGTTTTACCTTTTCGGCAAACTTTAGACGATAAGGTTTCTTGTCTTGATACCAAGATGTGTTGCCGCGTCCTTTTATCTGTACAGAGTCCTCAAAGTTTTCGTATATACCGAATCCTGTAATACGGAAGTTTGCATTCCGGTAATAATCCTTACTGTTGATGAAATAGCCGCCATCTACGTCTATGTCTATTCTGGGGACATTAGGCGTGTCTGTAAGCCAATTGACTTTTACTCTATAGCTGTTTCCATAAGGGATGCGCTTGGTTTCATATTTCGCATCCTGTATTTTTACAGGTTCACCACTTGTCTCCTCGACAACCTTCTTTATACGTAGTTCGGCTATAGCAAGGTGGTTCTTTGAATATTCTCCGCGTGTCTGTTCTATCTTAAGTTTCGAATAGCTGCCTTGCAGGTCTATCGTGCTTGATGTAAACTCTTGTCCGCTACCTCCTGTAGGCATATAATCCTTCGTGTAATCAAGTGTTCTGACAAGTTTCCAGTCATCGCCGTCGTTACTCGCGTATATATCCCAAACAAGAGGGTTATATCCTGCTTGAGGACGGCATCTGTAATATATCTGTATATTTTCCAGAGCCTCAGGCAGGTCAATTGTTATGTATGTTTTTACGTTTATGGTCGCATTGTTTGCGTCGCCCCATGTCGAGTGGAAAATTGTGTTTGCATTGTTGTCGAGCAGGTTTGCCAAGCTCTCATTTGATTGTGTCGATGGTTTGTTGGTGTACAGCATGTCTGAGGTAAGCGCAACGTCTGTTACTTGCGTACCGACAACAGGATCACTCCAAATCTCATCTTGTGTCTTTATATTCTTTACAATGTTGTATCCCGGATATGTTACATTGTATGTCACGGCATCCTTGAAACTCCGGCGTGTCTCTTTGCTGATTTGCAATACTGTATCAACGTAAGCGACGGCTTTGTCATCGCTCAGGTTAAAGCTGGCTGTCAGCCATTTTCCGATGGAATTCAGATTGAATGTTATGTTGTTGGTTACATTTTCAGCAATGGCGTCGATATGCAGGTTGGGGTTATATTTGTTGTTGAATTTGTACGATGTCATTGTCGGCAATGCCGGTTTGACGGTTGAACAACTATCGTATTCCTCCTTGGTGTAATACATTATGTCGCCACCCTTTAACGGAATGTACAGCCTGTTACCCTCGGTGTAATATTCTCCTTCAATGGCCGATAGTTCGTAAATGTCGATGTCGCCGTTAGAAAGATATACGTATATTAAATCTTCCTCAACAGGAATATCCTCGTCATCTTCTTCCGGCGTTGTGGTTTCTGTTATTTTGGTGCTTTCGAATAGTTCTATATCTCTTTCTATCTGGTTGTACAGGGCTTCGTATTCCTCAATTGTGTATGTCTGGTTCTGCGCATTCGCAACTGTTGCATATAGGCCTTCGAGCATACTTCTTGAACTTTCGGGGTATGTGTCCTTTGTGTAGTTTGGGAATGATGAGAATTGGGCTTCAGAATAAAGTGTGTTCACTTGCTCGACATAAAAATCCAATTTGGTTGCGATATAATTCAATAACGCTTCTGTCAGTTCTTCTTTAGTCCTGTTTATCTCATTGAATGTAATATTTGCTGCAGTGGACAATTCTCTTGCTTCTATGATTTTTCTTTCTAACAAAATATTCTCGTTGTTGTTGCAATATTCGTCAAAACTGCCCAGGTAACTTGTAGCTTTGTTTATAGTGTTGCCAAGTAATAACTCGGCAATGGTCTGTATAGGCAATGTGTTGGCTTTTGACTTGTCTATATTGGCTTTGTATATGCTCCAGTTAAAGGCTATAGGCAGAGCATAACCATGTGTGTAATCGCCATCTTCGAGATATTGTTTGTGTTCAGGAGTAAAGATTTTCATCTTTGAAATTACGCCATCGCGCATTTCGGCTCCTGTGTAAAGAGTTATAGGCTGATTGTTGTAAGTGCTGTTATAACTTATCTCGAAATAACCGTCGCCGGTGGCTTTGATTTCTGCATGTGCAGCTTCGTTTATGTCATAGGTGCTGTATTGCCATCCGTTCAAACCGTTGTAGTCGCTGCCGGAATCCTTGAGGAATTTACTTGCCGCCGGCCAATATATCAGATACTTGCCGTCATCAACAGGTATAAGTTGCATTATGTGTGATGAATTGACTTCGGTGTCTCCGGTCTCGGCGCATTGCATGAATATGGGACCGCTTCCCATGTAGGTTGTTCCGTTTGCAGCGTTAAAGAATTTTTCGGCATTTCCTTTCAGAACAAACAGTTGCTCGCTTTCGGCAAGTTCGTTGTCGCCCGTTACTTGATTTCCAAGCGACATCTCTGTTGAATTGTTTTCGGGTGTATATTGTGTTCCAAGTGTGATACCGACTGTTATTGGGGCGTTCTTGCTCTCTCCAACTCGTGTTGTCCATTCAAGTCTGAACGAACTTACACTTTTAGTAAGCATAAGGTCTATGTAATGATATTCTGTGACAGGCTGGTTATACGACCACATTGAATGAAAATAACTCTTGAGGTTATTGTCGCTCAAGGCTGGCAAACCGTCGCCATCACTGTTTGGTGCCAATGTGTTGTGGTCTGCGTTTGAGAAAGCGGTGTATGGTACAGTGTTGCCGTCTTTGTCATAAACGGTAAGCCCTGATAGTGCAAACGTCACATTGTTTCCATTGGGCTTTTCTCCTTCTTTTGTTTCTGTAACAGTGATTCTTATTAAATCCAATGTCCCGCCAGGAGTAAAAAGTTCGGAAGAGAATGTATAGTACTCTTCACCGTAATAGGTGAATGATATGCCCGGAAGGCCGTCTACGGCATTTAGTGTGGCAGACCAACTTTGTGATTTAATGCCAATGAATGGCAATGCCGATAAGCATAGCAATAATAAGAACTTTCTCATAATATAGTTGTTTATTCTTTTTTACATTTTGTATGTACACATTACCTTGCAAAATAAGAAAATTTAAGTATAATATTCAAAAAAAACAACATGTTTCTTATATATAGAATATTTTTATATATTGTAAGAGGCAATATAAATTGTAATTTACTAAATTTGTTTCACAGAAAAGTTATAAATGCTTGCTGATGAAAATTGTTATAGATGAAAAGATACCTTTTTTGAAGGATATACTTCAAAATTTAGGATATGACGTCCTGTCAAAAGCCGGAACAGAAATAAACCGTGCTGATGTCGCCGATGCTGAGGCTTTGTTTGTTCGTACACGTACAAAATGTAATTCAGACTTGCTTGAAGGTTCATCGGTACGTTTTATAGGAACGGCTACGATAGGATATGATCATATCGATAGTGATTATTGTCGAAAAAATGGTATTGTCTGGAAAAACGCTTCCGGGTGTAATGCCGGAGCTGTTCTTCAATATGTGCAATCTGTTGTTTATGAGTGGACCTCAGACGTAAAAGGTCTCTCTATTGGTATAGTAGGTGTGGGCGAAATAGGCTCAAGAGTGGCGGAGTGGGCAAAAGGTGTCGGTATGACTGTGTATAAGAACGACCCGCCAAAGGCTATGCAAGGCATGAAAGACCTTGTGTCGCTTGAAGAGATTGCCGAAAAATGTGATATAATAACATTTCATCCGACATTGGAGCGTGAAGGTGATTTCCCGACTTTTCATCTTGCGGACAGAACTTTTTTTGATTCGCTGAAAAAATGTGGATTGTTGATAAATGCGTCAAGAGGCGAGGTCGTTGACAATGTCGCATTGCTTGATGCACTGAATGAATCGAAAGTGGTTGCCGTGGCTCTTGATGTTTGGGAGAATGAGCCGTCAATATCTCATGAACTTCTTGAAAAGGCCTTTGTTGCAACACCCCATATCGCCGGTTATTCGGCCGAAGGTAAAATGAATGCTACCGCAATGGTTCTTGATGCTTTTTTTGAGTTCATGGGAAAGAACGAGGCAATGTGTCTGCCTCAATTGCCAAAACCCGAAAACGTAATAGTTATGGCATCTGATGAACGCGATGCTTTTTTGTCGATATATTCACCATTGGCAGATACTGTTAAGTTGAAGAATAATCCTGATGATTTTGAGAACTTGAGAAACGGTTATAGGCTAAGGCGGGAACCATCGGCTTACAAAATTGTGCTAAAATAGAACTATTTTCTATATCTTTTTGCACATTTTGGTACTGGTTGTGCAAAAACAAAACTAAATTTTTCTTCTCTTTTTTTGCAGTTCATATTTTTTATCATATTTTTGTGGCGGATAATTTTTAATCTTTAAAAAATTACAACTATGTCAGAAATTGAATCAAGAGTAAAAGCTATTATCGTTGAGAAATTTGGTGTTTCAGAATCAGAGGTTACTTCTGAGGCTAACTTCACAAATGACTTGAGCGCAGACTCTTTGGATAGAGTAGAGCTTATCATGGAGATCGAGGACGAGTTCGGTATCTCAATTCCTGAGGATCTTGCAGAGAAAATCGCAACAGTTGGCGATGCCGTTAAATTTGTAGAGGAGAAGGTTGCTGAGAAATAATTCTCATTTCTTCTTCTTTCACTAACAATTCTGTAATGAAATTAAAAAGAGTTGTTGTAACAGGTCTTGGTGCCGTTTCGCCAATTGGTAACGACGTTCCCACTTTGTGGGAAAATGCTATTAATGGTGTAAGTGGCGCAGGACCTATTACTTGTTTTGACTCATATCTTTTCAAGACACAATTTGCTTGTGAGGTAAAGGGTTTTGATCCAACATCGTGTATGGATCGTCGTGATGTCCGTAAGGTTGATGTGCATACACAATTTGGTGTTGCAGCTGCAGTTGAGGCTATAAATGATAGCGGACTTGTTTTTGAGCAGGAAGATTGTTATCGTATCGGAGTCGTATATGGCGAAGGTGTCGGTGGCTTGATTGCACTTGAAGATGAGGTTTGTGATTATGCTCTCAATAAGGAGAATGGACCTCGTTTCTCTCCATTCCTGATACCGAAAATCATAACGGATATAACATCAGGTGTCATATCTATACGTTATGGTCTCAAAGGGCCTAATTATGTGACCACTTCGGCATGTGCCTCTTCAACCAATGCTATTATAGACGCCTATGACCAGATTCGTTTGGGAAGGGCCGATGTAATTGTTGCCGGTGGTGCCGAGGCTGCAATTTGTCAGCTCGGTGTCGGTGGCTTTAATTCAATGCATGCGTTGTCGGTTCGTAATGATGATCCACAGGGAGCTTCCCGTCCGTTTAGCAAGAGCCGTGACGGCTTTGTTATAGGCGAAGGTGCAGCTTGTCTTATCCTTGAAGAATATGAACACGCAGTTGCTCGTGGTGCAAAGATTTATGCAGAGATAGTGGGAACAGGTCTTACTGCCGATGCACACCATATAACATTGCCGCACCCCGAAGGAGAAGGCGCATATCGCGTGATGAAAGCTGTGCTCGAAGAAGCAGGAATCTCACCCGAAGATGTCGATTATATAAATGTTCATGGTACATCAACACCTGCCGGTGACATAGCTGAGGTTAAAGCCATTAAGAACCTTTTTGGTGAGCATGCCTACAAATTGAATGTAAGTTCTACAAAGTCTATGACTGGTCATCTGCTTGGTGCAGCCGGTGCTCTTGAGGCGTTGTTGACAGTACTTTCGATAAAGAACGATGTGATACCGCCTACTATCAATCATGCCGACGGGGATGATGACCCGAATATTGATTATGGCATAAACTTTACCTTTAACAAGGCTCAGAAAAAGATTGTTAATGTAGCTATTTCCAATACATTTGGTTTTGGCGGTCATAATGCAAGTATAGCTTTTAGAAAATTTGAAGGTTAATAGAATCTTTAGAAAAGCAATAGACAAGATAAGACTTCTGTCTCTTAAGGATAGGGAGTCTTATCTGTTGTTGTATTCAATACTGGGTTATGTGCCAAATGATATTTCTCTTTATCGTATGGCTATGACGCACAGTTCTGCCGGCAGCAGAAAACTTGGCTGTAATGAGCGTCTTGAATTTTTAGGGGATGCAGTGTTGAGTTCTATTGTCTCCGATTATCTCTATTCTAATTTTGTTAAGGAGCGTGAGGGGTTCCTCTCCAAATCGCGTAGCAATCTTGTTTGTCGCGAGACTTTGAATGAGTTGGCTATGGAAATAGGCATAGATCGCTTTTTGGAGGCTTGCGGGTTACCTTGTCAGCACAACCACCATGTGTATGGCAATGCTTTGGAGGCGCTTGTCGGAGCTATATATGTCGATAAAGGATATAAGCAGTGCCGCCGTTTCCTTCTTGATAGAGTATTCTCTAAATATCTTGATGTGGAGTCACTTGTAAAAGTTGATAAGAATTATAAAAGCCGTCTTATCGAGTGGACTCAAAAGACCCATAAAACAATAGAGTTCAAACTCGTTAGTGAAGAGTTGCGTAAGGAGGGAGCTTATTTCTTGAGCGAGGTGTATATCGATGGTGAACTCTTGGGCGTTGGTGATGGTTTTTCCAAGCGTGAAAGCCAGCAAAAAGCTGCTCGTCAGGCTATATCAAAACTCGGACTGTAGGGTTATCTTTCACTTTTTATTGTTACCGCAGCTTTTAGTCTGTCTCCTCCCATTGGCGGTGTTTCTTTGCATAATCTGATTTCAATGCTTTCTACTTGTGCAAAAGCCGAGTATATGCTGTCGCTGATTCTTTTGCATACGTGTTCCAATAGATTGGATGGCTTTCCCATTTCGTTGCAAATGATGCTGTAAACATCCGCGTAGCTTACGGTTCCTGTAATGTCGTCGTTCTCGGTACAGGTACTGTCGTTCATGGTTAATCTTATGTCTACGACAAACCATGCCCCGACTTCTCTTTCTTGAGGCATTACGCCGTGATGGGCATAGATATGTATTCCTTCTAACTCAATGTCGTATACTGTTATTCTCATGTGTTGTTCCAATAATGATGAAGCAACCCTTTGCAGGGCGCTTCATCAGTGAAAAATATAATAAAGTTACGAAGGTGCTATTCTTTATCCGCACTTTGAATATCCGCAGCTTGGGCAATGCAGGCATCCCTCCTCGAAAATCAACTGTTGTTTGCAATTTGGACATTTTTCAGCAGTTGATGTTCCATCTTTGATGTAACGTTTCAGAGCACGCTCGACGCCGTTTTTCCATGTGTTTATGTTGTCTTCGTCAAGTTCAAGCGATGAAATGAGTTTGATAACCTGTTCTATAGGCATCTTGTATCGCAATACTCCTGAGATTAGTTTTGCATAGTTCCAGAATTCGGGGTTAAAACGTTCAGACAAGCCTTCAATCGTTGTCTTGTATCCAATCTTGTTCTCGAATTGGAAATCGTAGCGTTTTGTACCATCTTCGTTAGTATGCTTGATTATAATACCATGTGTTACATTCTTTGGCAAAGGAATTCCGTCCTCGTCATCTTGCTGTCCGGTAAATATTTCGTATGGCTCGCCATTGAGAAGACCTATGAATGCAACCCATTTCTCTTTGTTGTTTTGGAAGCGTACAACATCGGCCTCGAGGATAGTTGGTCGCACCTCTGTTATTGTCGGTTTCATGGCTTCGCTCTCTTTCTTCTCCTGCTTGTTCTCTGTTGAAACCAGCACTCCGGCACGTGAGCCGTCGCGGTAAACGGTGCATCCTTTGCAGCCGCATTTCCACGCTGTTACGTATAGTTCGTTGACAAGTTTTTCATCAACATTGTTCGGCAGATTGATTGTTACGCTGATAGAGTGGTCAACCCATTTTTGTATGCGTCCCTGCATCTGTACTTTAGCAACCCAATCGATGTCGTTGGATGTTGCCTTTGCATAAGGTGAGCGTGAAACAATATTGTCTATTTCTACTTGTGAGTAGCGTTTGCTTGTGTCAATACCGCTCTTTTTCATCCACTCGACAAATTTGTGATGATAAACAATATATTCCTCAAATGTATCGCCGTTCTCATCGGTGAAATCAACATGTACTTCCGGATCGTTCGGGTTTACTTTTCTGCGTCTCTTGTATACCGGCATAAAGACAGGTTCAATACCTGATGTGGTCTGTGTCATGATACTTACAGTGCCGGTGGGGGCAATGGTGAGGCAGGCTATGTTGCGTCGGCCACATACCTTCATCTCTTCGTATAATGCAGGGTCGGCTTCGCGCAGTCTGTTTATGAACGGATTGCTCTCTTCGCGTTTATAATCGAATATCTCAAATGCACCACGCTCTTTCGCAAGTTGTACCGATGAAGAGTAGGCTGTCAAGGCGAGTATCTTGTGTACCTCTTCTGAGAATTTTATGGCCTCTTCGCTTCCGTAACGCATGCCCATTGCTGCAAGCATGTCGCCCTCGGCGGTTATGCCTACACCTGTTCTGCGTCCCTTGCTGCTCTTATTGTATATTTTCTCCCATAGCTTCTTTTCGGCACTTTTTACCTCTTCGCTTTCAGGGTCGCTGTCAATCTTCTCCTGTATTGCTTCTATCTTCTCCAATTCAAGGTCGATGATGTCGTCCATAATACGTTGTGTCTTTCTTGCATGCTCCTTGAACAGTTCGAAATCGAAGTATGCTTCGGGAGTAAACGGATTTACAACGTATGAGAACAGATTTATGGCTATAAGACGGCATGAGTCGTATGGGCAAAGTGGTATCTCGCCACATGGGTTGGTCGATACGGTTTCAAAGCCAAGGTCTGCGTAACAGTCGGGGATGGATTCCCGTTGTATAGTGTCCCAGAAAAGAACGCCGGGCTCGGCCGATTTCCATGCGTTATGTATGATTTTATTCCATAATTCGTTTGCGTTTATCTCCTTTGTGTATATAGGGTTCTCGGCTTTTATGGGATATTGTTGCATGTATGGTTTGTTCTCTGTTACGGCTCTCATGAATTCGTCGTCGATTTTTACAGAGACATTGGCTCCTGTTACTTTGCCCTCGGTCATTTTGGCATCAATGAATGCTTCTGCATCCGGATGCTTGATTGATACGCTTAGCATTAAGGCTCCTCTGCGGCCGTCCTGTGCCACTTCGCGTGTAGAGTTTGAATAACGCTCCATGAATGGGACAAGACCGGTGGATGTCAGTGCTGAGTTCTTGACCGGTGAGCCTTTGGGGCGAATGTGTGACAAGTCGTGTCCTACTCCTCCGCGACGTTTCATTAGTTGTACCTGCTCTTCATCGATTCGTATGATAGCACCGTAAGAGTCTGCCTTGCCGTCCATGCCAATAACGAAACAATTTGACAAAGACGCAATCTGGTGGTCGTTGCCAATGCCGGTCATGGGGCTGCCCGATGGGATTACATACTTGAAATGGTCAAGAAGATTGTAAACTTCTTGTGCTGACATAGGATTGCTGTATTTAGCCTCCACTCTTGCAATCTCGTTGGCGATACGCCAATGCATCTCTTCCGGTGATTTTTCGTAGATTGCACCCGATGAGTCTTTCATGGCGTATTTGTTGACCCATACTCTTGCTGCGAGTTCGTCTCCATTGAAATAATCGACTGACGCTTTGAATGCATCGTCATAAGTGTATGTCCTCTTTTTTGTGTTCATATATTTGGGTTTTAAACTTTTTCAAAAGCAACGATTACAAAAGTAAAAATCTATTTTATATTTTCCAAATAAAATTTCCGTAACTTATCAACTTGAAATAAAGTTTTCCAAAAATATTCTTAATGCATTGTAAATCAATGATGTATATTTTGTGATTTGTAAAAAAGTTTTCCAAAAAGAAATTTGATTGTTGTTTTTTGATGTTGTATGATTTCTTTTTTATAAATATTGATTGTGTTATTTGCCAAAAAAAAGCGACAAACCCTTGGCTTGTCGCTTTTTTGATGTATAACCTTTTTTTTATGCGCTTTGCAATGAAAGGTCTATCTCGTTCAGTTCTGAACGGAACTGCTTGTCTGTGTCTGCAAGGTTGGTTATGGTTTTGCAAGCATGCAGAACTGTTGCATGATCTCTTTTGCCGATGTACTGGCCAATTTTAGAGGTTGACATGTCGAGATATTTCTTTGCAAGATACATGGATATTTGGCGTACAAGTACTACTTCGCGTTTGCGTGAACGCGTGTTCAGTGCTGAAACCTCTATTCCATAGTAGTCTGCAACCTTCTTGATAATCTCGTCAATAGTAATACTCTTCTTTTCATAATCAGAGAAATCTCCAAGCACTCTTTTTGCAAGGTTTATGTCGATATCTACATTGTTTATGGTAGAGTGTGCCATTATTGAAACTACAATGCCTTCCAAATCTCTTATGCTTGCATTGACGTGCTCTGCAATGTATGATATTACTTCCTCCGGGAATTTTAGTCCGTCTTTATATATCTTGTTGCGTAGAATGTTCTTGCGCAAGTCAAGGTCGGGTTTCTCTATTTCGGCTGTCATTCCCCACTTGAATCGTGTAATCAGTCTCTCTTCCATGCCTTGCAACTGTGCCGGTGAGCGGTCTGATGTCATGATAAGTTGCTTTCCGTTCAAGTGCAGATGGTTGAAAATGTGGAAGAATGCATTCTGTGTCTTTTGCAGGCCGGCAAACTCCTGGATATCGTCGATTATAAGAACGTCTATGCTCTGATAGAATCTCATAAAATCGTTGAAATTCTTTTGCAGTATTGAGTCGGTGTATTGTACCTGGAAAAGGTGTGCCGATACATACAATACACGCAGTTCGGGGTGCAGCTCTTTTATTTTTACACCGATAGCATTTATAAGGTGTGTCTTACCTACACCTGATGCACCATGGATGAACAGTGGATTGAATACCCTTCCCGGCCTGTCGGCGACGCTTATGGCAACAGAGCGTGACAAGCGGTTGCTGATACCCTCTATGTAGTTGTCGAAGGTGTATCTGTTTATGAGCATTGAATCAAGTTCCTGTACTGCTTCTTGCATTGCTGTGGGAGCATTGTTTCTGCTGTTACATGTACCTTGCTTGTTTGTGTTGCCACTGCTTACCTCCATGCTGAGATCATTCTCCTTGTCTGTGAGAATGCTGTATATCAACTGTGTGCAGTGGCCCATCTCCTTATGTACGGTTCTGCACAGCAAGTCCCAGTAGTTTGCTTCGATGAACTCACACACAAAGTTGCTCTTTACCTGGATGGTAAGAGTCTCGTTTTCGAACTTGAGCGGCTTTATGTCTGCGAACCAAGTATCGAAATGTTTCTTGGAGATATTGTCGCGAAAAATCTCCAAGCATTTATTCCACTTTGTTGTTAATTCAGAGTTCATCAATGTTTTTTTGTTTTGCTAATGTTGGTGGAATGAGGCAAACTAAAAGAGGCGCATAAATAAAGGCCTCTTTGTTGTGCTATTTCCATTGCAAATATCTATAAATAAAAAAGAACTTGCAAGTCAAAAAACTTTTCTGTTTTTTTTGATAAAATAACAACCTGTTTATCAGTGTGTTATGTTTTGTTGTTTTGTAATGGTTGTTGTTTTATGTTATTTTTTTTATACATTGATAATCAAGTATATAGGTGTTTGTAAGGAGAGTTGGCTTACGAACTGTTAATGCTTTTTTCAGACGTTTTTCTTGTCTGTCGCTTTATCTGAGAGTTGTTTTATGAAATATGTGCTGCAAAAAGGTTTTATTTGGAATAAATCTAAATAGTGCTAAAAATTTTTTTATTTGAAAATAAAATTGAGGGACATAATATAGTGTCAAAATAAGTTGTTAATCGTTAGACTTTTTATTAATATTATAGCGCTCCGCCGGAGCGAAGCGCTATAATATATGTTGGGGTTTTTGCTACCTTGTAAGTTCGAGATTCAACTCTTGACGAAGTTTTTCTATTAGAGGGTTCTTCTCTTTTAGTATTTCGTATTGCTTTCCTTTATCACTTGTATGTCTCTCGACTACGACTTCGTTTATTTTCACAATCATCTTTAGAACCTGATTGTTGAGGTCTTTGCTCATTCCTCCGGTTATGTGTAATTCCTCTTTTTTAAAGAGTTCAGCAGCCATCTGGTTATCTACGGATATTGTAAATGAGTCGTTGCCGTTTATTGACGGTGTAATAATTTTCATTCTATCCGCAAGGGCCCTTTCATTTTCCGGAAGTTGGAGCGCAAACGAGGTCCATGCTTTATTCAGGATATCGTTTGTTATGGTTTTCTGCTCCTGGGTATTCTCTGTAATGTGCTTGTTTGTAGCTGTGGCCGGCATAGCTGATGGGGTGGGGCTTGTGGTGCCGATTCCGCTTCTTGATTTGCGGAACATTCCCCCAAGGCTGCTGCTCTCGTTGCGTCTTGTTTGCAACCCGTTCGGCCTGCCTTGTATTACATTGTTTGTCGTAACAGGGGTGCTGCTTGCGACAGTTTCGGTCTTGGGCGTTTCGGTGGTCTGTGTCTGTGGCTTATCTTCTTGTTTGGCAACACGGTTTATGTTTGTGCTCTGTGGTGTTGCAACTTCGTCCTTTGGGAGATTATTGAATATTGGTTTTAATGTTTTCGGGCGACGCCCACTACTATCATCGTTGTCGCTGTCACCACATTGTACGAGTTCAATCAGTGCAAGTTCAACTAAAAGACGTTTGTTGCGGCTTGCCCGATAGTTCATACAGCAATTGTTGCAAAGCTTGATTGCTTTGAAAAGCATCTGTGGCTTGCATCTTTTCGCTTGTTCTATATATCTGTTGCGTAGCTCAAGACTTCCTTCAAATAGGGACGCGGTAACTTCGTCTCCGTTTACAAGGAGATCTCTGAAATGTGCTGCAGCTCCTTCTATAAATATGTTTCCCTCAAAGCCTTTGTTTAGAACCTCGTTGAAAAGTAGAAGGCACTGTGATACTTTTTTCTCAAGGATAAAATCGGTTAGTCTGAAATAGTATTCGTAGTCAAGTACATTAAGACTCTCTATTACCTTATTGTATGTTAGGTCTCCTTGAGTGAAGCTGGCCATCTGGTCGAAAAGCGACAAGGCGTCGCGCATACAGCCGTCCGACTTCTGTGCTATAATGCGCAGAGCTTCGTATTCTGTGTTTATATTTTCTTTACCGGCAATATTCTGCAGGTGTGAGATTATGTCGGTGGCATCTATGCGACTGAAGTCGTAGATTTGGCAACGTGACAGGATGGTTGGTATGATTTTGTGCTTCTCTGTTGTTGCCAAAATAAATATTGCATGTGCGGGAGGTTCTTCAAGTGTCTTTAAAAAAGCATTGAAGGCTGCTTGTGACAACATGTGTACCTCGTCTATGATATATACCTTGTACTTACCAACCTGGGGCGGGATGCGTACCTGCTCATTTAGTGAACGTATGTCTTCTACTGAGTTGTTACTTGCTGCATCAAGCTCGTAGATGGAGTAGGAACGCTGTTCGTTGAATGAACGGCATGACTCACATTGGTTACATGGCTCACCATCGGCGGTAAGTGATTGGCAGTTTATTGTTTTTGCAAATATTCGTGCACAAGTGGTCTTGCCTACTCCGCGCGGTCCGCAGAACAGATAAGCATGAGCTAATTTGCCGGTCTGAATGGCGTTCTTGAGTGTTGTGGTCAAGGATTTTTGTGATACTACCGACTCAAATGTGTCCGGACGGTATTTTCTTGCCGAAACGATGTAGTTCTCCATGTTCTGTTCAAATATTGTTTCCTGTCACAAAGATAGTAACAAACGAGCGAGAAATATCAAGCTTGCTTGAATATTTTTCACAGCGAGTGCAGAAAATCTTCGAGTCTTCTCAAAGATAGTAACAAACGAGCGAGAAATATCAAGCTTGCTTGAATATTTTTCACAGCGAGTGCAGAAAATCTTCGAGATTCGAGATTTATCTTAAAGAAATCAATAGATTTTACTATCTTTGTGACGAATCATTTATAATGGACTTGATTGTATGATTAAAAAAATTCTTCCTGTTTTGCATTGGGTAAAAAGGCATAAGTATCTTGCGGTTACTTTAGTCTTTCTTTTGATTATTGTGGTGATTGATGACAACAATATGTTCAAACACTACAAGAATCAGCGCATAATTTCAGAATTGGAAGAGGAGATTGAAACAATGAAGCGTGACTCAGCCGAGATTGTCAACCGTCAAAAACAGTTGGATTATAGAGGCGATGTAAAAGTCATTGAGGATATAGCCCGTGAAAAATATGGTATGCACAAGGCCGATGAAGATGTTTTTGTAATAGAATAATTGTGGATATGAAAGTAATAAAGATATTATACATTTGTGGTGCAATAGCGTTGTTGTTCGGTGCTGTTGCAAGAATGTTTCTTCCTGAATACTATTCTTATATATATATAACAGGTGCGGCTCTCTTTGCTGTAATGCAGTTTCTGTTGCGCCCACGCGGTTGTTCTGTGACGCTTCGTCGTCTTGTTATGCAGCAACAGCTTGCCGGTCTGTTGTTTGTCGGTGCAGGTGTCCTGATGTTCACACATACTCATAACGAGTGGATGGTGATTCTTACTTGTGGTGCGTTGGTAGAACTTTATACTGCCTATCGTATTCCGCAGGAACAAAATAAGAACCAATAACGTATATACAGAAGAAAGCGGAACGACGTTCCGCTTTCTTCTGTATTAATCGGGTAACTTGAATGTGTAGCTTATGGAGTCGCCCCATACGTAATCGGCAAGTTGGGGGTAGTCTATAAACGGATTGCGGTTACCCTGTATGGCGTGTACGGCATTGTTTCGCTTGACTTCCGTCGGGCTTACGGGGTCTTGTTTGTGCCATTTAAGGAGTAATTCTATGGCCCATGGTTTGAGCGTGGGATATGTGCTGTATTTGTAGTTCATCCAGGTATATATCCATGTGAAGTCCTGATAACACGTGAACATATACATGAAAATACGTGCAAAATCTCCTTTGTGCTCGTCACATGGTTCATAAGCATTCTGTTGGACACCGTCTATCTCGGCTTTGCCTATGAATGTAACTCCATTGTCCCATTTTACACTGATAAGTTCTCCTAACGGGTAGTTGCTCTTTCTTATATTTGCTACTGCATCAGCAGGATTCAGGTGATGTAGGTCGTGGTACGCATCGTTTTTTAATCCTCCCCACCAACTCTTGGCAACGCTATGCTCGATATGCATGCCGGGAACACTCTCTCCCTGTTTGTTGTAGATGTAGTTGTTGTTGGAATATCTGTCAATAACATTGTGTTTCTCTTTTTTAACAACTGCATCTGTGATGTAAAAAGCATGCCATGTCTTGTTATGGCCACTGCCGTAGCTTATCCTGTCGTGATTTTTTATAATGTTGTGTAATGCGTTCTTCAGTAAAGCGCCACCTCTTACTCCATCAATGCTTGCGAAATATTCGTGCTGTGCAAAAATGGTGAGAGTAAATGCTTGTAATAGCACAATTAGAAGGGTTGCTCTTTGTCTTGCCATTTTAACGATACGGAATTGTGGAATGTAAGTTTATGATGTAAGTTCAATAACTTCGAGCTCTTTTATATTCTTTCCGTCAATGATGAATTTTATAAGTGTCCGCACTTGTTGCCATCCTTGTTTTCCTGCTGCTCCGGGATTGATATGCAGGCAGTTTATGGTGTTGTCGTATTTTACTTTCAGTATATGCGAGTGTCCTGCAACAAAGATGTCGGGTTTCTCTATGTAAAGGGCTTTTTTGATTGAGGGGTCGTATTTGCCGGGATAGCCACCGATGTGTTTCATCATTACATTGCAATCCTCAATTTTGAATCGTTGAACCTCGCTGAAACGTCTTCGTAATTCCTGTCCGTCAATGTTGCCATATACAACCCGTACCGGACATATGGCTTCTAACCGGTCTATGATTAATCCGCTACCGATGTCTCCTGCATGCCATATTTCATCGCAATCGGCAAAGTGGTGTGCGAATTTCTCATCCCAACAGCTGTGGGTGTCCGATAGAACCCCGATTCTTTTCATTTTGCAAAACGGCTTGTTATGAAATTGTACAGTAATTCCACAGTGCCGTCTATTCCCATTTTTGACGAGTTGACACAGATGTCGTAACTTCGTGCCTCGCCCCAATGTGTTGTTGCGTAGTAATCGTGGTAAGAGCGACGGCGTTTGTCGCCTTTTTCTATAAACTCCATAGCTTTTTCGTAGTCAAGCTTTTCTTTTTCCATAATACGTCCGATACGGTCGTTCTTGTCGGAAGTGATAAAAATGCTTATCATGCCCGGGTGGTCGCGCAAAACATATTCGGCGCAACGTCCCACAATTATGCAATTCTCTCTATCGGCGATATTTCTAATGGTTTCGCTTTGTATCTCGAAAAGTTTGTCGTTTCCCATGTAGCCACCCATAGGCATATATTCACCCATTGAGCCATGTATGCTGAAGAATCCTCCGAACAATCCGCTGTTTTCCTGCTCGTCTGCAGTTTCAAAAACCGTGGCGTCGAGTCCGCTCTCTTTGGAGGCAACTTCGAGCAATGTCTTGTCATAGACCTTTATGTTCAATCGTTCTCCTAATTTTTCGGCAATCTCTTTACCGCCACTGCCGAGCTGGCGTCCTATGGAAATGATAAAATTCTTCATAGTTCTTGCGTTTATATAAACCTTGATGAGGTTAGTTTGAACAAATTCTTACATTTTTTCATTTTTCCACTCGCGGAACTGTATCCAGAGCATTACAATTGTCAGCATGGCTGCTATTATATCTGATATCGGCATACTGTACCATACTCCCTTTTCTCCAATAAAAAGTGGTAGAATAAGCAGTAACGGTATCAGTAGCAATACTTGTCGTGTAAGCGAAAGGAATATCGATTTTTTTACTTTTCCTATGCTTTGGAAGAAATTTGTCGTTACTAACTGGAAACCGATCAAAGGCATGAAAATGGACATTACTCTCATTGCCCATGCCGCCATTTCGATAAGTCCTTTTTCTGTTGTAAAAGCCTTTGCTACCGTCTCGGGCATGAATTCGCTTATCATAAAGCCGAGTGTGGTTACAACTGTTCCCCATAGTATAGTAAGCATCAGGGCTTTGCGTACCCTGTCGTGGTGACGTGCGCCGTAATTGTATCCAACGATTGGTTGCATGCCTTGTGTCAATCCCAAAACCACCATTACAAAAATGAACTGTACCCTGTTGGCGATACCGTAGGCAGCAATGGACATATCGCCGTTTGCGCCATAATTGCGTAGTCCTTTATTTATGATGATAACAACAATGCATGCCGCAGCATTTATAAAGAACGGTGACATACCTATACTTAATATACCTTTTACGATATCGGCTTTAAGTTTGTAGATTCCTCTCTGCAGATGTAACAGCTCGTTGGGATTGCTTAGTAGCCTTGTCTGCCATGTCAATGTGATGCATTGTGCAAGAATTGTTGCTGTTGCCGCGCCTTTTATTCCCCATCCTAACAGGTAAATGAATATCGGGGCAAGTATAATGTTCATAACCACGGTAATTATTGTGGCATACATTGCCTGTTTGGGGTGTCCCGATGCCCTGAGTGCTGCATTTATTCCAAAGTATAGGTGTGTTACAATATTGCCGTAAAGAATAATCTGCATGAAGTCACGTGCAAAAGGTAATGTGGTTTCGCTTGCACCAAAGAAACGTAGTATATCATCAAGGAACAAGAGTGATATTCCTGCAAAAACAGCGCCGACTATTATGTTGAGTGTGACAAGATTGCCAAGGATGTTTTTTGCAGAGCTGTAGTCGCGTTGTCCCAATCTTACAGACAACTGAGTGGCTCCTCCCACTCCTACCATGGCTCCGAAGGCTGCGGAAAGGTTCATGAATGGGAAAGTTGTTGCAAGGCCTGAGATTGCATCGGCACCAACATCGGGAATGTGTCCTATAAAGACACTGTCAATCATGTTGTATAGTGAAGCGGCAGTCTGTGCAATGATTGCCGGAATGGCATATTGCATAAGCAACTTGCCTATTTTTTCGGTCCCAAGTTCTGTCGGAACTTTCTTGTTGATTGTTGTACTCATAAAAAAATGTAAAGTCTGTATGTTGTGGCAAAAAAAGTATATCTTTGTCCTATTGTATTTTGCCTGTGCAAAAATAGCAAAAAAAACGATAAGTGTAATAGTATTTATTTTTAGTAATAATATATGTTGGCAGAAAAGAGTGTACTGGTGGGAATGAGCGGTGGTATCGATAGTACTGCGACATGTCATTTGTTACTATCGCAGGGTTACAAAGTGATGGGGCTTACTTTCATTACGTGCGATGCTGGTGAAAGTGCGGCGATCTCTGCCAAGGAACTTGCCAAAAGGTTGGGTATAGAACATTATATTGCCGACGTGCGTGATGAATTTCGTAAATTGGTTATAGAACCTTTTATCG